>PVML01017418.1_pt1 | contig 359064 bp, 318 predicted proteins | sample 1853371 | NCBI WGS metagenome assembly PVML01 (sample SAMN08533508, study PRJNA380276) | Human gut metagenome, whole genome shotgun sequencing project. | isolation source: participant 1, chromium library | host: Homo sapiens | collected 2017 | reverse complement strand
GACTGGAATGTGTGGAGGCCTTGTTTTACGGATTTTGCGCAGATGATTTTTCGATGAAACAGAAAAGCTTGCAGGTTACGGAAAGGAATGGTAATTATTATGTGGAATGGTAAGAAGAAAGCGGTCACTTTCAGCTATGATGACGGAGTAGAACAGGATAGACGGTTGATCGCATTGTTTAACAAATATGGAATGAAAGCTACTTTTAACCAGAATAGTGGAATCCAGACAAGAGCCGATACATTTACCCAGGGAAATATCGTGATCCACAGGATGAATCAGAAAGATATGAGGGAGCTTTACAAAGGGCATGAAATTGCATCGCATACCTTGACCCATGCTAATCTGAAGGGACTTGACGAGGAAACTGTATACAATGAAATTTCAACAGATATCAGGAATCTTGAAGCCTTCTATGAACAGAAAATAGCAGGATTCGTGTTCCCCTTTGGCACTTATGATGAATCAGCATTCAGAATATTAAAAGAATGCGGAATACAGTATGCAAGAAATCCGAAAGATACACATGGTTTTGCTTTACAATCCGACCTGCTGAGGTTCAAGCCTAGCTTCCATCATGCAGATGCAGATATTATGAGTGGGATTGACCGCTTTTTAAATATGGATACGGATGAACCACAGTTGTTATATATATGGGGACACAGCTATGAATTTGATGTAGATGATAATTGGGAATATATGGAGTCTATTTTGAAGAAGCTGGCTTTTCATGATGATATCTTTTACGGAACCAATTCCCAGGTATTGCTTCAATCAAGATAAAAGGTTTTTTTGCCAAAGGTATCAGAACAAAGCATTTTCCAAAGAGCAATAAATGTGTTAAACTATATGAAATGGAAATAAGACTGGAGGAAACGGATATGCATTCACCTTTGGAAATTGCAAGGAACTTTGTGGAAATCGGGATACATAAGGTAAAACTGTCAGCATGGAAGATGATTATTTTAGGCATTTTTGCAGGTTTATTCATAGGCTTTGCGGGAGTGGCATCTACTACGGCAGCAGCTACGGTAGAGAATGCTTCACTGGGCAGGCTTCTGAGTGCAGTTGTTTTCCCGGCGGGAATGGCAATGGTACTGGTAGCAGGAAGTGAGCTTTTTACAGGCAATAATCTGATCATCGTCAGTGTACTGGAGAAAAAGGTCAAATTCTATGAAATGCTGAAGAACTGGTTATTTGTTTTTGTCGGTAATTTTATCGGAGCAGCTTTTGTGGCAGTGATGATTGTATATGGCCATGTTCCTGACCTGTTTCAGGAGAGACTTGCGGAAAAAATAGTTGCTGCGGGTATAACGAGGGTACAGCAGACCTTTGCGGAGGCATTCATCAGAGGCATATTGTGTAATATTCTGGTCTGCATTGCAGTATGGTCGGCTTTTGCAGCAAAGAAGGTGTCAGGCAAGCTGATGATGAGCTTTTGGCCGGTCATGATATTTGTGCTTTGCGGATTTGAGCACAGTATCGCTGATATCTACTTTGGAGTTGCAGCATTACTTACAGCAAAGGAGTATGGAATCGCAGCACAAGGTCTGACAGCAGGAACCTTTCTATTCAGAAATCTACTGCCGGTTACACTGGGAAATATTCTGGGTGGAGCCGGAATCGTAGGCTGCGGTTACTGGCTGGTATATTTAAGACATACACCATATTATTCAATGCCTATCGAGCAGGAACAGAAAGAGATAGATATTGCAGAAGAATATTAAGCAGAAAAGAGCAACCAAGTGAACACCGGTTGCTCTTTTGTTGCTTAATCAGCATCGAATACTTCTTTCTTAAATGCGCCCTGCTGTCTGGCAATGATGGTAGTACATACTGCATCGCCGGTGATGTTGACTGCGGTTCTGAGCATGTCGAGAATACGGTCGATACCCATGATCAGGGCGATACCTTCCGTAGGAAGTCCTACAGAGGTCAGCACCATGGAGAGAGTGACCAGACCGACACTTGGTACACCGGCAGTACCGATAGAGGCTACAGTAGCAGTTGCAACAACTGTTGCAAGGGCAGACGGTGTCAGGTCAATGCCATATGCCTGCGCAATGAAGATAACCGCAACACCCTGCATGATCGAGGTACCATCCATGTTAATGGTAGCGCCTAGAGGAATGGTAAAGGAAGATATTCTCTTGGACACACCTATCTTCTTAAACAGGGTATCAATGGACAGCGGAATCGTTGCATTACTGGTAGAGGTAGAGAATGCAAAGGTCATGACCGGGAAGAACTTCCTGATAAATCTGAACGGATTCAGTCTGGTGAAAAGGAATAACAGCACCTGATAAACTACGAAGCACTGCAGAGCCAGAGCCAGAATAACGCTGCCCATGTATTTGAGCATTGGAACGAAGGCATCAAAGCCAATGCCGGCAAAGGTCTTGGCAATCAGACAGAATACACCGACAGGAGCGACCTTCATAACAGCTGTTGTCATTTCCATCATAATGTCATTGAACTGGCTGAAGAAGTTGGCTACGGTGGAGACTCTATTGCTCATGGATGCCAGCAGGATACCGGTGAACAGGGCAAATACAATGACAGGGAGCATATCTCCGTTTGCCAGCGAGTTGAATATATTTTTGGGAATGATATTCAGCAGTGTATCAGCGAAATTAATGGTTGTGGTTTCTACGGCAGCAGAGGTATCTGATACAGTCTCGTGCATACCTAAGCCCGGATTGATCAGGGAGGCTACGGAGAGTGCCAGGCACACAGCCAGCGCTGTGGTAATCAGGTAGAAAATAATTGTCTTTACACCAACGGTTCCAAGCGTCTTGGTGTCACCGATTGCCATGGCACCGCATACCAGAGAGCAGAATACCAGAGGAACGACCAGCATCTGCATCAGACGGATGAAGCCATTTCCGAGGACATAGAGAATACCATTGATAAGAATGGTATCGCGAAAATATCCTTCTGGAATGAAATAATGGATCAGTATTCCGAATACAGCACCTGTGAGCAGGGCAATAAAAATAATCGTAGAAAGGCTGAGCTTCTTCTTAGTCTTGTTATTTTCACTCATTATTCGAGTCCTCCTGTCTCCTGCATATAGGCTGCTAATGCCTGTCTCCAGTCCTGAGGTTCAGGCAGACCGGTGATACGAAGCATCATATTGTCGAGTACGGAATATTTCTGTGGGGCGTCAGGTGCTACGGTAATGGTAAGGGCATCCTCCTTGTGAGCAAGCCGGAGTATCTCCCGTGCATACTCCAGACGGGTACAGCCACCACCACTGCATACAGCGTGGTAGACACCGAAATGATCATCATCTATGAATATTTTAACGATTTTGGCAAGCTCTGCTGCAGAGGTAGGTACTGCCTGCGCATTATCTTTCAGAGTCAGAGTGGTGATAGAATCATTGTTGGCAGCTTCCAGCACTTCATTCAGGAAGTCTTTTCCAATGCCATAAATCCAGGAGCTGCGGATAATGGCATAACGCGTCATGAGCTGAGTTACGTATTTCTCTCCTGCATATTTGGATTTGGCAAAGATTCCTTTAGGATTCACGTCATCGAATTCGTTATAGGGCACATCAGATATGTCGGAAAAGACATCATCGGTAGATATCTGAATGAGCTTCGCCTGAATAGCCTCTGCCGCCTGTGCAAGATTGCGCACGCCTACGGCATTGATGCTGTAAGCCCTGTCGGAATCGGGAATGCCATCAGCAGAGTAAGCATTATAACCGGCACAGTTGATAATGACATCAGGGCGGTTACGGTTCATGAATGTAAATACCTGTTCTTCGTCAGTAATATCGACTTCGTCTTTGTCAGTCTCATATAATTCATAGGATTTCATATCCAGCAGATTGATCAGTGCCTGTCCCATGTGTCCAAGGGAACCTACGATCCATATTCTTTTCATTGAGTGTTCTCCTTCTACTAATAAAACTGTTTATAATTATGTATATTATATAAATAATTCATACACTTGACAATATTTAAAAATCCATTGCATACCAGGAAACGATACTGCTACAATAGATGAAGATACAACAGAATGGAGTGATAATATGCTGATTAGAACAGCTAAGATAGAAGATCTGCAGCAGATTGCAGAGGTAGAGGCAGCCTGCTTTCCACCAGCGGAGGCGGCAACCGAGGATGAATTTATACAGAGACTGGAATATTATAAGGAACATTTCTGGCTCATGTTTGACGGTGACAGACTCATAGCCTTTGTGGATGGCATGGTAACAGACCAGAAGGATCTGACGGATGAGATGTATGAAAAGGCATCCATGCATGATGAAAAAGGCAGTTGGCAGATGATATTTGGTGTGAATACGATTCCTTCCTATCGTAGAAAAGGCTATGCAGGTGAACTGATCCAGAGAGCCATTGAGGATGCCAGGGCGCAGGGAAGAAAAGGGCTGGTACTTACCTGCAAAGACAGGCTGATTCCTTATTATTCAAAATTTGGATTTGAACTTGAGGGTGTTTCAGAATCCGTTCACGGCAATGTGGTGTGGAACCAGATGAGACTGACTTTTCCGGGATAGTCGTATTTTTGACATTTCAGGGAAACCATGGCACAATGAAGAAAGAGAATGTTTTGAACAGAAAGGAATTATCATGATACAGGAAAAATGTCCTTATGTAGAGAAATGTGGAGCCTGTCATATGGGACAGACCACATATGAAGAAGAGCTGATAGCCAAGAAAGAGCTGGTAGAGAGTCATATTGGAAAATATTGCAGAAATATTCATGACGTTGCAGGAATGTATTATCCTTTTCATTATAGAAATAAAGTCCATGCAGTGTTTGGAAGATTGAAGGATGAAGTTATTGCCGGAACATACAGTGAAGGAACCCATACGATCGTGCCTATTGATAACTGTCTCATAGAGGATGCCCAGGCATCAGCCATTATCAAGACAGTGACAGAGCTGGTAAAGTCTTTTAAAATCTGGATATATAATGAAGATACAGGGCGAGGCGTTCTGCGTCATGTACTGGTCCGCAAGGGAATGTCCACGAAGCAGATCATGGTGGTACTGGTCACTGCCTGTCCAGAGTTCCCGCATAAGAATAATTTTGTAGCAGAATTGAGAAAAAGACATCCTGAGATTACAACGATTGTCCAGAATATCAATGAAGCCAATACGACAATGGTGTTGGGAGAACGCAATAAACCGCTGTATGGAGAAGGATATATTGAAGATGTTTTGTGTGGACTGCGTTTCCGTATTTCACCCAATTCCTTCTATCAGGTAAATTCTGCCCAGACGCAGGTGCTGTATAAGAAGGCAATTCAGGCAGCAGGATTAACCGGTAAAGAGACAGTAGTGGATGCTTATTGTGGTATTGGAACGATTGGTATGGCAATGGCTTCCAAGGCAGGTAAGGTGCTTGGCATTGAATTGAATCGTGATGCGGTAAAAGATGCCAAAGCCAATGCAAAACGCAATAATCTCAATAATATTCATTTCGTTGCAGCAGATGCAACAGAATACCTGACATCCATGGCGCAAGAAGGCGCTAAGGCAGACGTGGTTGTTATGGATCCGCCAAGAAGCGGCAGTACGGAAGAATTCATTCAGGCTGTGGCGCAGCTTGCTCCAGAGAGAGTAGTCTATGTATCCTGTAACCCGGAGACACTGGGACGGGATCTGGAGAGCTTCAAGAAAGTGAAGTACCGCGCTGTGGAAGCCTGGCCGGTGGATATGTTTGGCTGGACGAATCATTGTGAGGTGGTTGTTCAGATGGAGAGAGGGAGATAGGTTAGGCTTTATAAAAATTAATTATTAAAATTTCTGTTTTAAGGGTAAAATTATATGATTACGATAAAAGAGTTCTATGGTGACGTTAAAGATATAGATGAGAGTGTTCTTGCAGTGAAATCAGATTGTTTATGGGAGAAGGGTTCACTATTGGATATAAAGAATCTGGTTACACCACAGTTATTTTATTTACATATTCTTGTTAATCTGATTGGCAATTGGAAATACGAAGGCTGGTGGTTTATAATGTGCGAAATGGTGCAATTTGTACCTTATATTGCTGAGACATTAAGCCAGGCAGGGGCAGAAGATATGAAAACAACTTTTGAAAAGGTAATTGACTGCTTTCCCGGAGACACGAGATTTGAAGATTCAGAGGAATATTTTGATATTGTTAATTTTTTACAAAGCATGGCATATAAAGTAAAGAATGAAAGCTTGAAAACCATAACGCGTGAAGAGCGCAAAGCCAATATAAAAAAGTCGCAAAAGTGTGTAGACAAATTAGATGAGATAACCAGCAGGTATTGGGGCGATGATGCGCCTGGTCATGGGTGGAAACAGGCAATAGATTATATTGAATTGAACTGCTAATATTATATCAGAAATGTATGTAATCATGGACGAAAAATTGCTTAGAAATGGGAGTAAAGCTTAAAGCCTATGGAAGATTTGGCGGTTTTCTTCAAGAGCATACTGGTACATATACTGGTAAAAACAGTTGATGAGTTTAAGGGCATGAATCCCAAGGATGTGGTCGACTGCATCGAGGGAACACCACATATCAGTACGGTACCGGTAGAGCCTGGACTCACAAATGCAGCCAGCAAAAAAAATGGTGAGAGACTGGTTGGTTTCAACACAGAAAATGAAGAGATCAATGAAGGTCTGGTAAGATTTGATATCGTTTTTTATGTGCGAATGCTGGATGGATTGTCGCAGATCATCATAAATGTGGAAGCACAGAAAGACGAGCCGAAGGGAAATCTTGACCTGCTGAATATCATCATGCTTGGACTGGCAAAGAATCTGCCGGAACATGATGAGACGTATGAACTGCACCGTCTGCTGAGAGCATTGTTATCCAAGGAACTTACGATAGATGAAAAACTAAACATAATTGGAAATGAATACGATATTCCTATTGAGGAGAACTTCAGGAAGGATGTGAGCGTTATGTGTAACTTGAGTCAGGGAATAAAAGAAGATGGTATTGCGATTGGAGAGGCAGGACTCATTATGAAAATGTATAAGAATGGTTTTACAGCAGAGCAGATAGCCTCAGCTACTGATAAGGATATAGAAGAAGTGAAAGCGATTATTGCAGGGAAGGAACCTGCACTTGCATAAGAAAATTTTTGATGAAAATGAGAAGCCTTTGAGTTTAATAACTTGAAGGCTTCTGTTTAATAGTTTGGAAAAATTAAGAAAAAAACATTTTATTGAAACATAAAAGATATTTAGGAGAAATGGAACAGGAAGATAAGGAAGAAATTTTAAAATATCTAATTTGCAACATGTAAATTGAAAAACTATATGTAGAGGAAAAATTCAAATGAGAACATTGGATGAATTGTTATATTATTGTGAAGAGCCTGAACCAGTCGGAGCTATACTATTGACTGGAGAATGGGGATGTGGAAAAACATATCTTATCGATAATGATTTGAAAGATGCATTGGAAAACAAAGCACATATAATTCGTATTTCCTTATTTGGAATAGCAAGTATTGAAGGAATACATATGGCAGTTAAACAGGCATGGATTAGTGAATATAATAAAGGGAAAAATTGGGATGCGGTTGCAAAAAAGGTTCAAAAGGGAAAAGATATAACAAGCAAATTAGAATTTTTGCCAGAGTGGATTAGAGGAATAGCAAATACAGACTGGTTTTCTTTTGTGGAAATAAAAAATGTGATAAACAAGAAACTGGTAATTTTAGTTTTTGATGATTTGGAACGTTGTTGTTTAGAGACAGTTGATATTCTTGGAGCGATTAATGAATATTGTGAGAACCAGAAATTTCATACAATTATTATAGCCAATCAGGAAAAGATGAGAGGTTCAAAGCAAATAACTGCTGTGCCAATAGAAGTTGAAATAGATACTGTTAAGAATGAAGATAATACCAATACTCCCCAAAGAATAGCAGGAAAGATAAAGTGCAAATCCCAAAAAGATATTGACGAATTGTCTTACAATGAAATTAAAGAAAAAATTATACATCGAACCGTTCAGTATATACCTGATTATGCAAGCATTGTAGATACAATTGTTGATAAAACTAAATATCAAGATGAAAAATATAGGGACTTTGTGAAGGAATGTGAAGAGGGAATATTAGAATTATTTGCACCTGATAGAAATACTTATAATGAATCTCAGAATGATAAAAGACCGCATAATATACGAAGTCTTAAATGTGCGATAGCAGATTTTTATCGAGTGTATGGGATTTTGACTAAAAACGGATTTGGAGATATAGATAAATGGTTTTATAGCTTTATTTCGTATGTAATTGCATACAAAGCAAATATAGCGAAGGAAGGACATTATGGAACATTGTTTTCGGATAATGAGGTTCAGAAGTTGTACCCCGCTTTTCAAAATAAATATATGTTTGCAACAGTGAAAAAATGGATTCTTCGAGGTATATGGGATATTGATGCTCTTAATTACGAAATAGAGATAATTAAATCAAGAAAAAAAGCGGAAACGCCATCCGATATTGTTCGAACCAATCAGATTATGGATATTGAAGAAGAGGTAATCGTTGAAGGATTTCCACAAGTAGTTAAGATGGCATATGCAGGAGAACTTAGTCTGGATGAGTATGTGGATTTTATATGGAATAATTATTGGGGAAGATATTATGATTTTAAGTTACCAGTGAGGGTAGATTGGAATAAAGTTCGAATTGGGATTAATAAGGTAATAAACAATTTATTAGATTCACGAAAAGAGGGGCAGCAAGTTCATACGATTATAGGTGCAGATAATAAAGAAGATTTTACAGAAGAAGAATGGAAAACATATCAAAGCATAGAAGAGTTCCAAACGGGAAATTTATTAATGTTTAGTAATAATAAAAAACTATATGTTGAAGAAATGCAAGAAAATGCAATGACGGCATTTACTATATGCCAAAATAAGAGGTTTAATGTGTTTGATGTGGAAATGGCAATTATTACTGCAGAAGCATATGCTAAAGGGAATAATTTCGATAAACATCAGTTTTCATATTATTTCAATAAAATGTGGAAAGGAAATATTATATCGCCAGATATAAGAGTGGAGGAGAGTCTTGTAGGTTTCCGAAAACTGCAAGAATTGCTGAAAGAACAAAAAGAAAATTTACAGAAAAATGAAAAGGTATTTGCAGTTAAGCATACTGAGGAATTTATAAAATACTTAAACGAAATAATAGAAAAATTAAATGAAAATTTAGTACAAGCTGAATAAGAAGTATTAGTTTTTTGAAAATGGTTGGAATCAAACCTCCAAGTTCCCCAACAGATTTGGAGGTTTTCTTCTGCCCATTTTTATCGGGAAGTAATTTCCCCAATAAACAATTTATGGTACAATATCTTAGAAGTTATCATCAAGGGATGAGTAGTGGACCATAGAGAAAGAGCAGAGTAATCGTAAGCTGGTCTGGCTTACATCTAAAATACAATGCAATCTTTTGCTATGCAGGGGCATAAGAGAGAGCATCATGTCAATTTTTTGCAGCCTCGTCACAGAGGATTGCAACATTTTTCGCTCCCAGAGTAAAGTGAAAACTCTGGAAAGTGCATCTCAATTACCCTATCGACACATGTGGAGACTGTTGTCTTACTTTCCAAGGGAATGGTCGACAGCAGAAAAGTGAAGGTGGACTTCTCTCTGGAGGATATGGATTTATCTGAATTCAAAGGAAAAGCGACATATGAGCAGATAAAGGCATATGTATTGGAGCAGACAGGACTTAAGGTTTCATCACTGTATATCGCACAGATTAAGAAGAAGTGTGGACTGGATGTCGGTGAGAATTTCAATCCGGCTAAATCAGAGAATACGAGACAGCCACAGTGTACAACGGAGAAGGAAGAGACGATTATGCAGGCGTTTAGTCATTTTGGAATCAAATAGATTGTGGATAAGCAGCATCGTGTGTTAAAAATATAGTAAAGTATGGGAAAAAGGACATTCCAGAACTGTAGATTTTACAGGTCAGGGGATGTCCTTTTTGCTGATATGGAAGTGTTCAAGGGACAAGGTAATGATACTGAAGTATTAAGTATTGATAGGAATGATATCTATCTTATCTATTGTTACTTGTTCTGATTTCTCCATTCCCGTGGGGAGATACCATAAATATTTTTAAATGCACGGGAAAAATGAAGCTGATTTTCGTATCCGACAGCGGAACTGATGTCCGCAATAGATAAGGATGTCAGCTTTAACAATTCGGTAGCCTTTACCATGCGGTAGTTCATAAGAAATTCCTGCGGAGAGCGGCCAATTGAGTTGCGGAAGATTTTCCCCAAATAACTTCGGTTGATGCCACATACTGTAGCGATATCTTCGATCGAGATATTATTCTGAAAATTCTGTTCAATATAATTGATTGCTTCTTTTATATAATAATCACTCATGCGCCCACTGGAAACCAGCTTAGTAGATTTTGCTGACTGCAGCAGATAATCCATAAATAAATACAGATGGCCAATGAGATGAAAAGAAGATTCATGAGGATGATTTACAATATAAAGCATTTCATCAGCAAGTTTTTCACGCAATTCTTTGGAGTGTGAATGATAAATGGGCGCATCTTTACACAAATCTGTGACACTTAAAGCTTCTTTTATACGCAAGCCATCAAATTCAATCCACATATATTCCCAGGGAAGCTGTTTATCGGCAATGTAGGTGTTGATCTGACCGGGAAAAATAATAAATCCCTGCCCGCTTTTTATGGAATAGGTCTGTGTTTCACCTTTTGCATTGTCAGCCATAAGGGTTCCGGTTCCGGAAAGAATGTAATGGAACAGATAGTGATTGCGTGTGGCAGGACCAAAAGAATGACCGGGATCACACTGTTCATATCCAAACTGATACATACACAGATCAATAAAATTTTCATTCGGAAAAATATTAAATAATATATTGCTCATAAAATACTCCTTATATACCAAAATGCGACATTAATATCTATTATAGCATAAAATATTGCATTTCGGTATAAAACTGAAAAAATACAGATATTTAAGGACGCATAAAGGTATGTTATAATCAGATTATCAAAAAAGTAAACGGATATACTGCAAAAAAGGAGAGAGGAATATGGCAAAAAGAAATATTTTCCGCAGTGTTGCAGCGGTGCTTGCACTTGGCATGTGTATGACGGGTCTTGCCGGATGCGGAAGTGAAAAAAGGGCAGACGGGAAAATAGAAATCGAAGTGGTTTCCTACAAACCGGAAGCAGTTAAGGCATTTGAAAAGATTGAAAAGCGGTTCAATGAAACACATGATGACATCCATCTGACGATTTCATCTCCAAACGAAGCAATGACCATTTTAAAGACACGTTTTATCCGGGAGGATTATCCGGATATCATCGCAATCGGAGGAGACATCAACTATTCCAACTTTTTAGATGCAGATCTGTTTGATGATATTTCCGATCTGGATGAAGTCCAGACCGTAAAACAGGCATATCTGAATATGGATAAGGAACTGGAGTTTATTCCAAAGGATGGCACGTATGCACTTCCATATGTGGCAAATGCGGCAGGAATTTTATATAACAAAGATCTGTTTGAGGAAAATGGCTGGAAAGTTCCGACCACCTGGCAGGAATTTACCACACTGTGTGATGAAATAAAACAGAGCGGAACACTTCCGCTGTATCTGGGCTTTAAAGATACCTGGACCTGTCTGGCTCCGTGGAATGCGCTGGCAGTCGGACTTACCGATTCGGATACCTGCAATCAGGTAAATATGGGAAATACCACATTTTCCGATACGTATGGACCGGTAGCAGAAAAGATGCGTGCGCTTTTGGATTACGCCGAAAAAAATCCGTATGCATACGGTTATAACGATGCCTGTACAGCATTTGCCCGCGGGGAATCTGCCATGTATCCGATCGGAAGCTATGCGATTCCGCAGATCAAATCGGTCAACCCAGACATGAATATCGGCTCTTTTACATTTCCTGCAAATGATAACGAATCAGACAATGTATTAAATTCAGGAATTGATCTGCAGTTTTCCGTAATGAAAGCATGCAAAAATAAAGAGGCTGCATATGAAGTTTTAAAATATCTGTATGACGATGAGACCATTCAGATTTATCTGGATGATCAGGGCGGAATTGCCTGCAAAGACGGGGATTTTGCAATTCCGGAAACACTCGAGGATATGCGTTCTTATATTGAAAACAACCGTATGGCAGATTTCCAGGATCACCATTATCCGAGTGAGATGAGCGTGGATGCCATGGTGCAGACGTTCCTGCTGGATACAAGCGACAATGCACAGGAAAAGTTTTTGAAAAAATTTGATTCCGACTGGAAGCGCTATAACCGGGATCTGATTCGGAAAGTACAGGATTATCAGAAAGAACAGGGGGATGCACAATGAAAAAGAAAATGTCAAACAGGGACAAAACATTCTGGGCGGTTATCATACCGGTTGTGATCCTATTTTTTGCATTCAATACACTTCCAATGATCAAAGGTGTGATTTACAGTTTTACCAATTATAAAGGATACGGAACGTACGATTATGTCGGGTTCCGGAACTATGCAGATCTGTTTACGGATTCCCGCGTGGGAAAAAGCTATTTGTTTACGTTTAAATATGCACTGGCAGGAACGATACTGGTAAATGTGCTGAGTCTGATCATGGCAGTTGGATTAAACAGTGCAATCCGTTTTAAAAGTGCACTGCGCGGTATTTATTTTGTACCGAATATTTTAGGAGGACTTGTCATCGGCTATATTTTCAGTTTTATTTTTACTTACATTCTCCCAACTGTGGGAAATGTGTTCCACATTGGATTTTTGCAGAACAGTATTCTTGCAAGTGAAAAATATGCGTGGATCGGAGTGATGATCGTCGGCGTATGGCAGGCAGTTGCCATGAATACCATCATCTATATTTCCGGTCTGCAGACTGTACCGGAGGAAGTCTACGAGGCGAGCATGCTTGACGGAGCCAGTAAATGGAAGCAGTTCTGGAAAGTAACATTTCCACTGGTGATGCCGTTTGTGACGATTAATCTGGTACTGAGCACAAAGAATTTCCTCATGGTATTCGACCAGATCATGTCATTGACCAAGGGAGGTCCGGCACAGAGCACCGAATCCATCTCTTACCTGATTTATAAAAATGGTATGGATGGCGGACAGTTTGGATTCCAGAGTGCAAATGCAGTCATTTTCTTTATTGTGATCGTGGCGATTTCACTTTTCCAGATGACAGTTATGAATAAGAAGGAGGAGCAGTTATGATGAAAGAAAAACAGAAAACAAACTGGGTACTTACGATTGTTCTGATTTTGGGGACATTAACTGTATTTTTCCCACTGTATATGGCAGTGATTATTGCATTTAAGAAACCGAGTGAGATGACAAACGATGTGGCGGGTGCACTTTCTTTCCCAAAACAGTGGAGTTTGGATAATTTCCGTCAGGCAATGGAAGTGACCGATTTCTGGCACTCTCTTGGAAACAGTTTACTGATCACACTGGTAACGATCGTACTGGCAATCCTGATCCACTCAATTACAGGCTATGTGATCGGACGCGGCATGGCAAGAAGAAAAAGTTTCCGATTTATCTATCTGTATATTGTCAGCGGAATGTTTGTTCCGTTTTCCATCTTAATGATGCCTCTGGTAAAGCAGACGGCGCATATGGGACTTGGAAACCGCGCCGGTGTCATCGTGTTGTATCTGGTATTTTATATGCCAATGAATGTCCTGCTTTACAGTGGATATTTAAAAAATATTCCGGAAGCACTCGAAGAAGCAGCAGATATTGATGGGGCAAGCACCTGGACGACTTACTGGAAAGTGGTATTCCCGATGATGAAACCGATGCATGCGACGGTTGCGATCCTGACAGCCCTTGGAACCTGGAACGATGTTATGACACCACTTGTAATCATGTCCGGAACCGGACAGAATACGCTGCCACTTGCACAGCTTAACTTCCAGACACAGTTTGGAACCAACTACAATCTGGCGTTTGCCTCCTATATTCTGGCGCTGATCCCAATCCTGATCTTTTATGTGATCTGCCAGAAACAGATTTTAAATGGTGTGGCAAACGGTGCAGTCAAAGGATAAAGAATAAACGAGGTGACTTTTATGGCAATTATATACAATCCAAATAAAAAAATATTTACCCTGCATACGGCGCATACAACTTATCAGATGCAGGTTGATCCACTGGGATATCTGCTTCATTTGTACTACGGAGAAAAAACAAACAGTTCCATGGACTATGTCCTAACCTATGCAGACCGCGGATTTTCCGGAAATCCTTATGCAGCGGGCATGAACCGCACCTATTCGCTGGATGCGCTGCCACAGGAGTATCCGTCCCTTGGCACCGGAGATTACCGCAATATTGCACTGAATATCAAAAATGAAAAAGGGGTGGAAAGTGCAGATCTGCTTTTTAAAAGCTATGAAATCCGAAACGGTAAATACCGGTTGCAGGGACTTCCGGCTGTCTGGGCAGACGAAAAGGAAGTACAGACACTGGAAATTGTCCTTGCAGACGAAAATGCACAGGTTGAAGTTCATCTGCTGTATGGTGTTTTGGAAGAAAACGATGTCATTACAAGGAGCGTCCGGATTAAAAATACGGGAACCGGGCAGATTACGATCGAAAAGGCAGCGGCAGCCTGTCTGGATTTTGTACAGGGAGATTTTGATGTCCTGCGGTTTTATGGAAAGCATGCCATGGAGCGCAATCTGGAGCGTACGCCGCTGGGACATGGAACCATTGCGTTTGGCAGCCGCAGGGGAACATCCAGCCATCAGTATAATCCTGCTGTGATTCTGGCAGAAAAAGGGACAACGGAGACCGCAGGCAGCTGCTATGGAATGCTGTTTGTATACAGCGGAAATTTCTCCTGTGAGGCTGAAAAAGACCAGTTCAACCAGACGCGCCTGCTTCTCGGATTAAATGAAGAACTGTTTTCTTATCCGCTTGCGTCGGGAGAAACCTTTACGGTGCCGGAAGTTATTTTATCTTATTCGGCAGATGGATTGTCTGCGCTTTCACAGCAGTATCATAACTGCATCCGCAACCATGTGTGCCGCAGCAAATATGTCCATATGCAGCGTCCGGTGCTGATCAACAGCTGGGAGGCAGCCTATTTCGATTTTACGGGAGATACGATCGTGGATCTGGCAAAAGAAGCCGCTTCCCTTGGAATTGATATGGTAGTGATGGATGACGGCTGGTTCGGAAAAAGAAATGACGACAATTCTTCCCTGGGGGACTGGCAGGTCAATGAAACGAAGCTGGGAGGCAGTCTGGCAGAGCTTATTACCCGTGTGCATGAGCAGGGTGTGAAATTTGGCATTTGGATTGAGCCGGAGATGATCAATGAAGACAGTGACCTTTACCGGGCGCATCCGGACTGGGCAATCCGGATTCAGGGGAAAAAGCCGGTGCGCTCGAGAAACCAGTTACTGCTTGATTTTTCCAGAAAAGAAGTGCGTGACTGTGTCTTTGACCAGATCTGTGCCGTGCTCGATCAGGGAAAAATTGACTATGTCAAGTGGGATATGAACCGCAGCATGGCAGATGTCTATGCCGGAAATCTTTCCCATGATTACGTCCTTGGTGTCTATGATTTTATGGAGCGTCTGTGCAGCCGGTATCCAGATCTTCTGCTGGAGGGATGCAGCGGTGGCGGCGGTAGATTTGACGCGGGAATACTTTATTATTCCCCGCAGATCTGGTGCAGTGACAATACCGATGCAATCAACCGCACAAGAATCCAGTACGGAACTTCGTTTTTCTATCCGGTTTCCGCAATGGGGGCGCACGTTTCGGCGGTGCCGAACCACCAGACCGGACGGGTGACAAGTTTCCACACCCGCGGGGTGACGGCGATGGCGGGAACCTTCGGCTACGAATTAAACCCGGCACTTTTATCCGATGAGGAAAAGCAGCAGATCCGGGAGCAGATCAAAACGTATAAGAAGTACGAAACGCTCATTAACGAGGGAACCTACTGGCGGCTGTCTGATCCGTTTACAGATGAAATTGCGGCATGGATGTCGGTATCAGAGGAACAGGATCATGCACTGGTAAGTGTGGTGCGTCTTATGGCTGAGGCAAATCAGGCGACCGTTTATGTCCGCCTGCGTGGGTTAAAACCGGATGCTGTGTATCTGGAAGAACAAAGCGGCAGACAGTATTCCGGTGCGGCACTGATGCATGCGGGAATTCCGCTTCCGCCGTTTACCGGGGAATATGAGGCGTATCAGTTTGCCTTTACCGAACTGCAAGAGGCGGGAAGATTATATGAAAAAGTGCAGAAATGGTGTGACGGGAATGCCAAAAACCGGGTGGTCATCAGCATTTACGGTGGCTCCGGTTCCGGAAAAACAACGCTTGCAACGGCATTGCAGCAGTACTTTTTAAATGACGGAACCGGATGTTATCTGCTCTCTGGCGATGATTATCCACACCGGATTCCAAAACGCAACGATGAAGAACGGCTGCGTGTGTATAAAGAGGCAGGAGAAGACGGACTGCGTGGATATCTCGGGACAAAGAAAGAGATTGACTTCGACCGGATCAATGAAGTGCTTGCGGCATTTCATGAGGGAAAAGATACGATCACATTGCGGCATATGGGACGGGAAGATGGCGAGATTTCATCGGAAGAAACCGATTTTTCCGGAATATCCGTATTACTTCTGGAGTGGACACACGGAGGCAGTGACGATTTACATGGTGTGGATCTGCCCGTCTTTCTGGAAAGTTCCCCGGAGGAGACCAGAGATCGGCGCATCCGCAGAAACCGCGATGAGAATGCCGCAAGCCCGTTTATCTGCCGCGTGGTAGAACTGGAACAGGAAAAACTTGAAGTGCAGCGCAAAAATGCAGGATTAATTGTGGGAAAGGACGGAAGAGTTTATGAACCATAAACCGATGCTCAATGCATATCCCGACAGCCTTGGAGGAAATCTTGGGGATATCGTAACATTGTTAAAAACTAAGGCTTTGCAGGATGTATTTTCTTCTTTTTACATTCTGCCGAGCCTGTACCATTCCGATCTCGACCGGGGATTTTCCGTGATCGACTATGACCTGAATGAGCAGCTTGCCGACCGGGAAGACCTTGACCAGTTAAAGAATATGGGAATCGATCTGAAACTGGATTTTATTTTAAACCATGCTTCCGCACAGTCCCCGCAGTTTCGGGATCTTGTGGAAAAAGGGGAGGCTTCTGCGTACTGCGATTTTTTCATCGACTGGAACCGCTTCTGGGAAGGGCATGGAACCATGACGGAGGAAGGCTATATCCAGCCGGATGAAAGCTGCCTGAAGCAGATGTTTTTCCGCAAACCCGGGCTGCCGGTCCTGATGGTGGAATTTCCGGATGGAAAAAAAGTGCCGTACTGGAATACCTTTTATCAGGAAGTGCATGGCAGACAGTATCTCGGACAGATGGATGTAAACATCCAGTCACCAAAGGTGTGGGAGTTTTATCGTGAAACACTGGAAAAAATAGCCTCTTACGGTGCGGCAATCGTGCGGCTGGATGCCTTTGCCTATGCGCCGAAGACACCGGGAAAGAAAAACTTTCTCAATGATCCGGAAACGTGGGAACTTTTACAGAAGATCCATGCGCTGGCAGAACCTTTGGGACTTACGCTTTTGCCGGAGATCCACGCAGCGTATGATGAAAAAATATATGAGACACTTGCGGAAAAAGGCTATGCAACCTATGACTTTTTCCTGCCGGGACTGGTCATTGATGCGATTGAGAACCGGCGGGGAACGTACCTTGCGGCATGGGCGAAGGAGATTGTGGAAAAGAAGATCTCCACGGTCAACATGCTCGGCTGTCACGATGGCATCCCGCTTCTGGACTTAAAGGGACTGCTTCCAAAAGAGGAGATCCAGTCGTTAATTGAACGGATCGTATCCCGCGGAGGCATGGTCAAAAATTTACATGGACAAAAGAATCTGTATTATCAGGTAAATGCCACGTACTACAGTGCATTGGGAGAGTCGGATGAAAAAATGCTTCTGGCGCGGGCAATCCAGATGTTTATGCCGGGCAAACCGCAGATCTGGTATCTGGATCTGTTTGCCGGAAAAAATGACCATGAAGCGGTGCAGCGTGCGGGGGAATCCGGACATAAGGAAATCAACCGGACAAATCTTTCCACTGATCAGATCACGGAAGGGTTGAAAAAAGATGTGGTTCAAAAACAGCTTGCGTTAATCCGTATGAGAAATACCCATAAGGCATTTTCGGAAGGCGCAGAGGTAGCAATCTTCGGAGGGGAGAGTTCTCTGGAAATCCGCTGGGAATATAATAGTGCATTTGTAACATTATATGTAAATTTTGAATCAGGAACATATACAATAGTAGAAAGCAGATAGTTAAGTTGGGCTGTCGATTGTACATGAAACCTAAGCTTTATAATGGAAATAATCATAGATGAAACAAGCCACATAGGGATAATGCTCGGTGGCTTGTTTTGAAAATGGATAATTTAAATCTTCCGACAGAATATTGATGTAATACTGTTCTGCCTCTATGTGAGAAGTATCAAATATTTTTGTAAATGTATCAGTGGAGTCGGCATCGAGTTCGTTCAGTTTATATCTCATCACATCAAGAAATGCGTTTGCTATCTGAATGCCTTTATCATTAAATCCATCAATATAGATTTCCAGGTCAGTCATGAATTTACGGAAGTATTTATGAGACAGTAATTCTGATAATAACCGTGGATTATATTTTTCATCAGTCAGTATTTGGACAGCATCATCATTGAGATGCAGATCAGATACGGACTTATTTGTATGTTCACGTAGTTCGGTTCGGCAAAGAAGATAATCGGTACTTACATGATAGAAATCTGCAAGCGTCAGTAGATTACCAATATGTAACATAAATATCATATCTGCGCTTTTTGAAATTTATAATTGGTTGACATTGCATGTGGTATCGCGATTAATTAATAACGGAGTAATAACCTTATGAACTGGAGTTGTCTGAATAACAGGTTTTCTTTTCTTTCGTTCATTCATCTGTTCGACTAGTATTTCCATAGCGGTTTCAGCTATTTTATCAATTTGTTGTCCGACAGTACTGGTAGGAATGACAGCTTCATTGGAGATTGGAGAATTGTCAAATCCAATTATTTGATAATCTTCTGGAAGTGAACCATATGATCGAATGAGTGAATTTAAAAACATGTTTGCATAGGTATCATTGGCAAGAAAGATTCCTTTTCGTTTTCCCTTATAAGTTTTATCCAGATAGCAGGCAATTTCCTGAATAGACCTTTGGTTATCTTCATAAGAGTTTCCTAAATCTTTAAGAAGTAATTCATAGGAAAGATTATAATCTCTACAAATATCAACAAAACCCTGAATGCGTCCATATGCGGGGATATATTTAGGAACATCTACGTTTATATGAATGTAGATATCGCAATTACATTTCTTTAGCAGGCTTGTCGCTTGAATACCACCCATATAGTTATCGGTGTTGACACTGTTTGTATATTCATCTTCCCGTTCAATCGTGACAATAGGAATGTTATAGGATGCCAGTTCCTTAGAAGGAATGGTATGACTTAATACAATCATCCCTTCTATGTTATAGGCTAATAATTCCTGGATGTACCGCCTCTCTATAGCTTCATTTGAGTTTCCGGAAAAAACAAGAAATTTGTATCCAAATTTTTCATAAGAAGATAGAATTTGGTTAAGCATCTCAGAATAGTAGTGCAGATACAGATTTGGAACAATAATACCAACAAATTCCGTTTTCCCGCTTGCAAGTATTTTTGCAACTTTATTTTCTTTATAATCTAAATCAATTAATGCCTGTGCAATGATTTCCTGATTTTTTAAAGTAAGTGAATCCGGATCATTAAAATAGCGTGAAATAGTAGTCTTTGAAAAATTAGTATATCGTGCGATGTCATCAAAAGTTACTTTCTTTTTGCTCATGATAGTCAGCTCCTTTGGTATTCTATATTATATCAAATTCAGAACTGTTAATCAATCAAAAAAATAACCGGTTACTTTACCGGTTATGCATATTTGCTAAATATTTACCCGCAATGTTTGGCTAAAATCATGAAAATATAGCTGTAACTTGACTTCTAAAGTAATAGAAGATATGATTTAAAAAGAAACAAAGTAACCGGTTACTTTACTGGTTATAATACGTGATAAGAAATGGAAGGGGTATGAAAAGTGGAAGCGAAAAAAAAACTAACAAATGGAAAACATACAATGAAGCAGAAACTGTTGTATGTCAGGAAAAACTGGCAATTGTATGTGTTTTTCCTGATGCCGGCACTTGTATTTACAATTATTTTTAAGTATTTACCAATGGGTGGAATCCTTATGGCGTTTGAAGATTATAATGTACGTCTGGGACTTTTAGGGAGTGAATGGGTAGGACTGGATTATTTCAAACGTTTTTTATCTTCGCCGGATTTTTTGTCCTATTTATTGAATACATTAAAGTTAAGTTTATATGGTTTATTATGGGGATTTCCAATGCCGATCATATTGGCACTGCTGTTGAATCAAATTCGTAGTGTTGGTATTAAGAAAAAAATTCAGCTTTTGATTTATGCCCCTAATTTTATATCAGTTATCGTTTTATGTGGTATGGTGAGAATGTTTTTATCCCCAGTAGGACCACTCAATCAAATTTTGGGAACATCAACAAACTGGATGACAATGCCGGAGGCGTTTCGGACAATCTACATTGCCAGTGGTATATGGCAAGGTGCCGGGTGGGCTTCCATCATGTATACCGCAGCTTTATCAAATGTAAGTAAAGAGTTAGAGGAAGCCGCTATGCTTGATGGTGCAAATGTTTTACAGCAGATATGGTATGTACAGCTTCCAGCTATTAAAAATATTATTGTAATCCAATTCATTCTTTCTGCGGGAAATATTATGAGCGTTGGATTTGAAAAGGCATATGCACTTCAAACAGGAATGAATCTGCCAACGTCAGAAATCATTTCAACATATGTATATAAAATTGGTTTACTGAATGGTGATTATGGTTATTCCACAGCAGTGGGTATCTTTAATTCCATCATCAATGTGATTTTATTGCTTGTTGTAAATGGAATTGTATCAAAATTAAATGATGGAGAAGGATTATAGAGAGGAGGCATACAATGAGGGCACAAAAAAACAAATCAAAGGCATCAAAAAGAAGTACAATTGACAGAGTTATTCTTTTCCTGGGCTATAGTGTATTAGCATTATTTACAATAGCAATTGTTATTCCACTTGCTTATGTTGTAATAGCTTCTTTTATGGATCCAAATGTACTGAATAATCAGGGAATCAGCTTTCGTATGAGTGACTGGTCACTGGAAGCATATAGAAGAGTGCTGGAAGATAAAATGATATGGAGGGGCTTTGCAAATTCTTTCTTTTACTCCATTACAGCAACAGCAATCTCTGTTTTCATTACACTTCTTGCGGCTTATCCAATGTCTAAAAAAGATTTGGTAGGTAGAAAGTTTTTTAATGCATTATTTGTGATTACCATGTTTTTTGGAGGAGGATTGATTCCTACATTTATTTTGATGAATCAGCTTCGTCTGGTTAATACAGTATGGGCAATTTTGTTACCAAGCGCATTTAATGTATGGAATATGATATTGGCAAGAACCTATTATCAGTCTGTTTCCAATGAATTATGGGAAGCTGCGCAGATTGATGGAGCAAATGAGATACAGTACTTCTTCCAGATTTTACTTCCACTTTGCAAACCAATCATTGCAGTTCTGGCATTATGGGGATTTGTTGGAATGTGGAACAGTTATTTTGATGCAATGATCTATTTAAATGATGCTGATTTGCAGCCATTACAGTTAGTACTTCGTTCCATTTTGGTACAAAATACACCCAAACCAATCATTGCAGTTCTGGCATTATGGGGATTTGTTGGAATGTGGAACAGTTATTTTGATGCAATGATCTATTTAAATGATGCTGATTTGCAGCCATTACAGTTAGTACTTCGTTCCATTTTGGTACAAAATACACCTCAATCAGGAATGATTGCTGATATTCAAAGTACTGCAGAAATGGCAAAAATGGCAGAATTACTGAAGTATTCAACAATTGTAGTATCCAGCATTCCGCTTCTTGTGATGTATCCATTTTTCCAAAAATACTTTGACAAGGGTGTTATGGTAGGTTCCATTAAAGGGTAAAAATAGTAGGAAGGAGAAAACGCAGATGAAAAAAGGAATAAAGAAAACAATTTGTATATTACTGACTGCTATTAGTTGTATATCATTAGCTGGTTGTGGAGAAGCGGCAGTAGGGCAGGCCGACATTGATCCACAAACACCGATAGAGGAAGTTGCTTTCCCATTGTCTGAAACAAAAGAATTGTCATTTATTACGAATGCACCTGCCAGAACAGAGCAGGATCCTAATAAAAGAACGATATTTATGAGATTGGAAGAACAGACGAATGTACATATCAATTGGACATGTTTTGTATCTGATCAGTTTGGAGATAAGAAAAATCTGGCTTTAGCACAGTTTGGAGCGTTGCCTGACGGACTGTTTGTAGCAGGAATGAGTGATTATGATTTGCTTCGCTATGCAAAACAGGGGATTATTATTCCTTTAGAGAACCTGATTGATAAATATATGCCGAATTTACAATCTGTTTTTGAAAAATATCCGGAATACAGGGTAATGTGTACCGCCCCGGATGGACATATATATTCTTTCCCATGGATTGAGCAGCTTGGAGCAGGAAAAGAGGCCATACAGGCAATTGGCGATATTCCATACATAAACAGGAAGTGGATGGATTATCTGGGGTTAGAAATGCCAAAAACAACAGAGGAATTAGAAGAAGTTTTGATTGCTTTTCGTAATCATGCAAATGAACTACAACAAGAATTTGATATTACAGGTGGCGTGATACCAATGTCCTTTATTATTAACAATGGAGACCAGGATCCTGCTATTTTAATGAATGGATTTGGCGAAGGATATGGAGACACAGGGGATCATTTTGCAGTAACAGATGAAGGAAAAGTAATTTATACCACCGTACAGGAAGGATATAAGGAAGGAATTATCTGGCTGCATCATTTGGTAGAGGAAGATCTGGTGGATCCGGAGGCTTTTACGCAAGACTGGTCTACTTATGTGGCAAAAGGAAAGAATCACAGATATGGATTATGCTTTTCCTGGGATATAGCGAATATTGATAATTATGAAGATTATGTAATGCTGCCGGCGCTTGCAGGGCCGGAAGGTCTTGTAAACATAACAAGACAGAATGGTAGTGAGACAAGTGGATTTGACAGGGGACGTTGCGTTCTGACTTCAAACTGCAGAGATACAGCACTTGCAGCTGCGTGGATTGATCAAATGTACAACCCTATCCAATCTGCACAGAATAACTGGGGTACTTATGGTGAGGAAAATAGTGATAACATTTTTGAAATGAGTACAAATGCAGATGGAGGGCCAATGTTAAGACATATGGATCTCAGTGGCAAATCTCCGGTGGAAATCCGTGAGAACCAGTCGGTCAATGGACCACTTGCTATTTTGAATGAGTACTACAACGTGTATGTAACAGAACCTGATGACGCAAAATGGCGTCTTGATAATATGCATGAAACTTATCTTTCTGATATGAACAGCAAATACGTATTTCCAAATGTTTTTATGAGTATGGAGGATACGAACAGAGTCTCACAGCTTGATACGGATATCAAGAAATATGCAGAACAGATGAAGGCAAGCTGGATTTTGAATGGCGGAATTGAAGAGGAATGGGACGGATATTTGCAGAAAATGGAAGACTACGGATTGTCGGAATACCTGGAAATCAAACAGAAATATTTTGATGCATATCTGGACTCTTTGTCAAAAGAAAAATAGTGATAGACAACGAAGGGAGAAAAATATGAGTGAAATGTTAGAAAAAGCAAGAAAATATGAAAAAGTAGAAAGTGCGAAGATAGCAAAGGAGAACAGACCGGCTTTTCACTTTTCCAACCCGGTTGGCTGGATGAATGATCCTAATGGTTTTTCTGAATATAAAGGGGAACATCACTTATTCTTCCAGTATTATCCTTATGCAACACATTGGGATTCTATGCATTGGGGACACGCAAAAAGTGTGGATTTTATCAAGTGGGAATACCTTCCTGTAGCATTGGCACCAGATCAGGACTATGACAATTTTGGCGTATTTTCCGGTAGTGCGATTGAAGATGGAGAAAAGCAGATACTGATTTATACAGGCGTAGAAGAAAAAGCAGCCCCAAATGGAGAAAAATGTATCCGCCAGAATCAATGCGTTGCGATAGGAAATGGTGTTGAATATGAAAAAATTGAAAACAATCCGGTTGTGACTGCGGATATGTTACCAGAAGGCAGTAGTCTGGAAGATTTCAGAGATCCGAAAGTATGGAAGGAAAATGGTAAATACTATATGGTTGCCGGAAGCCGCCATGGTGACGGAAGCGGTCAGATTGCGTTGTTTTGTGCAGAAAAGCCGGAAAAATGGGAATTTGCAGGAATTTTAGACCGTAGTGAAAATAAGATAGGAAGGATGTGGGAATGTCCGGATTTTTACCCTTTAGATGGAAAACAGGTTCTTATGATTTCACCACAGGAAATGGAAGCAGAAGGATTGGAATTTCACAATGGTAACAATACAGCATTTTTGATTGGAAATTATGACAAGGAAAAGCTGAAGTTTACAAGAGAAAAAGTACAGTGCGTAGATTATGGACTTGATTTCTATGCACCACAGACTATGGGGATAGAGGATGGAAGAAGAATTTTGATTGGCTGGATGCAGTCATGGGATAATCCAATGTATCCTGATACTCAGAGATATTCCGGTATGATGACTATTCCGAGAGAGTTATCAATGAAGGATGGAAGAATTTGTCAGATGCCAGTGCGTGAACTTGAAAATTATCGCAGCAATGTTATAAGTTACGATAATGTTTGTATTCACGAAGAGACAGAATTGAAAGGCATTAGTGGAAGAAGTATCGATCTGCAAATGGCTCTGAAAGGGAAGGAATATGGGAAATTTAGAATAAAACTGGCTGCGGATGAAAAGCATTATTCAGAAATAATCTATGACAGGGATGAGAAAACACTTACATTTGACCGTACCCATTCTGGTTTTAAGAAAGATACGATAAGCACACGCAGTATGTATGTCTCAGACAAAAAAGATGTGATAAAACTTAGGATTTTAGTAGACAGATTTTCCGTGGAGATATTCGTAAATGATGGGGAACAGGTAATGACCTCGCTGATTTATACACCGGTAGATGCTTCTGGAATTTGTTTTGCAAGTAACGGAAAGACATATTTGGATGTAACCAAATATGATATTGAGGTAAAGTAATGGAAAAATATGATGTTGTAGCAATGGGAGAATTACTCATTGACTTTACACAAAATGGATATAGTGAACAGGGAAATCCGATCTTTGAGGCGAATCCGGGAGGAGCCCCCTGTAATGTGCTTGCCATGCTGCAAAAGCTGGGAAGGAAAACGGCTTTTATTGGTAAAGTTGGTCAGGATGGTTTTGGATTACAGTTGGAGAAAGCCTTAAAGGAAACCGGAATTTCAACAGAAGGTTTGTGTTTTGACAAAGAGGTTCATACAACTTTGGCAGTTGTACAAAAGAAAGAAGATGGAGACAGGGATTTTTCCTTTTACAGGAAGCCGGGAGCGGATATGATGCTTCGCAAGGAAGAAGTGAAGGAAGAACTGATACGAAATGCAAAGATTTTTCACTACGGTTCCCTTTCTCTTACGGATGAGCCGGTGAGAATGGCAACTATGAGTACCATTGAGGCAGCTGAGAAAGCTGGTGTCTGGCTTTCTTTTGACCCGAACTTGAGAAAGCCTTTGTGGGAGAGTGAGGAACTGGCAAAGGAACAGATTCGATATGGACTGGGTCATTGTCATATATTGAAAATATCTGATGATGAGCTGGTATGGCTTACCGGAGAACAGGATTTTGAGAAGGCAATGCAGCAGCTTCGGGCGGAATTTCCAATTCCTTTGATTTTTCTTTCTATGGGAAAAGACGGCAGCCGTGCTTACTGCGGGGAGGAGAGGGCAGAGGTTCCGGCATTCCTGAATGAAAATACGATTGAAACGACCGGCGCGGGAGACACCTTTATGGGTTGTATGCTGCATCAGATTTTGAAGAAAGGCTATCAAAACATAAGCAGACAGGACATGGAAGAAATGCTTACCTTCGCCAACGCAGCCGCCTCTATCATCACCACCAGAAGAGGCGCCCTTCGGGTTATGCCGGAAGAAGAGGAGATTTTAAAACTAATCAGATCCTAAGAAAATGGAGACTGCTATGACGGAACAGGAAAATGCTTTCGGGAAAAATCTATGATCCGAGCGATGCAATACTGACGAAAGGAATTATTTTAATGAAAAGCAACGGATGAATAGGTGTTGTGGTAGTCTGCTGCACCCTTTTCAGTTTACAGAGACGATTAGACGCTCAATATGATAGAATAGATGAAGTGGAAGAAACAATGGCAGAACTGAAGTCTCAGATTTATGGGCTTAAGAAAAATGAGATTGATGCAGATAGCATATACGGATTTCTTAAACCGGGCAATCTTTTATGTGAGCAGACTGATCTCATCACAAAAAGAACGTGATTTTGAGAATTCCAGCTACGATGACATTAAGCGTGTATATTCGATCTGGGTATGTATGAACATGGAAGAGAGCAGCATGAGCCATGTGCATCTCACCAAGGAAGATTTGATCGGTTCCTATGAATGGAAGGGAAATCTTGACCTGCTGAATATCATCATGCTTGGACTGGCAAAGAATCTGCCGGAACATGATGAGACGTACGAACTGCACCGTCTGCTGGGAGCATTGTTATCCAAGGAACTTACAATAGATGAAAAACTAAACATAATTGGAAATGAATGCGATATTCCTATTGAGGAGAACCTCAGGAAGGATGTGAGCGTTATGTGTAACTTGAGTCAGGGAATAAAAGAAGATGGTATTGCAATTGGACGTGCGGAAGGTGAAGCAGGACTTATTATAAAAATGTATAAGAATGGTTTTACAGCAGAGCAGATAGCATCAGCTACTGATAAGGATATAGAAGAAGTGAAAGCGATTATTGCAGGGAAGGAATCTGCACTTGCATAGTTCTTTTACAGTAGCAGGAAAACAGTTTTCTGTGAATAAAATGGTTGGAATCAAGCCTCTAAGTCTATAATAGATTTGGAGGTTTTCTTCTGCCCATTTGAGAGGAAAGTAATCTCCAAAACAAAATGATCTGTGATACAATATATGAAAGAAATTTTTGAAGTATTGGATTATAGAGAAAAAGCAGAGTCAATTGTAAGTTAATTTGGCTTACATCTAAAATACAATGAAATTCCATGATATTGGTTCAATTAACATATCAAATCCCAAAAATGATATGCAGAGATGTAATGAACCAAATGCTTGATGTTGTTCGTCAGGGGAGGGACAGTGGAGAAGATATTACTGCTTTGATCAGAGAAATTTTAAAAAATAAAAGGTTTAGTCGTGTTTTACCAGAAGATAAGAGTTTTTATAAAAGAGATAGCATAGATATACTAAAGAGTGAGTTGTTACAAAAAAATTTATTACTTTTAACAGGAGTACCATTTTCCGGAAAGACATATATTGCAAAGACGATTGCTCAGGAGTTGCAAGATAATGGATATTATGTGAAACTGACTGACAATATAATAGAGGATCAAGAGGCATATTATTTTTTAATGTCTCCAGAAAATGATTCAAGATTGTTACTGATTGAAGATCCGTTTGGGCATATTGGGAAAAGTGAGAATTATATACAAATAAGGGATAAAATTGAAGGTTTAATACGCGATAGGCTATCCATTAATAGAAAAGTAATCATAACCAGCCGGTTAGATATACTACTTGACGTTTTTCAGAAAAAGCAGATTGAAGAGTGCAAAATTCAGGGTAATGGGTGGATTAATACATCAATTTCAAGTAAGGAAGAGGCTGAGAAAATATGGTTACGATTCTATGGAGAATCAGATGAGAGTCTGCAAGTTTTTGAAAGATTAAAAAGATCTTTTGACCACCATGATGAAACTGTTTTTTGGAAATTGGCGAGATGCGGCATCTCTTATTAAGTGTGCAGAATATAAATGTATTAACGCATATGTCAACGGATGAAATTATTAAACAGGCTAGAATTAGTTCAGAAGAAGTTTGTAGGAAAATAAAGTCATATGGAGAAACATATAAAGATATTTTTATTTTGCTAGGATGCTTTTGCAATACAGTTAGGTCGGTTAGTGTAAAGGATTTGGCGTATATTCTTTGCAGCAATGAAGAATCAGTTTCTATACGCCAAAAAATGGAAGAAGAAGTAACTGTATCTATAGGAGATAGACAAAAAAACTCACATATACATCAAGAATTTCCGGTATATGCTCAAATGCCAAAACTGGATGAAGATATAATAAGTATTCTGCGGGTATTATGTGAAAAAGGATATATTTACAAAGAGCGCATTACGAATGAGATTTACTTTCTTCATCCAATTTACACATATGCAAGTAAATTACTGCTACAAGAAGAGATTGAAGATGATTGGGATATAGAAAAATATATTAAATATATGCGCAGGGCAATCGGTTCGCTTTCATCAAATGCGGCTTTTTGCAGTTTGTGCCAGTTAGGTCAGGAATTTGATAGAGAACAAATGATAATAGATTGTATTGTAGAAGGTAGCAGATCTATATTTCCAGCAATCAGAGATGTTTCTATTTTGTATTTGGATCAAAATTTTGATAACTTGAATGAACAGGTGCAGAAAGATTTTATGAAAAATATTAGAAACGGTCGCACAGCAGACAAGTATATGCAATGGAATGGTAATGAATGCTGGTATCAAATGGATGGAAAGCACTATTTTGATTTCTTTAATATGGATGATTTCTGGGGTAAAGACATTAATTTTACATTAGAAGAGATTGAAGAACGAGTACGAAAGAAAGAAAATTTTAGCAAAAAAGAAATTTATGATATTTTATCCAGCAGTTTAGCTGACAATTTGTCCCGAGAATTTTTAGAGTATACACTGTTAAGTGATGAAGCAGTCATTCGGAGTAGGGCAATATTTTATTTGTTTAAAAATTATGCAGCTAAATTAGACTTTGAAAAAACAGAGTATTTACAACGTTTTGAAAATTACAATGTTGTTTACGGAATGTTGAAAGGCATGTTTAGTAGCGTAAACGATTTCAGTGAAGAGAATGTAAAGAAATTGATAATATACTTTCAAAAGCAATTTGAAAGAAAGTCAGTATCCATGTATGTCGAAGATTTATTTGATAAATTTGGAGACGAATATGATAGCAAAGCAATTGACTGGGGCAAATACGCTGAAGCGGAAAGATTGAGGATATGGAAAATATGGGCAGCTTTATTTTCTAAGTGGTTAGTGTGTTTCCCTGCAAAATTTATGGGAATGAATGAACCACATATGAGTCTTAATATAGATCGGTCCTTGAAGTATTTAAATAATCAAAAGGAGGTAGTTGATGTAGCAAATGCTTGGATACAATGGATTCATAATTACTCAAAATATCATTCTGTTAATGATTATGGAATGAGTGTTTTAGATTATCTTATTACAGGAACTAAAAATTCTGCTTGCTTACGAAAAGGTATGATAAAAAAAGAATTAAAAGTAAACAGTACAAGTTTGGTAACGGCACACATTTCACATATAGTAGACCTTTGGGACATGTTAACGGATGAAGAAAGGAAAGATATATGTGAATATTTAAAAAATGAAATGCGCGGTGACATGAAATGGATACAAGCTGTTGCATTAACGCGTAAGAATGTTACAAAGGATATTCAGATAGCCATAACAGGTAATGTTTTTTTAGACAAAGAGCCAAAAAAAATAATAGATACTTTAAACGAAAAAAATATATTAACTGAATGCTTACATATTTTTTGTGGTTTTCCTCAGCCGTTGTGGTTTAATGGATATCACCATAGTGGAAAGTATTCATTATGGGATGGGGTAATGATGGAAGTATTAAAGAAAGATATTGTTGATGAGAACTATAATATTTCGCTTAGAGAAATGATAGATGAACTGTACAATAATAATGACCATAGATTTGTCAATGGATATGATGTATATAAAGAAATGCTTTCTGATGAGGAAAAGCGAAAACAGATTTTTGAACGTCTTGCCTATACATCAGTAACTCAGAATCAGGATAATAAAAAAATGTGGGACGAGTTATTACAGGCATGTTCCGAAGAAGAAAAAAAGCAATATTTCTTAATAATTAGCAATTTTATAGAAATGGTAGAATATGAAAATATGGGATATAATGGACTATTATGTGAATATGAACTCATAGATATCGTTCATTATATATTGCCATGTTTTTCTTCGGATCAATCAATATATAAGTTATCAGATGCAATGCTCCTCATGTATAGAAATATTCAGGAAATGGAGGTAGATGAGTCAAAGAAGGTTAAACAGCTTTATGAAACAATGGTACAAGAAACCTATAAAAACGACCCACCTAGATTATTATTTACTAATAAAATAGTGAATTGCACATGTAAAGAAATGGGAGGAGTATCTGATGTAATGCAGAAAGTGTTAGAAAAAATAAGAAAGATTTTTGGGACAGATATGAACGGGTAAAAGAAACGTTTGAAAGCAATTGCCCATTGAAAATTCGGGAAGAATATAGATTGGAAAACTGGTATGATTAAAATATCTTTCTTGCAATTATTATAGCGTTCTTTGGAAAAATGCCAATATAGATGGAAGAATTTACAGTGCAAGCAGTATAAACAGCGAATGAGGAGTAATCAAAAAAAATATTACATGAATGGTTGGAATAATACCTCCAAGTCCACAACAGATTTGGAGGTTTTCTTCTGCCCATTTTTATCGGGAAGTAATTTCCTAAATAAACAATCTATGGTACAATATCTTAGAACTTATCATCAAGGGATGAGTAGTGAACCATAGAGAAAGAGCAGAGTCAATCGTAAGCTGGTCTGGCTTACATCAAAAATACAATGCAATCTTTTTCTATGCAGGAACATAAGAGAGTGCATTATGTCAATTTTTGTAGCATCATCAGAGAGGATTGCAACATTTTTCACTCCCAGAGTACAGTGAAAACTCTGGAAAGTGCATCTCAATTACCCTATCGACACATGTGGAGACGGTAGTTTTGCTGCAAAGAAGAGGTATTGATCCAATACATTAAAAGAGAACGTAAAAATGAACATGCCATGATTATACAAAAGCAATGCAGTATATAATAAAAACGACGGAAATCGTTGTTGCCACTTGTTAGGCATGTTATAATGAATTTAAAAAGAAAGAGGTGATTGTATGTTAGCAACAAAACCACAGACAGTTACAGAAACACCGAATACTGCAAAATTGGAATTATATAGGTTAATTGGTGAGGGCTATAAGGCAATGCAGGATGGCAGAACCAGTACAATCGAGGAAGTACGAGAGAAAATAAATAAGAGGAGAACGGAGCGTGGCTAGTGTAGTATTTACAGAACCGGCTGAATATGACTTGATGGACATAGAATATTACATCCATGTAAATCTTAACAATCTACAGGCTTCTGAGAGAATAACAGAGGGCATCCTTCAGGCGGCAGGTAAGTTGGCAGACTATTCAGCAGGACATCCACTTGTGAACGATCCACTTTTAAGAGACGTTGGTTTAAGAATGGCGAACTTCGATAATTACAATATATTTTACTATTATCATTAAGATACAGATGTAGTATATATAATCAGAGTTTTGTATAATAAAGCTGATTGGCAAAGTATATTGTTGAAATAAGAAAATAAATAATTGGGATTGTGCCTCCAAGTCTATGTTGGATTTGGAGGTTTTCTTCTGCCTGATTGAGCGGAAAGTAATTTCCCAAATAAAATATTCTATGTTACAATAGTATGAAAGTAATTCAGGAGATTAAGGAGTATGGTGTGAAAGTTATTATGTTAAAAAATAAAAAGAGAGAAATCAGGAATTGTCTGGTTGCAATATTGAGCAGTGCATTCCTTGCCTTTGGACTGTACCATGTCCATTCTCTCTCAGGAGTGACAGAGGGCGGCGTTTTAGGAATGACGCTTTTGCTGGACCGCTGGTTTGGAATTTCACCGGCTTTTTCGGGTTTTGTCATGAATGCGTTATGTTATTGCCTGGGCTGGAAATTAATGGGAAAAGAGTTTTTAGGATATTCCATTGTTGCTACTGCAAGTTTTTCTATTTCTTATAGAATCTATGAGCAGTTTCCTTATATTTGGCCACAGCTTGCACAGATGCCGTTGCTTGCCTCTGTATTGGGTGCAGTTTTTGTCGGTGTGGGAGCTGGATTGTGCGTACGTATCGGTGGTGCACCGGGCGGCGATGATGCCCTGGCAATGAGTATTTCCTATGTGACCAAATGGAAGATCCAGTGGGTATATCTGTTGACAGATGCAATTGTTCTTGGATTATCATTAAGTTATATTCCGGTAAAGAAAATCGGCTATTCGATTCTGACCGTGCTATTATCAGGGCAAATCATAGGACTGGTACAGAAGGTGCATATGCCACAGACGGATGCCGGTTCTGCTGTGAACGAATTAGAGTAAGGAGTATAATGCCATGACAGAGTTAAAGAAGCTGCTTATGCAGGTGGCAGGAGGAGAGATTACACCTGAGGAAGCAGAGCTTAAATTGAAAATGCAGCCTTTTGAAGATATGGGATTTGCCAAGCCGGATTTCCACAGAGGAATGCGTCAGGGGGCTTCAGAGGTAATCTATGGAGAAGGCAAGACAGCAGGGCAGATTGCTGCAATTACGAGAGAATTGCTTTCACATGGACAAAAAGGTGTCCTGATTACCAGAATGTCCGGGGAAAAAGCCAAAGTCGTAGGGCAGGAGATCGAATTGTTCTATGATTCCACCAGCCGTATTGGCATTGCAGGAGAGAAGAAAGCACCTGTTGGTGATGGTAAGATTGTGATTGCTACAGGAGGAACCAGCGATATGCCAGTCGCAGAGGAAGCGGCACTGACAGCAGAATTCCTGGGAAATCATGTAGTTAGACTCTATGATGTAGGAGTGGCAGGGATTCACAGGCTTTTGGCGCACAGTGAGGATATCATGCAGGCGAAGGTAATTGTTGCTATTGCGGGAATGGAAGGAGCGCTTGCCAGTGTGGTAGGGGGTCTGGCTGACTGTCCGGTGATTGCAGTACCCACCAGTGTAGGGTATGGAGCATCCTTTGGTGGAGTATCAGCATTGTTATCCATGCTCAATTCCTGTGCCAGTGGAGTCAGTGTAGTAAACATTGACAATGGATTTGGAGCAGGGTATCTGGCAAGTATGATTAATCAGATAGGTAAATAAAGGGAGAAATGGAATATGAAGACATTATATATAGAGTGTAATATGGGAGCTGCGGGAGATATGCTGATGTCTGCTTTGTCAGAGCTTCATCCTGATGCGGAAGGATTCATGACACGGATGTCACAAATCGGAATACCGGATGTGACATTTGAACGCAGACAGGCTGTGAAGTGTGGCATTGTAGGAACCCATATCGAAGTCAGAGTAAAGGGTGTATCGGAAGGTGAGGAAGTGCATGAACATAGTCATAGTCATGAGGAACATGACCACCATCATGAGCATCATCACACACATTCCCACAGAAGTATGGCTGAGATTGCGCATATCATCTCTCATCTTCAGGTATCAGACAGTGTGAAAGAGCATGCTACTGCTGTATATCGTCTGATTGCAGAAGCAGAGAGTCAGGTGCATGGCAGAGAAGTATCTGAGATTCATTTTCATGAGGTAGGAACGATGGATGCCATTGCGGATATTGTGGGAGTATGTATGCTGATAGAAGAGTTGCATCCGGATCGTATACTGGCTTCTCCAGTACATGTAGGTTCCGGTCAGGTAAGATGTGCCCATGGCATACTTCCGGTTCCAGCGCCGGCAACAGCATTGATGTTGAAGGATGTGCCGATCTATGGCGGTCAGATACAGGGTGAGCTGTGTACGCCGACAGGCGCAGCCTTGTTGAAGCATTTTGTAACAGAATTCGTACCTATGCCGGCTATGCAGGTAAAGCAGATTGGCTATGGTATGGGCAATAAGGATTTCGAGATGGCAAACTGTGTCAGAGTCCTTATGGGAGAGCAGCAGAATACAGAGGGTGAAATCTGTGAATTATCATGCAATATGGATGATATGACTGGTGAAGAAATTGCCTATGCCATGAATATGCTGCTGGAGCATGGCGCCAGAGAAGTATTTACCACAGCAGTAGGAATGAAGAAGAACAGACCGGGAATCCTTCTGACTTGTCTGTGTGATACAGCAAAAAGACAGGAGATGCTGGAGCTGATCTTCAAGCATACGACTACCATAGGAATCCGTGAGAAGAAAATACAGCGTTACATTTTGGACAGAAGAATAGAAGAGACACAGACACCCTATGGAATTGTACATACCAAAGTATCCGAAGGGTTTGGAACCGTAAGACGTAAACCGGAGTATGAAGATCTTGCAAAGATAGCCGCACAGCAAGATAAAAGTCTGATGGAGATCAAGAAGAATCTCTAAACAGTTCAATTCAATAGGAGAAGTTAACATGGTACTGCATGATGAACAATATGAAGCATATATTCAGATACTGAAAGAAGAATTGATACCTGCATTTGGGTGTACAGAGCCGATTGCACTTGCTTACGCAGCTTCGATTGCCAGACAGGAGCTTGGGAAGAATCCCTCACAGGTGAGAGTAGAGGTAAGCGGAAATATTATAAAAAATGTAAAGAGCGTCATTGTACCCAATACAGGTGGAATGAATGGAATAGAAGCAGCGGTGGCAGCAGGAATCGTGGCTGGCAAGCCAGAGAAGCAGCTGGAAGTCATTGCGGACATCAGACAGGAACAGATACAGGAAATAAGTGCTTTCCTTGAACAGACACCGATAAAGGTAGCACTGGCAGATTCAGAATACATATTTGACATTGGTGTCATTTTATATCATGGTGAAGAAACGGTTAAAGTCCGAATTGTAGGCGAGCATACCAATGTGGTGCTGATTGAGCATGATGGGCGCAGGCTTCTGGAGAAAGAGATTGCAGCAGACAGTATTGCTTCTTCCATGACGGACAGAAGTGTACTGAATATTCAGGATATTGTAACCTTTGCAGACATAGCAGATATAGAGGATGTAAAGCCCATACTGGATAGACAGATTGCATACAATATGGCAATTGCAGAGGAAGGAATCCGCAGCAATTATGGAGCCAATATTGGAAAAGTACTGCTTCATACCTATGGAGAGGATGTGAAGACCAAAGCCCGTGCTTATGCGGCAGCCGGCTCAGATGCCAGAATGAATGGCTGTTCCCTGCCGGTCATTATCTGTTCAGGAAGTGGTAATCAGGGTATTACGGCATCTGTCCCTGTCATTGTATATGCAAGGGAGCTGGGGATAGATCAGGACAGATTATACCGGGCATTGCTGGTATCTAATCTGACTACCATCCATCAAAAGACAGGAATCGGAAGACTGTCCGCATACTGTGGTGCGATCAGTGCCGGCTGTGGCAGTGGAGCAGGAATTGCCTATCTGATGGGCGATGGATATGAAGTCATTGCACATACGCTGGTCAATTCGCTGGCGATTGTGTCAGGTATTATCTGTGATGGAGCGAAGGCTTCCTGTGCGGCGAAGATATCAACAGCAGTGGATGCCGGTCTTATGGGATATGCTATGTACAAGCAGGGGCAGCAGTTCCATGCAGGGGATGGTATTGTAGCAAAAGGAATAGAAGCCAACATTACTAATATTGGTCTGCTTGCTAAAGAAGGCATGCGCGAGACAGATAAGGAAATTCTGACAATCATGACAGGGAAATAAAGGATTTGACAAAAGGAATTCCTGTTTGGTACTATAGTAATGAAAAACAGTAGTTTAAAACGCTCATAAAGAGCGTTTTTTTACGCAAACAGGTTTGATACAACTAATTGCGATTAGCAAAGAGAAGGAAAGGTTTGATATAACTATGATGATGGACAAACGTCTGCTTAATGTAGTCCCCGACAGTAAGAAGTACATCATGAGAAATGTACTTTGTCAGTGGGGCGCTCTGGCAGCTAATATTGTAATGATGTGGAATATAACAGCTCTTTTGGCAAGCTTGCTGGTGCCTGAACCGGTGAACAAGGTATGGGCTGTGATATGGATTGTACTGGCAGTTATTGTACGATATGTATGTACAATATTAAGCAGCCGCATGAGTTATTTATCTTCCAAAGCGGTCAAAAAGACACTTAGAGAGAAAATATATCAGAAGCTTCTGCGTCTGGGAGTCTCCTATAAAGAACAGGTAAAGACCTCAGAAATCGTGCAGGTGGCAGTAGAGGGTGTTGACCAGCTGGAGACTTATTTTGGTGCATATCTTCCACAGTTTTTCTATGCAATGATTGCACCTCTTACATTATTTGTTGTACTTTGCTTTGTGAATGTACCTTCTGCCATTGTGCTTTTGGTATGTGTGCCTATGATACCCATTGCGATTGCTGTGGTTCAGACCTGGGCGAAGAAGCTGTTATCAAAATACTGGGATCAGTATACAGCGCTTGGAGATACTTTCCTTGAGAATCTGCAGGGACTGACTACCTTGAAGATCTATCAGTCTGATGCATATAAAAATGAGCAGATGAATGTAGAGTCGGAGAAATTTCGCAAAATTACAATGAAAGTACTGACGATGCAGCTTAATTCCATTACGATCATGGATCTGGTGGCTTATGGTGGGGCTGCACTTGGCATGATTATGGCAGTGACGCAATATCGTGACTATCATGTCTCTTTGCAGGGATGTCTGTTGATTATTGTTCTGTCAGCGGATTTCTTTATTCCCATGCGACAGCTTGGAAGCTTCTTTCATATTGCAATGAACGGCATGGCTGCCAGCGACAAGATCTTTAAGTTACTGGATATGCCGGAGCAGAATCAGGGAGAGCAGGAGATAGGTGAAGACTGTACAATTGTATGCAGTGAATTGTCTTTTGGCTATGAAGAGGATAAGGAAATCCTGCACAATATTTCCATGTCTTTTCCCAAGGGGAGCTTTACTGCCATTGTAGGTGAGAGCGGAAGTGGTAAGTCTACCATCGCAGGAATCCTGACAGGACACAACAGGCAATATAGAGGCAGTGTGACCATTGGTGGTATTTCATTGCCGGAGATAAAAGAAGCCTCACTGATGAAGAATGTGACATATGTCAGCCATAACAGTTATCTTTTCAAGGGAACAGTCCGTGATAATCTGCTGATGGGGAATCCACAGGCTTCGGATGAGGAATTGTGGAAAGCACTGGAGCAGGTGAAGCTGGCTGATTTTCTGCGTAATGAAAAGGGACTGGATACAGAATTAACAGGAAAGGCATCTAACCTGTCAGGCGGACAGTGTCAGCGTCTGGCTTTTGCAAGGGCATTGCTTCACGACAGCCCTGTGTATATATTTGATGAAGCGACTTCCAACATTGATGTGGAGAGCGAGAATGATATCATGAAGGAAATCTATCGTCTGGCGGCAGAGAAGACAGTAATATTGATATCTCACAGACTTGCTAATGTGGTTCATGCGGATAACATATATGTGTTTGAACATGGAGAATTAAAAGAAAGCGGTACTCACGAAGTATTACTAAATAATAATAGTGTATATGAGCAACTGTGGAATGTGCAGCAGAAGCTTGAGAATTTTGGTAAGGAGGTACAGGACTGATATGAACAGAAAAAGAAGCAATCTTGAAGTTATGATGAGACTGATCGGGCTTGTAAAACCTCTGACAGGCTATATGATACTGGCTATTTGCATGGGATTAATCGGTCATCTGTGCGCAGCGTTCCTTACTGTGCTTGCAGGATACGGGATTCTTCATATAATAGGTCTTTATGATGGGGTATTAGTGGTAATCTTTCTTATTATGGGCGCATGTGCACTGGTGAGAGGTATTCTGCGTTATGCGGAGCAGGCGTGCAATCATTTCATCGCCTTTAAATTACTGGCGTTGATTCGTGATAAGGTGTTTCAGGCACTGCGTAGACTCTGCCCAGCTAAATTAGAGGGAAAAGACAAGGGGGATCTGATTGCGGTCATTACATCAGACATTGAATTACTGGAAGTATTTTATGCGCATACCATATCTCCAAGTGCGATAGCATTGCTCTTTACGATAATTATGTGCGCTTATATCGGGCATTTTCACTGGATTCTTGGCGTGATTGCACTGCTTGCCTATATAACGGTAGGTATTGTAGTTCCTGTGATGATTTCCCAGGCCAATGGAGAGAACGGCATGCTGTTTCGAAAGGACTCCGGTGAGTTGAGCGGATTTGTGTTGGATAGTCTTCGCGGACTGACAGAGACGATTCAGTATGGTCAGGGAGAGAAGCGCCTTGAGAAGATGAATCGGAAAACAGACATCCTTTCCGTCAGAGAAGAGCAGATGAAGCAGATTGCAGGCAGAAATCAGGCAATTACCAATACTGTGATACTTGCAGCAGACTTAATCATGCTGTTTGCTGCGGTGATGTTATATCAGCGATATGAAGTTGGCTATGCGGGAGTGATTCTTCCGGTGCTGGCGCTGATGAGCTCTTTTGGACCGGTTGTTGCTCTGGCGGGGTTGGGAAGTACCTTACAGAATACCTTTGCAGCAGGCAACCGTGTACTGGATATTCTGGATGAGAAACCTGTAACAGAGGATATTACCGGATATGGAAATATAGATTTCGCGGGAGCAAAAGCCGAGGACGTTTCTTTTGCTTACGGAGATGAGACTATTTTACAGAATGTATCAGTAGAAATCCCACAAAAACAGATTATTGGTCTGATCGGAAGAAGCGGAAGCGGCAAATCCACACTGCTGAAACTGTTTATGCGTTTCTGGAAAACCAATCAGGGGCAGATTCTGTTATCAGATCATAATATCAATGAGATCAATACGGATAATCTGCGAAATATGGAAAGCTTCATGACACAGGAGACACATCTTTTCCATGACAGTATTGCCAATAATCTGCGTATTGCCAGGTTAGATGCAACACAGGAAGAACTGGAGGCAGCCTGTAGGAAAGCATCTATTCATGAGTTTATCATGTCACTTCCACAGGGATATGAAACTATGGTCGGAGAGCTGGGTGATACGCTCTCAGGAGGAGAGAAACAGCGAATCGGGCTTGCAAGGGCGTTTTTGCATGATGCACCTTTTATGCTGCTGGATGAGCCAACCAGCAATCTTGACAGCCTTAACGAAGCGGTGGTTTTGAAGTCTCTTCAGGAAGAACGTGAGGGCAAGACGGTAGTGCTGGTATCTCACAGAGAATCCACCATGCGTATAGCAGACAGGGTATATTCTGTGGAAAACGGGAGGATGAGCTGATGCAGAATGTGGATAATAAGAGAGAACGGGAGAAGGTAATGGTATCAGTACATTGCTACCAGCCGCAGATGAGAGAGCAGATCAGACAGGTCATGCGCTATTCAGGACCAAGGATGCTGTTCCATCACCCGGTCATGGCAATCAGACACTTAATAGAAAGTCATAAGGAAAAATAGTGTGAAAAAACAGATGTATCTTATCTGAGATTATGTTATAATAAAATATAGGCTTCAAAATAGAAATGGGTATTATTCAGCAAATGGATAATGTCCATTTTTGTACATATAGTTATTAATAGTAGAAAGGTTTGAATATATTATATGAATAAGGAATACGCGATTGTAACAGATGGCTCATGTGATCTGCCTAGGGAGCTGTGTCAGGAGAAGGGAATTACGGTAGTCCCTTTCTATGTATCCTTTGATGGGGAGAAATATGAGAAAGAGATCGTAGAAATGCCAATCAGACAATTCTATGAAGATATGGTTAAGAATCCAAAGGTATTTCCCAAGTCTTCCATGCCGTCGGTGCAGGATTATATGGATGCCTTTATGCCAATTGTGCAGGAAGGCAAGGCAATTATCTGTATCTGTATCACAACGAAATTCAGTGGTTCCATGCAGTCTGCCCTAAATGCCAGAATGATGATATTGGAACAGCATCCTGATGCAGAGATCACAGTAATTGATGCAACGATCAATACAGTATTGCAGGGAATCTATGTATTGGAAGCACAGAAGATGAAAGAAGCAGGCGTGCCCTATGAACAGGTAGTAGAGGAACTTGAGACAATCAAATCTACAGGAAGAATCTTCTTTACCGTAGGTAATCTGGAATATTTACAGCATGGTGGAAGAATCGGCAAAGTAGCCAGTGTCGCAGGTTCTGTACTGGGAATCCGACCATTGATTACCTTAAAAGAAGGTGAGATCTTTGCTTCAGGTATTGCCAGAGGCAGGAACCGCTCTCTGGATAAAGTACGTGAATTATTATTGCAGTATCTGCAAGAGGTGAATGCAGCAAAGGACTGTTCTGATTACAGTCTTGCAGTCGGCTTTGGCTATGATGCAGCAGAAGCGGAGGAATTCCAGGCAGCAGCAGTAGAGTTCCTGAATGGAAAAGGATACCAGGTGACGAAAGAGCAGTTTCCGATCTATCAGATCGGAGCTACAATCAGTGTACACACAGGACCATATCCTCTGGGATTTGGTATCATTCGTAAAAATAAATATGCAAAATAAATGATGACTGGCGGCATTTGAGGGGAGGATGAGCCATGATCGCATTGTTAAGTCGTATTTTTATCAAGAACAATAGCACATACACAGACCCGGTAGTAAGAAGAGCTTATGGACAGTTGACAGGTATTGTGGGAATTGTTCTGAATGTTCTGCTTTTTGCCGGAAAATATATGGCGGGGCTGCTTAGTGGTTCTGTATCGGTTATGGCGGATGCTTTCAATAACCTGTCTGATGCAGGCTCCAGCTTCATTACGCTTCTTGGATTCCATTTTGCTGGAAAAGAGCCGGATACGGAGCATCCTTTCGGTCATGGAAGGATTGAATATGTATCAGGTCTTGGAGTGTCTGTGCTGATTATCGTAATGGGAGCGGAGCTGTTTCGTTCTTCTTTGCAGAAGGTAATACACCCTGAAAACATGGAGGTCAATGCTGTAACAATAACAGTGCTGGTCGTATCTATCCTTGTGAAGGTTTATATGGCAGGCTATAATAAATGGTATGGTAAAAGAATAGATTCCACAGCGATGAAAGCAACTGCAACAGACAGTCTGAGTGACTGTATTGCAACCAGTGTGGTATTGTTGTCCATGCTGCTGTACAGTATTGGCGGTATTAATCTGGATGGATGGTCAGGTCTTGTTGTGGCTGTCTTTATCCTAATGGCAGGTGTGACCTCTGCCAGAGATACATTAAGTCCTTTGCTTGGAGAAGCACCCGATATGGAATTCGTCCATGATATCGAGAATACTGTGAAGTCACATCCTATGGTAGCAGGCGTCCACGACATGGTAATCCATAATTATGGTCCGGGCAGAATCATGGTATCACTTCATGCAGAAGTGCCCGGCAATCTGGATATTTATACCATACATGATGAGATTGATCTGATAGAGAGAGAGCTCAAATCAAAATATCATTGTGAAGTGGTTATCCATATGGATCCTATTGCAGTAGATGATAAGAAGGTCATGGGACTCCGCAAGGAAGTAGAGGCACTTGTGAAACAGATGGATGAACTGTTGTCTATTCATGATTTCAGAATGGTAGAGGGACCTACCCATACTAATCTGATTTTTGACGTAGTAGTACCACAGGGGTACCCTAAGTCGGATCAGGAAGTGTCAGATGAAATTTCTGAAATGATAGAGACAAAATGGACTAATTACCACGCTGTGATTAAGATGGAAAAAAGGTACATATAACAAGAAATATCAATATAAATGATTAAATTTAATCATTTAATTTTACAACTTGCTGTGCTAAGATAGCAGCATAGAAGAAAGGTGAGGAGAAATATGAAGGGATATGACAAGTATGAGCGCGCATATTTTATGCCGCCTGTATGTACCTATGATTGGGTTAAGAAAGATTATGTAGATAAAGCACCTATCTGGTGTTCTGTAGATTTAAGAGATGGCAATCAGGCTCTGATTGAGCCCATGAGCCTGGATGAGAAGCTGGAGTTCTTCCAGATGCTGGTAGATATCGGATTCAAGGAAATCGAAGTAGGATTCCCCGCAGCATCAGAGACAGAGTATAACTTCATGAGAGCTCTCATCGAGAAGAATATGATTCCTGAGGATGTGACAGTACAGGTACTGACACAGGCAAGAGAGCATATTATCAAGAAGACTTTTGAGGCAGTCAAGGGAGCACCTCATGCAGTCATTCATTTATACAATTCAACATCCGTAGCACAGCGTGAGCAGGTATTCAAGAAGAGTAAGGAAGAGGTTAAGCAGATTGCGGTTGATGGAGCGAAGCTTCTGAATGAACTGGCATCTGAAACAGAGGGTAATTTCTCTTTTGAGTACAGCCCTGAGAGCTTCCCCGGAACAGAAGTAGACTATGCCGTAGAGGTGTGCAATGCAGTTCTTGATGTATGGCAGCCTAAGCCTGAGAATAAGGTTATTATCAATATTCCTACCACAGTAGAGATTGCAATGCCTCATGTATTTGCAACCCAGGTAGAATATATCAGCAAGAATCTGAAATATCGTGAAGCAGTGACTTTGAGCCTGCATCCCCATAATGACAGAGGAAGCGGTGTCAGTGATGCAGAACTGGGATTGTTGGCAGGTGCTGACCGTATCGAAGGTACACTGTTTGGTAATGGTGAGAGAACAGGTAATGTAGATATCATTACACTTGCCATGAATATGTTCTCCCACGGTGTAGACCCTCATCTGGACTTCTCCAATATTCCTGCAATCCGCGAGAAATATGAGAGATTCACCAGAATGCATGTATATGAGCGTCAGCCTTATGCAGGTGACCTGGTATTCTCCGCATTCTCCGGTTCTCATCAGGATGCAATTGCCAAGGGTATGGCGTGGAGAGAAGACAAGAAGCTGTATAAGTGGTCAGTTCCTTATCTGCCGGTTGATCCTATGGATGTGGGAAGAACTTATGAGTCCGATGTTATCCGAATTAACAGCCAGTCCGGTAAGGGTGGTGTGAACTATATCCTGAAGCAGAACTTCGGTATTTCTCTTCCAGAGAAGATGCGTGAAGAATTCGGTTATCTGGTAAAGCATGTATCAGATCAGGAGCACAAGGAATTAACACCTCAGTGGGTATATGAGATTTTTGAGGATAAATATGTCACAAGACAGCCTTACTTCCAGATTCCGGAATGCCATTTCAAACAGATCAATGGTATTATGGCAGAATCTACGATTGTACAGGATAATCAGATGCATACTGTTGAAGCCAATGGTAATGGACGTCTTGATGCAGTATCCAATACGATTAAACAATATTTTGGAATCAGCTATGAATTATCCGTATATGAAGAGCATGCTCTTTCCAAAGGGTCTTCTTCCAAGGCAATGTCCTATGTGGGAATTACCTGTCAGGGCAAGATGTATTGGGGCGTAGGTATTGATGACGATATTATCAAGTCATCCATCAATGCACTGGTCGTTGCAGTGAACCAGCTGCCTGAGATTCAGGTAAAGGACACTGTGCAGGATGAACGTCTCATAGCCATGCAGAATTACATACAGGCTAACTACCAGACCGTGACACTGGAAGATATGGCAGAACAGTTCCATTTATCTGAGCCGTATATTTCCAAGTATATCAAGGATAAGTCCGGTAAGACCTTTGGTGATTTCGTACAGGGAATTCGTATGAAAAAGGCAAGAACATTACTGAAGAACAGTAATATGACAGTAGAGAATATTGCATATACAGTGGGCTATCAGAATGTAGAGCATTTTAACAGACTCTTTAAAAAGAAATATAACATGACACCGATTCAGTACAGAAACTGCGGTCAGAACTAAAAGAAAGCAGATACCTCTTCAATGGAAAGGGTATCTGCTTTTTTTGCACCTAAGTGGATTATTGCGTTGGTTCCTGGGGATTATCCTTTCTAATCTCATCTAACAGATGCTTCATGTTACGTTCCATCTGTGACAGCTCCTCAGAATAATATTGAAATGCTTCGGCTGTTTCTTCCGGAGTCTCCCCCTTGTAGCAGATGCGGTGTTCCATACTTGCCCACAGATCCATGGATAAAGTACGGAACTGAATCTCCACAGGGTAGTATTGCATACCCTCAATTCTGTATACAGGGACGCCGAGCACCATATGGTAGCTTTTATATCCGCTGGCTTTGGGATTGGTGATATAGTCACTCTCCTTCAGAATCAACAGATCTGTCTGGGTTCTGACCAGAGACAGAATACTGTAGATATCTTCAATGAAATAACAGATCACACGGATTCCTGCAATGTCTGTCAGATTCTCCTTGGCAGAAATTGCGGAGACAGGAAGCTCTCTGTGAATGAGTTTCTTTTCTATGCTTTTGCGGCTCTTGATACGTGCCTGAACATTATGTATCGGGTAGTCGCGGTATTTTTTACGATAATCTTCGTTTAGACCATTGATTCTTACTTCAAGGCGTGTCATAGCTTCACGGTAAGGTTCTACGAGCTGATCGTATTCTTCCTGAGGAATTTTGACAAGCTTTGATTCTATGGTTTCAGACAAAATAATAAACCTCCTATGGCTGTCTTATTGTACTGTGACAGCACACTTACATCACATCTATAATATACCGTAATTACCAGTTCAAAGCAATAAATAGTGTGTATTTTTAACAAAAAATTAAAAAAATATATGCCTAAATTGTGAAAAATATTCTATTGGAAAAACCATGAAAGGTGTTACTGTTCACTCGTACCTCGTTCCAGCAACAATTTATGCACACAAAATCAATTGCATTGATTTTGGCGCATGCAAACTCGTGATTTTCATGCATAATCTGCATGAAAACACTTCGCGGCATACTACCTGTGTACAGTAACTGAAAGGTCAATAATGCATAGAAATCTCATTTTAGAGACTTTGTTTTACATGGAAACCATGTTATACTTAAAATAGTAAGGGCATGCGCTGCCAAGCCCGATGATTATGTGAAAAACAGCGCAGAAATGGAGATTACTATGAAGATCGCATTAATTAACGAGAACAGCCAGGCTGCTAAGAATGCAATGGTATGTGAGACATTAAAGAAGGTCGTAGAACCTATGGGACATGAAGTATTCAATTATGGAATGTATTCTGCAGAGGATGAGCACCAGCTTACTTATGTACAGAATGGTATTCTTGCAGCAGTTTTATTAAATTCAGGTGCAGCAGATTTTGTCATTACAGGATGTGGTACAGGTGAAGGCGCTATGCTTGCATGCAACGCATTCCCTAAGGTACTTTGCGGACATGTTGAGTCCCCTCTTGATGCATATCTGTTTTCCCAGGTAAATGATGGAAACTGTGTAGCTCTGCCTTTTGCTGAGAATTTCGGATGGGGCGGCGAGCTGAATCTGGAATACATCTTTGAGAAGTTATTCTGCACACCGGGCGGTGGCGGATATCCTAAGGAAAGAGTTGTTCCTGAACAGCGTAACAAGAAGATTCTGGATGCGGTAAAGGAAATCACACATAATGATCTGTGCGATATTCTTCCAAAGCTTGACAGAGAGCTTGTAAAGGGCGCTCTGAGCGGAGAGAAGTTCAGCGAATATTTCTTTGCTAACTGCAAGTGTGACAAGATCGCAGCAGTTGTAAAAGAGATTCTTGCATAGGGTAAATACTATGTTACTGGATAAAGTATATTATACAGTGGCAAGGCTGGATGGAGACTATGCCTATCTGAGCAGAGAGGATAATCCGGATGAAGAGCCAAAATGTGTGGCAAGAGCACTGCTTCCCGCAGAAATTACGGAAAACAGTCGTCTGTTATACGAAATGATGGAGTACAGCCTTGTATAAAATGTATAGGAACGAAAAAGGGCAGTCTGACTTAGGCCGGGCTGCATTTTTCATATTATTTATTGATATAAACGTATTGACTTAATTCTTATTCGTATTTATAATTTGCTTATTAAAAGCGTTAAAGCGTTTATGCGTTAAAGCGCATATGCGAAAGGGAATGGAGGAATATGTTATGAAAAAATTGAACAAGTTCATGTCTGTTGCCATGTCAGCAGCTATGGTTATGTCACTGGCCGCATGCGGAAGTACAACAGAGGAGTCTGCAGCCCCTGCAGACACAGCAACAGAAACCAAGACAGAGACGAAAACTGAAACTAAAACAGAAACAGTAGCAACGGATTCTGATAAGGTATATCAGATCGGTATTTTGCAGCAGTTGGAGCATCCGGCTCTGGATGCAGCCAGTGAAGGCTTTGAGGCAGCCCTGACAGAACTGCTTGGAGCCGATCATGTGAAGTTCGACTTACAGAATGCCCAGGGTGAGCAGGCTAACTGTGCAACCATCAGTAATAATTTCGTAGCAGGCAATTATGATCTGATTCTTGCTAATGCAACAACAGCTCTGCAGTGTGCAGGCGCTGCAACCAGTACAATTCCTATTCTGGGTACATCTATTACGGATTATGCAACAGCTCTGGAAATTGATGACTGGACAGGGGCTACCGGCAGAAATATCTCCGGTACATCGGATCTGGCTCCAATTGCAGAACAGGAGAAGATGCTGGCAGAGCTTTTCCCTGATGCCAAGACAGTTGGTATTCTGTACTGTTCAGCAGAACCTAATTCTAAGTATCAGGCTGCAGAGTTCGAGAAAGCACTGGATGCAGACAATATTTCTTATAAAGAATATACCGCAGCTGATTCCAATGATATTGCATCTGTCGTACAGACAGCGGTTACAGAAGTAGATGTAATCTATATTCCTACAGATAATACAATGGCAGGTAATACAGAGACAATCAACAACATCACACTTCCTGCAGGAATCCCTGTTATTGCAGGTGAGGAAGGTATCTGTAAGGGTTGTGGTGTTGCAACACTTTCCATCAGCTACTATGATATCGGATACAAGGCTGGTGAGATGGCATATGATATTCTTGTAAATGGCGCAGATATTACAACAATGAATATTGAATATGCACCTCAGGTAACAAAGGAATACAATGCTTCTATCGCAGAACAGCTTGGTGTTACAATTCCTGACGGATATACAGCGATCGCAGCAGAATAAAAAATTAAAACAGAAGTGCTAAAATGGGAGAGTTTCCTTCGGGAAGCTCTCTATGCTTCAAAAGGGAGGGTTTCATTTGCTTTTAACAGCATATTTATCATCATTAAATCCGGCGGCATTATTCCGTTCACTGCCGGGGTCCTGCGCACAGGGGTTAATATGGGGTTTACTGGCGTTAGGCGTGTATATTACTTATAAATTACTGGATTTTGCAGATCTGTCAGTAGATGGCTCACTGGCAACAGGCGGCGCAGTTGCGGTCATGTTGATCCGTGGCGGGATGAATCCGTGGCTGGCTTTGATTTTTGCTTTTCTGGCTGGTATGGCAGCCGGTTTTGTAACGGGTATTTTACATACTGCGTTAGGGATTCCTGGGATTCTGGCAAGTATTCTTACCCAGATTTCTCTGTATTCTATTAATCTGAATATTATGGGCTGTTCTAATCAGGCAGTCAGTGTGGATAAATATAATCTGGTAGTATCACTTCGTTATGTATCAGATTCTACAGCAACCAAGATTCGTGTCTTTACGACCTGTATTTTGTTCTGTGTCGCAGTAGTAGCAATCCTGTACTGGTATTTTGGAACAGAACAGGGACATGCGATCCGTGCTACCGGATGTAACAAGCAGATGGCAAGGGCACAGGGTATCAATACAGACTTCCATACAGTACTTGCACTGATGATTTCCAATGGACTGGTAGGACTTGCAGGTGGACTTTATGCACAGTATCAGGGCGCAGCAGATGTCAATATGGGGCGTGGAGCCATTGTAATTGGACTTGCAGCCGTTATTATTGGTGAAGTTCTGTTTGGCAAGCTCACAGCCGGTAAGAAAATGGCTTTTGCATGGACATTATTCTCGGTCATTGCAGGCGCGATCATCTATTATCTCGTATTGAGCATTGTATTATGGCTGAAATTCCCGTCCGATGACCTGAAACTGTTCTCAGCTATCGTGGTAGCCATTTTCCTGGCGATTCCGTATCTGAAGGAAAACAGTAAAAAGAAAGCAGGTGCGAAATAATGGCAGAGATGTTAAGAATTGAAGATGTATATAAGACATTTAATGCAGGAACAATTAATGAGAAAAAGGCATTATGCGGCGTTAATCTGACTCTGGAAGAGGGAGAATTCGTAACGGTGATTGGTGGTAATGGAGCCGGTAAATCCACAACACTGAATGCAGTAGCGGGTGTATGGCCGGTAGATTCCGGAAGAATCTACATCGGCGGCGATGATGTGACCAGACTTTCAGAGTATAAGAGAGCAAAGTACCTTGGCCGTGTATTTCAGGACCCTATGACAGGAACTGCAACAACAATGTCAATTGAAGAGAATATGGCGATTGCTGCCAGACGTGGTAAGGCCAGAAGATTGACCTGGGGCATCACCAAGGCAGAGAGGGATACTTATAGAGAGATGCTTAAAACGCTCAATCTTGGACTGGAAGACAGACTGACCAGCAAGGTTGGTCTGCTCTCAGGTGGGCAAAGACAGGCAATCACGCTGCTTATGGCATCTATCCAGAAGCCAAAGCTTCTGTTACTGGATGAGCATACGGCAGCGCTGGACCCTAAGACAGCAGCGAAGGTGTTGGAGATATCGGATAAGATCATTGCAGAGAATCATCTGACAGCAATGATGGTCACACACAATATGCGGGATGCCATTGCCCATGGCAATCGTCTGATCATGATGCATGAGGGCAAAGTCATCTTGAATATTGCCGGAGAAGAGAAGAAGAAACTTACAGTAGAAGACCTTCTTCATCAGTTTGAACGTGTCAGCGGCGAAGAATTTGCCAATGATAAGGCATTATTATCATAGAGCCGGTTACTTATTTGCATAATTTAAAAGCAGTACAAGTATCAGCATATGTACCGGATAAAACGCATAACAGATATACTGGAATGCCTTGCTATGATATCCCTGCCGTCCGCGGTACAGCCAGATAGGGATCAGTGCCAGCAATGCAAGCCCCTGTTGGCAGAGTTCCATATCCATTCCGAATAACCGGATTGGATACATCAGTCCGCCCAGCATTTTTACATTTATCCAGTAAAGTGCAAGTATCTGGCCTGCCAGACACCACCATTTCCGGCCTCTGAAAAAATAAAAAATAAATACAGTGAGTACACCGGCACCGTAGTAATCTACCATGCCTAAGGTTCCAAGCACACTTCCCAATATCACAACCACCACAGAAACCGTCACATAAGCCCAGGGCTTTTGCTTTTTGTGAACGGTCTCCATCAGATGGATTCCTGACAGACCAAGCAGGAATGTCCAGATTACATTTTGGTGAACAGGATAAAACCATGTTCCGCCATACATCAGATCAAATGGTATTTCTGACAGAAGTGCGAACACCAGTAACCGCTGTGCATATTTTTTGAAGCTATGAGTATGAAAATACCCCTCTACTGCCATAAATGCAAAAATAGGGAATGCCACCCTTCCAACACAGGTCAGCCAGTCCTGCGCCGGGAGAAGAGTAGCCCAGAGATGGTCCATCAGCATAAACAGCATGGCTATAATATGAAGTGCTGCTGTGCTGATATCATGGCACCTTAATCTGACCGTAGATACGTTTGTTTTGTTTGTTGTCATATTTTTACTCCTTTTTCAAAAATGTGTAAAAACCTTGGGATACACTGGTGTACTGTATCATTGACTTTCAGCTAAATAACGCAGGATAAATTTTCAGTCTGCAAGGCGGAGGAATGAGGCGTAGCGGTGGCTACGTCGATTGACGACAACGCAGCAGATGAAAACTTATACAAGTTATTTGGTGAAATGTCAGTGATACAGTACACTAGGCTATGGGCATCATAATATTATACAACAGGAACATCCCGGTGTTCCACAGAGGTAGAGAATACAATCAGTGTCTTGGTCCGGCCAAAGTGCTGCAGTTCATTGATGAAGTGATCCAGCTCGATTGTTGTCTGGAATGCTACTTCGATAAGCATGGCATAGTCTCCGGTGACACAGTTACATTCGATGACATTGGGGATTGCCTGAATGAAGGGATAGAATTCTTTCTTCTGATATGGCTCTACTTCTAAATTAATAAAAGCTTTGATATGATAACCAAAAAGCAGGTAATTGATCTGGGCATGATACCCGGAGATAATGCCTGCTTTTTCCATTTTCTCAATGCGGGAAGAGACTGCGGGCGAGGAAAGAAAGACTTCGGCTGCAATATCTTTAATGGGGGTGCGGGCATTTGCCTGCAGAATTTCTATAATCTTCTTATCAATTGAATCCAGGGTGTGTTCCATGTATATGCCTCCTTTAGGGAAGGGAATCGAAAGGGACGAATTGTGCAGGTCTGTGTTACTTTCACAATACACCACAGGCACGCTCTCGCTACGTGAAAAACGTAGTGGTCACGTAAGGCGCTATTGGAAGCGTATGCTTCCATACCGCCTAAGTGCCAACGTTTTTCAAGTGCCTGTTTGTGTATTTGTGAAAGCAACACAGACCAAGGCGCACAATTCTGTTACTTTGAGAGTCGGCTTCGCAAAGTTTGTTTGTGTATTGTGAAGATGTATTTGCGTGCGTTTTATAATGAGTTTATGTGCAGCATAAAAGTGGGATGATAATCCCACGATATGCGAATATTGGGTAGGATTGTGGGAGTGCATAGCACGAAGCAATCCGTAGGCATCAAAGTCGGGGGCTTTTGCCCCCGACATCTTTATTAATAGTGAATTACGTAAAGCATATATGTTTTATGATAGATAAGTGTACTCTCATATTTGCAAAATTACAATATGCACACTTAACAAAATTAAGTGAAATTTAGAAAATATTAAAATAATTAATCTAAAATTGGCAAAATTTGTTTTTGAATAACGTTTTGAATTAAAAGTATTTACAAGTGTTTTTGGTGGGTATAATCTCGTACCATATTTTGAAGCTGATCAGAGCCATGCAAATTGAGGCAGAATATGTTTGTTCACAAGCATATTTGACACAATTTATATGGCGAAGTAACCGCATAAGCAGAAACAGCGATTTTGCGCAGAAATGAGGAGAAGATTATGAAAACACGTATGGAAGCAGATTCAATCGGAACAATGGAAGTACCAGAGGAAGCATATTATGGAGTACAGGCACTGAGAGCAAAGGAGAATTTCTCAATTACCGGAGCGCCAATGAATCCGGTATTTCTGGAGAACCTGGCAAGGATTAAGAAGGCAGCAGCAATAACGAACCGTGATGCATTTGCATTGGATGCCGGTTATGCAGAGGCAATTATCCGCGCCTGTGATGAAGTCATCAAGGGAAGATTTCGTGAAGAATTTATTGTAGATGCGATTCAGGGCGGTGCAGGAACCAGTGCAAATATGAACATGAATGAAGTAATCGCCAACCGTGCGAATGAACTGCTTGGTGGAGAAAAGGGTGGTTATACCAGAGTACATCCTAACGATCATGTAAATATGGCGCAGTCTACCAATGATGTCATTCCTACAGCAGGTAAGCTTACCGTGCTTGATCTATTGAAACCATTATTGACAGAGCTTGACAGATTAAAGAGAGAGTTGACAATTAAGGCAACTGCCTTTGATGATGTGATCAAGATGGGACGTACACAGCTTCAGGATGCAGTACCTATGCGTCTGGGTCAGACTTTTCATGCATATGCTTCCATGGTAGAACGTGACAGAAAGAGAATTGCAGATTCCTGTAAGGAAATGTATACAGTAAATCTTGGTGGTACAGCGATTGGTTCAGCAATTAATGTATCAGATGCATATTTCTACAATGTAGTTCCCTGTCTTGCAAGAATTACCGGCTATCCTCTTTCACAGGCAGCAGATCTGTTTGATGCCACAGAGAATCTGGATGGTTTTGTGGCTGTATCGGGGGCTGTGAAGACCTGTGCTGTGAACTTATCAAAGATGTGCAATGATCTGCGTCTGCTCTCATCCGGTCCGAGGACAGGATTAGGAGAAATCAATCTCCCTGCAAAACAGAATGGTTCTTCCATTATGCCAGGTAAAGTAAATCCTGTCATTCCTGAGGTTGTAACGCAGGTTGCTTTCCTGGTTGTCGGACATGATACGACCATTACGATGGCTGCGGAAGCCGGACAGATGGAGCTGAATGCCTTTGAACCCGTACTGTTTTATAACCTTTTTGAATCAATTCAGACACTGGAAGGCGCAGTAAAGACTCTGATTGATAATTGTATCGTTGGAATCACTGCCAATCGCGATCGTTGTAAGACATTAATGGAAAGCAGTGCCGGTATTGCTACTGCACTGTGTCCTTACATCGGATATAAAAAATCTGCCGAGATTGCCAAGAGAGCATTAAAAGAGAACAGAACAGTCAGAGAGCTGGTTCTTGCAGAGAAGTTACTCTCTGAAAAGGAGTTGAACAGAGTTCTTGATCCATATGCAATGACAGAAGCAGTTACAGAAGTAAAAGCAGCTATCTAATAAAAAGAACACAGTTTATGCTTGCTTTTTTATAAAAGTTGTGCTAGACTTTGCTTTAACGCAACGAAGCGTTACTATGGTAATACTTTGTTGCGTTATATTATTATGAGGAGGATGCTTATGAAAAGAAAATTGATGACAGTTACTATCATTGCCTCTATGATAGCAGCCAGCCTGACAGGTTGCGGATCAACGGGCAGCACAGCTTCTACCACAACGACAACGGAAGCTGCTGCAACGACAGAGACTGGCGCTTCTGATACTTCTTCAGAAACGGCAGCAAATGACTTGAATATTATGATTGAAACTCCGGTGGAATCTCTTGATCCACAGATTGGACAGGATGGTACATCCTTTGAAGTAATTGCAGATTTTACAGATGGTCTGATGCAGATGGACGCAGAAGGTGCACCGATACCTGCCATTGCTGAAAGCTATGAGCTTTCAGAAGATGGTCTGACATATACATTCCATCTGCGTGATGATGCGAAATGGAGCAACGGTGTGGAAGTCACTGCGGCAGATTTTGTATTTGGATGGCAGAGAGCGGTAGACCCTAAGAATGCATGTGAGTATTCTTACATGATGAGTGATATTGGTCAGGTAAAGAATGCGGCAGAGATCATTGCCGGTGAAAAAGATAAGAGTGAACTTGGAGTTACAGCACTGGATGACACCACTTTACAGGTAGAGCTGAATGTTCCGGTGAGCTACTTCCTTTCTCTGATGTATTTCCCGACTTTTTATCCTGTAAATGAAGAGTTCTACAATACCTGTGCGGATACATTCGCCAGCAGCCCGGAGACAACACTGGCAAATGGTGCGTTTGTGCTGGATTCTTATGAACCGGCAGCAACCACAATACATTTGAGCAAGAATCCTTATTACTATGATGCAGATAAGATTGCTTTGTCAGGACTTCATTATCAGGTAATTCAGGATTCACAACAGGCTCTGATGAGCTATCAGACAGGTGCATTGGATACCACACTTATCAATGGTGAACAGGTAGACCAGGTAAAGGATGACCCTGAATTCCTCTCTATTGGTGCTGGATATTTATGGTATATTGCGCCTAATATTGGAAATGTACCAGAGCTGGCTAACTTAAATATTCGTCTTGCACTTACTATGGCGATTAATCGTGAAGCAATCACCAATGATGTATTGAAGGATGGTTCGAAACCTACTTATACGGCTGTGCCGCCTCAGTTTGCGACAGGTCCTGATGGTTCTGATTTTGCGGCAGACCAGACCCAATTTGCAGATGTATGCTCTTATGATGCTGCCAAAGCAGCTGATTACTGGGCAAAAGGCTTAGAAGAGCTTGGAATCACAGAGCTTAGCCTTGATATGGCCGTGGATGCAGATGACGCACCTCAGAAGGTAGCGCAGGTAATCAAGGAGCAGTGGGAGACAACTTTGCCTGGATTTACTGTAAATCTGGTTATCGAGCCAAAGAAGCAGAGACTGCAGGATATGCAGGAAGGTACTTTTGAAATCGGTCTGACACGTTGGGGACCTGACTACGCAGACCCTATGACCTATCTGGGTATGTGGGTAACAGGCAACTCCAATAACTATGGCTTCTGGAGCAATGCAGAATTTGATGCAATGATTGATGAATGTACGACAGGTGATTTGTGTACAGATGCAGAGGGGCGTTGGGCAAGACTCTATGATGCAGAGAAGCTTGTTATGGATAATGCCGTAATCTTCCCGCTGTATACACAGTGCAACGCAGAAATGTTATCCTCCAAGGTAACAGGCGTAGAGTATCACCCTGTTGCATTGAACAGAGTATATAAGAACGCAGTAAAGAGCGAGTAATCCATAATTACATAGCATAAAAGATGAAGGTGTCTGTAGAATGATGTTCTGCAGGCACTTTTTGCATGTAATGAAAAAGAAAAAAAAATATGATAGAATATATTTGTATTAAGTAACAGGAAGGGGGATTTCTATGAATTCCTATATTGATATGCATTGCGATACGCTTCAGAGAACTTTTACACAGGGGGCTTCCAGCCTTTATGATGGGGAAGGTATGCAAAGTATAAAGCTGATGCAGGAAGCAAAACAAATGTGTCAGTTCTTTGCCGTGTTCTTCCCGCCAAGAGATGTTCCATATGCAGATGGAACACTAAGACCTGCTATGCCTTCAGATGAAGAGTTCTTTGCAATATTGGCTGAGAATCTGCGAAAAGAGGCTGCCATGCACAGGGATGTGATTGCAATGGCGGGAAATGCTGCAGATATTATGAATAATTGGAGTAAAGGCTTATCTTCAGCGGTGTTGACTGTAGAAGACGGAAGAATGGTACAAGGCAGGATGGATAGACTTTTGTTTTTGTATGAACAGGGAGTGAGGGCAATTGCGCTGACATGGAATTATGCGAACTGTTTCGGATATCCCAACTCAAAGGAACCCGAAATCATGTCCAAAGGACTGACAGATTTTGGCATAGAAGCAATTGGAGAGATGAATCGGCTGGGAATTATGGTAGATGTATCGCATTTGTCAGATGGAGGTTTTATGGATGTGGCAAGATACAGTACGAAACCATTCATAGCGTCTCATTCCAACTGTAGGGAATTGACTGCCCATCCAAGAAATCTCACAGATGAGATGATTCGGATATTATCTGAAAAAGGCGGCGTAGCAGGGCTGAATTTCTGTCCTGATTTTGTAGTTCCAAGAGGAGCGCAGCCCGATAGTACAGTAGGATATCTGGCAAGCCATGTGTTGTATATGCTCAAAGTTGGTGGTGAGGACTGCATTGCACTGGGAACAGATTTTGACGGTGTAAGCGGTCATCTGGAGATTAGCCATCCGACACAAATGGAACGTTTATTTGATGCCCTTCATAAGAAAGGACTGACACAGAGACAGCTGGATAAGTTCGCCAGTGGAAATGTGCTGAGAGTAATGAAGGAATGTGTTATATAAGTAAAATACAAAGGGAACTAATAAAGAAACATTCAAGTTCCCTTTGCTGGAATAGACATATTTTTATTTTAACTCAACCATATCTGGGTTGGTTTTGTAGTACATGGCGCGCGACAACTTGTCTTTTTCAAGATATCCATGGGATTCCAGATTACCCAGGATCTGCTTGCGCAGATATGTTGAATCGCTGATACCCAGATACTCTGCAATTTCTGATACTTTATGGGCTTTCAGATAGCAGAAGGACAATACTTTTTCATCCAGCTCTGTACCATTAGGGACTGGAACAAATGTTAATACAGGAGTATTCGCATCTTCTAAACCGCTGTCATATGTCAGATCAGGGAGTACTAAGGTAAAATGGTCGGAAGAAGAATATATATAGGGTTTATGTGCCTCATTGGCATCTTTATATTCCTCGATAATTTTATCAAATCCGGTACCGGCAGCTTCCATTACATTACATGCTACAAGGATATTAGCAATTAATTCATTTCTTCTTTTAGAAATGATACCTGACAGGTTGTATGTTTTACCCAGCTTTTCACCTCGATAAAATCCACCAGGTGAGGATATTTCAAGCCTGTCTTTGAACATATCAATCTGAATTTGTGTTCCGTCTAAGTAATAATCTCTGTGAGCTACTGCATTGATGATACCTTCAAATAAGGCACGCTGAGGGTAGGAATCAATATTCTGGCGTACATGATCCAGTTTTATCATAGAATGGTTCATTCGCTGATTTACAAAATCTATCATATATTGAATGGTAGCAATGATATTTCCATGAAAGCGATTGATTGTGATAATCCTTTCACTGCCTTTATTAAAGCCAGAGAAGACGGAGCACTGAACGGCAGTTTTTTCACCACTATAATTATCTGCGAATAGGACAGCTCCATTTGACAGAAAGCGTTCTTCGTTATAAAAGCCTATGGAATTTAGAAATTTTTCCTTTAATTCATGACCGTCATTGTGATTCTTATAGAAGCTTCGTAGAGTTGTGAATTGAGCAGGATCATATATGGTATCTGATGTCAGTATATCATACTGAATATTTTTGCTCTGTATGCTCATTTCTATGATTTCCTCATACGTAGCGCCGTTGGTAAAGCCGTCACGACGCATAAATATAGATGGAATATTTTTATATTTTAGTATAATTGGTTTCACAACAGATTCTGGTATTGTAACCCGAATAATAAATCTTTCATCATTTTTGATTTCATATCGAATAAAAGAAATTTTCATCTGTGGTCTTGGGGTCAGATGTTCATTGACCTGGTTATTAAAATAGTTTCGTTCATTATCTGCAGTTTTGCGATCAAATCCGATTAATTTATTTGTTTTATCCTCAACTCCAATATAAAAATCACCTCCGGATGCGTTGGCAAATCCGGCAATTGTTTTTAACCATCCTATAACATCTTCACGATTTAGAATACCTTTGCATTCGAATTTATCATTTTCCAATTGAACATTATCTATGATTTCTTCCAAAAACATATGTTATTTCCTCCCGGTAGATAAGTTACTTCAATGTTACTTCAAACTCACTTCAAAGTCAACTTCAAACTCACTTCAAATACACTTCAAGTTACTTTGAAGTATTCCATGCATTCATATTTTTATGTATTTATGAAGAAAAAACCCAAAGGTATAATAAAATTATTATACTTTCTTCAAAATATTGGTATTTGATTTCTGCCCCACACTTGTCTAGAATAGTGCCTATCAAATAGATAGCAAGGGAGCTAACGAAGAGATTCGTTGGCTCCTTTTGTTTTACTTAGGTCAGATAAACAGATTGGAGTGATAGGGTATGGAAAACGGAAATGAAATGATCAGAATTGAGCATTTACGAAAAAGATACGGAGACTTACAGGTGTTGGATGACATCAACCTCACAATCAAAAGAGGTGAGAAGCTGGTTATCTTAGGACCCAGCGGAAGTGGTAAGAGTACCTTGATCCGGTGCATCAATCATCTGGAGAAACCTACCAGTGGAGAAATCTATATTGGAGGAGAACTGGTAACTCAGAAGAACTGGATTCAGATGTCCAGAGATCACATGGCAATGGTATTCCAGCAATTCAATCTATACCCACATAAGACTGTATTACAGAATCTGACGATGGCACCGATCAAGCTTCATAAAGTGCCGAAGAAAGAAGCAGAGAAGACGGCAATGGAGTATCTGGATCGTGTAGGGCTTGCCAATAAAGCAGATGCTTATCCGCAGAATCTCTCCGGTGGACAGCAGCAACGTGTAGCCATTGCAAGGGCATTGGTAACACATCCGGAGATTATCCTTTTTGATGAGCCGACCAGTGCACTGGACCCTGAGATGGTAAACGAAGTACTGGATGTTATGGTACAGCTTTCCAAGGAAGACATCACAATGATCTGTGTTACACATGAGATGGGATTTGCAAGACAGGTTGCAGACAGAGTCATTTTCCTGGACAGTGCCAAGATTGTAGAGGAAGGAACACCGGAGGAAGTATTCGGTAATCCCAAGAATGAACGTACCAAGATATTCTTTAGTAAGATATTACATTAGTTACAATGAAACATTATATATAGGAAGAAACACGAAATGAGGAGGACAAAGTTATGAAGAAAAGATTTTTAGCAGCAGTGATGGCAGCAGTAGTTACATTAGGGGCTCTTACAGGATGTGGCAGCAGCTCAGAAAGTGCGAGTGCAGGTACATCATCTTCAGGACAGAGAACAGTAGAAGATATCAAGGCAGCCGGTAAATTAAAGGTTGGCGCCAAGTCAGATACTGTAAACATTGGCATGATCAATACGGCTACAGGGGAATATGAAGGGTATGATATTGATGTGGCATATGAGATGGCAGCTAAGATTTTTGACTGCACCTATGATGAAGCTGTAGCCAATAAGCTTTGTGAGTTCACTTCTGTTACAGCCAAAACAAGAGGTGGCCTGCTTGATAATGGAGAGCTTGACTGTGTCATAGCTTCATTCACAGTAACAGATGAGAGAAAGAAATCATGGAATTTCACACAGCAGTACCGTCTTGAACCGGTCACATTCATGGTAAGCAAGGATTCAGGAGCTAAGACACTGGCAGATATGGATGGTTTTGTAATCGGCGTTGGACAGGGTACTACAACAGCAGAACTGATTGAGCAGTATGCAAAGGACAAAGGTATTGATGTAAATTATGAAGTACAGGATTTCCAGTACATTTCAGATGGTGTTGCAGCCTTAAAGACTGGTCAGATTGATGCTTACTCTGTAGACCGTACAGGTCTGATAGCTTATATGGATGATTCCATGATGCTGACGGAAGATGCATTTGGAGTACAGGATATCGGTATTGCATTAAAGCTCGGCAATGATGAACTGACCAAGTTCATGGATGATACATTAACAGAACTGAAGGAATCAGGCAGACTTGATGAATTAAAGGCTAAATGGGGCATCCTGACTGATGAAGAAGTAGCAGCAATGCAGTAATCAGGAATGATAGATGCAGCGAAACAGATGAGATAAAGGTGGTGGCGATATGCTGGAGAGTTTATTAGATCCCTGGAGATGGGAAAGATCATTTCAGGACTTCCCGGATTATCTGGCAGGATTTGGAATGACATTAAAGGTAACAGTGGTAGGCTGGCTCATAGCCATGGCAATCGGTATTTTGCTGGGGTTGATCTCTACCAAGGAGAATAAGGTTCTTAAGGCTATTTATCAGATATATGTACAGTTTTTTCAGAATACACCTGTTACTATCCAGTTCTTCTTCTTTTACGTAGGAGTTCCGGTGATCATTAAGCAGATATTACATATGTCTAAGACCTACAGACTCTCCAAGTTTGTCATCGGCATCTTCGGTGTAGGTTTGTATCACGGTGCTTATATTGCAGAGGTTATCCGTTCCGGTATACAGGCAGTACCCACAGGCCAGAAAGAGGCAGCCTTTTCACAGGGCTACACGGAGAATCAGGCAATGCTCTACATTATCCTTCCGCAGACATTGAAAATGATTCTTCCTCCTCTTACAAGCCAGACATTGGCTTTGCTGAAGAACACATCTACCCTTGCTATGGTAGTTGGTCTTGATCTGATGTATTACGCAGATAAGAGTGTTGGATATACAGGATATTTCCAGGGATACCTCATTGCAGCTGCCATGTATTTTGCAGTATGTTTCCCATTGGCAATGCTTGTAAAAGTATTTGAAAGAAATGCAGCCAGAAATCCCGGAGAGAAGAAAAGAAGGAAGAAAACAGTGATGGAGGTGGCATAATATGAGAAGTGTACTTACAGCAGACAATTTAACCTATATGTTAGGTGGTATGAAGCTTACACTGGAGATTGCCGTATGTGCAAGTGTCATTGCTATCCTGTTAGGTACGATTCTGGCGCTTGCCAAGACATATTGTAAAGGAAAGACAGGTTTTTTGAACATAATAGCAACGATTTATGTGGAAATCTTCCGCTGCACACCGCAGTTGTTGTGGATATTGATGTTTCGTTTTTTCGTAAAGGGCGGCGGCTTCAACCTGGGGGTAGTAAGTCTGAGCGTTGTATCTGCTCCGTATGTCTGTGAGATTGTCAGAGGCGGTCTGAACAATATCTCCAAAGGACAGTTCGAAGCCGGTTATTCCCAGGGGTACAGCTTCTTTAAGATATTACGGTTTATTGTTCTTCCACAGGCATTCAGGGCAGTTATCCCATCCATGATGTCACAGATTGTTTCTATTATTAAGAGTACTTCCCTTCTGGCATCTATTAATATTTTTGAATACTTGTTTACCTGCAATACGGTCATGGTCAACTCCACAAGTCTTAGTGGAATCTTTACCGTATACGCTATGGAAGCAGCAGGATACTTCATTGTATGTTATCTGCTTGTAATACTGGTCAATGCAGCCAGCAAAAGACTGAAATATGCATAAGTAATTATAAGGAAGGTGTCAGGGATGAAAGTAGGTATGTTTAATTCACTCAGAGGCGGCGCTGCAAGATTTGCTGAGAGTGTAAAGAAATATAATGGCGATATTGAGTTTGTGGATTTGGATTGTCCACCTACGCTGGAAAATGTAGAGAAATTAAGAGGCTGTGAAGGTTTTCTTTTCTCTCCTTTCAAGAATGATGGAGATATCTTCTGGAAGAAGGTCAGTGAAGTGGGAGTGAAATATGTAGTGACCTGTTCTGCCGGCTATGATCATTTTGATCTTGCAGCCATGAAAAAATATGGATTGAAGGCAGCGAATGTTCCTTTCTATTCTCCCAATGCAGTAGCAGAACATGCAGTGATGCTTCTGCTGGCTTCTCTGAGAAAATTGAGGACGCAGTTTGAGAATATATCCCAATATAATATGTCTTTGGATGGACTGATGGGGTCGGAAGTCCGCAATCAGGTGATTGGCATTGTGGGCGCCGGCAGAATCGGGACAACAACCATTAAGATTCTTACCGGATTTGGACCAAAGAAAATATATGCCTGCAGCCCGGATGAAAGAGATGAAGTGAAGCAGATGGCAGAGTATGTATCTATTGATGAACTCTATGCCAAATGTGATGTGATTATTTATCACTGTGCTTATAATAAGGAAAATCATCATATGGTGAATGCCCGGACAATAGAGAAGATGAAGCCGGGAGTCCTGCTTATCAATGTAGCAAGAGGTGGCTTGTTCGACACTCAGGCGATTCTGGATGGACTTAACAGTGGTAAGCTGGGAGGCGTTGCCTTGGATGTAATCGAAGGAGAGGAGACTCTTAGAAAACCGCAGGGACAGAATGATCTTCCCATATTGGATGAATTGTTAAAGCATGAGAATTTTATTTTTACCATGCACACGGCATTCTATACTGATGAGGCAGACAGAAACCAGTCAGACACAACATTGGAGAACTTCAACGAATATCGTACGACAGGACGGTGCAGATATGAACTTGTGAAATAAGAGGTGGTTATTTGATTACGACATTACTAAATTTGATGGGTATGATGTTTCTGCTCATTATGACAGGTTTTCTCCTCCGCAAGTTCGGTTTTATTACAGATGCAGGCAAGAAAAGCATTACAGATATATTGCTATACGCAATTCTTCCATGTAACATTATCAAGGCTTTTACAACAGAGCTGGGAACGGATCATTGGAATGACTTCGCAATTCTTCTTGCAATTGCAATCTTTGTACAGATTATGGCATTGTTCATCTGTAGATTCATGTATAATCGGATGAATCCGGGGGAGAAGGAAGTCTATCAGTATGCAACGGTATGTTCCAACTCCGGATTCCTTGGTAATCCGATGTCAGAAGGTGTATTTGGAGATACAGGATTATTATTTGCATCCGTTTTCCTGCTTCCTCAGAGAGTCGTGATGTGGACGGCGGGTGTATCTTATTTTACCAAAGAAACAGATAAGAAAAAGGCATACAAGAAGATACTGACACACCCCAGCATGATTGCTACTTACCTTGGATTTATCATTATGATATTCCATATCACGATACCATCTCCTATTTATAAAGCGGTATTGTCACTGAGCAACTGTACAACTGCAATGACCATGATGTATATAGGGACGATATTGGTAGGGGTGGATTTTAAGAGTCTGATTACGCTCAAGCAGTTATATTACAATCTGATCCGGCTAGTCCTGATGCCATTGGTTATCTATATGGGTTGTCATTTATTACAGGTAGATCCATTAATCACAGGTGTCTCGGTATTGCTGACCAGTATGCCGGCAGGCTCTACGACCTCGCTTCTTGCGGCTAAATACGAGGCAGATGAAATCAGTGCAGCCAAATGCGTTGTACTTTCTACATTATTTTCAATCATTGCAATACCGGTATGGAGCGTCATACTTCTGGCAGAAATCAAATAGGAGGAGAGAGCTATGGAAATCACAAAAGTAGGAGTCATCGGGGCTGGAGCAATTGGTGCATATTTCCTGTGGGGCATGAGAGAACTGCCCAGAGAGGATATCTGTCTAATTGCAAAAGGCGAGAGAAAAGAACGACTGATTCGCAATGGAATCATTATCAATGGAGAAAGATATGATTACCCGGTAAAGGAACCTCAGGAAGCGGGTAAGGTGGATTTGCTTCTGGTTGCGACCAAATATGGTGCTCTTTCTTCTATATTAAAGGATGCACAGGCTGTTGTAAAAGAAGACACCATTGTACTTAGTCTTTTGAATGGAATTGATTCGGAAGAGATTGTAGGAGCAGCTGTTGGCATGGGACATATGCTGTATTCTCTGATGAGAATATCTGCGGAGAGAAAAGACAATTCTATTTACTTTGATGATGCAGTCACCATGGGACTCTGGTTTGGTGAGAAGGGACACGCCGAACTGACACCCAGAACGCAGGCAGTTGTTGATTTCTTTGCAAAGACGACCTGTAAATGTACTTTTAAACCAGATATTATCACGGAAATGTGGTATAAATATGCAATTAATATATCAAGAAATTTACCACAGGCTGTACTTGGAGTTGGTGTTGGCGCATATGACGACAGCGAACATGTGGAATATATCTCTCACAGATTATGGGATGAGGTCGATACCGTAGCCAAGGCAAAAGGCATTACAATCAGTCCATATGGATTCGCACACAGTCCCAGAAAAAATGCACATTTATCTACCTTACAGGATCTGATGGCAGGCAGACATACGGAGATTGATATGTTTGCAGGAACGATGGTCCGTATGGGCAGGGAGCTTGGAATCCCGGTTCCATACTGTGAATATACCTTCCATGCGATTAAAGCATTAGAAGAAAAAAACGACGGTAAATTCAATTATCAGGAATTGAAACTATAAATAGCAGTAAAAGACAGGAAAGAGGAGGAGCATTATGAACTACAGAATTAATGAAAATTTATGTCAGGCTAAGTTATCTATTATCAGACGTATATCGGATCTGGCGTTGGAGAATAAACAGCCGGATGAAAGAGTCGTTTTGTTTTCAAGTGGTCAGCCGGCGGATGAGGCTATGCCGGTAGAGCTGGTAAAAGAATATACAGCCAAAGTCATAGATGAATATGGCTGTGATGTGATTCAATACGGTGGACATAAGGGTTATCCTAAGCTTTTCCCTGAGATTCGCAAATTCCTGAATAAGGATGGAGAAGTGGCAAAAGAGGATGATGATTTCATTATTACATATGGCTCTTCAGAAGCAATTTTTGCGGTAGGCAGTGCTTTTATCAAGCCTGGAGACAGAGTGATTGTAGAGAATCCTACTTATTTGAATGCTACCAATTCTTTTAAGTATTGCGGAGCGGAGCTTGTACCTGTTGCAGTGGATGCAGATGGTGTCAATATTGAAGCTCTGGAAGAGGCCATGAAAGGTGGGGCAAGCTTCTTCTATACAATTCCTAACTTCGGCAATCCTTCTTCCATTACCATGAGCCTTGAGAAGAGAAAAGCCGTCTACAAGCTGGCTGTGAAATATCAGATTCCCATTCTGGAGGATAACCCATATGGCTATTTAAGATTCTCCGGCAACGAATATATTCCTCCTATCAAGAGCTTTGACCAAGAAGGAATCGTCCTCTACATGGGTACTTTTTCCAAGATTGTAGCACCTGGTATGAGATGCGGTTTCTTATGTGCCAATAAGGAACTGATTCCTAAGTTTGTAGTATTCAAGGGTGTATCTTCAAGTGGTAATATTAACTGGAGCCAGTACATTGTGACAGAGTTCCTTAAAAATGTAGATATCAATGAACACATCGCCAAGATCAGTGTGATCTATGAAGATAAAGCGCGGGCAATGTATGATAAGATGAAGGAATGCTTCCATCCATCTGTAGAATATACAATGCCACAGGGCGGTATGTTCATCTGGGCGAAGCTTCCTGATACGGTCAAAGCCACTGACTTTTGCCTGGATGCAGCGAAGAACCTTAGAATCGCCGTTGTTCCTGGAAATGACTTCTTCTGTGGCAGCCCTGAGGATTGCAGCTACATTCGTCTGAATTTCTCCAAGCCATCTGTTGAGGATATTGAGTATGGTATTGAGAAATTAGGAGAATTAACTTATAAGTACTGCGGTAAGTAATTACAGTACATCAGGAAAGCTGCAATCAGCACCAATTGTTGCAAGAAATTCCCTGGCAATAGGACTGAGCTTATGATTCTTTAGGATAATAATGGAGCGCTTCACTGTAAAGTCATAGTCTGAGATACTGAGTATTTTGCAATGAGGCGGCTCAAGAGCCAGTTCATCTTCGGTGCAGGGCAGCAGTGAAATGCAATTCTGATAGGTAGAGATCCAGAAAATAGCAGTCCTTTTAAATGCAGTCCGTACATAAAAGGCAGGTTCACAGTTAATGGTTTCAAATGCCTGCGTAACTCTTGGCGCAATGACATCTGTAGTAGCAATCGGTTCGTTTTTAATCTGTTCCAGTGTAAGAGAATCGTATTTGGCAAGGGGATGATTCTCGGATACAATCACTTTGATTTCTTCCGTGCGAAATGGAATAGAATGAAAGTCATCTGCATTTTTGATAACAGAACGGGTGATGCCAATCTCTGAAATACCGGTTCTGACGTAGTCGGCAATCTGAGGAGAAAGGGCTTCATGAAACTCGAAGTTTACATTGGGATGGGCTTCTACGAAAGAATCAAATAGAAAATGCAGCAGGGAAGGCGGATTGCTCGGTGTCATGGATAATTTAAGCGTACCTTCAATACCATGCATATAGTTCTGTAGTTCCTCATGCATGGAAGTATCCAGGGCGCAGATTGCCTGTGCCTTTTTATAGAAAATCTCCCCGGCAGGAGTAAGGGATATTTTCTTCGCACCACGTTCTACCAGCCTGATACCCAGGTTATTTTCCAGATTTTTCAGCTGCGTAGAAAGTGCAGGCTGAGCAATCATCAACTCCTGAGAGGCAGCCAGAATGTTACCGCATTCAATGATTTTTACAAAGTTATAATAGGTTTCAATTGTCATGTAAATTCCTCTTTTCTCATAAGCGGATATGTATAATATTTTTATTATACCATGTCCTGTAAGTTACGGAAAATAGAATTTTTAGACATAAAGGATAGGAGAGAAAGCATATGAAAAAGTTTTCAGTAGTTATTTCAAGACAGTTTGGTAGTCTGGGCCGTCCGATTGCCCATGAAATGTCAGAGATTCTCAAGGTAGAGTATTATGACAGAGACATTGTGACCATGGTTGCCAAGGAGCATAATATTACCATCAAGGAAGTAAGTGCCCTTGAGGAAAAAGCCACCAAATATTCCATTATGAAGTTCCCTCTTGGTACCGGAACAACAGCAGCACAGGATAAGATCTTTGACACAGAAGCAAAGCTTATCAGAGAGATTGCTGATAAGGAAAGCTGTATTATTGTAGGTAGATGCGCTGATTATATTCTGGGTGATAACCCCAATAACCTGAATATCTTCATTTACGCACCGTATGAAGACCGTCTGGTGAACTGTGTCAATGAACTGGGCATGGATACCAAGCAGGCTAAGAAGATGATTCATGAAGTAGACAAAGCCAGAGATGCTTTCCATTTAAGATATGCGAAATATAAGCCTAATGATATGGATCATATGGATATCATGGTCAACAGTGCATTACTTGGCGTAAAAGGTACAGCAGAGTATCTGTGTGATCTGATCCAGAAGAGATTTGCAGACTAGCGCACCGGCTGCGGCACAAAAATAAAAGTTAAGTAAAGGATGAACGCCTTTGCTTAACTTTTTTTATTATCTATGCTACAATCCTATCAACATTTGAAATAGAGAGAGGAATTTGCGATGCAGCAGTTTAAAAGTAAGGACTATGTGACGATTCTACTTGTAATTACCAATATTGCAGTATATATCTTCTGTACAATTCAGGGAAATGTGTTGTATAATATGGGTAGTTTGAGCGTAGTAGACATAATAGATAGACATGACTATTATCGGATATTGACGAGTCTGTTCCTGCATGCGAATCCACAGCATATCTGGGGCAATATGATATTTCTGGCAGCACTGGGAGATATGCTGGAGAGATCGATTGGCCATGGCAGATTCTTTGCCATTTATATGCTGGCAGGCATCGGGGGCAATCTGCTGTCCATGGGGCATGAACTGGCTACAGGGCAGTTCTGTTCTACCATAGGAGCCAGTGGTGCTGTATTTGGACTGATTGGTGCGTTGTTATTGCTGATCTGTAAAAATAATGGAACCTATGGACAGATTTCATTTCGCAGAATGATATTTGCAATCGTGTATCTTTTCTATTCCGGGACACAGTCCGAGACAACCAACAATATGGCTCATTTAGGCGGTTTTATAACAGGATTTGCAGTCATGGCTGTCTTTTATTGTATTACACGCAGAAGGTACAAAAGAATCAGATAACTATGGGAAAGGTGCAAGGGTGAAACTGAGTGAAGATTAATATTTACTATGGCGGCAGAGGATTGATTGGAGATCCTACACTGCATGTTTTGAATAAAATACAGGAGGTGTTGTCAGAACTTAACGTGACGATGGAGCGATATGACCTTTATGAATATAAGAACAATATCGTGACCTTGCCACAGACACTCAAGGATGCAGACGGCATTATTCTGGCAACCACAGTAGAATGGTATGGCATAGGTGGATGGATGCAGCAGTTCCTGGATTCCTGCTGGCTCTACGGTGATAAGGAGAAGATATCCCGCATCTATATGTGTCCCATTGTTATGTCAACCACGTATGGGGAACGTGAGGCAATGATGAATCTTACGGTAGCGTGGGAGATACTGGGAGGACTTCCATGCACTGGTATCAGTGGATATATTGCGGATGTGGCTTTACTGGAGCAGAACATGGAATACACCCGTCTGATTGAGAAGAAGGCAGAGGACCTGTATCGGACCATTAATCAACATGTAGCAGTATTACCTTGCTCCAACCAGGCTGTAAAGCAGAAGGTTTCCTTTACGCAGAGCCTTAATCTGACACCGCAGGAAGCAGAGCAGCTTTCAGAGCTGGCTTCCAATGACGTCTATGTGCAGAAGCAGAAGGAAGACATCCAGGAGCTTGCCAGTATGTTCAAGGATTTGATGGAAGAGAAAGGAACTCAGGGCAATACGCCTTTTCTGGAAGAAATCAAGTCGCATTTCTGTCCACAGGCAGGCTTCAGGGCAGTATACCGGTTCAATATCCCGGAGACCTCCAAGCCATTGGTCATTAAGGTAGATAATGCACAGATGGAATGCTATTATGGAACCTGTGAACAGGCTGATGTGGAGCTGCAGATAGCTTCTGATGTCATGAATGAGATCATACAGGGAAGAATGACCTTCCAAAGGGCATTCATGGCAGGCTCCATGAAGATGAGAGGAGATTTCAGAGTACTTCGTACCCTTGATATCATATATGATTTCAGCAATCAATAAAAGAATGGTAGTGTGAAAAAAGAATTTTTCACACGCAACTTTGTGCCTGCGCCCCAAAGCTTGCAGGTTACGGAAAGGCATGGTAATTAGTATGACAGACGAGAATTGTATTTTCTGCAAAATTGCAAATGGAGAGATTCCCTCCAAGACCTTATACGAGGATGAGCAGTTTCGTGTAATTCTGGATCTTGGACCGGCGACAAAGGGACATGCGTTGATCCTGCCCAAGTCCCATTATAAGAATCTATATGAATTACCGGATGCGACAGCAGCCGATGTTATGAAGCTTGCCAAGAAAATGGCAGCACAGATGACAGAGAAGTTAGGCTGTGACGGATTTAATCTGGTTCAGAACAATAATGAAGTAGCAGGACAGACGGTATTTCATTTCCATATGCATCTGATTCCAAGATATGAAGGAGACAATCAGCATATCCTGTGGAAACCGACAGAAGTAACCCAGGATGAACTGGAAGAAATCAGAAAACAGATTACAGAATAATAGAAAACAGCAGAGGTTTGTCAATATCATAATTGAGACCTCTGCTGTCTTTTTATTTATTTGCCGCATTTTCAATTAATTCAACAATTGTGTCGATAGAATTGCGTTGTCCGCAGTTCTGCATGGCATCAATATAGGAATGTCTGTTAAAGTACAGCTCATGTACTTTCTCAACCAGAGAAAAGGCGGTCAGATCATCCTCGTTTGCCACCATGGAGAAGCCCTGTTCTTCAAAGCTTCTGGCATTTAAGATCTGGTCGCCACGGCTGCTGGCTGCGGGAAGAGGAATTAACAGACTGGGCTTCCTAAGAGCCAGTAATTCACAGATCGCATTTGCTCCGGCACGGGAGATCACCACATCTGCCATGGCAAAGAGATCCTTCAGATCTTCCTTGACATATTCGAATTGCACATATCCCTTTGTGTTAAGCAAGAGATTGTCTACCTTATCTTTACCACAGATATGAACTACCTGAAAGTCTTCCAGAAGCTGAGGAAGGGCTTCTCTTACCAGCTTATTGACTCCAGATGCACCAAGACTGCCGCCAATGACCATGATGACAGGCTTTCCATCTGAGAAGTGACACATCTCCAAAGCCCTGAATTTATTGCCTTTTGCCAATTCGGTACGGATTGGGGAACCGGTAAGGACTGCTTTATCAGCAGGCAGATCCTTCATGGTCTCCGGAAAATTACAACAGACTTTAGCTGCCACAGGAATGCACAGCTTATTGGCAAGTCCCGGTGTCATATCTGACTCATGTATGATGCAGGGAATTTTAAGAGTGGCAGCAGCCCTTACAACAGGAACGCTGACAAATCCGCCCTTACTGAATACCACATCCGGCTTCAGTTCCTTTAATATTTTGTGAGCTTCTGCAAATCCTTTTAATACACGGAAAGGATCACTGAAGTTCTTGGGATCAAAGTAGCGGCGCAGCTTACCTGTGGCAATCCCATAATAAGGAATGCCGTAGTCGGCTATCAGCTTCTTCTCAATACCATCATAAGAACCAATATACTGTATGTCATAACCTAATTCCTTTAATCTTGGAAAAAGGGCAATATTTGGTGTGACATGTCCGGCAGTGCCACCACCGGTGAACACAATTCGTTTCATGGAAGCCTCCAATTAAGAATTTTTGATTTGAATTAAAGCCTTTGCTAGCTGATCTGGACATGAGGTATTTTTAAATCCGCATTTAATACCCTGTAATTTCTCGATTGCGTCATCTACCTTCATTCCACGGACCAGACTGCAGATTCCTTTCAGATTACCATTGCAACCGCCTGTAAAAGCTACAGATTTAATAATATCGCCGTCTACCTCAAGATCGATCATGGTAGAACAGGTACCGCTTGTTTTGTACTGCATAAAATAATGCCTCCTAACTATATAATACGTAACTGTGCATACTGCAATTCATGAAAATCTCAGCACAGTAATCCCAAATACTAACAAGGATTATAGCAGAAATCTAATTTTGAGAAAAGAGAATCACACAAATTTCGTCATATATTTTGTCGTATGAAAAAGAAATCAGAACCAATAACGTATAATTATGCGGAAACAACATAATTTGTCGAACGATTCATGGGCTTATCCTATTGAGAATCTGCCTTTAAAAGCCTATACTCGTAGTAAATTGCAGAGAGGAGTGTTAGTGTGGAAATAGCAGGAATCAATCAGTCTTTTATTATGGCGATGGCAGTTATCTTTATGGCACTTGGTATCCTGTACCAGGTGGTGATTGGTGTATTGTACCAGCGGATGATACAGTCTACAGATACGTTATCAGGAGGAGATAATAAACTGCTGGGACAGTGCAAAGAGAGATTTATACAGTGTTACAAGTTAAACGGCGGTGTCTCTAATATAAGTGTGTTCGTGGACAAGTTCATGAACAGGCTCAGGTTTGCAGGGATGAGTATGAGCCTGATGAAACATCTGTCAGGACAGCTCATGCTGGCGGGGGTATTTGTAGCCGGCTTTGGTGTATGCAAGGGTATTATAGAAGGTAATCGCTTTGTGGATCTGCTGCCTTTTTATATATTAAGTCTGTTTGGCATCTATCTCTATCTTAGTGTATGCTCGATTGTGGATATTGCCGGCAGAAAACAGATGTTGAAGACGAATCTTACGGATTATCTGGAGAATCATGTGGCAGAACGTCTGGAGCATGGTATGGCGCAGAAAGAGAAGCTTCTGCGGGAACTGGAACAGGTACGAAGCAGCCGCAGACAGAGTGATATGGAGGACAGACAAGAGGATGAGCAAAAGGAGCAGCCTCATACGAAGCCGGAGCCTATCTTCTCACCGGATGAAGCCCTGGAATTGGAAGAGCTTCTGAAATCACTCATGGTATAGTTACGAAAGTGCACGAAATTTTACGAGTAATATGCGTAATCTTATCTTGATATCTGTAGGGAACTTTGCTAAAATAATAACGAAGATTAAAAAAGGTAATTAACAGTTAATTAAAGTGTTGATTGGAAAAGGAGAAAGACAAATGAGCAAGGTTACATTTGATTACACAAAAGCCTCACAGTTTATCAGTGAGCATGAAGTGGAATACATGAAGAAGCTCACCCTGGATGCAAAGGAGACTCTGCTTAGTAAGAGTGGCGCAGGTAATGATTTCTTAGGCTGGATCGACCTCCCTGTAGATTATGATAAGGAAGAGTTCGACAGAATTAAGAAGGCTGCAAAGAAGATTCAGGAAGATTCTGATGTATTATTGGTAATCGGTATCGGCGGTTCCTACCTTGGCGCAAGAGCTGCGATCGAATTTTTAAGACACAGCTTCTATAATATGGTAGATAAGAGCATCCGCAAGACTCCGGAGATCTATTTTGTAGGTAATTCCATCAGCTCTACTTACATTAAGCACCTGATCGATGTAATCGGAGACAGAGATTTCTCCATTAATATGATAAGCAAGTCTGGTACAACTACAGAGCCGGCTATCGCTTTCCGTGTATTCAAGGAGATCATGGAGAAGAAGTATGGCAAGGAAGAGTCTGCTAAGAGAATCTATGCTACAACAGATAAGGCTAAGGGATCTCTTAAAAATCTTGCTACAGAAGAAGGCTATGAGACATTCGTAGTACCTGATGATGTCGGAGGACGTTTCTCTGTATTGACAGCAGTAGGTCTTCTTCCTATCGCAGTCAGCGGAGCAGATATTGATAAATTGATGGAAGGTGCAGCAAGCGGACGTAAGCGTGCATTAGAGCTTCCTTTTGAAGAGAACGATGCAATGCAGTACGCAGCAATCCGTAACATCTTATTAAGAAAAGGCAAAGCAGTAGAAATCCTGTGCAACTATGAGCCTAGCGCCCACTATGTATCTGAGTGGTGGAAGCAGCTCTTTGGTGAGTCAGAGGGTAAGGATCAGAAGGGTCTGTTCCCTGCAAGTGTTGACCTGACAACAGATCTGCATTCTATGGGTCAGTTCATTCAGGATGGCTCCAGAATCATGTTCGAGACAGTTCTTAACATTGAGAAGTCCCGTGAGGAAGTTATCTTAAACGAAGAGCCGGTTGATCTTGACGGACTTAACTATCTTGCAGGCAAGAGCGTAGATTTCGTAAACAAGAGTGCCATGAACGGAACAATCCTGGCTCATACAGACGGACAGGTTCCTAACCTGATGGTCAAGATGCCTGAAGTAAGTGAATTCTTCTTAGGTGAACTGTTCTACTTCTTCGAGTTTGCATGTGGTCTGAGCGGATACTTATTAGGAGTAAATCCTTTCAACCAGCCAGGCGTTGAGAGCTACAAGAAGAACATGTTCGCACTTCTTGGTAAGCCGGGTTATGAAGCAGCAAGAGAAGAACTGTTAAAGAGATTATAATATATCAGCTCCATATATAGTGCGTATCAGGGTTATTGCAGCTATTTTGTGATAACCCTGTTTTTGCGTGCTGAATCGGTACGATTTATGTTGATTTTTAGATGTAGAATCGTTAAACTGATATCGTAATTATTATTTGTCTGGAAAGGGGTTTTAAATATTATGAAAATAGTTGTTTTAGAGAAAATGAGTCTTGGTTTTGATGTAGATATATCCTTTTATGAGGAATTTGGTGAAGTCACATATTATGATACAACCAGACCGGAAGAAATCGCAGACAGAGTTGCGGATGCAGACATTATCATTGCCAACAAAGCACCATTAAATGAATCTACCATTAAGGATGCAAAGAACCTGAAGCTGATCTGTGAGACAGCAACAGGATATAATAATGTAGATATTGAATACTGCAAAGCAAAAGGCATCAGAGTGACCAATGCCGTAGGCTACTCCACACCTATCGTAGCACAGCATACCTTTGCACTGGCACTGTATTTGCTGGAGAAGCTGCCGGTATTTGACCAGTATGTTAAGAGTGGGGAGTATGGGAAGGCGCCTATGTTCACCTGCTTCGAACCATACTTCACAGAATTGGAAGGTAAGACCTGGGGTATTATCGGACTTGGTAATATTGGCAGGAAGGTAGCACAGATCGCCAGTGTATTCGGATGCCGTGTAATCTTCTACTCTGCTTCCGGCAATAACAATACAACAGAGTACGAACGTGTAGACTTTGATACACTGCTTGCACAGTCAGATATCATTTCCCTGCACTGCCCACTTACTGACAGAACGCAGAATATCATGAATGCAGAGGCTTTTGCCAAGATGAAGACGACAGCAATCCTTATCAATGTTGCAAGAGGACCCGTTGTGGATGAGCAGGCATTGTATGATGCACTGACCACAGGAGAGATTGCAGCAGCAGGTCTGGACGTATTAAACAAAGAGCCGATTGCAGCAGATAACCCATTGGCACAGATCAAGGACAGCACGAAGCTGTTCATTACACCACATATGGCATGGGGCAGCAATGAAGCCAGAACACGCTGCGCGAAGGAAGTATATCTGAACATTAAGAGCTTCCTGGCCGGCGAAGAGAGAAATGTGGTAGTATAACTAACTATTCTGAATAGTATATATTATCAAAAGATACGGGGATTATCATGGAACAGGATTTAACAAAAGGAAATCTCTGGAAACAGATACTTGTTTTCAGTTTTCCTTTGATGATATCAAATGTACTACAGGTATTGTTCAACATGGCAGACGTAGCTGTTGTTGGACGATTTGCAGGCTCTATTGCGTTGGGAGCTGTAGGTTCTACAACAACGCTTGTTACTTTATTTACAGGTCTTCTGATAGGAATGGCAGGTGGCGTGAATGTACTGGTAGCCAGATTCTATGGAGCCAAAAGGGAAAAAGACATACAGGAAACAACACATACAGCAGTTATTATCTGTCTTTTGACAGGAATTCTCATTATGGTACTGGGTTTACTCTTTGCAAATGGGATTCTGGAACTATTGCACACGAAGGATGAACTGATAGAGGGTGCGGCATTGTATCTGAGAATTTATTTTTTGGGTATGCCTGCACTTGCAATCTATAACTTTGGTAATGCAGTATTCAGCGCTGTGGGTAATACGAAGAAACCTCTTTATTATCTGGCAACAGCAGGAGTAATCAATATTATATTGAATCTTTTCTTCGTTATCGTATGCAAGCTGGATGTAGCAGGTGTGGCACTGGCAAGTATCATTTCGCAGTATACTTCAGCCATATTGATTCTGCGTGCACTTTTTATGACAAAAGAGATATATGGATTGAAATTGTCGATGTTTAAGCCGAATAGCCAGAAGGCGGGTATGATTCTCAGTATCGGTGTGCCGTCAGCGATTCAGTATGCTATATTTCAGGTTGCCAACCTGTTCATCCAGTTTGGTGTGAACAGCTTCGATGCAACGATGGTAGCCGGTAATTCTGCGGCAGCCAATGCAGATGGACTGGTATATGATGTGATGGCTGCTTTCTATACAGCATGCAGCAGTTTCATAGGACAGAATTATGGCGCAGGTAATAAGGAAAGAGTACGCAACAGTTATTTTGTGAGTCTGGCTTACTCCTTTGGCATTGGTCTGGTGATCGGAGTGACGCTTGAAATATTCGGTACGCAGTTCCTGTCAATCTTTACAACGGAACAGGCAGTAGTGGATGCAGGTATGAAGAGACTGGGAATCATGGGCTTCAGTTATTGCGTATCAGCTTTTATGGATGCGGCGATTGCAGCCTCCAGAGGCCTTGGCAAGAGTGTGGTTCCAACAATCATCGTCATTATGGGGTCCTGCGTATTCAGAATTATCTGGGTATATACGATATTTGCCTACTTTAAGACAATACCATCACTGTACCTGTTGTATGTATTCTCCTGGAGTATTACAGCAATCGTGGAAATGATTTATTTCAAGGTAATTTATCATAAACAAATGACAGCATTACGGACTGCATAAAGTAAGATTAGGAAGGATGGGCATGAAGATGGAAAAGATAGCAAGCTTTACAATTGATCACATTAAGTTACAACCGGGTGTCTATGTATCAAGAAAAGACAAGGTAGGGGAGAATACGATCACTACGTTTGACCTGAGAATGACTTCTCCGAATGAAGAGCCGGTCATGAACACAGCAGAGATGCATACAATTGAGCATCTGGCTGCGACTTTTTTAAGAAATCATGCAGAATATGGTTCCAGGACGATTTACTTTGGACCGATGGGCTGCCGTACAGGCTTTTATCTGTTACTGGCAGGGGATTATGAGTCAAAGGATATCATTCCATTAATGGTTGAGATGTATGAATTTATCAGAGATTTCAAGGGAGAAGTACCGGGAGCAGCACCTAAGGACTGTGGTAACTATCTGGATATGAATCTGGGTATGGCTAATTATCTGGCGAAGCGTTATCTGGATAACGTACTGTATGATATCAAACCGGACAGACTGGTATATCCTGAATAAGAATAGAGTGTAATCAAGGAGAAAGGTAAGAACATAAGAATGAAGAAAATAGGAATTATTGGCGCAATGGAGCTGGAGGTAGAAGCTCTCAAGGAACAAATGGATGTGAAGAATATCGTAGAGAAGGCTTCCATGAAGTTCTATGAAGGTACATTAAGAGGCAAGGACGTTGTCATTGTGCAGTGTGGTATCGGTAAAGTCAATGCGGGAATCTGTGTACAGATACTTGCAGACCTGTTTCAGGTAGATGCAGTCATCAATACAGGTGTAGCAGGTTCTCTTCGTGCAGAGATCAATATTGGCGACATTGTAGTATCTACAGATGCGTGTGAGCATGATATGGATGTTACAGCACTTGGTTATAAGCAGGGTATTATCCCTCAGATGAAGGAGTCCTTCTTCAAGGCTGACAGACAGCTGGTAGAGGCAGCAATTGAAGTATGCAGGGAAGTAAATCCTGATATCAACGTATATGAGGGCAGAGTTCTCAGTGGAGATCAGTTTATTTCAGGGGAAGAGATCAAGAATAAGCTCATTGACCTTTTCGATGGTTTCTGCACAGAGATGGAAGGCGCAGCCATTGCACACGCAGCTTTCCTGAACGAAATTCCTTATGTGGTAATTCGTGCTATCTCTGACAAGGCAGATGGAAGCGCACATATGGATTATCCTGAATTTGAACGCGCAGCAGCAGCACATTCAGCAAAATTAGTAGAGAATCTTGTAAAAAGATTATAATAATAAAAAGGCAGGTATGATTATGGGAATTCATTTTGGGGTGGATTATTATCCGGAGCACTGGCCAAGAGAAAGATGGGAGACAGATACTGAATTAATGCAGGAGATGGGTGTTCAGGTTGTGAGAATGGCAGAGTTCTCATGGTTTAAGATGGAACCGAGAGAAGGCGAGTTCCATTTTGAATGGCTTGAGGAAGCGATAGCACTTCTGGACAAGCATGGAATCAAGACAATTCTTGGTACACCAACAGCAGCACCTCCGGCGTGGATCATTGAGAAGAATCCGGAGATACAGCCAATTGATACACAGGGGCGTGTCAGACACTTTGGCGGCAGACATCATGACTGTCAGTCCAATCCGACATATCGTGCCCATATCAAACGATTTGTGACACATATGTCACAAAGATTTGCCAATAATCCGGGTGTAATTGGCTGGCAGATTGATAATGAACTGGGTAATTCTCATGGGGATCTGTGTATGTGTGATTCCTGTAAAGCACGCTTTCAACAGTGGCTGGAGAAGAAATATGGTGACATTGAGACTTTGAATGATGCGTGGGGTACTGCATTCTGGAGTCAGGGCTATAATACTTTTTCACAGATCAGTACACCATTGATTACCGCAGTAGGCGAGAATCCATCTGCCATGCTGGACTGGAAATGCTTCTGTTCTGATCTGATCGTTGATTTTGCCAAATGGCAGGCAGATATTATCAGGGAGAATTGTCCGAATCATTTTATCACACATAATTATATGTGCTTTGATGATAAGGTAAATTATTACGATCTGGGTGAGCTGCTGGATTTTGTATCCAACGATATCTATCCTGCGGGTTACTGGCAGGAGCAGCCTCATCAGCCGGACAGCGATATTGCAGCCAGCCATGATGTAGTCAGAAGCTATAAGAAGAAACCATTCTGGATTATGGAACAGCAGGCAGGAATCGCCGGCTGGGGAACCATGGCGAGAGCACTGGATCCTGGTCAGATGTCAGTATGGGCAATGCAGTCTGTAGCGCATGGTGCAGATGCAGTTGTATTCTTCCGCTGGAGAGCCTGCGCGATGGGTACAGAGCAGTATTGGCATGGTATTCTGGGACACAGTGGAAGACCGGGCAGAACCTATGAAGAAGCCAAGAAGCTGATTCATACATTTGCGCCACATATGGACGAATTTGAAGGTGCTATGCCGAAACCAGAGGTAGCCATTGTACATTCCTTCAGACAAAATTATGCTTTCCAGATTCAGCCCAATCATCCGGATCTGCGCTATGTAGAGCATTTGAAGAAATATTACAAGGCATTTTATGATAAGAAGATTCCAGTGGATTTTGTACAGGACAGCGATGATCTGTCACAGTACAAGCTGGTTATTGCACCATTACAGTATCTTATGACGCCGGAGCTGGAGCAGCATTATATAGACTATGTAGAAGCCGGTGGACATCTGGTTCTGGATATGCGCGCAGGAGTCAAGGATGCGAACAATATCTGTATGACTGACAGAGAATTACCGGGCAGATTAGGTGATCTGTGTGGTATTGAGATTCCAGAGTATGACTGTCTTTTCTCAAAGGAATGCCAGGTGCTCTTTGGTAAGAGGGAATATCCTGTATCCAAATGGGCTGATATTATTACCCTTACAGATGCGAAGATGATCGCAGAATATACCACAAGCTTCTATAAGCAGACTCCGGCAGTGACTGAGAATGCGTATGGACAGGGCAAGGCATGGTATGTAGGCACACAGCCTGGTGCAGAACTGATGGATGAACTGGTAGAGTACTTTACACAGGAAAGTGATGTGGAGAGGCTGGGTACGGCACAGGATGGTGTAGAACTGATGACCAGGGAAAGTGATGGTCAGGTATGGCTGTTCGTAATCAACCATACAAATGAAGAGAAGGTATATCATCTGAACGATACCTACAGGCTTCTTGAAGGTGAACGGGAAGAATATCTGAAGCCTTATGAAGTACAGCTTTTTGTAAAAAACAAATATGGACATTAGGAAATGTTAACCTTATAAAATAATACGGTTGACAATTAAAACCTCTCATTGTAAACTATTAGTCGTGTGGTAAATTTACAATGGGAGGTTTTCATGATTATGAGCACAAACACAGAAGTAAAAACAGCCGGTTCTTCTGCCAATAAGACAAAAACAATGGCACTGATCGGCGTTATGGCAGCAGTTACATGTATTTTAGGACCTTTATCTCTGGCAATTCCGGTAAGCCCGGTTCCTATATCTTTGACCAATCTGGCAGTTTATTTTGCAATATACGTACTGGGTATGAAGAGAGGAATGATAAGCTACTGTATCTATTTATTACTGGGACTGATAGGACTTCCTGTATTTGCAGCATTTACAGGCGGTGCAGGTAAGCTCTTTGGACCTACAGGTGGATATCTGATCGGCTTTATCTTTATGGCGCTGATCTGTGGCTTCTTTATTGAGAAGTGGGAGAAGAAGCTTTATATGCATTTTATCGGTATGGTACTTGGAACAGCAGTATGCTATGTATTTGGAACAGCATGGCTGGCATATACCGCTCATATGGGATTTGCAGCTGCACTTGCAGCAGGTGTAATACCTTTTATCCCAGGAGATCTTGTTAAGATCATCATTGCAATGATAGCAGGTCCGATTATCCGTAAGCAGTTGAAGAGAGCAGGATTGAATTAGAGCTTGACAGTATATGCTTCCTTCCTTATAATATGGGTTATAACTCGTGAGGGAGTAGTTGGCGTTCAGTAAGGCACAGGGGCGCGATAAGTCAACATACAGATCATACAAGGGTACAGCTTAGTAAGGGCTGTACCCTTTCTTGTTCCAATTATGATATACCTCAGAGTTTGGCTGTGTGATAAAGGTCGCGGGGTGGCACCTGTGGCCGCAAGTATGGAGGAAAAGAGAATATGGATTTATTAACGTTATTTCTTTTGGCAGTAGGACTGTCAATGGATGCTTTTGCGGTGTCTATCTGCAAGGGACTTGCAATGAAGAAGCTTACAGTTAAGCAGGCTGTTATTGTGGGTGCATGGTTTGGTGGATTCCAGGCATTGATGCCGACACTTGGATATTTACTCGGTACGACTTTTGCAAGATTTGTAAATGCGGTATCAGACTGGATCGCATTTGTGCTTCTGGCTTTGATCGGAGCAAATATGATCAAGGAAGCTTTATCCAAGGAAGAGGAAGAAGAGGCAGATGCTTCCCTTGGCGTGAAGGAAATGTTCGTATTGGCAGTTGCAACAAGTATTGATGCCTTTGCAGTTGGTGTGTCCTTTGCCTGTATGGAGATCGGAAGCATGATCGTTCCTGCGGTACTTTTCATCGGAGTGATTACATTCAGTCTGTCAGCGGCAGGTGTAAAGGTCGGTAATGTATTTGGAACCAAATACAAGGCAAAAGCAGAACTGGCAGGAGGTATTATCCTGATTCTTCTGGGTGTAAAGATCATCCTGCAGCACTTTGGAATCTTATAATCGAATAGAAATCAGCAAAGAAACCATACTAACTCTATGAATATAGGGAAGTGTGGTTTTTTTATGCGTAAGGATTATGGACAGATTATATTGTTTGGAATGATTTCTATTATAATTCTATGGATTATGAAATATGTACTGCCGTATTTTCTGCCTTTTGCGGTGGCATTGATTACGGTTGTTCCATTACATGCCTCTTTTATCAGAAAGGGGAGGGCAGATAAGAAGGGCAGAGGAATCATGGCAGGGGGTATTGTGTTCATTCTGCTGCTTGTTATTGCCCTTGTGTTTGTTGGTCTTGGAACTTTCATGATGAGCAAGGCGCAGACTCTGATAGGCAATCTTGGCAGAGTAGAGCAGGCGTGTGGAGATTTCGTACAGAGCTGCTGTGTACAGATTGAGAACTATATGGGATTAAAGAACGGCATACTGTATATCTGGCTGGAAAATCGATTCTATGATATTACAAAGGCAATGGGTGTACAGAGTGGTTCGCTGGTTACAAAGACAATTCAGTATGTAATTGGCATTGGCAAATTATGTACTTTTCTGCTGGTCAGTTTTATATGCGTTGTATTATTTGCAAGAGAAATTGACAGATGGCAGCAGGGACTTCTGAATGCAGCAGCGGCTTCTCCTGCTTTGGACAGGATTCTGGCTATTATTTTAAGAATCGGTAAGAAGTTAGGCAGCATGATGAAGACTTTTGTACGGACACAGGGCATTATATTGCTGTGTATCAGTATAACTGCCGTGACAGGTCTGTCTGTAGCGGGCGTACATGAGGGCTGGTTCTATGGAATACTGGCTGGTGTCATGGATGTGCTGCCTTTTATTGGAACGGGAATTGTGCTTGTACCGATAGCAGTCATGCAATTAATAGAAGGGCATATATTGGGAGCAGTGATCGTAGGCATCACTTATCTGATCTGTGTGTGCATCAGAGAAGTACTGGAGCCAAGACTTATGGGCAGTGGCGCGCAGGTATCGTCTGTGGCTATGCTGATCGCTGTATACGCAGGCGTATTATATTATGGAATAGGCGGAGTCCTTCTGGGACCCGTCACATTGCTGATTCTGGTAGAAACTGCACGGGAGATATTTCATAAATAAACAAAATCGCTGTATAATTATGATAAATAATTGACATTTGGGACTGATGTTATTATAATGGCATAAGAAAGTTTTTGTAATAAGGACAAATGTGCGTCACTCAAAGACAAAAACATTTGAAGATAAAATGGCGCAAAGTGAGGAGAAAATTATGAAGGCGTACAAGAATTTAAGCAAGGCAGAGCTGGAAACATTGCAGAAAGAACTACAGGCAAAATACGATACCATTAAGGCATCCGGTATTTCACTGGATATGTCCCGTGGTAAGCCGGGAGCAGACCAGCTTGATCTGTCAGCACCTATGCTTGACGTATTGAATTCTGCATCAGATTTCAAGTCATCCAAGGGCATAGATGTAAGAAATTACGGTGAACTGGACGGTATACCTGAAGCAAAGCAGTTATTTTCTGAATTGATGGATGCACCGACAGACCATATTATTGTATATGGTAATTCCAGCTTAAATGTAATGTATGACCTGGTAGCCAGAGCCATGCTCCATGGAATCGGCGGCAATACACCATGGTGTAAGCAGGATAAAGTTAAATTCTTATGTCCCGTACCCGGTTATGACAGACATTTTGCGATTACAGAAAGCTTTGGCATAGAGATGATTAATATTCCTCTTAATGAGGATGGCCCTGATATGGATCTGGTAGAGGAGTATGTGAACAATGATCCTGCTGTAAAGGGAATCTGGAATGTGCCTAAGTATACCAATCCAAGTGGTGTTGTATATTCTGATGAAGTAGTATGCAGATTTGCCAACCTGAAACCGGCAGCTCCTGACTTTAGAATTTTCTGGGATAATGCATATGCAATTCATCACTTATATCCTGATCATAAGGCAGAGATCTTAAATATCGTAACAGAATGCGAGAAGGCAGGCAACCCTGATATTTATTATGAATTATGTTCTACTTCCAAGGTAACTTTCCCTGGTTCTGGTGTGGCTGCGCTGATCACATCACCTGCAAATGCAGCAGAAATCAAGAAGTCCATGACAATTCAGACAATCGGACACGATAAGCTCAATCAGCTTCGCCATGTAAGATTCTTCAAGGATGCGCAGGGTGTATATGCACATATGGACAAGCATGCAGCAATTCTTCGCCCTAAGTTCGAAGCTGTCATTGAGACGCTTGAGAGTGAACTGGGTGGACTGGAGATTGGTACATGGATCAAACCTCTGGGCGGATATTTCATTGCTTTTGATACGATTGAAGGATGTGCAAAACGTGTCGTCGCCCTGTGTAAGGAAGCAGGCGTTGTCATGACACCGGCAGGAAGTACATATCCATATAAGAAAGATCCTAAGGATACAAGCATCCGTATCGCACCTTCTTATCCGACACCGGATGACCTGAAGAAAGCCTGCGAAGTATTTGTATTATGCGTAAAGCTTGCCAGTGTAGAGAAATATCTTGAAACTGCCAAATAGAGTTCTGAATAGTTACTTATTATGAAATAAATGGAAATATTGTACCTCAGGTACGACTGATAGACAGGGCGGTTCTTGAACCGCCCTATATTCATAGGAAAAGACAGCCTCAGAAGTAAGATGGACTTATGGGAGAATAGCGACATTTTGTAAAAAAATAAATAACTGCAACAATTGCACTAAAAATAATATTTTCAAAAAACATGTGGCATGCTATAATACTTGTGTGTAAATTGTACGCTTTAATTATATTATGGAAAATGAAAGGGGTAACTGTCATGAATAAAACAGAAAAGGTCGTTTTTATTCATTCTATTTCGTTCAAAATCATTTTGCTTGTGATTGCCATCACAATTTTTACATTAGCAGGAAGTGTGCTTGGTGCAAATAACGAAGTAAAAAGTATTCTGGAGGATACGAATGAAAATTATATTATGAGTATGGTGGAACAGGGGGCGCAGACAATCTCCAATATACCTGAGGAAATAGCGGATGATGATGAATATACGGCTGTTATGAAAGGTATTGAAATGGCAGGGATTGATTCTGCATACGCATATCTTGTATCGGCAGATGGTACAATGCTGTATCATCCCACGGCTGATAAGATTGGACAGCCTGTTGAGAATACTGTGATCAAGGGCGTAGTATCAGAACTTGCAGCAGGGAAGAAGCCGCAGGATGCAGTTGTGGAATATGATTATAAGGGTGATGTCAAGTATGCAGGATATGCACTGACAAGTAATAATATGATTGTGGTCATCACAGCGGATAAATCAGAAATTGTAAGTCCTTTGAACAGGATGATCCGGTACATGCTTGGCATTGCGGCAGGAACGCTGGTTCTTTCCGTTATCATTGGATATATTATGAGCATATTCATCTGCAGACCTATTCAGCAGATGACACAGATTATTGGTAAGACATCACAGCTTGATTTCACACCGACAGAAAATGGCGGGCAGCTGCGTAAGCGCCGCGATGAGACTGGTCTTATGGCAAGAGCAGTACATGATATGCGTACGAACCTTCGTAAGATGGTACAGGATATCAATACAGCAAGCTCAGATATCACAACTAACGTGGATAGTCTCAGACAGACATCCGATATGATTAACTCCATGTGTACAGATAACTCTGCTACTACACAGGAGCTGGCAGCAGGTATGGAAGAAGCAGCAGCTACCACAGTAAATGTAAATGAGAATGTACAGACCATGAGACAGGAAGCAGAGTCCATTGCAGATATGGCTGGCAAGGGAGCCGAACAGTCCGGGGAAGTCATGGAGAGAGCCAAGAATCTTGGCAATAAGACAGAGCAGGCAAGTAAGCGTACCATGGACATGTATCAGAATGTAAAAGACAAGTCTGATAAGGCAATAGAAGGCTCCAAGGCAGTAAATAAGATTGATGAACTTTCTAATACAATTATGGAAATCTCATCTCAGACAGGTCTGCTGGCATTAAATGCCAGCATAGAGGCTGCAAGAGCAGGAGAAGCAGGCAAGGGCTTCGCAGTAGTTGCTACAGAGATAGGCAGTCTTGCAGATCAGACTTCCAAGGCTATTGCAGATATTGGAACAATCGTTAAGGCTGTGAATGAAGCAGTAGGCAATATGACAGACTGCATGAAAGAGACAACAGAATTCTTGGAGAAGTCAGTTCTTGGGGATTATAAGGAATTTCAGGAAGTCAGCGTACAGTATCAGGCAGATGCAGATGCTTATGGAGATAACATGAACAAAGTGAAGGATGCCATTGATAAGCTGACAGCACTGACAGAAACCTCTGCAGAAGCATTGGATGGCATTAAGGATACAGTAAATGAATCTGCTACAGGCGTTACGGATATTGCACAGAAGACCAGCGATATGGTAGAGAAGACGGTGGATATCCATGATAAGGTAACGCAGTGCTATGGATGTGCCGATGAGCTGAACAATATCGTAGCCAAGTTTAAATTACAGTAAGTAAATAAATGTAAGATTATATAAAAACAGGGATTGAGACACTGGAAATCAGTGCCACAATCCCTGTTTTGTTTGGGATTAAAATCAGGACAATCGGCTTAAATATTCATTTCGACACTGGGTAGGAGAGATATTATAATAAGTCTTAAATGCCTTGCTGAAATAATGATTATCTGAATAACCCAGTCTTTCGGCAATATCCAGTACCTTTATATTGGGATTCTCCAGCAGCTCCTTGGCTCTTTCCATACGTACCTTTAACAGGTATTCATAGATGGAGTAGCCATAAGCTGTATTGAACAGCTTAGTGAGGTAGGATGCCGAGAAATGGTATTTCTCTTCCAAAATGGATAACTTGATATTCTGATGGTAGTTACAGTCAATGTAATCTCTGATATCAGCAGCGACTTCTTCCGGTGACATACATTCTGGTGAAGGCGCTGGCTCTGGTGTAGTATGATCGCTTAACATGGATAATGCTTTCTCGATTGCTCCAGACAGTGCTTCTTCTTCGATGGGCTTTAACAAATAATCAATAGCACCGCATCGAAGCGCTTCCTGGGCATAATTAAAGCTGTCGTATCCGCTGACTACAATAAATTTACACTTTGGAAATTCTTTTGATGCAACGTTAAGGAAACTGCACCCATCCATAATAGGCATATTCATATCGACAAAAACAATAGAAGGATGTATCTCCCTCATGACCTTTAACCCCTGGGCACCATTATTGGCAAGCTCAGGCATTTTAATATTGTATTTATGCCATCTGCCTAACTTACTGATGGCAATCTGGACTGGTTTCTCATCATCAATGATCAATGACTTATACATGATTATCCTCCTTCTGGTTGACACAGGGAAGTGTCAGAATAATATTTGTATATTGATGTTCTGCAGATTCTATCTTCAGGTCAGTTGGTTCATTATACAAAAGATGTAGTCTGACGTAGAGATTGGCAAGACCGATACCGCCGGGGTTTTTAGCAGTCAATGCACTTTCAAAGTCCTGATACAGTTTATTCTGCTGCTCTTGTGAAATGCCGCAGCCGTTATCATAGACACTGATCTGCAGGCGGTCATTGGGCAGTCTGGTAAGTGTTACTTTAATTTCAATAGACTCCTTGTTGGTGCTTTTACCGTGAATGATGGAATTCTCCACAAGTGCCTGCAGGCTGATCTTTGGAATCATGTAATCATCCAGTTCGGGCTCTGTATCAATATTGAATACCAGTGCATCATTCATTCTCATTTTCAGCAGATAAATATAATCACTCAGATATTGCACTTCTGATTTTAACGGAACCAGATCGCCTCCTTTGATGGTATAGCGAAGATTGGAAGCGAGGCTTGTAATCATCTTGTGTATCGTGAACTGGTCGTTAATCAGGGCTTCTGTAGAGATCGCCTGAAGTGTATTATACAGAAAGTGTGGATTCAGCTGAGCTTCCAGAGCTGTCAAACGTGCATTTTTCTCACTGAGCTTTGCAATATAGTTCTGTTGAATCAACTGCTCTATGTGTCGCAGCATGGAATTAAAACTGTGTGAAAGCTCTGCAATCTCACTGCTTCCGTGCATCTCCGGGAAAGTATGAAAGTCCCCGCTGCCTGCGTACTGCATGCGTTCTGACAGGGTCTTTAACGGTTTGGTCAGAAGGTATGTGAACAGGTAAACAAGAAATACGGTAATCAGCCATATACAGATTCCATTGATAAGCAGGGAGGATGTTGCACCCTTTAATTCTGCATCTATAATTGAGAGTGGAATCAGATTGATAAGCTGAATATTGTTTTTCTGGCTTTTAGCAGATACCATCAGGTAATCTTTGCCATTGATTTCGACTGTAATTGCACCGTTTTTCAGCGTACGCTGTGTGGTAAAGAATTCATCTATACTGTCATTAGCACCAAATAGCGCTGTATTGCTCGAATAAATGAATTCATTGTCTGCATTTAACATAATGAAATCGCTGCCTGCTTTCTGGTGATTCTGCAGCATTTGTTTTAAATAGGAGGTATTGACCTGCAAATGTACCAGTGCCTGCTGCGTCTGTCCTTTAATCTGAAACAGGGAATGGCAGTAGGTGAAAAAGGCGTTATCTTTATCACAGTACGTAATGGACTGAAACATGGGATCTTTGCTACAGTTGCTGGCAGCTGTTTGTATGTCAAACTGAGGAGAAGACTGTACGCGGATATGCTCCTGATTCTCTGTTCTGCCTATGGACAGGCCCTGATTGATCAGATAGATCTCATAAGCCTGAATATCATTTCTGGTGTAATAGTAGTAGTACATTTGTTGCTTCATATAATCAATCTGTGCAGAAGAGAGGGGCTTTTTCTGGTTAATGATTCTTGTGAAAGTATTATCATAGTAGGGCTGAATACAGAAGTTCGCCAACTCAGATATGTACCGGTCCAGATTCTCACTTTCGAGATCCAATAATTCCTGTGAAAGGGAATACTGATTTGAAATGGTCAGATTCCTGATAGAGGTAAAATTACGGAATATCAGAGTGAAGATCGTAACGGTAGAAATAATCAGTATAAAAAAGGATAATTGCATCCATAGAGGGATGCAGTTGGCGAATTTTGCCAATCTTTGCTTCATGTCAATCCCTGTCTTTCGATTAGTATTGTACAAATAGTACTATTGTTTATATGATTCTACTGCATTTTTATATAAATGTGCAATATTCTACACTAAAATAAGTGTAAAATAGAAAAATATTACAACAAATTGTGCGATATATTACCTTTTGATATCCAAATATAACAAATATAATAAGCATATACAAACAAGAGATAATACAAAGCAGGGAGGGATTCTATGGGAAGAAAAAAGAAAGAACGGTTGGAAAGTGTATTATATACAATACCTGCCATCGTTCTGGTTTGCGTAGTGTTTTACATTCCATTTGTTATGGGCGGTTATTATTCCCTGACAAAATGGAACGGCATTGCCAAGGAACCCGTATTCATAGGATTCAAAAACTATATGACTTTGTTCGAGAGTTCTTCGGGCTTCCTGACCAGCCTTGGATTTACGGCAAGATATACAATCCTGTTCATGATTCTGGCTAATGTATTTGCACTGGCAATTGCAGTAGCCCTGACGAAGAAGATTGTAGGAGTCAGCGTATTCAGAAGTATGTTCTTTATACCATACATTATGAGTATGACAATCGTGGGCTTTATATGGAAATTCATTTTCTCACAGGGATTTGCAGTGCTTTATGAGAAAACTTCTTTGGAATTTCTGAACTGGAGCTGGCTTGGAAGTGGTAAACTGGCATTCTATTCGGTTGTATTTGTAGGAGTATGGCAGGCGCTTGGTTTCTATATCGTCCTCTACATAGCGGGATTACAGGCGGTACCTACAGATGTACTGGAAGCAGCAACAATAGACGGAGCAAACGGTGTGAACAAGTTCTTCCGCGTTACGCTTCCACTTTTGAAGCCATCCATTATCACATGTGTATTCATGTCACTGACCAATTCACTGAAAGTATTTGATATTATTCTTGCCCTGACCAAAGGCGGCCCCGGTGAATCTACATACAGTGCGACAATGGATATCTACAGAGAAGCTTTCCAGAAGAACAATTATGGTCTTGGTTCTGCCAAAGCAATCGTATTCTTCGTCATTGTACTTGTAATCACACAGCTTGTTATGAAACTCATGAACAGTATTGACAAGGATGCATAGGTCATGCAAAAAGGAGGCAGTTCAAAATGAGTTTAGTGTTAAAACGAAAGATCAATAAATGGATTCTGACCGTTGTTATATTGATCCTTGCGCTGATATATGTTTATCCTATCTTTCTGATGTGTATCAATGCAGTAAAACCATTTGGCGAGGTTGTAGTTGATGTAATCAAGCTTCCCAGTAAGGTGGAATGGAGCAATATCACATATGTTATGGATAAAATGCAGTATGGCAAATTATTCTTAAATAACGTGGAGATTACGGTGATTGGAATTGTCGGTATTGTAATCTTCTCATCTCTGACAGCCTATATACTGGATCGTAAAAGAAACCGTTATACCAGTTTTGCCAAAACAATTATCACTATGCCAATGTTGATTCCTTTTCAGACAATTATGATTTCTCTTTTGAAGGTAATGACTACAATTAACTTCTCAGGAAGTAAGGTAGGACTTGGCATTCAGTATTGGGGATTTGGTATTCCCATGGCGACTTTCATTTTCTTTAATTTTATGGAGACGATTCCAAGGGAGATTGATGAAAGTGCCTATATTGATGGAGCAGACACATTTAAGACATTTAGTCTTGTTATTTTCCCGCTTTTAAAATCAGTAACATTTACCGTTATTGTTATTGATGTTATGTGGATATGGAATGACTTCCTGCTTCCATTATTGATGGTGAACAGTTCCAATGATACCAAGACACTGGTACTTGCTGCTTACAGCTTCGTAGGGCAGTTCAATACCCAGTGGCACTATGCAATGGCATCCATGGTACTGGCAATTCTGCCATCTGTTGTAATCTTTATTCTTCTGCAGAAATACATCGTTGAAGGTGTTGTAGCAGGAGCGGTAAAAGGCTAGAAAATGTGTAATGAGGTAGTAAGCCGCTAGAAACGGCTATATATAAAAACAATCAAATATAAAGGAGAGGGTTGTATGAAGAAGAAAATACTTGCTACTATGTTATGTGTTGCCATGACAGCAGGATGTCTGGCAGGCTGCGGTGGCAGCAGCAATGCAGGAAGTGAATCCAAGTCAGATACGACAGGAACAACAACGGCAGCAACAGAGTCTGCCAAGGCAGATGACGGTGCAGCTTCATCAGGTTCTGGTGATGAAGAAGTGGAATTCTATATGTTTATCAGTAGTCCTGAATATGCAGATTCCATTAATGAACTGCTGACAGAATATAAGAAGGTAAAACCAAATGTTACTATTAATTATGAGACAACACAGAATGATTATCCTACCATGTTAAAGGCAAAGCTCAATTCTGGTGAGTGCCCTGATATCTTCTCTTCCACAGCTGGTAAGGAGATTGAAACATATAAGGAATATTCTTATGATCTGTCAGGTCAGCCTGTACAGGAGGCGCTTTTACCAGCCATTCAGACATCCATGCAGGATGCAGATGGAAATGGCTGCTACGGTTTCCATTATGTAGGAGATCAGTATGGTATTATTTATAATCAGGATTGCCTGGATGCAGCAGGTATCACAGAACTTCCTAAGACTCTGGATGAGCTGGAAGAAGACTGCGCAAAGCTTCAGGCAGCAGGTATTCAGCCTTTTGCATGTGGCTGGGCTGAATGGTGGGTATTCAAACAGAGTCTGATTCCATTCCTGACAGAAGGCGTTGACAATTATGCTTCCTTTGTAAGTGATATGGAATCTGGTGCAGATTCTATCGATAACCATGAAATGATCAAGGACAATATGTTCCGTTTTGTAGATATTGTAAAGGCTAACTGCGAATCCAAGCCTCTTGAGTCCGATCTTGCATCCATGCAGGCTGCACTTGCAACCGGTAAAGCTGCAATGGGACTTGGCATGGGACCCTGGGCAGAAAGTTCTCTGCTTGCTATCAACCCGGATATGAATATCAATTATGGTGGATATCCGGTAAGTGATGATCCTTCTAAGTGCCAGATTGCCGCTGGTGCAAGCCAGGCACTTCGTGTCAATAAGGATTCTGAACATCTGCAGGATGTACTGGATTTCATCAACTGGTGGTTTACATCTGATTATGGTAAGAGCTGGTTAGCAAATCTTGGTTCTGTTCCATCCATTGATACAAACGGTGTATATTCCTCCAAGATGGTAGAGATCGCTATGGAAGATACCTCCAAGAATGGTGCAGGCAATATCGGTACTACTTATTCTACAGATGCTTTCTGGCAGGCATTTGGTGAAAGCTTCCAGTCATATGTAGAAGGAAGCCTTTCCAAAGAAGATACCATTGCCAAGATAGAGAAGGATTGGCAGGAGATTGAAGGTTCTCAGGAATAATCTTTCATATAAAGATATGAAAAGGGGCTGTTGCACACAAATGCAGCAGCCCCTTTGGCGTAAAGACAATAAATACGCATTGACAAATCTATTCAAAACTTTTATACTTTAAAATGCTAAACAAATATAAGTATTAACCGCTAGGGGAGCACATCGCTGAGACTGAGTTCTGTACGGATTCTGACCCTTACTACTTGAACCGGATAATACCGGCGGAAGGAAGCAGGAATTTACATAGAAGACCAAAGCAGCAGTATGCTGTTTTCGTTGTATGTAGATACGGTGTGGTTCCTCCTCGCGCAAACGAAGGAGGATTTTTTTATGTTGTACAATGTTGTAGTGAATGACTGGGGCGAGACTACATATGTCCCGACAACGCTTGGTAATGTTCTGCTGGCAGTAGTGATTATTGCCCTTCTTGGGGTTGCCATGTATTTTGCTGGAAAAGGCAATAAAAAGGTGACAAAGAAGCTTTCTGCAAAGCAGCTGGCATTCTGTGCACTTGCAATTGCCCTCGGAACTGTGCTGTCCAATATTAAGGTATTCCATTTCCCGACAGGTGGATCTATCACGTTATTATCCATGTTGATGATCGCCCTGCCTGGTTACTGGTTCGGTCTTGGTGCAGGTATCATGACTGGTGTGGCATATGGTATTCTGCAGCTTCTGATCGATCCGTATGTATTGTATCCGATGCAGCTGGTTGTTGACTATATTCTGGCTTTTGGAGCACTTGGGCTTTCAGGACTGTTCGTAAACGCAAAGAATGGTCTGATCAAGGGATATCTTGCAGGTGTAGTTGGCAGATATGTATTTGCAGTAATCTCCGGCTGGATATTCTTCGGTGCTTATGCCTGGGAAGGCTGGGATCCATTGCCTTACTCACTGGCATACAACGCAATTTATATCTTTGCAGAAGCAGCTATAACAGTAGCGATTCTGTGTATTCCCCCTGTAAAGGATGCACTGGCACGCGTAAAGAAAATGGCAATTGAATAATCGGGATTATTTTCCATAATCTACTTGACACCTCCCTGAATATTCCGTATCATTTTAGTATAGATGAAATCGGTTTCAAAGGGAGGTGTCCTTTTGCAGAATAATGATAAAACAATCACAATATATGATATAGCAAAAGAAGCAGGAGTATCTGCGTCTACGGTATCCAGAGTATTGACGAACAGCGCAAATGTGCGGAGTGAGAAGAAAGAAAAAATAATGGCATTGATTGAAAAGTATAATTTCAAGCCCAATGTCATGGCAAGAGGTCTTGCAGATACGAAGACACATACCATAGGAATCCTGTCCGCAGATATCAGAAACCCTTATTATGCGGCCATGTTCGTTGCATGTGAGAAGGCAGCCAGAGAAGCCGGATATACAGCTGTTCTGTGCAATTTTCTTGGGGACGAGGAGACAGAGAAGAAGCTGCTTGTGAGTTTACAGGAGCAGAAAGTGGATGCGATTATCCAGTTTGGCGGCAGAGTGGATGATCTGGTATCCAAGGAAGAATATGTGGAGCTGGTCAACCAGATCATGGCTAAGACACCGGTTGTCATAACCGGTAAACTGGATGGAACCAGATGCCATACAGTACGTATTGACAGTATGCAGGCAATGGAGCTGCTGATGGATCATCTGCTGGAGCTGGGGCACAGACGTATTGCACTGATAGGCGGAGACCTGGATGTCCTTGCTACATTTGAGAAATTCCAGCGTTATAAGCAGATTTTGAATGAGAATCACATTGATTTTGATCCAAGACTGGTAACAGATCATGGAAGCTATGATTTTGAAACCGCATACAGACAGACTGCACAGATGCTGGATGATGGGGTGAAGATGACTGCAATTATTGCAATCAATGACTTTTCGGCAATGGGCATTATGAAATGCCTGACAGAGAGAGGGTATCATATACCGGAAGACGTTTCTGTGGTAAGCTACGATAATACTTATATGGCAGAGATGGGTATACCGCCGCTGACCAGCGTAGATTATAATTATGAAGAATACGGCAGAAAGCTGATAGATACGGCAACTGCACTGGCTGAGGGCAGAAAGGTAGGGCGGCTGCGCATGGTCACGCCGACACTGGTGGTAAGACAGAGCAGCGGAGCCTGCCATGAGAGATAATATGAAATTGATTGCATAAATATTGGTAATATGTAGAAGAACCTGATACAAATCGGGTTCTTTTTTGCTTTTATCAATAGGTGATGTGTACAAAATGTATAAACAAATATTATGCAAAAGAACCAAATATGTACAAATTGTGTCTAATATATTGACGTGACAGTATAAATGGTGCTAATATTCAAATATGAAATCGGTTGCAAGATAGCAAATTAATGAGGAGGTTGCAATTATGGGGAAAACAAATGTAAAAGTTGCTAAACCAAAATCCGGGCTGACCTTTTTCCAGAAGGTCAAGCGTTCCAGAATATTATTGCTGATGTGCTTACCGGCAATACTGTTCTTTATAGCATTCAGCTATGCGCCATTGCCTGGTATCTGGGTTGCCTTTGTGAAATACAACTACAGAAATGGTATTTTTGGAAGCAAGTTCGTGGGGTTACAGAACTTCGAATTCCTGGCTCAGTCAGGTAAGCTGTTGACGCTGACAAGAAATACAATCCTTTACAATCTGGCGTTTATTATTTTAGGAAATGTCATCGCAGTATTTATCGCAATCCTGCTTAATGAGATTCAGAGCAAATGGTTCAAAAAAGTATCCCAGACAATGATGTTCCTGCCATACTTCATTTCACAGGTTCTGGTGGGAGTTCTGGTATACAACTTACTGAATTATGACTTTGGTTTTGTGAATGGAATCATCAGAGCACTTGGCGGTTCGGAGGATCATCTGTTGAATCCATACGGGAATCCTAATGTATGGCCGGTATTGATGGTGCTCATCAACTTATGGCAGAAGACAGGATATAACTCAGTTGTATACTTTGCAGCAATCTGTGGCATTGATTCAGAGATTATTGAAGCAGCCAAGGTAGACGGTGCAAATGGCTTCCAGAAGATCAGATACATCATTCTTCCAAGCCTGAAGCCAACAATCGTTATCCTGTTACTGTTCGCATTGGGCGGTATTGTAAAAGGTGATTTTGGTCTCTTCTATAATATAGTAGGAACGAACTCATTACTGTATCCTACAACAGATATCATTGAGACATATGTATATCGGGCAACAATGACAGACTTTAACTTCTCCTATGCTTCAGCAGTTGGTCTGTACCAGTCCATCATCGGTTTCGTTATGGTCATGGTAGTAAATGGTGTAGTTAAGAAGATTGAGCCTGACTACTCATTATTCTAAGGATTGGAGGAATGTAAAATGGCAAAGAAAAAAGATTTGGATTTAATGACCTCCAGTGCAAAAGTAAAACTTGGAGTATCAGATATCATAATCAGAACAGTAGGTTATATCATCGTATCAATATATGCTATCTGCTGTATCTTCCCATTCCTGATCATTGTATCTTCCTCATTTACCAATGAAAAGGTAATCAGGGCAGAAGGCGTACAGCTCATTCCTAAGGAGGTAACGTTAGAGGCATACAACATGGTATGTAAGGGTGGCACAATCTGGTGGTCATATGTACTGACAATTGTACTTACCGTAGTTGGTACAGCAATTGGTTTAAGTTGTATCGCAATGGCTGGTTATGCTTTACAGAGAAAGGACTTCCCATTCAGAAACGGTATTTCCTTCTTCGTATATTTCACCAGCCTGTTCCAGGCAGGGCTTGCTCCTTATTATCTGCTGATGGTACAGACATATCATTTGAAAGACAGCTATCTTGCAGTATTATTACCACTGCTGATGTCACCATGGCTGATTATCCTGATGAAGAACTTTGTTAAGAGTATTCCTCATGAGATTACAGAATCAGGTAAGATAGATGGTGCGGGCGATTTCAGGATTTTCGTATCACTAATCCTGCCTATGTTAAAACCGGCACTGGCAACCATCGGACTGTTCCTTGCATTAGGTTACTGGAATGAATGGTATCAGTCATCACTGTTCTTAAGCTCCAATGTCAAGATTATTCCTTTGCAGTTCAACCTGTACCGTGTTGTAAACGAAGCACAGAGCTTAAAGAACTCCATCGCAGGACAGTATGTAACGGTAACAGATCTGCCAACAGAGACTTTGAAGATGGCTACAGCGTGTCTGGCAACAGGACCTATCGTATTACTGTATCCTTTTGTACAGAAATATTTCATCGGCGGTATTACCGTTGGTGCAGTCAAAGGTTGATTTAAAACATAATAACAGAAATGTAGGCCTCATGAAGGGGATTACATATAACTGCCATGGGCAGGGGGTTAAGTCCCATGGCAGAAGAAGCAACAAATATTATTTATTTATATTAGGAGGGCAATCTATGAAAAAGAAATTAGTATCCTTACTTCTGGCAACAACAATGGTTGCAGGACTGGCAGGCTGTGGCGGTTCAAATGGTGGCTCCGCAGATACAAGCGCAACAACAGATTCCAAGACGGAAACATCTGCCACAACAGCTGATACATCAGCATCCGGTGATACAGCTTCTGCTGAAACAGCAGATATTGATACTTCTGAGCATGTAGTTATCACATACATGACAACAGGTGGTTCTGATGAAGGTAACGGCAACCCTGATATGCTTGCCAAATTAAATGAGATCTTAACAGAGAAGGTTAATGCAGAATTAAAGATCTATCACATTGACTGGACAAATTACTTATCTGTATATAACCTGACACTGGCACAGATGGACGGTTCTGTAGACTTGGTTGGTACAGCTTCCGACTGGCTGGATGCGTGGCCAAATGCCAAGAATGGTGCATTCCTTGAATTATCAGAAGATATGTTAAAGACATATGCACCTAAGACCTGGGAAAGCGTATCTCCTGAGCACTGGGATCTGTGTAAGTATAACGGTGAGATTTATCTGATGCCTGAAGATAATTATGCACAGTGGACTAACCACGGTTTTGCATATCGTCTTGACTGGGCTAAGGAAGCCGGCCTTACAGATGGCGTAAAGAGCTGGGAAGACCTGACAACATATTTCAAATATGTAAAAGAAACATATGGCAATGATCTGAAATATCTGTGGGATTCAGACGGTACACAGTACAATCAGATGGTTGGCGGATGGATCACATCCCACAGCAACTATGTAGCAATCGATGGTCTGAATTCAGGCGCTATGTGGGGCGGTACTAAGGATGACCTTTACACAGTATATTCTCCGTACATGACAGATACAGATTCTCTTGTAGAATATGCTAAGTTAATGAAGGAATGGAATGATCTGGGAGTATTCCCTACTAATGTACTGAACAATACAGCATCCCAGAACAGAGATGAATACAGGGTTGGCCAGGTTGCAGTAGAGCAGCATCATACACAGACATGGACAGACCTGTGCTCACATACATCAAACAACACAATTTATGATACAGATGAAGATGCAGAAACAGGTTTCTTCTACTTCGGTGAAGAGACAGGCAACGTAGTAGCACTTTCCATTACTCATGGTGCAATGGCAGTATCTGCCGGTTCCAAGAATCCTGAGCGGGCATTAATGGTATATGACTTATTAAGAAATGATCCTGAGTGCTACCGTCTCTTCAACTATGGTATTGAAGGTGTCCAGTATGCAATTGATGAGAACGGCATGAAGTATACACCTGATACATATGACCAGGCAACACAGGAGATTCAGACAAACTTCTGGTGGGGACGTAACGATGACCTAGAACTCAAGGATGCTACAAAGAACTGGGATGCAATCGATAAGCTCTATGCTGAATATGATTCTCTTAAGATTGACTATCCATATGGACAGTTCATTCCTGATGTAGATGATATCCAGGGCAAGATTGATAATGTATCAAGCGTACAGGAAGAGTACATGAAGCAGATCTCCTTCGGTCTTTACAACGGTTCCGCAGAAGATATCGTTGCTGAGTATCAGGCAGCTCTTGAGAAGGCTGGTATCAATGATGTAACAGCGGCTATTCAGGAACAGATCAGTGCAACATACAATAAATAAGCAGAGTTAGCATATGCTTTCATACAAAGGGTGTACACAAAGCTTCGCCTAGAAGTGAGGTACACCCTTTTGTTTTGAAAAAGGAATGAAATATACAGAAAGGCATGGTATATCTATGGGACAATTCGAAATCAAAGATAATTTTTATCTGAATGGAGAGCCTTTTCAGGTAATATCCGGAAGCATTCATTATTTCCGTGTTGTGCCGGAGTACTGGCGTGATCGATTAGAAAAATTAAAAGCCATGGGATGCAATACGGTGGAGACCTATATTCCATGGAACATGCATGAACCAAATAAAGGGGAATTTCACTTTGAAGGAATTCTGGATGTGGAGAAATTTGTGCGTACAGCACAGGAGCTGGGATTATATGTAATTATTCGTCCTTCTCCTTATATTTGCGCAGAATGGGAATTTGGCGGACTTCCTGCCTGGTTGTTAAAAGAAGATGGAATGAGACTTCGTGCAGTCTATGAACCATTTTTAAAACATATCAGAGAATACTATGAAGTGTTGATGCCAAAGCTAATACCGTTGCAGATCACACAGGGTGGTCCTGTGATCATGATGCAGGTCGAGAATGAATACGGTTACTACGGTGATGACACCAGATACATGGAGATCATGCGTGACATTATGGTAGAAGCAGGAGTGGAAGTGCCACTGATCAGTTCTGACGGACCTTTTGATGAATCACTGAGCTGTGGCAAGGTGGATGGAGTACAGGTAATGGGTAATTTTGGCTCCAGAACCAAAGAAAGATTTGAAGTTCTTTCCCGTTATAATGATGGCGGACCTCTTATGTGTGCGGAGTTCTGGGTTGGCTGGTTTGACCATTGGGGAAATGGGGGGCATATGAAGGGGAATCCTGACAGCCCGCAGGATCTGGATGATATGCTGGATCTGGGACATGTGAATATCTATATGTTTGAGGGTGGAACCAATTTTGGATTCATGAATGGATCTAACTATTATGATCAGATCACACCGGATGTCACTTCCTACGATTATGATGCTCTTTTGACAGAGGCAGGAGATATTACACCGAAATATGAGGCATTTCAGAAGGTAATCTCCAAGTATGCGCCAATTCCTGAGGTGAATTTAAGTACACCTATCCGTAAAAAGGCATATGGTGAGCTTACGTCAACTGCCAAGGTAGGGCTGTTTGAAACCTTAGAGGATATTTCCTCTCCGATTGTGGATACTTTCCCTGTATGCATGGAGAAATGTGGACAGAATTATGGATATATCCTGTATCATTCTCCGCTTTCCAAGGAGAAAAATATAGAGCGTATCCGTCTTTGGGGAGCAAATGACAGAGCGAAGCTTTATGTTGACCACAAACCATTAACGACACTCTACGACAGACAGCTTCTTGGTGAATACAGCGTACAGCTGGATCAGGTTGTCATGGCAGAGGATATGAATGCCATGAAGTCAGAGACACCAGTATTTAAGCAGGAACCGGTGACATTTGAGCCAGGCGCTCCACTGGATATTCTGATGGAGAACATGGGACGTGTAAATTTCGGCCCTATGATGGAACATCAGCATAAGGGCATTAAAGACTGTGTACAGATCAATGGTCATATGCACTATAACTGGACAATGTATCCGCTCCCGCTGGATAACGTGGACAAGATAGATTTTACAAAGGGTTATACAGAAGGACTTCCTGCATTCTACAGATTTGAACTGGAAGTAACAGAGCGGGCAGATACTTTCCTGGAGTTAGATGGCTGGGGAAAAGGCTGTGTATTCTTAAATGGCTTTAACCTGGGAAGATTCTGGGAGATTGGTCCGCAGAAAAGACTCTATATACCTGCTCCTTTGTTAAAGGAAGGCAGAAATGAGATCATAGTCTTTGAAACGGAAGGGAAATCCACCGGTAAAATTGCATTAAAAGATGAACCTGATATTGGTTAAAAATAAATCCTGACCTTGGATGCTTTAGGGAATTTCAAGGTCAGGATTTTTTTGTTTTATACAAGTCTCAATTAATTGTTAGCAGGAACTGTAACCGCCAGGGTTTTAAGCATTTCTCCGCTTATGGTCACGACTGCCGGAATATCTGAATCCGCCTGTACATAAGCAATCAGCTCTCCGTGGTAAGCTCTGCGGTAATTTGCTGTATATTCTGTAACATCTGCCAGGTCGCCATTCTCCAGGCCAAGCAGCCTGCCACCTACTACCTGCACCTGCAGCATGGAGCTTGCCTGATAGGAGCGGTGTCCGTTAGAATCCAGCAGGGTAATGGCGATTTGATAGAGATTTCTGCCATTCGTTAATTCTGACACGTATGTCAGGTTTTCTGCAGGCGTGTCTTTTTCGGGCTGATATACTTCTGCTGACATCTGACATGGAGAACCGGTAGAATGCAGGGTATCGCTGATCCGCTGATGGACTCCTACGCCGGTGGCTTTCAATTCTCCCGGAGCAAAAGGCAGAGTAACCAGGATGCAGTCTTTATTTTCGTCCCTATCATAGGTACCGAGGGTTTTACCATTCAGAATCAGTTCAATCTGTGGCAGATTCGTATAACATTTAACAACCACTTCTTCACCTTGTACATAATCCCAACATTCAGATACAGGAGCAAATTCGCAATCTATTGGCTGCCTGGATGTTTCACCCCAGGAAGTACGGCAGCTGTCTTCGGCAGCTATTGTAGCCAGATGAATCATGGGAATAGAAGACCACAGACTTTGTCTTCTGTAGTAGCCTGTCTTTTCAAAGCCTGCCATAGTCATAAGACCTGCGCCTGAACCGTGGATAGGCCAGCCATGGGCTTCTCCCAGATAATCAATGCCTGTCCACAGGAACTGACCGGATATGTAGGCGTTATCAGTAACTGCTTTCCAGGCAGACAGACTATGTCCATTCTCACTGCCAAGAAACGGCTTGTCCGGGAATGCTTTATGATGTTCCTCGTATAAATGTTCTTTATAATTGAAACCGACTACATCCAGAGGGTCAATGAAGCCCAGCTTGGCAGATAACTCAGGAAATGCAGCAGCCAGAGTAACAGGATGTGTGGCATCAGTCTTATGCACGATCTCACATAACTCTCTGGATAATACAGCCAGACGCTGCGCATTAGGGCGGGAAGGATTGTACATTCTCTCGGCGGCTGGTTTGTTACTGTCATTATTACCTGTCATGGTTGAGAAACTGGGATGACAGTAAGGATCATTAGGATAATCAATCTCGTTTCCGATACTCCACATGACAATACTTGGATGATTGCGGTCTCTTAAAATCATATCTGTCAGATCTTGCTCATGCCATTTAGGATAATTGACGTAATAGCCCTGATGTTTAGGGGGATATACGTTGTGACCGGTACTCCATTTGTTCTTAGAACCTTCCCATTCATCAAAGGCTTCATCAATCACGAAGAATCCAAGGGCATCACACAGTGCGTATAATTCCGGCATATGAGGATTGTGGCTCATACGCAGGGCATTACAGCCCATTGCTTTCAATTTTGCCAGTCTTCTGTGCCATACAGCAGCAGGAACAGCATTGCCGAAACAGCCGGCATCTTCATGAACGCAGACACCCTTAAACTGATAAGGGACGTCATTTAGGAAAAATCCCTCATCTGCGTCAAAGCGTAGGGAGCGTATGCCCACCTTACGGGTATCGGCAAGCGTATGAACGGACTGTTCTCCTTCTTTGTAAGAAAGATATGTTTTTAAAGTATAAAGAGAAGGTGTTTCCGGTGTCCAACAGCATGGATGCGGTACAGTGCTTTGCACTTTTGTGACACATGTGTCATGTGCTGCAATCTCCTGATGCGCAATCTGCTCTGATATCAGTGTATCGTCAGGGGCAAAGAGCAGACTGGTCACTGTTACCTGGTTGTCCTGACCGGTACAGTTGACTAATTCCTGCGTAATTTCACAAACAGCCTGCTCACTGTTTACCTGTGGTGTAGAGAAGAAGATGCCATTTTCCACAGGGTGAATGGATTCTTCGATACGAAGTTTCACTTTTCTGGTAATGCCACTGCCTGTATACCAGCGGGAATCAGCAATTTCCCTATGGTCAACATAGACAGAGATAATGTTATCTGCATCGTAACGGAACTGTTCGGTAATGTCATAAGAGAAGCTGATATAACCGTTTGGACGCTCTCCCAGATAATAACTGTTGCACCAGATGCGGCTGTTCTTGTATACACCGTCAAAACAGATGCTGATCTGCCTGCCACGCCAGCTCTCATCAGGTTTTATATGAAGTCTGTACCAGCCGATGCCGCCGGGCAGATAGCCTGTTCCGCTGGAACAATTCCTGTCAAAAGGCAGTGTAACAGACCAGTCATGCGGAAGTGTCACTTCCTGCCAGTCTGTATCATCATACCATGCCTGCCAGGCTTCCGGCTCATCCCCCATATGAAACCGGCAGTGGTCAGATAATGTAATAATCTGTGTATCCATAATAAGAAATCCCTCCATGTTTTGTGTCACAAGTATAAATCATTATTTATATTATAAGATTTTATAGTGGCAAGGTCTATGATAAATTTCTATAAAAATAGTAAAAATAGGGCATAAATTGCACGTACAATACATATAATATCTATTCAATATACAGATAATATGATACAATATATCTGTTAAATTGGGGACATGTCATCGAGGGACAATGTATGAGATACGTGAAATTAGAAGAAGCAAGACCGGGTATGCGGCTTGCTTATGGATTATTTGATTCTCTGGGAAGAACACTGATCAGTGAAGGAACGCTGCTGACTTCCGGTTATATTCAAAGGTTAAATGAATATGGATTTGACGGGGTATATATTACAGATGAATTATCCAGGGATATTCATATAGAACCTGCGATTACGCCTTCTTTAAGAACGGAAGGCCTTATGTGCGTGCGTGAAAGCAACATAGATAAATGTCAGAAGATAGCCGGCAAGATTGTGGAAGAGATATTGGCAAAAGGTAAGATATCTCTGGATTTGACAGATCTGCGTTCTTTTGACGATTATACCTATGCCCATTCTGTGAATGTGGCAGTGATTGCCTGCGTCATAGGATTTGGACTGAAACTGAAAGAAGAAGATCTGCAGGATCTCGTTACGGCAGCTCTGCTGCATGACCTGGGCAAACTGGCAATTCCACAGGAAATCCTGAATAAACCGGGCAGATTGACACAGGAAGAATATCAGATCATGAAATCGCATGCATTGTTATCCTATGAAATGATCAAGGAGAGGTGGGATCTGTCAGCACAGATTAAAATAGCAGTATTATATCATCATGAAAATGTAGATGGCAGCGGTTATCCGGAAGGGCTGGAGGGCATTGAACAGACTATGTTCACCAGAATCCTTCATGTGGCAGATGTATATGATGCACTGGTTTCCAGAAGACCTTACAAAGAGCCGTATTCCCCCTATGAAGCATCAGAATATCTGATGGGTGGCTGCGGTATTATGTTTGACCGCCATGTGGTTGCGACTCTGTTGAAATACGTGCCTCTTTATCCTAAGGGAAAACAGGTCTGTCTGTCGGACGGAAGAGTTGGCATCATTATGGAAAATTCTGACTACCACAATTTAAGACCGGTTGTAAAGCTGTTTGATGGAACAATACTGGATCTGGCAGATAGGGAGAATCTCAATATTACTGTAAAAAAGGCAGTTGGTGAAGAACTTGGTGAATCCTCGGAAGCTGAGAAATCGCGAAAGAAAATGCTGCAGCCATTTAAGAGATACCGTCTGCTGGTAGTAGATGATATGAAGACGAATCTGGAAGCATTAAGAGGCATTTTGGAGAACCTTTATGATGTTGTGCTGGTAAAATCAGGAAGACAGGCTCTTTTGTACCTGGATAAGAATGAAAGGCCAGATCTGGTACTGATGGATATTGATATGCCTGAAATGGATGGTATAGAGGCGGCACGTAAAATTAAGGAAAAGACCAGAGATATGGTTCCTATTCTGTTCATTACTGCAATAGGTGATAAGAATACTGTCATGGCATGCCGCAGGATCAATGCGGCCGGTTACATACTGCGGCCTTATAGTCCTGTGTTTGTGAAATCAGAGATTAAGAGAATTCTTACAGGGCGGGGTGATTGGGAATGATATTGACAATACTGGTTGCTGCATTGCTTTTTACTTTGTTTGTTTTACAAAGATATATTGCCTGTAAGGAACATTCCCGTACGCACAGACTGCTGCCGCTGATGCTCGGAATCATATGCATTACGGATTTTTATCAGATTGTGGAATATCTGACCGGAGAATATGTGGTATTTTCTTTCCTTGAGGAGCTGTTAATGCTGCAGACACATTATTTCCTTATGCAGTATATTATGGATGTGCTAAAAATCCGTTTCCGTAAGGAAATACGTATTTTCCTGTTCATTGGATTAGTCGCAGCAGATATTTCCATGATATTGGCGTATCGTGAAAATGCAAATGCCTATAACATGATATTCTGGCTGGCACTTGGCAGTTATGTGATTACTATGATCTACTATACTGTTAAGGCTTATTTCGTGCGCTCTTACAGCATAAAAGAACGATTTGTAAACATAGCCCTGTTTCTTGCAATTATAATTCCAAGCATGGGGCTTGTGGCGCAGGATATCATCAACAGACCCTGGGGAGAAGCCATTGTTCCGGTGACATTATGCTGCAGTTGTGGAATTGTATTATATCTGATGGAGACTCATCAGCTGGCGGATACGACAACACTGCTTATTGAGAACCTGTATGATACATCAGAGATCGCAGTTGTATTAATAGACCAGGACTATTACTATCTGGACGCAAACGAGGCGGCACACAGGCTTTTTGCAAAAGAATTTGCCATGCTTTCCGGGAAAAAGAAAAGAATATCCTGCAAGGAACAGTTAAAGAATCTGTTGAAAAACCCCAAGGAAGGTGTGGAGTTCGTTTCCAGAGGAGGTGCATACTATCAGTGCATACTTCAGCCTGTAACTTTTCACAACAGAAAAAAGGGCTATATCCTGTCAGCAGTTGATATCACAAAGCAGAAGCAGGAAACGGCACTTATGGCGCAGCTTAAAGAAATGGCAGAAGAACAGGCAGTATCCAAAAGCCGCTTTATGGCATGCATGAGCCATGATCTGAGGAGCCCATTGCATGCAATTATCGGCATCAGCGATATCATGCTTGGCAAAAGAGAGGTAGAAGGTCGCAGCCGTTCTTTGATCCGATATGTAAAAAATGCAGGAAATACATTGCTGGAGCTGGTAAATTCCATTCTTCTTTTCTCCAAGATTGAGGCTGGTAAGCTGGAACTGAACAGTGCGCCGTATGATCTGGAGAAGATACTGGAAGACATGACGAATATGTGTATTGTGAATCTGCAGAACAGACCGGTCAAAGTCTCCATGGTAATCAAAACAAAACATCCGTCACAGTTCCTTGGAGATGAGATACGTGTCAGGGAAATGCTGCAGAATCTGCTGGCAAATGCAGTGAAGTATACGGAACAGGGTGAGATTCGCTGCGAACTGACCTGTAGAGAAAGTTCAAAAGGATATGAAATTAATTGCATGGTAGCAGACACAGGAAGAGGACTGAGCAGTTATCAGCTGGCACATGTTTTTGATGAATATTCCAGCTATGGAGAGGAAAAAGATAAGGAAAGCACAGGTCTTGGGCTTTTTATAGTCAAACAGCTGGCAGAAATGATGGGAGGAAGTGCGATTGCCGAGAGCGATGGCGTACATGGCTCCATATTTCGCTTTACGATTTATCAGGAGGCGGCGCCAGCGGCAAGTATGCGTCCCACAGCAACGTTTAATGAAGAAATATTACTTAAACGACATAACTATGGGACAGAACGTGTCAGACCAAACTGGATTTATCCTGATGCCAGAGTGCTTATTGTAGATGATATGAAAGTAAATCAGGAGATTCTCAAAGAGAGACTTCACCCATGGAAGGTTATGACAGATACTGCCGGCAGCGGTCATAAAGCGATAGAAGCAGTACAGAAACAGTCTTACCAGCTGATACTGATGGATCATATGATGCCTGATATGTCAGGGATTGAAGTCGAAGAACAGATACAGAAAATTACCAGAGTTCCTGCTATACTGATTACAGCAGATGATTCAGATGAGCTGGATGATCATTATCAGGAGTATGGATTCCAGGCACTGCTGCATAAGCCTATAGATATGACGCTCTTTCAGAATGCACTGGAGATTCTGATGCCTGATACATTCAGGAAGAGCCCTGAGGGGAGGGATGCTGTACAGTCCCTGGAAGAAAGTGGATATGAAGGCAACCAAAGAGGATACCGCCGTACTCTGGAGGCTTTTGTCTCTGAGGCAGAACCGTTGATTGGCGAGATTATGGGATATGCCATGGACAATCATGAACTGTTCCGGACCAAAGTCCATGGAATCAAAGGAGCAAGTCTTCAGGTGGGGCAGAGCGCATTGGGCGAGTCGGCGGAAATCATGGAAATGGCTGCCAAAACGGACAATTATGCATATATTGACAGACATATAGAATCTTTCGTGGAAGAGCTGGAGAATGCCCTGAGTGAAGTCAGGACTGAATTATCCAAGATGAAGATTCAGACAGGCATGGTGACTCCATCCCAGGAGAAGTATTCTACCCATAAGGTATTTCAGAATCTGCGGGAAGGCTTTGATAAGTATGATATGGGACTGATAGAGGATAATCTGCGTATTCTACAGTCTATGGAGCTGTCCCAGGCTGAAAGAAAGCTGGCGGATAAGGTGCAGGAGGCATACAATGAGCTGGAATATGAGACCGGAGCTGCACTGCTTGCCCATTTTGTCTGAAGCTAGCGTAACTTTTTCTTCGGATGAATAAAAAAATTTAAGAGAACACCAAAGTCTGATAAAGTTAAAGGCGACCAAACCAAACTTTAGAAAGACAGAGGTGTTCTCCATGGTTAAAAGTATACAGTATGCAAGAATATCAAGGGATGGAAACCGGTTCTTTATTACGGATATTTCGATTAATCTTCTCAAACTCCCTTCCTCCCAGGGTATTGTGGGTGAGAAGTCTTTTGTTGCTTCCCGCTGATGCATTTTTCCGGTATTGTCCAGGGGTACAGCCGTTATGCTGACGGAACTGTCTGCAGAAATGCTCTACATTATTATAACCACATTGCTCGGAAATGTCGCGGATGGAGTATTCGCTGTACTCTAATAAATCCTGTGCACGGCGCAGACGTCCTTCGATGACATTGTCCATGCAGGAGGAGCCAAATTGGCGGTGATAGAGAGTCTGAAGATGACTGGGACTTAAGTGAAGCTTCGCAGCCATCATGTTTATATTCCATGGAAGCTGAGGATTATTGTAGATCATCTTATGCAATGCAACCAGCTCATGATCGTGAATACCCGGGGACTCATTCTGGGTTCCTTCTCTTAATTTGGAGAACAGAACCCGCAGCAGGTGAGTAATGTTTGCTTCGCTTTCAGAGGAGAAAAAGGCGGACTCCCAGGTTAGTAATTTAAAAAGCTGATGACAGTATTCCGGATCTGTTACGGGAAATGGGGTGTTTGTTAACGGAAACAGCTTCACGAAGGAGTGATCGGAACGAAAACGAATCCAGTCATTCCGGTATTCTTCACCGGCAGCACGGTAATAAATCCTGCTTCCTGGTGTATACAGAATAGCAGAATTAGCGGCTGTCCGCATTAGTCTTCCGTCTATGAGCAGCTCCGAGGGAGAGTCGAAAAGAAGCAGAAGATAGCCTGTAAAGCCATTCGGAACATCATATATAAAATCTGAGGGGTGAACGGCACTGTAGCCGACAAATTCAATTTCAGTCATCTGGAATCTCCGCTCTGATATATCAGAGGATATATCAATTTTCTTATAGTATAAATCATTGGAAACTTTAAATCAATGCGATAGTATCAGATTAATATGGCAATCGTCATCAGAGAGCTGCGGATCGTGCAGCGGTCAGACATCTGATGCGTGACTGCATAGGAACATGATTTAGAAGAAGGAGATACATGCATGGTAAATCTGGATGGAGCAACAGAGAATGACAGAAAAAAAATCGTGATTACAAAGGATTCAAAGGTCTTTTTTCACAATAATGTAGATTATTGTGTGGGAACCGGAAGAATGGGGCTTGCATTGACAGAAGAATATCAGGAGGAGCTGCGCTTGGTTCAAAAGGAAATCGGATTTAAGCATATCCGGGGACATGGATTATTCTGTGATGATATGGCGATCTTTCAGACCTATGAGGAGGATGGTAAGGTAAGGGTCGAGTACAACTATACTTATCTGGATAGAGTAATGGATGCCTATAAGAAGGTGGGGCTGAGACCTTTTCTTGAACTGGGTTTTATGCCTGAAAAGTTGGCAAGTGGAAGCCAGACTATCTTTTACTGGCAGGGAAATACTACTCCTCCAAAAGATTATGATATGTGGTGTAGTATGGTGCATTCATTGCTGCGGCATCTGATGGGACGCTATGGAGAAGAGGAAGTTATTCAATGGCCCATTGAAGTATGGAACGAGCCCAATCTTTGCGGCTTCTGGGAAAATGCGGATATGCAGGAATATTTTAAGCTGTTCCATAGAACCTTTGATGCCATAAAGGAAGTGAATCCGGGATTCCGTGTAGGAGGCCCTGCTGTTTGTGGAGGAACGGATGAGAAATGGATTCAGGCATTTATGGAATATTGCCATGAGAATCACATACCTGTGGATTTCGTAACCAGACATCATTACACCATTGATCCGCCGGAATGTATTGGACATTATGCATATTCTGAACTGATGAAGGCAGAGGACGGCTTTGCCAATTTAAAAACAACCAGAGATATTATTGACAGTTTCCCGGAATATAAGGGTCTGCAGATTCATATCACGGAGTTCAACAGCTCCTATACTCCTCAGGGCGTCATTCATGATACAAACCTGAATGCGGCCTTTATAGCACAGCAGCTTTCCAGATTGGGAGATGTGAATGAATCCTATTCCTACTGGACATTTGGTGATGTGTTTGAAGAGCTGGGAGTTCCTTTTACACCATTCCACGGCGGCTTTGGACTGGTTGCCAATGGCTGTATTACCAAGCCGACCTTCTGGACATTTGCTTTTTACAAAAAGCTTGAGGAAAGTGAAGCCAATTGTGTATATAAGGATGACAATATTGTCGTTTTGAAACGTGCAAACGGTGATTATCTAGGTGTAGCCTGGAATATTGCCCGTAAAAGTACAGAACAGGGTAAAGAAAAAATGCTGTTGGAGTTTACATTTCCGGCTGAACAGGAGGAGTACTGCTTCCTGACTAAGACGGTAGATGAGGAAACATGTAATCCCTTGAAGGTATGGCATGATATGGGAGAACCTGCCAATCTGAGTGAGGAACAGACGAAGCTGATTCGGGAATCATCCAGACCTTTTGTAAAAACAGAGCGTAAAAAGCAGGAGGACGGAAATATCTGCGTAGAGCTTCCTGTAAACGAAAACGGTGTGGTTTATTTCGAACTGAATGCCGGAAAGGTGAATCCGGATCGAGGATATGACTATGATCGTGTGGTCAGCTTGAAGGCTTAAACTAGCACCCAGTAATTTGCTTTATGAAACAATGTACATGGATTAGGTTTGCAAAGGAGGATATCAAAGTGAAAAAACAAGCGTTTAACCCATATTTACCGTCCTGGGAGTATATTCCGGACGGAGAACCTTATGTTTTTGGCGATCGCGTATATGTTTACGGATCCCATGATTACTTTAACGGATATGTTTTCTGTATGGGAGACTATGTGTGCTGGTCAGCTCCGGTCGATGACCTGGGCAACTGGAGATATGAGGGTGTGATTTATCCGAAGACAGCCGATCCGCTGAACCCGGAAGGCAAAATGTGTCTGTATGCCCCGGATGTTACGGTGGGACCGGACGGAAGGTACTATCTTTATTACGTGTTGGACAAGGTTTCGGTAGTTTCAGTTGCTGTATGTGATACTCCGGCAGGAAAGTATGAATTTTATGGCTATGTTCATTATGAAGATGGCACACGTCTGGGCGAAAAGGAAGGTGATGAGCCCCAGTTTGACCCGGGGGTTCTGACGGAAGGAGATGTGACATATCTTTATACCGGATTTTGCGGAAAAGGTGATAAATCCCGTACCGGAGCTATGGCTACGGTGTTGGGAGCAGATATGCTGACGATCAGGGAAGCTCCGGTGTTTGTGGTCCCCGGCTGTGAATATAGTGCCGGTACCGGATTTGAGGGACATGAGTTTTTTGAGGCACCTTCCATCCGTAAAGTAGGTGACACCTATTATTTTGTCTATTCATCCATATTAATGCACGAATTATGTTATGCCACCAGCAAGAATCCTACTAGGGACTTTGTCTATGGCGGAGTTATTGTCAGCAATTGTGATCTGCACATCGATACCTACAAGCCGGCAGATATGCCAACAGCTTACGGTGCCAATAATCACGGAAGTATTGTGCAGATCGGAGAGGACTGGTACATTTTTTATCACAGGCATACCAATAATACCTGGTACAGCAGACAGGGATGTGCTGAAAAGCTGCAGATTATGCCGGACGGCAGTATTCCACAGGTAAAAATTACCTCCTGCGGTTTAAATGGAGATCCGCTTGAGGGTAAAGGCGAATACCCCGCTTATCTTGCATGTAATCTGTTTACCGATACCCCATCAGTTTATGTGGGCGAAGGGAATTTTCCACGAGTAATGCAGGACGGCAGGGATGGAGATGAAGAAGTTGGATATATTGCCAATATTACAGATTCAACTACCATCGGCTTCAAATATTTTGACTGCCATGATATTCGTGAAATCAGTATTTGGACCCGGGGCTATGCAGATGGCACTTTTGAAGTAAAGACAGCATGGGATGGAGAGGTACTGGCGACATTAGAGGTTCAATATACCAATGTCTGGGAAAAGTATACCGCACCGGTTACGATTCCGGATGGAATACAGGCGCTTTACCTGACCTATCGCGGTAACGGAAATGCTGCATTAAGATCATTTGAGTTATCATAATCTATGTTATTGCATATACAGGCAGTTCAAAAAGAAATCGGAAAGAGAAAACGATACATTGATATAACCGGAAACTGGTTAAATCACCCCAATGATTATCTTGCCAGAATTCTGGCACAGGTAGTGATCAAAACTCTTGGAATGTAAAAAAGGAGACTACAATGAGCAAGTTAAAGATTAAAACAAAGGAAAGACGATTTGAGACAGCCAGGGATTTATACGGAATCTTTTTTGAAGACATTAACCGTGCCGGAGACGGAGGACTTTATCCGGAAATGCTTCGAAACAGAAGCTTCGAAGATTCCGTTTTACCGGAGGGTTATATACAGCAGGAGGATGGCATCCATGTAAAAACCGTATCCGGATGGCTGGATGAGTTTTGCAACGGAGAAGGCTTATGCCGCTGGGTAAAGGGCAACAATATTCCGGAGACAGAAATACCGGCATGGTATACACACAATGCAAAGATGGAACTGGAATTGACGGATACCCTGAATGAACATCGGGACGCAGCTCTGCGTATGCAGTTTGAAAAGGACGGATCTCTGACTAATACCGGTTACTGCGGTATATCCGTAAAGGCTGGAGAAAGTTACTCTTTGTATTTATTTGCAAAAGCAAAGGAAGAAATAGGACTGGACGTAGCGATCGAATACCAGGGAAAAGTACTGACTGGAAACAGTCTGGTGGTTTCCGGTCAGGAGTATACAAGATATGATATGAAGCTGACAGCAGCTGAGGATTGTCACGAGGCACAGCTTACTATTTCCTGCAAAGAAGGCGGAGAGGTTCTGCTGGGATTTATTTCACTAATGCCTGACAATACCTACATGGGGCATGGACTCAGAACAGATCTTGTAGAAAAGCTTAAGGGAATGAGTCCAAAGTTTATGCGTTTTCCCGGAGGCTGTATTGTGGAAGGAACGACACCGTCCACAGCGATGAGATTTCGGGATACGGTAGGTCCGGCATGGGAAAGACCCAGTAAGCTGTTTGTATGGCATTACAGAAGTACATTAGGACTTGGCTTTCATGAATATCTGCAGCTTTGCGAGGATCTGGGGATGGAGCCCCTGTATGTATGTAACTGCGGAATGACCTGTCAGGGAAGAAAGAGTGTCCTTCTGGAAGGAGAGGCTCTTGATGAAATGGTACAGGATACACTGGATGCCATTGAATATGCTATCGGCTCTAAGGAAAGCAAATGGGGAAGGCTTCGTGCTTCTATGGGGCATCCGGAACCCTTTAAAATGACCTATCTGGAAATTGGTAATGAAAACTGGGGTCCGGATTATGAAAAGCGTTACAACATGATTTATAAGAAGGTAAAGGAACTGTATCCCCAGATTAAAACCATAGCCAATGAGCATGTAGAGAAAAATGGTTGTCCTGCCGAGTGCGTGGATGAACATTTTTACAATACAACAGAGTTCTTTGCAGAACATGTAAATTATTATGATGACTACGATCGTAAGGGACCAAAAATCTTTGTAGGAGAGGTGGCTGTAAACGAAGGCAACTATATGGGACAGTTGTATGCGGCTTTGGGAGAAGCGGCTTTCCTTATGGGTATTGAGAAAAATCAGGATATCGTAACATTGGCCTCTTATGCTCCATTATTTGAAAATGTAAATTACAGAGCGTGGTATCCTAATCTGATTCGTTTCAATAATCATCAGAGCCTTGGAATTCCTACTTATTATGTCTGGAAAATGTTCGGTCAAAATCGCGGAGAATATGTGGTGCGATCCGAAGATGAGGGAGGACGTGTTTATCGTCCGAGAACCGGAATGGCATCTTTAAAATCCAATAAGGAACTTCGCTTCAGAAATCCTATTTGGAATGGAGAAGAAGCAAAGATTACTCATGAATTAATGGGACATGTGCAGGATACAGAGGATGGCCGCCTGCTTCAGCTTCCGGATGAGGAGCAGAAAAAGGAATTTCACAGTATTCTGGAATGGGCTGATGAGACCAAGAGCTTTGTGGTATTTGGAGAAGAAGACCAGACTTATGGAAGATTTGAGACCGATATTTTTGTTGAGGAAAATGCTTACTTCGAGTTGGGTATATTCAGTGCCAGGGTGGTTCGTTCCTATTATGAGGATCAGCTCGTGATTACCGCCGGAGTGGAAAAAGAATGGGATGCAGCTCTGGTGCGTCCGTTCCTTTGGAAGGTTAATGGAGGACAATGTTCACTGGAAGAGTTTGGCTATATGCATGACAACAAGCTGACTGAGGACTTTGCTATTTCAGTAAAACCGGGAGAATATCACCGCTTTGGATATGAAACGGACGGAAAACAGATTCGCCTGTATGTTGATGGTGAGCTTCAGAAGGAAATTTCGATTCCCTACGGACCTGCTTTTGTTTCGGTAGTAACTGACACCAAGGACGAAATCATTATTAAGGCGGTTAATTTTGCAGGAGATGTGGATCCGGTTTCCATTACACTGGACTGTCAGGTACAGGGCGACTATACCGTAACACTTCTTAGCGGTGAAAAGGGGGATGAAAACAGCTTTGAAGAGCCGGAGAAGGTGAAGAATATTACCGTGAATATGCATGGCGCTTCCTCAGAGTTCGTATACGAGGCACCGCCATATTCTGTCAGTGTTTTGCGATTGAAGAAGTGCGAAGCGTTTTAGAGGTTGACGCTGAATAGAAGATAAGAGAATAGAAAGACAAATTTTATGAATTTACTGGTAAAAGACAAACGTTTTTATAAAAAAATGGCAGTTATCGCCATCCCGATTTCCTTGCAGAGCATGATCACCATCGGTGTCAATATGACCGATACCGTCATGGTGGGAAAGCTTGGGGAAACCTCGCTTTCTGCTACGGCTCTGGCTAATCAGTTTGTGAATATATACCAGATCTGCTGTATGGGAATCGCCATGGGAGCCAGCGTGCTGACCTCAAGATTCTGGGGAATGCAGGATATTACTTCTCTGAAAAAGACCATAACCCTGATGCTGCGGCTTTGCATCGTACTTGCGGTTCTGTTTATGCTGCCAACCATATTGATCCCTCAGCTGCTTATGAGGATGTATACTAATGACAGTGCGGTAATTGCGCAAGGAGTTCAATATTTTAAGTGGATGGTATACTGCTATTTTCTGCAAGGAATGACCATGACCTGTACGATTGTGCTTCGAAGCGTCGGACAGGTGAATTTTCCGCTCTTTACATCCATAGGTTCTTTTTTTGTAAATATACTATTCAACTATATGTTTATATTCGGCAAGCTGGGGGTTCCCAGGATGGAAGTAGAAGGCGCAGGAGTGGGAACACTGATTGCCAGAGTATTTGAATTTTCGCTGATATGTGGATATTTTTTGCTTGTAGATCGCAAGATCGGCTATCGACTGAAGGATTTGCGGATGAAATGTAATTCCCTGATTAAGGATTATGTTTCTATCAGCATTCCGGTATTTGTTTCGGATTCACTGCTTGCTCTTGGTACTTCAGCGGTAGCAATGGTTATGGGAAGAATCGGAACGGGATTTGTATCGGCAAATTCAATAACAGTTGTTACACAGCAGCTTACGACCGTGATAATTCAGGGAATCTGTCACGCCAGCTGCATTATGACCGGTCACACATTGGGCCATGGTGAACGGGAAAAGGCACAGCAGCAGGCCTGGACATTCCTGATTCTTGGCCTGGTAGTGGGCATTTTAGGCGGAGGTCTGATCAAGGTATTAAGCAGACCCATTATCGGACTTTACAATATAACACCTGAAACGGCTCAGATTGCCGGTGAGCTTATGGACGCCATCGCATTTATTGTTATTTTTCAGTCTATGAACAGCATTCTGACAAAGGGAGTGCTCCGTGGCGGTGGTGATACGAAATTTCTCATGGTGGCAGATATTATTTTTCTGTGGGCTGCGTCATTGCCCCTTGGAATTCTGGCGGGGCTGGTATGGCATCTGGATGCTTTTTGGATCTATGTTTTTCTGAAAATAGATCAGATTTGTAAATCGATATGGTGTGTATTCCGCTTGAGGAGCGGAAAGTGGATAAAAACTTTTTCAAAGGAGAAAATGAATCATGCACAGTAAATTAAATCAGGCATTCACAGAAAGCAATTTTGAATGGCTCTGAATAGTTATAAATTTTAGATAGGCTGAATTAAGCATTGACAAATAGTCAGGACTGGCATAAACTGATAGCAAACGTGACGTTGATAAGGAATAGTACGAAGTGAAAATGTCCAGAGAGGGAATCGACAGGCTGAGAGATTCCTACATCAGAAGCTTTGGAACCTGCCTTGGAGTCCTGCATGAAAGTGCAGCGTAGCACCGGCGATAACGGTATGATGAGTATACAACAGGGTGGTAACGCCGCATGGCCCCTTACAGAAGGGAATGCGGCGTTTTTATTTTGTAATGGGAAAGGAAAGAGAAAATGGCAAACGACAAGAAACTTGTAGAAGCAATCACATCCATGGATGTAGATTTCGCACAGTGGTATACCGATGTGGTAAAGAAAGCAGAATTATGTGATTATTCCAGTGTTAAGGGCTGTATGATCATTAAACCGGCAGGCTATGCAATCTGGGAACAGATTCAGAGACAGCTGGATGCAGAATTTAAGAAAACAGGCGTAGAGAATGTATATATGCCTATGTTCATCCCGGAGAGTCTTCTGGAGAAAGAGAAGGATCATGTAGAGGGCTTTGCACCGGAGGTTGCCTGGGTAACACATGGCGGACTGGAACCATTACAGGAGAGACTTTGCGTCAGACCTACTTCCGAGACTTTGTTCTGTGATTTCTATGCAAAAGAAGTACAGTCCTACAGAGATCTCCCCAAGGTATATAACCAGTGGTGCAGCGTTGTACGCTGGGAGAAGACTACAAGACCTTTTCTTAGAAGCCGTGAGTTCTTATGGCAGGAAGGACATACAGCACATGCTACAGCCCAGGAAGCAGAAGAGCGTACAATCCAGATGCTGAATGTATATGCAGATTTCCTCAAAGATGTACTTGCAATCCCTGTCGTTAAGGGACAAAAGACTGATAAGGAGAAATTTGCAGGTGCAGAAGCTACTTATACAATAGAAGCACTGATGCATGACGGCAAAGCTTTACAGTCCGGTACAAGCCATAACTTTGGTGATGGATTTGCCAAAGCATTCGGTATTCAGTTCACAGATAAAGACAACACATTGAAATATGTACATCAGACATCCTGGGGTATGACAACCCGTCTGATTGGCGCTGTTATCATGGTACACGGTGATGATTCCGGTCTGAAGCTTCCACCTAAGGTAGCACCTACCCAGATTATGATCATTCCTATCCAGCAGAAGAAGGAGGGCGTTCTGGATAAGGCATATGAGCTTCGTGACCGTCTTATTGAGAAAGGATACCGTGTAAAGGTAGATGATACAGATAAGAGTCCGGGATGGAAATTCTCAGAGTGTGAAATGAGAGGTGTTCCTTTCAGAATCGAAATCGGACCTAAGGATATTGAGAATGGCAAGTGCGTATTTGTACGCCGTGACACAAGAGAGAAGATTGAAGTCGCTTTGGATGAGGTAGAAGCTAAGGCAGAAGCTTTATTAGAGCAGATTCATAATGATATGTATGAGCGTGCCAAGGCTCATTTGGAATCTCATACTTACAGTGCTGCGAACTGGGATGAGTTATGCGATATCATCAACAACAAGCCTGGTTTTGTAAAAGCTATGTGGTGCGGATGCCAGGAATGCGAAGATAAGATTAAGGACGAATTGGCAGCTACCAGCCGTTGTATGCCTTTTGAACAGGAGCATTTAAGTGATGTATGTGTATGCTGCGGTAAGCCTGCCAAGAAGATGGTATACTGGGGCAGGGCATACTAAGATCAGGAAAAAAAGCAAAAAATATTATGTAAGCGCTTTCATTTTCTGGAAATAAGTAGTATACTTATCATATCAATACGAACATCAATCATATTCGGAGGTATACCATGAACATTTTAGTAATCAATTGCGGTAGTTCATCATTGAAGTATCAGTTAATCAACAGCGACTCAGAAGCTGTACTTGCAAAGGGACTTTGCGAAAGAATCGGTATTGACGGAAGTGTACTTACACATACTCCGGCAGGCAAGGACAAGGTAAGAATTGAGACACCGATGCCTAACCATACAGTAGCTGTTCAGCTTGTAATTGATGCTTTGACCAATGCAGAGCATGGTGTGATCAAATCCCTGGATGAGATCGGAGCAGTTGGACACCGTGTTGTACATGGCGGCGAGAAGTTCGCTTCCAGCGTTGTCATTACAGATGAAGTTATGAAGGCAATTGAAGAGTGTAACGACCTTGCACCTTTACACAATCCTGCTAACCTGATCGGTATTAATTCCTGCAAGGAGATTATGCCTAATGTTCCTATGGTAGCTGTATTTGATACTGCATTCCATCAGACAATGCCTGAGAAAGCATATCTGTACGGACTTCCTTATGAATATTATGAGAAATACAAAGTAAGACGTTATGGTTTCCACGGTACAAGCCATGATTATGTATCTAACAGAGCAGCGCAGCTTCTTGGTAAGAAGAGAGAAGACTTAAAAATCATCGTATGCCATCTTGGAAATGGTGCATCCGTATCAGCAGTAGATCATGGTAAGTGTGTAGATACTTCCATGGGTCTGACACCGCTTGAAGGTCTGATCATGGGTACACGTTCCGGTGATATGGACCCTGCTATCTGCGATTTCATCTGCGCTAAGGAAGGACTTACTTCCGCAGAAATGAATACAGTTCTGAATAAGAAGTCCGGTGTACTTGGTATGTCCGGTGTATCTTCAGATTTCAGAGATGTAGAAGCAGCAGCTAATGAAGGTAATCATCAGGCAGCAGCAGCACTGGATGCATTCTACTACAGAGTAGCCAAGTATATCGGCGCTTATACAGCAGCTATGAACGGTGTAGACGTAGTTGCGTTTACAGCAGGCGTTGGTGAGAACAACATCGGCGGCCGTGTAGAGATCTGCAAGTATCTTGGTTATCTGGGAACAGAGATCGATCTGGATAAGAACAATGTACGCGGAGAAGAGAGAATTATTTCCAAGGATGGCAGCAAGGTAACATTAATGGCTATTCCTACTAACGAAGAGCTTGCAATTGCAAGACAGACATTAGCCCTTGTAAAATAATGATTAGAAATATATGCAGGAGAGCATGGCTATGTAAAGGCTGTGCTCTCTTTTTGGGTTTGACGAAACGAACTGCATTGGGTAAAATAACAGTAATCAACAGGATAGAAAGGCGTGGACAAATATATGCAGATACAGTTACCGGAGAAGGTTCAATACATCATTCAAGCTCTGGAAGAGGCGGGCTTTGAGGCCTATGCAGTGGGCGGCTGTGTCCGGGATTCTCTGCTTGGCAGAGTGCCTGATGACTGGGATATCACGACCTCTGCCAGACCGCTGGAGGTAAAGGCTGTATTTCCAAGGACGATAGATACCGGAATCCAGCATGGAACCGTAACGGTTATGCTTGGCAAGGAAGGCTTCGAGGTGACGACCTATCGAATTGATGGGGAATATGAGGACAGCAGACATCCCAAGGAAGTCATTTTTACAGCGAATCTGATAGAAGACCTCAAGAGACGTGATTTTACGATCAATGCCTTTGCATATAATGACAGAAGCGGTATTGTGGATGCCTTTTGCGGAATGAAGGATCTGGAGGACGGAGTCATCCGGTGTGTGGGAGAGGCAGCAGAGCGTTTTACGGAGGATGCCCTTCGTATGATGAGGGCGGTCCGTTTCTCGGCGCAGCTTGGATTTCGGATTGAAGAGAAGACGCGGGCGGCGATAGAGCAGTTAGCACCTAATCTGTCTCATATCAGCGCAGAAAGAATACAGACAGAGCTGGTAAAGCTGTTGAAGTCTTCCCATCCTGATTATATCAGAGAGGCGTATCATCTGGGAATGACACGGATTTTTCTGCCGGAGCTGGATGCGGCTTTTGAAACGGCACAGAATAATCCGCATCACTGTTATACGGTAGGAGAGCATCTGATGCATTGTATGCTGTATACAGAGCCGGATAAGAGTATGCGTATCGCTGCTCTTTTGCACGATATTGGCAAGCCTGTTACCAAGACTACAGATGAGCAGGGCATAGATCATTTCCATGGACATGCCGGAGTCGGAGAGGAAATGGCATCCAGGATACTTCGCAGGCTGAAGTTTGACAATGACACGATAACCCATGTACGTAAGCTGGTAAAATATCATGATTATCCCATTGAGACGACACCCAGGGCGGTCAGAAGAGCAATCAACACCATAGGAGAGACATATTTTTCAGATGTACTTGCCATGAAAAAGGCAGATATGCTGGCGCAGAGTACGTATCAGCGCCAGGAGAAAGAGGATCATCTGGCGCAGGTAGAAGCTTTATATCAGCAGATACTGGAGCAGAATCAGTGTGTCTCCCTAAAGAGCCTTGCATTGACCGGAAATGACCTGATTGCGTTGGGAATCCCCAAGGGTAAGGAGATAGGGATTGTTCTAAATGAATTATTGGAGGATGTCATAGCGCAGCCGGAGCATAACAATAGAGAATATCTGATACAACTTGTGCAGAAACATGCATAAACCATATTCCCCCACAATAAGATAGAAAGACGGACCATAGTCGTCCTGATACAGAATCTTATGTGGGGGAATTATACGTTATGAATGACAGGGCAATCAGCGGTGTATTGGAAAATTATGATATGGAAGTCATGCGGACTATGAAAGGCAGAGGAACCATAGTCTGCCAGTCGCAGGAAGGTTATCGGGTATTGAAAGAATATAAAGGCAGAACAGATAAGCTGGAGCTGCTGGATAAAATGCAAAAGAGCATGGAAGGGTCTATACGGACGGATAAGCTGATCAGAAACAAAGAAGGAGAGCTATTCTGTAAAGATACAGATGGCGTAGTCTATATTTTAAAAGAACATATAGAGGGCAGAGAATGCAGCTATCGCAGCGAAGAGGATATCAGACAGGCATTTGCTGTTATGGCGAAGCTTCATCTGATTATGACCAGAGCAGGGCAGCAGGAAGGATTTGAGGCTGATTTCCAACTGCCTGTACGCAACCTGTACTGGCAGGAAATGAACAAACATACACGGGAATGCAGGCATATTCAGAACTATTTAAGGCATCTCAAGAGCAAGACAGATTTTGAAAGAGAGCTGCTGCGCCGGTATGATTATTTTATGGAAAAGGCACAGCATATAACCGATCTTGCAGCGCAGGAGAAGGAAGAACAATATTGCGAACGTATTCGTCAGGCGGGTTGCTATTATCATGGAGATTATCAATATCATAATGTGATATTTGACAGAAATGACATATGTGTCATTAATATGGAGCGCTTTGGAAAAGACAGCGGAGTAAAGGACCTGTATCTGCTGTTTCGCAAGATATCAGAAAAGGCAGACTGGTCACTGAGTCTTGGGACGAAGATGATAGAAGCATATGAACGGATCAGACCACTGGAAGAATGGGAACGCAGACAACTGGCTTACAGGCTGGCATACCCGGATAAATTCTGGAAGATCGTAAATTTCTACTATAATTCCAGAAAATCCAGAATCCCGGATAAGACAGTGGAGAAGCTGGATATTCTCGTAGCACAGGAGAAATCCAGACAGAGGCTCATCCAGGTACTTTTGGGTAACTATTCAGAATAGTTACCTTTTTGGAGAGCCATAAGCACCGGCGCTTTACATAATATGGAGATAGAGATATACTATAACTATTCTAAATAGTTACATTACATAGGAACTATAATGGAGGTATATACTTGAGAATAAAGGGGATTTTAACAGGAGTACTAATCGGGATGCTGAGTATGGTCTTGTGTGCAGGCTGTTCTTTTATGGAACCAGGCACAGATACACAGGAGAATACCCAGGCACAGGTAAATGGAATCATAACAGCCACGCCCGGCATCTATGATTCTGAAGATACGGCAATGATCGTCTGCAAGGATACGGAGAACGCAGCCATACAGTTTCAGAATCTGGCAACGGGTAAAAGATATACACTGAATTATGACGGGGCAGCCAAACTGCTGGATAAGTATGACCAGCCGGTTTCCTTAGGTCAGATTGAAGAAGGCAGTATTGTAACGGTAAGGTTCTATAAACCCAAGAAGCTGCTGGCATATCTGAAGATATCCCCAGAGGGAGAAACTTATGAGAATCTCAGTAATTATGTATTGAATACGGCAACGGGTACGCTGACAATAGGTGATACATCCTATGGACTGAGCAATCATCTTCTGGTACTTTCTGACGGACAGGAAGCAGCACTCATGGATATCAATCAGATGGATGTGCTCAACGTCTGGGGATGTCACAATCAGATCTATGCGATCAGTATAGCCAGAGGACACGGATATCTGAGACTACAGAATGATGCCTATTTTGTAGGAGGATGGATAGAAGTAGGGCAGTCCGTAATCCGTAAAATTACAGAAGATATGCTACTTGTTGTACCGGAAGGGCGTTCTACAGTAGTAGTAAGCCACAATGGCAGCAGTGCCACCCAGGAGATAGATTTTGTCAGAAATCAGGAGATGGCATGGGATCTTGGAGACGTAGAGATCACTGTTGTACAGAAGGGCAGGGTTATCTTCACCTTGAATCCTGCAAATGCAAAAGTCACCATTGATGGGAAGAATGTAGATACTGCATCGCCGGTAGAGCTGGAATATGGCCTGCATCAGATGACAGTAACTGCGGATGGATATGATACCGTAGCACAGTATATTAAGGTCGCAGAACCCTCTGCCAGTATATCAGTAGAACTGGAGAAGAGCGAAGAAAGTACGGAACAGGAGGAGACGAAGGAACAGCCGCAGGGAGAGGAACAATCACAAGAGCAGTCAAATGCTGTATCTACGCAGACAGCCGCATCCACACAATCCTCCACAGAACAGACTCAGGCTTCTTCCGCACAGTCAAGCTCTGCCGAACAGCCAGAGACACAATCCTCTGCAACACAGTCTACAGCATCACAGACCGCTTATAAGGTGCATATTGATTCTCCTGTAGGGGCAGAGGTATATCTGGATGGCAATTATATAGGAATCGCACCGGTGGATTTTGAGAAAAAAGCAGGTAACTATGTAGTCTCATTAAGAAAGACAGGATACCAGACCAGAAGCTATACATTGCAGGTAGACAGTGAGGAAAAAGACGTTACATACTCATTTTCCGAGTTGACTAAGCTGGATTCATAAGAAATGCGTGTTTTTTATGAAAAAACCCCAAAAAACCTTGATTTTTCCTTGACATAACAAGGTTTTTCGCATATAAATAGATATAGGTGTTCTGAATAGTCGGACACACATAAAAATGAGCAATCGTAAGCTTCCGACGCAGATCGGACAGGGTATTGTTTTTAGACTACACAATAGTATAAGAGGAGGAGTTCGCGATGAACAAAACAGAATTAGTAGCTGCAATGGCAGAACAGGCTGAAATGACTAAGAAGGATGCAGAGAAGGCTTTAACAGCATTTACAGAAGTTGTTGCAAAAGAATTAAAGAATGGTGGAAAGGTTCAGTTAGTTGGCTTCGGTACATTTGAAGTATCTGAGAGATCTGCAAGAGAAGGCAGAAATCCTCAGACAGGCGAGCCTATGAAGATTGATGCTTCCAAGGCACCTAAGTTCAAGGCTGGTAAGGCTTTAAAGGACGAAGTAAACAGATAATCTTTTGAAATAAAAAGTATTGAATTTGGGAAGACAACTGCTGAGGTGGTTGTCTTTTCTTATTCTCATATGTATGGAGGAAATTATGAGACTGGATAAATTTTTGAAAGTATCAAGACTGATCAAACGTCGTACCGTAGCCAATGAAGCATGCGATGCAGGACGTGTACTGATCAATGACAAACCGGCGAAGGCGTCAGCCAATGTAAAGGCGGGAGATATTCTTACAATACAGTTTGGCAATAAAGATGTGAAGGTAGAAGTACTGGATGTACAGGAGACCGTTAAGAAAGAAGAAGCAAAAGAACTGTTTCGATATATTTAAGGTCTAATATGCCTATCCGCCACATATAGTATAGAAAACCGATATGTGAGAGGATAAGCCGTGGAAGATATTACAGTCAATACTGCAGCCGGCAGACACAGAATTACGCTGGATGGGCGCAAACAGTGCAAGGTTACGGGAGTCACGGATGTATTATCTTTTGACGAAGGTGCCGTACTTCTGGAGACCGTAGATGGTATGCTGATGATAAAGGGTGAAGGACTGCATGTCAGCAGAATTAATCTGGATAAGGGAGAAGCAGATATAGATGGTAAAGCGGATTCTTTTGTATATTCGGAGCGTAGTTCGTTAGCCAAAAAAGGTGAAGGACTGCTCACACGGCTGTTTGGCTGATTATGAGCGATACAATTATCAGAGAGTGGTATTTTGGCTGCTATGCAGTGTTGACAGGAGCGATATTTGCCTGGGTCTATGATAACCTTAGATTATGCAGGCGATTGATACATCATAACCGGGTTATGGTGAATCTGGAAGATCTGCTGTATTGGACATGGTGCTTTTGCGTCAGTTTCGTACTGCTCTATTACGGTAATCATGGTATGATACGGGCTTTTGCAGTAGCCGGGGCAGCCCTTGGAATGTTTCTGTACAGCATGACGCTTGGCAGAATCTATGTGAAATGGGGTTACATTCTGATCTCGAAGGTATTGGCTCCATTTCGGACATTTGGTAGATTTGTAAAAAACAGGTTGACTCATGCAGTAAATCATTCTACAATAAAAATAAGAGCCTGTATGCAGGTAATTCATAGAAAAGGGGAGAGAGCACGTGATTGTCACACAAGCAGGAAGACGAAGAAGAAAACCGGCATTTCGTCGCAGAAAAAATGAAAACAGACTTGGCATGTCCATGGCATTTCTGGCGATTATCATGATCATTGCTGTAGTTGGAATCAACAGCATCTCTCTTAGACAGAAGCAGGCGAAATATATTGCCAGAGAACAGGAATTGCAGCAGCAGATTGATGCTGAGAATGCAAGAACTGAAGAATTGAAAGAATTAGAGACCTATACCAAGACCAAGAAATATGCGGAAGAAGTTGCCAAAGACAAATTGGGACTTGTATACGATAACGAGATTATTTTTAAAGAAGAAGATTAACGCAGGCTGCATCCCGTACCATAAGCAGGTAAGGATGCAGTTTTTGTCAATAAAAAAAGATGTCCGTGTACACGATTATGACAAAAAAGTATGCATACCATGTATATACTTAATTGTACGAAAATAAGGTATATAGGGGGCGTACATAGATGTCCAGGACATTGGAAAATATAGAAGGTTATCTGTTTCCTGAATACAGTAAGAGAAAGCTGCATTGTCTTTCCAAGACATATGAAGAGCTTGCCAGGATGTATCGGGATATTCCACAGGAACAGACTGTAATACAACATCGCAGTGATGTGCTTTACCGCAATCAGATCATAGAGAGCAAAATGATATTTGCCAGACATCTGGAGGAAATATCAGGAGCAGTTGAAGAGGTGGCAGACACAGTGATGCATGTCAGCGTTCCAGTGGAGCATAAGCGTAAAGCACTGATACAGTATCTTAAAAAGCAGGGGATTATAGTTAAGGAAATGGTCTTCCTGGAAGGAAGTGGAGCAGGCAAGCGGTTAAGCCTGGTAGCCAGACAGGGGCTGCGCCGGGAGCTGGATGTGGACGAGTTTGCAGGTCTTATATCGGTATTTCTGGACAAAAGACTGGTTCCCTGTATGGAAAGTGCAGTAGTACTGACCAAAAGCTATGATACATTCCTTTTTGAAGATGAACCCCGATTCACATTGATGAGTGCCATGTCAAGGGCAGTAAAAGAAGATGAGAAGGTATCAGGAGACAATTACTCAGTAGAAGAGATTGCAGAGGGCAATGTTATATTGATGATTGCAGATGGTATGGGAAGCGGGGAACAGGCATGCGAAGACAGCTGCTGTGTGATAGAATTTATGGAGAAGTTCCTGGAGGCAGGATTTCAGAAGGAGAAAGCACTGACCATGATCAATGCTGCCATAGCAGCCCAGACGCAGTGCTGCAATCTGACAACGCTGGATGTATGTGAGGTGAACCTGCACAGGGGAGAAGCAGAATTCATGAAGGCAGGAGCAGCAGCCAGCTTTAGAAAGCGTGGTACACAGGTAGATGAGATTCTCTCAGAGACATTGCCCCTTGGCAGTCTTACACAGATCACGCCAATGACACAGACGATAGGATTGATGGATTCTGATATGCTCATACTTCTCTCTGATGGTGTAGCGGATTGTTTTGAGACGGATAACGGATATAACAGACTCAAAGAGATTATAGCAGGCTGTCATACGACTAATCCCAAGGAAATGTCAGATTATCTGCTGCGGTATGCAATCAATTGCCAGGCGGGCAGAATCCGGGATGACATGACAATCCTGACGGCAGGAGTATGGGAAAATAACATGTGAGGTACAAATGATCGACAGTATAAAAAGATATGTGCAGGAACAGAATATGTTTGCCGAAGGAGACTATGTAGTGGCAGGTGTGTCCGGTGGAGCGGACTCAATCTGCCTTCTTTGCGTGCTCCTGGAATTGCGCCTTGAGATTCCTATGACAATCCATGTAGTGCATATTAATCATAAAATCAGAGAAGAAGCAGGAGAAGATGCAGCATATGTAGAAGCCTTCTGCCGTGAAAGACAGCTGCCTTTTGCGCTGGTTGAAGCAGATGTGGAACAACTGGCAGCACAAAGACATATATCCACAGAAGAAGCAGGAAGAGAAGTACGATATGAGGCTTTTCATAGAATATTGAATGAGAACAGAGCGGGCAGACGTGGCAGGATTGCCATTGCGCACAATCAAAACGATTGTTGTGAGACATTCCTGTTTCACCTTTTTCGCGGAAGCGGTTTAAAAGGACTTACAGGGATTCCTGCGATTCGCGGGGAGATTGTCAGACCATTATTACATACAAGTAGAACGCAGATAGAGAGATATCTTGCGCAAAAGGGCATACAATATTGTATAGACAGAACCAATCTGGAAGATAATTATACCAGAAACAGAATCCGCCATCATATCCTGCAGACAGCCTGTGAAGAGGTCAGCGCCAATGCCACAGAACACATTCAGGAGGCGTGTGACAAAATCTCGGATGCCTATACATTGATAGAGGACATGACCAGACAGGGATGGCGCCAGTGCATTGTAAAGGATGAAAAAGGCATTCATATCCTGGCTGATTTTTATCTGGCACTGCATACAACGATACAGGGATATGTCATGATGGAGGCGCTGGCACAGGCAGCAGGCAGCAGAAAGGATCTGGAGACAGTGCATGTGCAGCAGTTGCAGGAGCTTTTGCGCAAGCAGCCGGGCAGAAGGGTGGATCTTCCGTATTCTGTCAGGGCGATAAGGGAATATGCCGGTATTCGTCTGGAGAAAGTACAGAGCTGTGATTTCAAGGATGAACCAGCAGAGTATGGCAGAATACCATACAACAGTCTGCATACAGGAACGACAGTAACCATAGAGACACAGGAGGGATATTTTGAACTGTCCGTTCTGTGTGCACAGCAGTGTAAAACGGAAGAAATTCCCTCAAATATGTATACGAAATGGTTGGATTATGATAAAATAAAAGGTGATATTGTCATTAGAAACCGCAGGGCAGGTGATTATTTTACCCTGGATGGAGACAATCGCAGGAAAACTCTCAAGGCATATCTGATTGATGAGAAAGTGCCGGCGGAGGACAGAAAACATGTATATCTCGTGACCGAAGGGCAACATTGTCTGTGGATAGTAGGCAAACGAATCAGCAGCTGGTATAAGGTCAGTGAAGATACAAAGTATATTTTACAGATAAAGTACGTAAGGAGGAATTAACAAAATGGCTGAAAGAATCAGAGTTCTGTTATCAGAAGAAGAAGTAAACGAAAGAATTCGTCAGATAGGTGAACAGATCAGTAAGGATTATGAAGGAAGACAGGTACATCTGATCTGTGTTTTAAAGGGCGGAAGTTTCTTTATGTGTGAGCTTGCCAAGAGAATTACAGTTCCCGTATCTTTGGATTTCATGTCTGTATCCAGTTATGGTGGCGGGACAAAATCCAGCGGTGTAGTAAAGATCGTAAAGGATCTTGACGAGCCATTAGATGGAAAAGATGTTATTGTAGTAGAAGATATTGTGGATTCAGGCAGAACACTCAGTTATCTTCTGGAGCTTCTGGGCAAGAGAAATCCCAAGAGTCTGGCATTATGTACCATGCTGGATAAGCCGGAGAGACGTGTAGTGGATGTTAAGGTAGATTATACAGGATTTAATATTCCTGATGAATTTGTTGTAGGATATGGACTTGACTATGATCAGCGCTATAGAAATCTTCCTTACATCGGCGTGGTAGAGTTTGATTAACTATTTTGAATAAATGGTTTACGATAATTGCTGAAGAAGGAGACAGAAAGTGGGAAAAAGCGCAAAAGGAATTAATATATATTTTGTAATCATTGCAATTTTATTGCTGGTTACGGTATGGGTCAGTACGATTCAGGACAGAAGTGACCAGTATACAAAGGGAGAGCTGATATCACAGCTTGAGGAAGGGCAGGTTGTGGCAGTAGAAATCCAGCCTAATGCACAGGTGCCTACAGGTACACTTACCATTACGTTAAAGGATAATACAGTCAGAACATTACATGTATCTGACGTTATAGAGATGGAAGATCTGCTGGCACAGTATAACATTGACCCCATGGTGGAAGATGTGCCTCAGGAGAACTGGTTCCTTACCTATATGCTGCCGATACTTCTTGTAGTAATCTTCTGTGTATTCCTGTTCGTGATGTTCAATGCACAGAATGCCAATAACAGTGGCGGCGGCAAGATGATGAATTTTGGCAAGAGCCGTGCCAGACTTTCTACAGGTGGAGATATTACACTGAAAGATGTTGCAGGTCTGGAAGAAGAGAAAGAGGATCTGGAAGAAATCGTTGATTTCTTGAAGGACCCCGGTAAATATACCAAAGTAGGAGCAAGAATCCCCAAGGGTGTACTTCTGGAAGGTGCTCCCGGTACTGGTAAGACATTACTTGCCAAGGCAATCGCTGGAGAAGCCAAGGTGCCGTTTTTCTCCATATCGGGTTCTGACTTTGTAGAAATGTTCGTAGGTGTCGGCGCATCAAGAGTACGTGATCTGTTTGCAGATGCCAAGAAGAACTCACCATGTATTGTGTTCATAGATGAGATTGATGCTGTTGCCAGACGCCGTGGAACCGGTATGGGCGGTGGACATGATGAAAGGGAACAGACTCTGAACCAGCTGCTTGTTGAGATGGATGGTTTCGGTACGAATGAAGGCATTATCGTCATGGCAGCAACCAACCGTGTAGATATTCTTGACCCGGCTATTTTACGACCTGGTCGTTTTGACCGTAAGATTACGGTATCACCGCCGGATGTAAAGGGCAGAGAAGAGATATTAAATGTACATGCCAAGAATAAACCATTATCTGATGATGTGGATTTAAAACAGATCGCACAGACTACAGCCGGCTTTACCGGTGCAGACCTGGAGAATCTTTTGAATGAATCAGCAATTCATGCTGCAAAAGAGAACCGTGCCTTTATCGTACAGGACGATATTAAGAAGTCCTTTATTAAGGTGGGGATTGGTGCTGAGAAGAGGAGCCGTATCATTTCAGACAAAGAGAAGAAGATTACAGCTTATCATGAGGCTGGCCATGCAATTTTGTTCCATGTATTGCCGGATGTAGGACCTGTATATACAGTGTCTATTATCCCCACGGGTCTTGGGGCAGCAGGTTATACAATGCCGCTTCCTGAGAGAGATGAAATGTTCAATACCAAGGGCAGGATGCTGCAGGATATTATGGTATCTCTTGGGGGACGTATTGCAGAAGAAATCATATTTGATGACATTACAACAGGTGCTTCCAGCGATATCAAGAAAGCGACCAAGGAAGCCAGAAGCATGGTGACACGCTATGGCTTCTCAGAGAATATCGGTGTGATCAATTATGATGAAGAAGATAACGAAGTATTTATCGGAAGAGATCTGGCGCATACCAGAAGCCATTCTGAGACCGTTGCCGGCGAAATTGATGTAGAAGTAAAGCGCATTATAGATGAATGCTATGCCAAGGCAAAAGATATAATCATGCAGCATGAAGATGTACTTCATTCCTGTGCTAAACTTTTACTGGAAAAAGAGAAAATCAACAGACAGGAATTTGAAGCTTTATTTGATAAACAGAATCCGACTCCTGTGGAAGCATAATGACAGGTATAGAAGAACGTTCATAATGTATGCTGAAGTGTCTATTTCCTATTGATTTGGTAAAAATAAACAAAAAAGCATATAACAAATTGTAAAATTTGTAGAATATCCGTATGGACGAAAGAGGGGGTTATCCGTATAATAATACTTGTAACCCCCCCAATATATTATATAGTTTTTTGCTATACCCCATAAGAAAGAAATACCTTCTCTAAAAGAGACAGCCTGTAATGACTGTCTTTTTTACTGCCCTTTTGCAGATATACTAACAAAAATAATAACGCTAACAAAAACATGTAATGGAAATTTTGTGATAAAAATGTTACAATAAACCACAGGTATGAAAAGGAAAGGCAGGAAGTATGAAATATGTTCCGAACGTTAGTATATGATAAATCAGATGAATCCCTGCGGGCGGTCATGGCATGTGAACTGGGATACAGTGAGGATCTGAACAATCTGGAATCAGATGAGATTGAGAACCTGTTCGGTGCAGAGAAGCGCCAGGGTTTATGGATATGTACATATGATAATGCCATTATTAATTTCTATGGACTGGATAAAGAGACTTGTACAGAACTCATACGTAAGGCATTTACAGAAGGCTGTCTGGATCTGACTGCATATGAAGACTGTGAATGGTTGTACCCGGAAGAAGATGAATAGGCATGCATAGACATAGAAAAAAGGATTGCGCTTTCAAATAAATGAAAGCTGCAATCCTTTTGTGTTTTTGTATGATTACTGAACGTTTGCGTTTTCCATGAGATAATCAGTTACAACTTCTTTGATATGAGTCTGAGCCATATAAGCAGTACCATAGGTTGTCTTCATGTTATTTACGTAGTCTTCACCGTTTGTCTCTGTCAGGTCAGCAAGATAAGCATCCATGTCAATGGAAAGACCTGCTTTTTCATAAATTGCCTGATATACCATAGCAGTCTTCACTGTTTCTTTTGCACGCTTGGTCAAATCGCGTTCGTATTCAATCTCGTTGTTAATGCCATCTTTGGAATCCCATATATTCTCATAGGTATCGACACCATACTGAGAGAACATCTGGTTGTAATAGGATAAAGTATATTCATCATCATACTTTAACAGGCCCTTTACATTTTTAAGGTAAGCCTTAGGATAAGAATTTACAGTGGAGTTCTCATCAACGTAGTTAGTCAGATAATCTTCCAGATGCTGCTTGTAGAACTTATCCTTTACAACTTGACGATATTCTTCAGCAGTAGAAGCCTGATCGGAGAGATGAGCCTGTACGAATTCATCTGTCAGTTCAGGAGTTACATAGATTCCATTGATTGTAACTGCAAAAGAAGCATCTTTGCCTGCAAGTTCAGTGTTTGTGGAATAATCTTCAGGGAAAGTAACATCAACAGTAACTTCCTCGCCTGGCTTGTGCCCAATCAGTTGTGTCTCAAAATCATCGATAAAAGTATTGGAACCGATTGTCAGATCATAACCTGTAGCGCTTCCACCTTCAAATTCTTCACCATCAATTGTACCAACATAATCAATATTTACCTTGTCGCCATCGGCAACTTCCAGAGAAGTGTCATCACTGACTTCCTGATTGGCACTTAATGTAGAATTGATATCAGAATCAACTTCTTCATCTGTAGCCTGTACTTCACTCATTGGAACGACCAGATTCTCATAATCTGCCAGAGTAATGGATTTGCTCACATCAATATTGGCAATAGTTCCATCTTCGTTCAGACCGGCACTGAAATCGGAGCTGGTGGTTGTACGTGTAGCAACTTTATAAATCTGCAGACCAATAGCTGCAACAATGGCAGCGATGATAACAACTGCAACAACAATACCAACAATCTTACCAATTAATTTATGACGTTTTGCCTTGGAGACTTCTTTCTGGCGTTCCTGTCTTTTCGCCTTACTTTTACTGAGTTCTTCTGTTTGTTTCTTTGACATTTCTATAACCTAACCTTTCCGGGTCTGGTAAGCGGACATGGCCGCATAACGCCCCACTTCAATAAAGTAACATAAAAACACAAAAAATGAAATACTAAGATAGCGTTATACGTGAAATTTCACAAATATTTCAAAAAATTCATTTTATATATGTCCCTGATGGGTGTATAATAAAAATATAGATGTTTAGGAAAGTAGGTGAAGATATGGAAGTACAGAACATTCCAATACCTGCTCCTGCAGCCATTAAAGTCACCAAGGAAGGAAAACAGGGGGTATTCGAGACCAAAATTATCCAGACAACGGACAACAAATATATATACTGTCTGCCGGTCAGACGTAATAATAAAGTTGTAAATTTCAGCGGCACAGGATTGACCAAAGAGATAAAGGTATATATCAAACCGGGAGAAGTTTATGTCTGGAGAAATATTTCAATTGCCAGATTTGTAGAGGATGGCAGAAGCTATCTGAAAATCAGAACCAGAACACCGGGAATGCAGTCTATGTTCTGGCAGGATCGTGTAAAAGAAGAGGAAGAACAGAAAAAGGCAGAATAGGACTAATACATGAAAAAAGCAATTATGACAGTAACCATAGCGGCTGCCTTGCTTGGTTCCTGCAAAGCACAGCTTCCGCAGAAATTGCAGGAGCAGATTGATGCAAAGCAGGAAGAATACAGCCGCACAGCATCTGAAGAAATGAAGGATGCCTTTTCCTCTCAATTGCAGGAATTTATCAAAAGCAGTGATTTGAGTGATAGTCTTGGTATTTCATCAGAAGAACAGGACAAAATACAGCAATCACTGAAAGACTATGTAGACCAGTATGAGCTGAGTGAAGAAGAACTCGACAATGCACAGAAGGCTCTGACAGATCTGATCAATCAGGCAGGAGAGCTTGATAAGCAGACTATCGAAGAGAGACTGAATCAGATTTTACAGGAATAAAAGGGCAGCATTTGTAAGAAAAATACAAATGCTGCCTTTTGTTATACCATTCTGACAATTTCCAGATCCGGATACTGACGAAGATCCAGAAATACATTTTTAGAGTATATTGTAGGTCTTGAAAGTGCATCTTCATGAATCTCTGTAATTCGTCCTTCTATCTTATTATTCAGGGCGACATAGCGATCCACATACATATTGGCAATTCTGGTCAGAATTTTCTTCGTGTTATAAGCTCCATATTTCTGGAAGCCCTGTTCCTCGAAGCTTCGAATTGCCTGGAAAGGTGTGAGAGCCAGACGCTGCGCACGTGGATGTGTCATGGCTTCATAAGTGTCTGTTATAGCTGCCAGCATTGCATAAGGATCAATTCGATCAGCCTTTAATCTGGCAGGATAGCCTGTTCCGTCGCATCGTTCATGGTGCATGATCATAACGTTGATGACACGGGGCGGAACCTTTTTGTTCTTAATCAGATCATAACCCAGGTGGATATGATGCTGCATCTGCTGATATTCCTCAGGACTAAGCTTATCAGGCTTCCATAGCAGTGCACTGTCGATCTTGGTCTTACCTATATCAAAGAGAAATCCACAAAGGGTAATGGTATCAAGATCCTGTTTTGGAAAACCGCACCACTGTGCGAAGACATAACAGAGAAGACCACAGTTGAAACAATGATTATATGTAATTTCATTTTCGTTTGGCATCATATTATAGAGATAATCGAGAAGCTGTTCGCCGTTCATGACAGAACACATAATATCATCCCGCAGGGTCAACAGCTTGTCGGTGTTTAGATTCAGACCGGTATCCAATGTACGAAGTATCTTTCCAAAATGGACCAGGCACTGATTATAGACAACGTTAAATTCCTGAAAATGATCACTGGAATGAAGATGTTTATAATGAGTCATGCCTAGCTCATCAGGCTCTGCAAGAGTCAACTCATCAACATATTCTGCTATCAGCATTTTGATCTTGTCGGCAGTTAATTCTGTGTTGGATTTTAATAACAGTTCTTTTCTTTCATTATAGACATCATCATACAATACCATTCCTGGTTTTACAGAATGAACGGATAGCTTGTACATGTCTAGCACCCCTCTCAATCACTAAAATTTTCTAAAAATAATGCAAAATTTATACAATATACACATTTATACTACCAGTATACCATATGAAAATAGAAATAAACAGAAAAATGTGAAAATAATTTAAATCTTTTTTGCTTACATTTTTCTGACAAATTCTAACAAAAAGATTGCATTCAAAAATTCTCTATGTTAGTATTGAAAAGTAAAGTTAGTATTAGAATTTGAAAGAGCGGCATCTATGGAAAGTTATTTGAAATACACCTTGGGACTGCATGTTTCGATACGAACGTGGAATGACAGCAATACTTTACCTGATGAGCTTAAAAGGGAGAAGGAATATTCTCTTTTGGAGATATGTGGTATTACGTGTCTTATAATCACTGTCAGGGAGGTAGATTTTCAATTATCTGTCTTTGAGCGAAAGTGCGAAGAGCTGCATAAATACTGCAAATATCCTTTCGTCTTATGCTTTGACAGAATCACGTCATATCAACGGAAATGTCTGATAGAAAGTGGACAATCTTTTGTTGTTCCCAATAATCAGCTCTATATGCCGTTTCTGGGAATTGCACTGCAGGAACATTTTAAGGCACAACCCATTGCGGGGACGCAGCTGACGGCTATGGCGCAGTACATTCTCTTATTTTTTTTATACAAAAAAACAAATGCATATTACTCAAAAATGCAGATTTCACAAAGTCTTGGAATATCGCTGATGAATGTGAGCCGCGGTGTGCAGGAACTGGAAGAACTGGGGCTTGTTGAGACGAGAAAAAAGGGCAGAAGCTCTATGGTCTGCACCAATTATGATACCAGGACACTTTATGATAAAGCTTCTCCATATCTGAGAGATCCTGTGCAGAAGAGGCTCTATGTGAAGACAGAGAGCTGGCTGGATGCACTTCCAAGGGCAGGAGAGGAAGCAGCTGTTCTGTTGGGAGCAGCATATAGTAAGAAGAATTGCCCGGTAAGGGCGATTGAGAAGCGTATTTTTCTGGAACAGTCAGATCGGATTACTGTGGTAGATCCTGCCTGGGACACCAGGACAGAATACCTGGAATTGGAAGTATGGCGGTATGATCCGGTGAAATTTGCGCATGATTCTATTGTGGATTCATTTTCATTAGCTTTGTCCTTCAAGGGAGAGTTGGATGAGGCTGTGAAATTGAATATAAATAAGCTTTTAATGTAGCGAATGCTACGGCACCTTGAAAAGTGTATAGTAATGTAAGCGTAATTGTAAAAAATGGATAATACCAAGGGGTATTTTTGTGCATTTTTCTGAAAATGACATAATATATTAAAATAATGTCAAATTTGTTTGAAAAATATGAAAAAATGCGCTATTATTATCTCAACATTTAAGAAAAGTCTGCAAGGATAACAGATTATGTAAACCTATTACTGGATGTGTAAGGCTAAATGCAGGTTACATAATAAATTGAAAAGGGTTGAAAGGGGAAAAATTATGTTAGTAGCGAAGAAAGAGGCAGTAAAGATTGATGTTGCAAATAAGAAGCCACTTATTAGAAAGAACCAGTCCACGGGAGAAATGGTTGCCGGCTTTTTAGATCCAGAATCAGGAGTTTTCGAAGTAGCAATGGAGATTACTGATGAAAGAGACATTGATGAATTTCTTGACCGCTATGATTTATCGGTGGTAATGATTTCCAAAATGTAATTGTAACTCGATATTGGGAGTATCGAAGTTGTAATGAAATGATTTCAGGTGCAATTAAAAGCTTATAGGAAAACGGAGGCAGATGGGACTGCTTCCGTTTTTTTACTTGCAAATAAGTTCAAAATGTGTAACTATATAGCTGCGCATGGTATCAGGCTATGCACAGAACCTTGACAAGAGCATATAGTAATATAAGATTTCCAGACACATGTTATCTCATCTAGCGCCATGCACCTGTTGGATACAGGTTGACGAGGAAAAGGGTTATCGAAAATTCGGCGGACGCCCTTTCGTACCGCTTCCAGTGCGAGATGTACCGGCAAATATGCAGGTGACTGCAAAACAAATACGGTATAAGGAAGCTTTGAATAACTGTAAAATATGAAGTTTAAATTTTTAAATATAGAAAGGTGAGAATAACAATGTGTGGAATTATTGGATATATAGGACATAGAAATGTACAGGAAGTATTATTAAAAGGACTTGAGACTTTGGAGTACAGAGGATATGATAGTGCTGGAATTGCATTGCTTGGTGAGAGCGGACATATTCAGGTAAGAAAAAAGGCAGGCAGAGTGCAGGAGCTGATGCAGCTGTGTGAGACTTTGTCAGCTGACGAAGCAAGATGTGGAATCGGTCATACCCGTTGGGCTACCCATGGTGGTGTAACGGATACCAATGCACATCCCCATGCTTATGGACGGGTGACACTGGTGCATAATGGAATTATAGAGAACTATCAGGAACTGGCAGCAAAGTACGGCTTTGGCGATAAGCTTTCCTCCCAGACGGACACAGAAGTGGTAGCTGCACTTCTGGATTACTATTATGAGGGTGATCCTGGTGTGGCTGTTTTCCAGACTGTGAGAGAACTGAAAGGAACCTTTGCACTGGCTGTTCTTTTTGAGGATATTCCTGATACAATTTATGCAATTCGTAATGTAAGCCCGATTATTGCAGGCGTAGGCAAGGATGCAGGAGAGTCTTTTCTTGCTTCTGATGTAACAGCGCTCACCGATTATGTGGAGCAGTATTTTGTGCTGCCTGAATATACACTGGCTGCGTTATCAGAAGATGGAATCACTCTTACAAATGATAAGGGAGAGATTATTGAACCTAAGATGCTTCGTGCAGATTGGAAGATTGGCTCTACAGGCAAGTGCGGCTATGACTACTATATGGAGAAAGAGATCATGGAGCAGCCAAGAGTGATGACTGAGACACTGCTTAGCAGACTTAAAGGAGGACTGCCTGATTTTACAACAGATCAGATCCCGGATAGCCTGTGGACACAGTATGATAAGATTACCATTATTGGATGCGGAACTGCCATGCATGCAGGGCTGGTAGCTAAAGGAATGCTTCAGGGCATATTGGGGATACCTACAACTGTAGAGATTGCATCAGAGTTTATTTATGAGCATCCGGTAGTAGATGATAGGACACTGGTAATTGCAATTTCCCAGTCAGGAGAGACTATAGATACACTGGAAGCCCTGCGCTATGCCAGAAGAAAAGGAGCAGGTAATGTATCTATCGTGAATGTAAAAGGCTCTACGATTACAAGAGAAAGCCAGTATGTCTTTTACACCAATGCAGGTCCTGAGATTGCGGTGGCAAGCACCAAGGCATATACAACACAGCTAATGGCACTTTATCTGATTGCATGCAGAATTGGTTATGTAAGAGGCAATTATACGAAACAGCAGGCAAAAGACTTCATTCAGGATATGAAGCAGCTTCCTTCTTATATTGAGAAGATTCTGGAGAACAGAGAGCAGATACATGAACTTGCAGGAATGCTGCAGCATGCAGAGGATGTATTCATGATAGGCAGAGGTCTTGATTATACAGCACTTCTGGAAGGTTCACTCAAATTAAAGGAGATATCCTATATTCATTCTGAAGCCTATGCTTCAGGAGAGTTGAAGCATGGAACGATAGCACTTGTTACACCACAGACTCCTGTTGTGGCACTTGTTACACAAAAAGAAGTGATATCCAAGGAGCTGTCCAATGCAACAGAGGTAAAAGCCAGAGGGGCAAAAGTTATCATGCTGACAAGAGAGGCTGTCGAACTGGAGAACAGAGAGCAGTGGGATGCTGTATATGAACTGCCGGCTCTTCGCGATGAGCTAATGGTATTCCCGGCAGTAGTCGTACTACAGCTTATGGCATTCTATGTATCACGGGATAAAGGACTGGACGTAGATAAGCCACGTAACCTTGCCAAAGTAGTTACGGTAGAATAAAAAAACTCACGAACAGAATTCGTGAGTTAAGATTCAGAGAAGGTGAGCATGTGTATGGAAATCTTAAAATTATGCTCTCCACAATTTAATAGTATCAATGAGCTTGCGTTTTTCATCGTCACTGAACTGGGAAACAAGCTCCATAATTTCATTATCCAGGGCGGTCTGCGTATAGCTCTCGTCCATACATCCTACCAGAGAATCAAGAGTGGTATGGGTAAGTTTTGCAAAAAATACCAGCATTCGCAATGACATGGCAGTTCTGCCATTTTCTACATTGCAGATATAACCGGGGGTTGCATCCAATGCCTTTGCAACTTGTTCCTGCGTCAGATTGTTATCAATTCTTAATTGACGGATCTTGGATGCAAGATCTGTATCTGTATTGGATTTCATGGTAATACTCCTTTTGTAATACAATATATTTTATCTGTTTTAAAACAACACAAAATCCGGCATGACCGGATTCTGTAAGTACGGAGACGGAGGGATTCGAACCCTCGTGCCCAGAAGGGCTAACGCATTTCGAGTGCGCCCCGTTATGACCGCTTCGATACGTCTCCATTATATAAGATGAACCAAAATAATATTGGTATTCTGCGTGCAATTCTGAAACAAGGTGTGCCTCAGAATTGTGCTTGTGTGTGGATTTTTGTTACATAAAGTAACAAGTAATGAAACATTACGAAATTTAATTATAATGAATCGTGCCTAAGTAGTCAAGATGTGATACAATATATTTTAGATTGCGTGTAACGAAAGGAGAATGGTTATGGGTACATTTGTGGAAGGAATGAAAAAGAACTATTTTATCTCGGCAATTCTGACGATTGCCCTGGGGGCAGTGCTGGTCATATGGCCGGACTGGTCAGGCAGGATATTGTGTTATCTGCTGGGGGCAGCATTGATTCTTATGGGTGGAATCCAGCTGATTGTCTGCATCAGGGCAGAGAGAATCGGCTTTTATTCCAAATTCAGTATGCTGATGAATATTATTCTGATTTTATTGGGGGTCTGGGTATGTATACGACCTGATACGGTTCTGTCTCTTGTGCCGGTCATTATAGGGATTGTCATGCTGATCCACGGTTGTATGGATTTACAGTTTACAATGGATATTAAGCATGCCGGCTCAGGCAAATGGTGGATAGCACTGATTTTTGCGCTGGTTACGCTGACACTTGGAGTATTTCTTGTAATGCATCCTTTTCTGGCTTTTGAGATTACGATGCTGATTATTGGTATTGGTTTATTATATGATGGAATATCAGATCTGGTACTGATGATTGTGGCAGCGTATGCACAACATCAGTCAGATAAAAGGATACGGGAGTTTGCTGCAAATGCAGAGAGCGGTATTCAAAAATAAAGTTGTTCATGTTATGAAAATGCGCTATAATCGTATCAAACAGAGATAGGAGGGGATTTGCATGATCAGAATTGGTTTGTTAACAAGTGGCGGAGATTGTCAGGCTCTGAATGCTGCCATGAGAGGTGTGGCGAAGGGCTTGCTCAATTCCGACCAGGATGTGGAACTGTACGGATTCCTGGATGGTTATAAAGGACTGATTTATGGCAATTACAAGACACTTGCATTTTCGGATTTTTCAGGTATCCTGACAAAGGGCGGCACCATACTTGGCAGTTCACGATGCCCTTTTAAGAATATGCGTGACCCGGATGAGAATGGTCTGGATAAAGTAGCAGCGATGAAGCAGAATTATTACAAGCTTAATCTCAACTGCCTTGTCATTCTTGGTGGTAATGGCACACACAAAACAGCGAATCTTTTAAGGGAAGAAGGCCTTAATATTGTAACACTGCCAAAGACCATTGATAATGATCTGTGGGGAACAGATATGACATTTGGTTTCCAGAGTGCTGTGGATATTGCAACACAATGTATAGACCAGATCCATACAACCGCAGCTTCCCATGGCCGTGTATTTATTGTTGAAGTTATGGGACATAAGGTGGGATTTCTGACTCTGAATGCAGGTATGGCAGGCGGGGCAGATATTATTCTGATTCCTGAGATACCATATGATATTGATAAGGTAATCGAAGCAATCAACAAGCGTGCCCAGAGAGGAAGCAGATTTACAATTCTTGCAGTGGCAGAGGGCGCTATTTCCAAGGAAAAAGCCAAACTGTCCAAAAAGGAATATAAGAAATCCATGGAAGAGTACAAATATCCAAGTGTTTCTTATGAAATTGCAGACCAGATTACCAAGAAGACAGGTATGGAAGTCAGAGTTACTGTTCCCGGACATACACAAAGAGGTGGAAGCCCTGATCCTTACGACAGAGTATTTGCAAGCAGACTGGGTGCAGAAGCTGCACGCCTGATTCTTGAAGGTGAATATGGCTACATGGTAGGTTATGTAAACCGCGAGATCGTAAAAGTGCCTCTGGAAGATGTTGCGGGTAAGCTGAAAATGGTAGACCCGAATTCCACGATTGTGCAGGAAGCAAAAACATTAGGAATTAGTTTTGGAGATTAAAGAACATGTCATATACGGCATTATATAGAAAGTTTCGCCCTGACAGATTTGAAGATGTAAAAGGTCAGGATCATATTGTTACAACATTGAAGAATCAGATCAAGGCAGACCGTATTGGACATGCATATCTATTTACAGGTACAAGAGGAACCGGAAAGACTACAATTGCCAAGCTTTTTGCCAAGGCAGTGAACTGTGAACATCCGGTAGATGGAAGCCCCTGTGGGGAATGCCGCAGCTGTAAGACCATTGCTTCGGGGGCTTCAGTAAATGTAATTGAGATAGATGCTGCATCAAACAATGGTGTAGATAATATCAGAGAGATTATTGATGAAGTATCCTATTCACCGGTAGAGGGTAAATATAAGGTATACATTATTGATGAAGTACACATGTTGTCTATAGGGGCATTCAATGCATTACTGAAAACATTGGAGGAGCCCCCTTCTTATGTCATCTTTATATTGGCGACTACAGAAGTGCATAAGATTCCAATTACCATATTGTCCAGATGCCAGCGCTATGATTTCAAGCGAATCAATATAGATACAATTGCTGACAGACTGCAGGAGCTGATGGACAAAGAACAGGTCGCCGTACAGGATAAGGCATTACGTTATATTGCCAAAACTGCGGATGGTTCCATGCGAGATGCATTAAGTCTGCTGGATCAGTGTATTGCTTTCCATTTTGGAGAGGAACTGACCTATGACAAGGTATTGGATGTGCTGGGGGCTGTAGATACCAGGGTATTCAGCGAATTGCTTGGTTTTATCCGCGAGCAGAATATAGTCGGCTGTATCTCACTTCTGGAAGAAGTCGTGATGCAGGGCAGGGAACTGACTCAGTTCGTGGCGGATATTACCTGGTATCTGAGAAACCTTCTGCTGGTCAAAACATCAGACAGTGATATAGAAGATGTCATTGATGTCTCCAGTGATAACCTGGTACGTCTCAAAGAAGAAGCACAGCAGCTTGATGCGGAGACTATCATGCGCTACATCCGTATTTTCTCAGAATTGTCAGGGCAGGTAAAGTATGCTACCCAGAAGAGAATCCTGATAGAAATGACATTGATCAAATTATGCAGACCTCAGATGGAGACTACAAATGACGCGGTAGTAGCCAGATTGGAGAATCTGGAAGATAAAATTGAAAAAGGGATTGTACAGGCAGCACCTGTTGCGGTACAATCAACGGGTATGACTGCACAGATTCCCCAGCCCAGACCTCAGCTTCCAAAGGCAATTCCTGAGGAAGTGCGGGAGATCGTGAATAACTGGGCGGGAATTGTTTCGCAGGCGACACCTCCATTGAAGGTTTATTTAAAAAATGCAAGATTAAGCCTGGGTGGGGACAACAATCTGATGATTGTCGTAGAAGATGGGCTGCCCTATGATTATCTTAAAGAACCCGACAATAAGAGCAGGGTTGAGGATATGATAGCGTCTTTTTTACAAAAGGAAGTAACCGTCCATATAGAGAAGATGCAGGAAGGACGAAGCTTTGAAGAAAGCTACGTAGACCTGAGTAAGCTTACAGATATGGATATAGAAGTAGTAGAAGAATAAGGAGGATTATATAAATGGCAAAAAGAGGTGGATTTCCAGGTGGCATGGGTATGCCTGGTAATATGAATAATCTGATGAAACAGGCACAGAAGATGCAGCGTCAGATGGAGGAAGGACAGAAGGAATTAGAAGCAAAGGAATTCAGCGCCAAAGCAGGCGGTGGAGCTGTTGAAGTAACTGTATCCGGTAAGAAAGAAGTTCTTAAAGTACAGCTTTCTCAGGAAGTTGTTGACCCGGATGATATTGAAATGCTTCAGGATCTGATCATGGCTGCTACCAATGAAGCACTGAGAATGGCAGATGAAGCAAACAATGAATTAATGGGTAAGATGACAGGTGGACTTGGCGGAGGATTTCCTTTCTAATGGATCTGTATAGCGGATATATCAATCAGTTGATCGAACAGTTTGCCAAGCTTCCCGGAGTCGGGAATAAATCAGCACAGAGACTGGCTTTGCATATTATCAATATGCCCAAGGAGCATGTAGAGCGTTTTGCCAAAATTATGGTAGATGCCAAGAATAATATACATTATTGCAAATATTGCTACACACTTACGGATGAAGAGGTATGCCCTATCTGCGCCAATCCCAAGAGAGATCATACTACAATTATGGTAGTAGAGAATATCAGGGATCTGGCAGCGTATGAGAAGACCGGTAAATTCGAAGGTGTATATCATGTGCTGCATGGGGCAATATCACCTATGCTGGGAATAGGACCGGGAGACATTAAATTAAAAGAATTGATTAAGCGTCTGGAAGGTGACGTGAAGGAAGTCATTATTGCAACCAATTCCAGCTTGGAAGGAGAGACAACAGCGATGTACATTTCCAAGCTGATCAAACCTACCGGTGTGAAAGTGACGAGAATCGCCAGTGGTGTGCCGGTTGGCGGAGATCTGGAATGCATAGATGAAATGACTTTATTAAGAGCATTAGAGGGTAGAGTGGAATTATAAATTATATAAATGGAGGGATGAGCTATGTCAGTTCGTACAAAAGTATTTGGAACAATGAAAGATGGACATGAAGTAACTCTGTATAGTATACAGAACCAGAATGGTATGACTGCAGAGGTTATGGATTATGGTGCAATTCTTGTGAATCTGTTAGTACCTGATCACAAAGGTGAAGTAGATGATATTGTTCTGGGCTATGATAAATTGGAAGATTATTATGTAAATGGCTGTTTCTTTGGCGCAGTGATCGGACCAAGCGCAAACCGTATTGCAAAAGCCAGATTCAGTATTGATGGAGTTACATATCAGTTACCTGCAAATGACAATGGGAACAATCTTCACAGTGACCATGTAAACGGTTATCCCAAGAGATTATGGAATGCCGAGATAGTGGGGAATGGCGTTCGCTTTACCTTGGATGATCCCGATGGCTCCATGGGATTTCCGGGAAATAAACATGTAGAAGTCACTTATACATTGACAGAAGAGAATGAATTAAGACTGGATTATCATGTAACAAGTGACAAAAAGACATTAATAAACATGACAAATCACTCATATTTCAATCTTGCAGGACACAATGCAGGAAGTATTCTGCAGCATAAGCTTCAGATACTTGCAGATGCATATACCCCGGTGATACCGGGCTCTATTCCTACAGGCGAGATTGCTCCTGTAAAAGGTACACCATTTGATTTCACCACACCTGTTGTAATAGGTGAGCGCATTGAGGATGACAATGAGCAGCTTAAATTAGGACAGGGCTATGACCATAACTGGGTACTGGATCATTGCGATGGCACAGTCAGAAAGATTGCAGAACTAACGGAGCCTGTTAAGGGCAGGACAATGACAGTATATTCAGACCAGCCGGGCATGCAGTTCTATGCTGGTAACTGTATTTCACCTCATAAGGGAAAAGCAAATGCAGAGTATGGCAAGAGATGTGGGCTGGCACTTGAGACACAGGCATATCCGGATTCAGTAAACAGAGAGAACTTCCCTGATGTTATCTATGGACCGGATAGAGAGTACAAAACAACAACTATTTATAAATTGTCCTGGTAGAATATTCTATTCATAGCAGGATAAACAAGACAAATCGACTCTGAGCAGTCGATTTTTGTCTGTAAAAATAAATATGCGGGTGTTTGCTTCGACAGATTATGCGTAATGAATATGCTACGATATTTCCTGATAGATTACAGAGTTTATGGGAATGAACCTGACAGGGAAGGGTGGAATGAGACATGGCGCAGATTCCGGTGAACACGCGGGCAGTAGGTGATCCCAAAGGAGATTATCTGCTGTACCTTGAGGATTATGTACATACTTTTATCAGAAAAGTGTATCAGGAGGACTCTACACAGGGGAAGAAACGTGAGATTTCTCTGTGGGGGTATGAATTTGAAGAACAGGGAAGGGTATATCTGGTGATATCCGGGGCAATAGACCAGTCGCTGCCTGCGGTATCAGGAGAAAGATTTTTCCCTTCCTGTTATTGTATAGGACAGGCTACCATACAGGAGGGCACGGATACACAGATCGGGTTGGAAATAACAGCACCTGATGGAAGCAAAATAGTAGTGCGCGATTTTTATATTTATTATGATCAGAATGAAGAAATGCAGAATTATCTGATAGAGTGGAATCTGACACATAATAAGGGCAGGATTCGCACCCAGTCAGAGGATGCTGTGCGTTTTACCAGAATGACGCAGGCATGCAACAGAGAGGAAGCCAGAGTAAGTTACCTGTGGAATGCCATGAATCTGCTCAGTCTTGGTTTGATGGTGTGTGTGGCGGCTTTTGGCATCATATCCGTTAATAATTATCACAAAATGAAAGATATGGAGAACAAGATTGCCTATATTATGTCAATGCCCCGGGAAGCGCTGGCTGCAATGAGCGGACAGCTATACGAAGAGAAGGGCACCTGGGAAGAACAGCTGGATAATGTGGTGCAGACCCAGGATACAACAGAAACGACACTGGAAGAGGACTCCTTGCAGGAGCAGGCACAGCTTATGCAGACGACAGAAGCTGCGCAGGCAGCAGAAGAGCAGCAGACGTATGCGGAAAATGCGCAGACGCAGGAGGCGGTGGTTCAGGATACAGCAGCACCGGCGATGCAATATTATATTGTACAGCAGGGAGATACACTTCGAAGCATCAGTTATCAGGTGTATGGAACGTATGATATGGTATCTGCAATCTGTGCATGGAATGGAATTGAGGATGCAGACAGTATACTTTATGGACAAAGGCTTTTACTTCAAACAGAATAATGGTATACTGAAAGACAATAAACCTACATAGAATAACAGCACCATGCTGCAAGATACAGGGGGAGAATATGGCAGACCTGAACAAGGCAAAGAGAAACCCTTTTCTGAAAAGTGGAAAGAAAGAAGAAAAAAATACAAACAAAGCAGATACGCCCTTACAACATAAGCTTGCAAGACACAAGGTACTTATGATATACAGAATCTGCTTTGTAGTGGCACTGGTTGGTGTCTTTTTGGTCTGCGCATATATACACTGGAAGAATCTGCAATACACGGATTATGAAGTAAAACAGCAATATGAATGGTCCAGATCACAGGAAGCGCACAGTATTAATCTTGCCAATACTCTGTTTACTTACAGTAAAGATGGTATGAGCTGTACAGATGCCAAGGGAAAAGTCATTTGGAACCAGACCTATGAAATGCAGGACCCCATGGTTCGGACATGCTCAAATGTAGTTGCAGTAGGTGATTATAATGGACGTAATATCTATGTGTCAGATACAGCCGGCAACCTGGGAACGATAGACACAACAATGCCAATCAGAGATTTCTGCGTGGCTTCTAATGGGGTAGTGGCAGCAGTTCTGGATGATTCAACGGTTACGGCAATCTATCTTTACAGCGTTGCAGGAGAACAGCTGGCATATTTTAAAACAACCATGAGTAAATCAGGATATCCTGTGGCAATTGCCATATCTGATGATGGCAAGCAGATTGCAGTATCTTATTTAAAGGCGGAGAATGGCAAGGTGACTTCCAGCGTCGGCTTTTATAATTTCTCCTCAGTTGGACAGAATTATACAGATAACCTCGTAGGAGGATACGGTTACGCAGATGCAGTAGTACCTTTGATTTCTTTTATGAATAATGATACTGTATTTGCTGTTGCAGATAACAGACTTATGTTTTATCAGGGCAGGCAGAAACCGGTCAGCCTGACAGATATTTTGATTTCAGAAGAGGTTCAGAGTGTATTCTATGATAAAGATCATGTCGGACTTGTCTTTTATAATTCAGGAGCAGAGACTACGTATCGAATGGAACTTTATGATACATCGGGTAAGAAAGTCAGAGAACTTGCCTTTGACCTGGAATATAAGGACATTATTTTTGATACAGCAGGCATTATTATCTATAATGATGAGAACTGTGTGATTTATGACTGGGATGGCAGATTGAAGTATCAGGGAGAATTCAGAAACCGCGTAGAATGTATGATTCCTACAGGCAATATTGTCAGATATACATTGGTAACGACAGACAGCATACAGAACATACAGCTGCAATAGTTAATGCATAAAATACAACGAGGGATATATGGATATTAATATAGTTTGGATCATAGCAGTGCTGTTACTGGCTACAGGTGCAGTCAAGGGATTTCGTAAAGGACTGGTAGAAGGTGTGGTGCGTATCACTTCTTATGTGATAGGCATCATAGTACTTATTGTATTGGTAAAAGGAATTGGAAGCTTTATTCAGGGAAGTATATTGAATGTCCTTATGGCACTCATACTTCTTGTGGTTATCAGATTGTTGCACAGGATCATCAAACTGTTACTTGACTCCTGCAGGCTGGTCAGCCGATTGCCTGTAGTCAAGTGGCTGGATCGACTGGGAGGAACACTGCTTGGAATAGCACAGATGGTATGCCTGATATGGGCGCTTTTTATTATGTTTGGATATTTTGATATACTGCATCTGAATGGCTGGATACTGGAAATGGTCAATCAAAGCAGGCTGCTTAGCCTGTTATATCATACCAATTATATTATCCGGCTTATGCAGGTTATGTAACCTGGCCCGTTTCGAATCATAAAAAAGATTTAAAAAAATCATAAAATGTGATTGACTTTTGGAAAATGAAATGATATGATAAATTTCGCCGTTAAGAGTGATTCAAATGATAAAAATTTGAATTATGTAAATATAAAAAAGTGCTTGACAAAACACAATGATGTATGATAAACTATCAGAGTTGTGTCAAACATGAACGACGGTAAGAACATTGACAAATAAACAGTAATGCAACCCTGAAAATTCTATTGAGAAAAGTTTCAGAAATGAAACGATAGGATTGTTCAGAGAACAAAATCTTTAAAAAGTAAAAAACGCAAATCGAAGATTTGCGACGGATAAGCCAGTTTAACTGGTGCAAGAATCAAACAACTTTAACATGAGAGTTTGATCCTGGCTCAGGATGAACGCTGGCGGCGTGCTTAACACATGCAAGTCGAACGGACTTTATATGAAGCCTAGCGATTATAAAGTTAGTGGCGGACGGGTGAGTAACGCGTGAATAACCTGCCCTGTACCGGGGGACAACAGTTGGAAACGACTGCTAATACCGCATAAGCGCACGGTTCCACATGGAACAGTGTGAAAAACTCCGGTGGTACAGGATGGATTCGCGTCTGATTAGCCAGTTGGTGGGGTAACGGCCTACCAAAGCAACGATCAGTAGCCGGCCTGAGAGGGTGAACGGCCACATTGGGACTGAGACACGGCCCAAACTCCTACGGGAGGCAGCAGTGGGGAATATTGCACAATGGGGGAAACCCTGATGCAGCGACGCCGCGTGAGTGAAGAAGTTATTCGTAACGTAAAGCTCTATCAGCAGGGAAGAAAATGACGGTACCTGACTAAGAAGCCCCGGCTAACTACGTGCCAGCAGCCGCGGTAATACGTAGGGGGCAAGCGTTATCCGGATTTACTGGGTGTAAAGGGAGCGTAGACGGCACAGCAAGTCTGATGTGAAAGCCCGGGGCCCAACCCCGGAACTGCATTGGAAACTGCTGGGCTTGAGTGCAGGAGAGGTAAGCGGAATTCCTAGTGTAGCGGTGAAATGCGTAGATATTAGGAGGAACACCAGTGGCGAAGGCGGCTTACTGGACTGTAACTGACGTTGAGGCTCGAAAGCGTGGGGAGCAAACAGGATTAGATACCCTGGTAGTCCACGCCGTAAACGATGATTACTAGGTGTCGGGGGATCAAGGTCCTTCGGTGCCGCCGCAAACGCAATAAGTAATCCACCTGGGGAGTACGTTCGCAAGAATGAAACTCAAAGGAATTGACGGGGACCCGCACAAGCGGTGGAGCATGTGGTTTAATTCGAAGCAACGCGAAGAACCTTACCTGGTCTTGACATCCCGATGACCGCTCTGTAATGAGAGCTTTTCTTCGGAACATTGGAGACAGGTGGTGCATGGTTGTCGTCAGCTCGTGTCGTGAGATGTTGGGTTAAGTCCCGCAACGAGCGCAACCCCTATCTTCAGTAGCCAGCATTTAAGGTGGGCACTCTGGAGAGACTGCCCGGGATAACCGGGAGGAAGGCGGGGATGACGTCAAATCATCATGCCCCTTATGACCAGGGCTACACACGTGCTACAATGGCGTAACAAAGGGAAGCGAACCCGTGAGGGGGAGCAAATCCCAAAAATAACGTCCCAGTTCGGACTGTAGTCTGCAACCCGACTACACGAAGCTGGAATCGCTAGTAATCGCGAATCAGAATGTCGCGGTGAATACGTTCCCGGGTCTTGTACACACCGCCCGTCACACCATGGGAGTCGGAAATGCCCGAAGTCAGTGACCCAACCGCAAGGAGGGAGCTGCCGAAGGTGGAGCCGGTAACTGGGGTGAAGTCGTAACAAGGTAGCCGTATCGGAAGGTGCGGCTGGATCACCTCCTTTCTAAGGAAAAGAATAAGTAGGGGTTACATTACTGTTGATTTATCAAGCTGAGAGCTGAGTGCGCAGATTAACGGATGGACGGAACGCAGGTTTACCTGCAGGAACGGACAGACGGGAAGCTGCATAAGAAGCCGGCTGTTATGAAATAGATGCGAAGCGTCTATGAATGAAAAGCAGCGGCACAAAGCGGAAGATAAATCAAAATTTCTGGTGGCGATGCGCTTAGGGGACACACCCGTTCCCATCCCGAACACGATGGTTAAGACCTAAGCGGCCGATGGTACTCCGCTGGAGACGGCGTGGGAGAGCAGGTGGCTGCCAGATCATATGGGGGTGTAGCTCAGTTGGGAGAGCACCTGCCTTGCAAGCAGGGGGTCAAGAGTTCGAATCTCTCCATCTCCACGTTAGCCATGAGCAATGCAAATTACCATAGCTAAATATAAATGGGCTTATAGCTCAGCCGGTTAGAGCGCACGCCTGATAAGCGTGAGGTCGGTGGTTCGAGTCCACTTAAGCCCATTGGACGGTATAAAGAACGTCCATGTGTGTTCCTTGAAAACCGAATACAGAAAATCAATCTAATCTTAAATATTCTATAGAATCTATTGATAGAAATAGAAGTTAAGACATCCGAGGTAACCAAACAACTGAAAATCAGTTTTGGTTATAAATAGCAAGCAAAAGACAGAGAGATCTGTCGAGAGAACAAAGTATCTTATAAGTGCCCGAGTATGCAACGCTATGCATATGAAGGTTAAGCGAAGAAGAGCGCAGGGTGGATGCCTTGGCACTGAGAGCCGATGAAAGACGTGATAAGCTGCGAAAAGCCATGGGGAGGTGCAAATGACCCTTGATCCATGGATATCTGAATGGGGAAACCTACATGAGCATACCTCATGTGGCCTGTACTGAATCCATAGGTGCAGGCCGGGAACCCGGTGAACTGAAACATCTAAGTAGCCGGAGGAAGAGAAAGAAAATATTCGATTTCCAAAGTAGCGGCGAGCGAAATGGAAAGAGCCCAAACCGGTGTGCGTGCACACCGGGGTTCGGACTGCATGACTGATCCACGATCCCAGCAGAACGGTACTGGAAAGACCGGCGGTAAAGGGTGAGAGCCCCGTAAGCGAAGGGAGAAGGGACAGGGCAGTATCCAGAGTACTACGAGACACGAGAAACCTTGTAGGAATGAGCGGGGACCACCCCGTAAGGCTAAATACTACTCAGTGACCGATAGAGCATAGTACTGTGAAGGAAAGGTGAAAAGGACCCCGGGAGGGGAGTGAAAGAGAACCTGAAACCCTGTGTTTACAAGCTGTGGAAGTACTTTATATGTACGACCGCGTACTTTTTGTAGAACGGTCCGGCGAGCTGCGGATGCTGGCGAGGTTAAGCACTGAAGGTGCGGAGCCGAAGGGAAACCATGTCTGAACAGGGCGTCAACATCTCCTATGGAGATGCAGTCAGTATACGCAGACCCGAAACCGGGTGATCTATCCATGTCCAGGATGAAGTTGCCGTAAAAGGCAGTGGAGGTCCGAACGCACATCCGTTGAAAAGGGTGGCGATGAGGTGTGGATAGGGGAGAAATTCCAATCGAACCCGGAGATAGCTGGTTCTCCTCGAAATAGCTTTAGGGCTAGCCTCGTGAGAGTCAGGCGGAGGTAGAGCACTGAATACCCGAGGGGGCGTCAAAGCTTACCAAAGGTTATCAAACTCCGAATGCCGCGCTGATGCTTCACGGGAGTCAGACTACACGAGATAAGTTGGGTGGTCAAAAGGGAAACAGCCCAGACCTGCAGCTAAGGTCCCAAAGTGCGTGTTAAGTGGAAAAGGATGTGGGATTTCGAAGACAACCAGGATGTTGGCTCAGAAGCAGCCACACATTCAAAGAGTGCGTAATAGCTCACTGGTCGAGAGGTCCTGCGCCGAAAATGTCCGGGGCTCAAACACGCCACCGAAGCTCAGGAATGTATTTATACATTGGTAGAGGAGCATTGTCAGTGCATCGAAGCTGTACCGGTAAGGAGCAGTGGAGCGCTGAGAAGAGAGAATGCCGGAATGAGTAGCGAGAAAGAGGTGGGAATCCTCTTGGCCGAATATCCAAGGATTCCGGGGTAAAGCTGATCTGCCCCGGGTAAGTCGGGACCTAAGGCGAGGCAGAAATGCGTAGCCGATGGACAGCAGGTGGAGATTCCTGCACTGCCATATATCAGAAATGTGGGGACGCATCAGGAAAGTGTGGGCCGGGAAAGGAAAGACCGGTGCAAGCGAAGGAGGGGACATGCAGGCAAATCCGCATGTCAACCCAAGAGCGTTATGCGGAGCGAAGAATAGTAGCGAAGCACACGGACAGGGTGCCGAGAAAAGCCGCTATCGTGTATATGGTACCCGTACCGTAAACCGACACAGGTGGATGAGGAGAGAATCCTAAGGCCGGCGGGAGAAGCATTGTTAAGGAACTCGGCAAAATGGCCCCGTAACTTAGGGATAAGGGGTGCCACAGTGATGTGGCCGCAGAGAATAGGCTCAAGCAACTGTTTAGCAAAAACACAGGTCTATGCGAAACCGAGAGGTGAGGTATATGGGCTGACGCCTGCCCGGTGCTGGAAGGTTAAGAGGAGAGGTCAGGAAACGAAGCCTTGAATTGAAGCCCCAGTAAACGGCGGCCGTAACTATAACGGTCCTAAGGTAGCGAAATTCCTTGTCGGGTAAGTTCCGACCCGCACGAAAGGCGTAATGATTTGAGCGCTGTCTCGACAATGCACCCGGTGAAATTGAAGTACCAGTGAAGATGCTGGTTACCCGCGCCAGGACGGAAAGACCCCATGGAGCTTTACTCCAGCTTGATACTGGGATCCGGTGTCCAATGTACAGGATAGGTGGGAGGCTGAGAGCCATGAACGCAAGTTTATGGGGAGCCGCTGTTGGGATACCACCCTTTGGGTACTGGATTTCTAACCTGCGCCCGTGACCCGGGCGGGGGACAATGTCTGGCGGGGAGTTTGACTGGGGCGGTCGCCTCCGAAAGGGTATCGGAGGCGCTCAAAGGTTCACTCAGAATGGTCGGAAACCATTCGGAGAGCGCAAAGGCAGAAGTGAGCCTGACTGTGACACCGACGGGTGGAACAGGTACGAAAGTAGGACTTAGTGATCCGGTGGTATAAAGTGGGATTGCCATCGCTCAACGGATAAAAGCTACCCTGGGGATAACAGGCTGATCACTCCCAAGAGTTCACATCGACGGAGTGGTTTGGCACCTCGATGTCGGCTCATCGCATCCTGGGGCTGTAGCAGGTCCCAAGGGTTGGGCTGTTCGCCCATTAAAGCGGTACGCGAGCTGGGTTCAGAACGTCGTGAGACAGTTCGGTCCCTATCCGGCGCGGGCGGAGGATATCAGAGAGGAGCTGTCCTTAGTACGAGAGGACCGGGATGGACGGACCGCTGGTGCATCTGTTGGATACCAGATCCATGGCAGAGTAGCCAAGTCCGGCAGGGATAAACGCTGAAGGCATCTAAGCGTGAAGCCCCCCTCAGGATGAGATATCCCATTCATAGAGAATGTAAGACCCCTTAGAGACTATGAGGTAGATAGGGCATGGGTGTAAGTGCAGAGATGCACTGAGCTGAATGTCACTAATAGGTCGAGGGCTTATCCGGGAAGGCACAGGAAAGAGATACAGAAGGATGAAGATAATTTTCTTATTCGGTTTTGAGGGAACAACCCTTGAAAATTTGCTGGAAACTGCTGAGAATACAGAGTATTCTCATGGTGGTTTGCAAAGCAAGACATTTTCCTCGATAGCTCAATGGTAGAGCACTCGGCTGTTAACCGAGTTGTTGTAGGTTCGAGCCCTACTCGGGGAGCTAAGCGCGGAACGAATCCGATGCTGTTTAAGGCTCCGTGGTCAAGCGGTTAAGACATCGCCCTTTCACGGCGGTAACACGGGTTCGATTCCCGTCGGAGTCACTTAATTAAATATGGCGCAGTAGCCAAGTGGTAAGGCAATGGTCTGCAACACCAGTATCCACCGGTTCAAATCCGGTCTGCGCCTCTTCAAAACTCTGAAAGTTTAATACTTTCAGAGTTTTTTGTGTTTAAATTCTTATCCAACTGTTTCCGAGACAGCTTACAGTCATGTTTGGAGAGCAGAGATCACTCTATACGGAGTTCTCTGGGCAGGTACTGTGGCTGACGGTCTGGCATTTCTTCTGGCATTTATTTTTATACTGCATGAATTAAAAAATGAAAGGAAAATAAAACATAGAAAAAGGAGCTGCAATTTAAATTGTAGCTCCTTTTGGTTTTCACTTATATAATTGATCTGATTTACAATTCAATTAGCTCAGAACGAATCTGGAGATTAAGTCATTCAGTGAAGTTGCCTGAGCGGATAATTCCTGGCTGGTAGCAGATGTTTCTTCTGCTGTAGCGGAGTTGGACTGTACAACTTCGGATATCTGGTTAATACCCTGTTCAGCCTGCTCCATAGCAGTAGCCTGCTCCTGAGCGATCTGGCTTAATTCCTGTGAAGTCTCAGCGATAGACTTAATACCATCAACAACGGATTCAATAGAATCTGATGCACGCTGAGCGGCTTTATTACCTTCCTCAACTTCTGCAAGTGAACTTTCAATTAACTGTCTTGTATCAACTGCTGACTGTGTACTCTGTTCAGCAAGCTTACGAATCTGATCAGCAACGACTGCAAAGCCTTTACCTGCATCGCCTGCTCTTGCAGCTTCAATAGATGCATTCAGTGATAACAGATTGGTCTGGCTTGCAATATCTTCAATATCTGAAATGATATTTCCGATCTTCTGTGATGTTTCATTGATACGTGCCATAGCTTCCATCATGGCTTCCATTTCTACACGGCTCTGATCAGCTTCTGTAGCGTACTTGTTTGCTTCCTGATAGGAATCTTCTGTTTTAGCAGAGCATTTCTCAACACCGGAAGTAATATTTGCGATAGTTGCCTGTAATTCCTCTACTGCTGCAGACTGATCTGTAGATCCTTCTGCAAGTGCCTGCGCAGCCTGAGCCAGATTATCAGAACCTGCATTTACCTGATCGGATGCATCGCTGATTTTCTGTAATGTTTCAATCATTAAGTCTCTCAGGTTTCTCATGGCATCTCTCAGACCTGCATAATCGCCAACATATTTTTCTTTTGCCTTAGAAGTAATACCGTAATTACCCTTTGACATTTCGCCGAGGATGTAATTACAGTCATAAATAATTTCTTTCAGGCTTGCTGCCATTTCAGCTGCTGTTTCTGTCATATCCTTGATCTCATCCTGAGAATCTACAACAGGGAAGTCAGAGCTTAAATCGCCCTGCTCGAAAGCAACGAGTCTCTTCTGCAATGCAACAAGTGGTTCAGATATTCCTTTGGCAATAGAGACACCGAGCTTTGTAGAGATGATAACGGAAACAACGATAACTGCGATAATAACAACTAAGAGAACATAACCTAAGATGTTAAGCATGTTGTCAAGGCTATTACCTTCATCAACATTTGTATTCATCAAAGAAACCATCTGACTATAGATTTCATCGTACATAGGAGCAAGAGTATCACCCATCATAGTCTGTGCTTCTGTACTCTGTTCAGCATCTGTCGTATTACCAAGGGCAATTACTTCATTTTCCTTTGCCCAGTAGTTTGTAAGCTGAGTGTTAATGGAATCGTAAATAGATTTTTCTTCGGAATTACTTAGAGTATTCTGAACGGTGTCCCAGTAATTCTCAAATTTCTGTTTGTTCGTGTCATGACTCTCTACCATGGATGCAATCAGATCTTCATCATCATAACCGATAATACCACGTGTGCTGCTTCGTGTGTCTGCGAACATGATCATGGCTTTTCCAATATCGCCCTGGGAGAAACCATAATTCTGTAGAGCGTAGGTGTATCGGTTGGAAATAAAGAGTAAAGCTATGATTCCTACAATTGCACCGATACTGGTAATGGCTGTCGTAAAAGTAAAACTGGTCGTCAGCCTTTTTTGAATGTGCATTTCATTAAGTTTTGGCATATTATAGTACCTTCCTCCTTTGGAGTTATTTTGGTGAGTTATTTTCTGACTTATATAGATCAATTTTTTCTTATGTATGTATAAAAGAGAAAAAATCGCATTTAGTAATAGGTGGATAAGAATAATAGTAAACAATTTGAATTACTAAATGATAAATGCTCACATGCAAAAGCATAAGTCAGAATATAAACTAATTATACAATACAATTTAGAAATGCTCAATAATTTATGAAAATATATTAAGAATAAATAAAAAAAGTTGAATTTAAAATTGTATGTTATGAATAATTCTAAAGAGAAGGAACTATTGAAGATTAACAAAAATTATAAATCCTCTTGCATTCTGTATTGAAATCATTATAATTTAGATATAACTAAAACACTTTAGAAAATAATGAAGCTATATAAGCTATTAAGTATGAGAAGTGACTACACAAAGTATTAAAAAGATATTATAAAAAGATATTGTAATAAGAAAGGTATGGTTATGATATGCAGGAATTAAAGTACAACGAGCCATGGATTATGCAGCGGGCAGATCCATATATCTATAAGCATGAGAGTGGAATGTATTATTTTACGGCAAGTGTTCCAGCTTATGACAAGATTATATTAAGAGAATCGGACACCCTGGAAGGACTGGCGGATGCCACTGAGCATGAGATATGGCATAAACATGATACTGGAATTATGGGGAATCATATATGGGCGCCGGAACTGCATTATCTGAATCAGAAATGGTATATCTATTTTGCAGCAGGGGATGCAGAGGATAAGTGGAATATACGTCCTTATGTGCTGGAATGTGCAGATGCAGATCCTGTGCGTGGAATCTGGAGAGAGCTGGGTAAAATGCAGTGCGCAGATGAGGACGAATTCTCATTCAGGGCTTTTTCACTGGATGCTACAGTATTCGAGAATCATGGGAAGTATTATTATGTATGGGCAGAGAAAGTCGGAGTAGGCAAGATGATATCCAACCTGTATATCGCCGAGATGGAGACTCCCAATAAATTAAAGACAGTGCAGGTCATGCTGACGACCCCGGATTATGACTGGGAGAGGGTGGGCTTCTGGGTAAATGAAGGACCGGCGGTTATTAAGCGCTTTGGAAAAATCTACCTTACTTATTCTGCCAGCGAGACAGGCGCTCCTTACTGCATGGGTATGCTCACAGCAGATGAGAATGCTGATCTGCTTGATCCTTTATCCTGGAGAAAAGAGCGATATCCGGTACTGGCTTCTGATGAATCCAGAACAATCTATGGACCTGGGCATAATTCCTTTACAACAGATGAAGAGGGAAATGATATTCTCGTATATCATGCGAGAAAAGAGAAGGTAATTGAGGGTGATCCTCTCTATAATCCAAACAGACACACAATGCTTATGAAATTCACATGGGAGAATGAAAAACCAAAATTCTCCTATGGACAAAACTGAAACATTTGAAATAAGAACTGAGAAAGGGAAGAAGGAAAATGGCAAAACTCTATATTAATGAAAAAAACAAAAAGGGACATATCAATCCAGAATTATATGGTAATTTCTCAGAACATCTGGGAAGATGTATCTATGAGGGACTTTATGTAGGAGAGGACTCTGATATTCCAAATACAAATGGAATGAGAAATGATGTCGTAGCAGCTTTGCGGGAAATGAAGCTGCCGGTTCTTCGCTGGCCGGGTGGATGCTTTGCAGACGAATATCACTGGAAGGATGGTATCGGACCAAAGGAAACCAGAAAGAAGATGGTCAACACACATTGGGGCGGTGTTACAGAAGATAACAGCTTCGGAACACATGAATTTTTTGAATTGTGTGAGCAGATCGGATGTAAGACATATATCAATGGCAATGTAGGAAGCGGCACTGTTCAGGAAATGTCCGAATGGGTGGAATATATGACTTTTGATGGAGTATCCCCTATGGCAGAGCTTCGTAAAAAGAATGGTCATGAGAAGGCATGGAAGGTTGATTATTTCGGAGTAGGCAACGAGAACTGGGGATGCGGAGGCAACATGACACCCTCTTATTATGCGAATCTGTATAGAAGATACCAGACCTATGTAAGAAATTATCATCCGGATCAGCCAATCTTCAAGATCTGTGGCGGACCTAATGTAGATGATACTTACTGGACAGAAGAAGTGTTAAAGACCTGTTACGAGAATGCGCCTAAGTCTGCACATGGATTTATGGATGGTCTTTCCATGCATTATTATGTACATCCGGAAGGATGGGAAATCAAGGGCAGTGCAACAGAGTTTGATGATAAGGTATGGTATAAGACACTGGCTAAGGCTCTGTATATCGAAACATTGATTGATCACCACAGTACCATCATGGATAAATATGATCCTGAGAAGAAGATTGGACTGATCTGTGATGAATGGGGTACATGGTTCACCTGTGAACCGGGAACCAACCCTGGATTTTTGTATCAGCAGAGTACTATGAGAGATGCACTGGTAGCAGGTCTGTCATTGAACATATTCAACAAGCACTGTGACCGTGTAAAAATGGCTAACATAGCACAGCTTATCAATGTATTGCAGGCCGTTATTCTCACAGATGGACCAAGAATGCTGCGCACACCGACTTATCACGTATTCCATATGTATAAATATCATCAGGATGCAGATCTGGTAGAAAGCTATCTGGATGGTGTTGAGACAATCGGTGAAGAAGAAGAGTATATGGTTCCAAGCCTGCAGGAATCTGTATCTATAGATAAGGAAGGAATTCTTACAATCACTCTGAACAATCTGTCTGTAGATAAGGATGAGCCGGTAGAGATTTCTTTTGCAGAATGCCAGACGAAGGAAGTAACAGCAGCAATATTAAATAATGAAATGCATGCATATAATACTTTCGAAGATCCTGATAAAGTACATGAAGAAGTATTCAGTAATTATACTGTTGAGAATGGCATGATCCGTTTCACAATGCCTGCATCCAGTGTGGTTCAGTTCAGAGTACGTTAATCAGTATGGAAGAGAAGAAGAACGAGAAGCACTGCTTACAATGTCTTTTGCGGGAAATGGATAAAAATGCCTATATGGAGAATCTCTATGAATATATTTCACATTTGGATGAGAACATAAAGGCTGATGGGGCGCTCTATGAAGAGCGCCTCAATGTATGTAAGGAATGTAAATATCTGGCAGATGGTATGTGCCGCGCCTGTGGGTGCTTCGTGGAGCTGCGGGCAGCGATAAAGACTAATGTGTGTTCTTACGGAAAATGGTAGAATACCCCTTTGCATATTTGGTATGGTTAGTGTAAGATAGTAACCATAGGAGAGAAAAAGATGCGAAGAAGAACAGATAGAGTGTTATATATAATGTTGATTCTCATGGGGCTGATTACAGTCCTTGCCATGCTGTTTGCAGTTGTGCTGGGCGTTATGTATGTTAAGGAAAAGGATAAGAATCAGGAAGCGGCGGTGAAGCAGGCACAACTGGAGGAAGAGGTTGTAGCGGCTTTTGCCGGAGATAACAATGCCTTCAATGATGAAGAAGTGCAGCAGCTGGTGGATGCCAAAGAAGTAGAGATGAAAGCCAAGATGAAGGAGCTGGTGCAGTCAGAGGATGGCGGTGCAATGACCATGCTTCGATACTTTTTCCCTGAGAATCTGGTGTATTATGATGAAGGTGGATATGTATTTGCACCGATTCTGGATACACTCAAGAAGCATCAGTTAGTTGATGAGAACTTCCATATAAATGACAGAAATGAAATAGAATATATTGAAAATGGCATAGTGACATCACACAAGGGAATTGATGTGTCCAAATATCAGGGAGATATTGACTGGCAGGCTGTGAAAGCAGATGGTGTGGAATATGCTTTTGTCCGGCTGGGAATTCGTGGATATGGCTCCGGTAAAATAGTATTGGATGAGAACTTTGCCGATAATATGCAGGGAGCAAATGAAGCTGGTGTTAAGGCTGGCGTGTATTTCTTTACACAGGCAGTTACAGTAGAAGAAGCGCAGGAAGAAGCAGCTTTTGTAATTGAGAATCTGGCTGAATATGATGTACCTTATCCTGTTGTATTTGATGTGGAGATGATTACGGGACAGGACGGAAGAGCCAACAATCTGACCATGCAGGAGCGCACAGACATTACGATTGCCTTTTGCGAAGCAGTAAAGGCAGCAGGATATACGCCGATGATTTATGGCAATGTCAAGTGCTTTACCAAGATGCTGGATATGACGAAGCTGGAGCAGTATGAGAAATGGTATGCCTTTTATGATAAGTATATGTATTTTCCTTATGAGGTCAGTATGTGGCAGTATTCGGAAAAAGGCACAGTAGACGGTATTGAGGGCACGGTTGATATGAATATTGCATATAAGCAGTGGTAGAAAGGCCTGGTGATTCGTATGACTGAAATGACTGGAATAAAACAGCTGAAAGAAATGATAGAAAACAGTGATAATATTGTGTTCTTTGGCGGGGCGGGGGTATCTACAGAGAGTGGAATCCCGGATTTCAGAAGTGTGGACGGCATATATCATCAGAAATATGATTATCCGCCGGAGACCATATTAAGTCATACTTTCTATATGAGAAGACCGGAAGAGTTCTTCAGGTTCTACAGAGATAAGCTGATCTATCCTGATGCAAAGCCCAATGCAGCCCATAAGGTGTTGGCACAGCTGGAACGTGAAGGCAGGCTCAAGGCAGTAGTTACCCAGAATATAGATGGTCTTCATCAGGCAGCAGGCAGTAAAAAGGTGCTGGAGCTGCATGGAAGTACGCTGCGAAACTATTGTGAAAAATGTCACAAATTCTATGGGATAGATGCAATCATGAATTCCACGGGAATCCCGACATGCGACTGTGGCGGCAGGATAAAGCCTGATGTCGTATTATATGAGGAAGGACTGGATCAGGGGATTCTGTCAGAGGCAGTCAGAGTGATATCCGAAGCGGATATGCTTATTATCGGAGGAACCTCACTGGCGGTATATCCTGCAGCAGGATTGATCGACTATTATCAGGGTCATAAGCTGGTACTGATCAATAAGAGTGCAACAGCCAGAGACAGTATGGCAGACCTTGTCATTACAGACAGTATCGGCAAGGTGTTTGCGCAGATCAGACCGGTAGATTAGAAGGAAATGAAAGGTTTGATATAGATGAATTACGAGGTTGGAGATATTGTAAAATTGAAAAAGCAGCATCCCTGCGGCAGCAGCGAGTGGGAAATATTGCGTGTAGGCGCCGATTTTCGTCTGAAATGTATGGGATGTGGGCATCAGATCATGATAGCCAGACGTCTGGTTGAAAAAAATACCAGAGATTTGCAAAAAAAAGTTGAAAAACAATAAAAGATATGATATCATAAACCCCTGTGATATATAAAAATCCTTGCTTCTTCATAAAGAAGAGGCCAGAGACCAAAAGGAGGTAACAAGATGAACAAATATGAATTAGCCGTTGTTGTTAGCGCTAAGATTGAAAACGACGAGAGAGCAGCGGTCATCGAGAAGGTAAAAGACATCATTACAACAAATGGTGGTAACATTACCAACGTTGATGAGTGGGGTCAGAAGAGACTTGCATACGAAGTTCAGAAGATGAGAGAAGCTTACTACTACTTCATTCAGTTCGAAGGTGCTTCAACAGTTCCTGCTGAAGTTGAGTCAAGAGTTCGTATCATTGAGAACGTTGTTAGATATTTGTGCGTAAGACAGGACGAGGCATAGATAGAAAGCGAGAAATATAACAATGAATAAAGTAATTCTTATGGGACGTTTAACAAGAGATCCGGAAGTGAGATATTCACAGGGAGCTAATCCTACAGCAGTCGCACGTTTTTCCATCGCAGTAGACAGAAGATTCAAGCGTGAGGGTGAACCAGACGCAGATTTCTTTAACTGTACTGCATTTGGTAAGCAGGCAGAATTTATTGAACGTTATTTACGTAAGGGCGTTAAGATTCTGACTACAGGAAGAATTCAGAATGATAACTACACCAATAAGGACGGACAGATGGTATACAGTGTCCGCATTATGGTGGAAGAGATTGAATTTGCCGAGAGTAAGAATGCTTCTACTGGTAACGAAGGTGGATTTAATGGTGGCGGATTTGCAGCAGGCAATAACAGCGCACCCGCTCCAGCAGCAGGTGATGGCTTTATGAACATCCCAGACGGCATTGACGAAGAATTACCATTTAACTAATAGTCCGATTTTTAAAATAAGATGATAAGGAGGCTTTTCACAATGGCTTTTAATAAGACTGAAAAGGCTGATTCTCCTATGAAGAGAAGAGGCGGAATCCGTAGAAGAAAAAAGGTTTGTGTTTTTTGTGGCAAGGACAATGTAATTGATTACAAAGATACAGCTAAATTAAAGAGATACGTATCCGAAAGAGGTAAGATTCTTCCTAGAAGAATCACAGGCAACTGCGCAAAGCATCAGAGAGCTCTGACTGTAGCTATTAAGCGTGCACGTCACTTAGCTTTAATGCCTTACACAATTGATTAATGATTAATAAGAACTGCCATTACATATGTAGTGGCAGTTTTTTTTGTTCGCAGGAACAGGTATTTGTGCTATAATGGGAAGTGGTAAGGTTTGTGTCCGGCGCACTTGATACAAACAGGACAGATGCATGAATATGTGCGCAGAAATGAGGATTTAAAATGAAATTGCCGGTAGTAGCAGAGAAGTTTATAAAATATGTAAAGATTGATACACAGTCCCGTGAAGAATTATCAGATAAAGTACCCTCTACAGAAAAGCAGAGAGATCTGGCGCTGGTATTATCTCAGGAATTAAAGGAAATGGGAGCAAGTCAGGTACGCTATGATGAAGAACACAGCTATGTCTATGCAGTGATTCCATCAAACCTTGATAAAGAAGTACCTGCAATTGGCTTTATTGCACATATGGATACTTCTGATGCGGTAAGTGGAACAAATGTCAAGCCACGTTTTATTGAGAATTATGATGGCGAAGATATTGTATTAAATGAAGAGAAGCATATTGTAACACATGTACATGATTTCCCGATGTTAAAGGACTGCAAGGGCAAGACTCTGATTGTTACAGATGGTACGACTCTTTTGGGTGGTGATGATAAGGCTGGTGTGGCTGAGATTATGACCATGGCAGAGTATTTCCTATCTCATCCAGAAGTAAAGCATGGCAAAATCTGTATTGGATTTACACCGGATGAAGAAGTTGGAAACGGTGTAGAGTATTTTGATATTAAGGGCTTTGGCGCAGATTATGCGTATACAGTAGATGGTGGCGAATTAGGTGATATGAGCTATGAGTGCTTCCATGCTGCTTCTGCAAGAGTAACCGTACACGGCAAGAGCGTTCATCCGGGAACTGCCAAGAACGTTATGAAGAATGCCATTAAGCTGGCTTATGAATTTATATCTATGCTGCCGGATAAGGAGTGCCCTGAGTGTACAGAAGGCTATGAAGGCTTCTATCATGTAACAGATATCAAGGGTACTGTTGAGGAGGCTACCGTTGATTTTATCATTCGTGACCACGACAGAGCTATTTTTGAGAAGAGAAAAGAAGTAATTGCCCAGGCTGCAGAGAAACTGAATAAAGTATATGGTGAGACAATTTTTGAAGTAGAGATTAAGGACTCTTATCATAACATGAAGGAAATGATCGAGAAAGAAATGCATGTTGTGGACAATCTGAAAGAAGCAATGTTAAAGGCTGGGGTAACACCGAAGGTTTCTCCTATCAGAGGCGGCACAGATGGCGCAAGATTATCTTATGAAGGTCTGCTGTGTCCGAATCTGTGTACCGGTTCAGAAGGCCATCACGGAAGAAACGAATTTGCCTGCATGGAAGATATGGAAAAGATCGTTGAGATCCTCAAACAGATTATTTATGTTTATGCGCAGTAAAGGTGCTTTTTCTATCATTAAGCGACAAAATAAGCTATAGCGCTTTGAGGGGAATAATGGTATACTAAAGCTACATGATTATATAAATCAGTAACTATTTGAACAGTCTAAAGAGGTATTATGCATGAAACAGAGAATTAGGCTGAAGGGACGTCTGAAGGCATATTTGGAGGCGGCCCTGGTTCTTGGGGCGGTTTTAGCCGGCGTGAATATTGGAATTTATTTTCTGGATATAGGAGCCGGTGTTATTGTCAGTGCTTTTCTGGTTGTATATTTTATTGTGATGCTGATTCTTCTCTATTATAATAAGCCGATTATTATGAATGAGTTTATCAGCTTTGCCACGCAATATGGACAGATACAGCGTAAGTTATTAAGAGATCTGGAATTGCCTCATGTATTGATGGATGAGGATGGCAGGATTATCTGGACCAATATTGCTTTTGAACAGGTCGTACATAAGGAAAAGGGATACCGTAAGTCTATCACGACGCTTTTCCCAAGTATTACGAAGGACAAGCTGAGATTTGAGGATGCAGCAGAATTTGAAATCTCTTTTGAAGAGAAAGAGTATAAGCTTAAAATGAAGCGGATTTCTGTCCAGGAAGTACTGGATAACAGTGATGTGCTGGAAAATGATGAATATAATGGATATTTGATCGCAGCATATTTCTTTGATGAAACTGCATTGAAGACAGCACTTAGACAGATTGATTCACAGAGTCTTGTGGTAGGATTTATCTATCTGGATAACTATGATGAGGCCTTGGAAAGCGTTGAAGATGTAAGACGTTCACTACTTATTGCACTGATCGACCGTAAAGTGAACAAATACATCGCATCACTGGATGGTATTGTCCGTAAGACGGAAAAAGATAAATATCTGGTCATTTTGAAAAAAGAAGCTTTACTTGCCATGAAGGAAGCCAGATTTGATATTCTGGAAGAAATCAAGACTGTAAATATCGGAAATGAAATGGCAGTAACGGCAAGCATCGGTATGGGTCTGGATTCTTCTACCTACATGCAGAACTGTGAATATGCAAGAACAGCAATCGACCTTGCACTTGGGCGAGGCGGAGACCAGGCTGTAATCAAAACACCACAGTCTATTGTATATTACGGTGGCAAGAGCCAGCAGGTAGAGAAGAATACCCGTGTAAAAGCCCGTGTCAAGGCACAGGCTTTGCAGGAGATTATTGCTACAAAGGACAGAGTTCTTATTATGGGGCACCGCCTGCCTGACGCAGATGCCATTGGTGCTGCAGTGGGAATCAGCTGTATTGCCAGGGCAATGGATAAAAAGGCACATATTGTCATTAATGAGTCCATGGCAAGCGTAAAGCCCCTTCTGGAGCTTTTCAGGGATAAGGGCATCTATGGGGATGATTTTATCATCAACAGTTCCCAGGCATTAGAACTGGCCGGAAACAATACTGTACTGGCGGTAGTGGATGTAAACAAGCCAAGTATTACGGAGTGCCCTGATCTGATTAAGGAATGTAAGACAGTAGTTGTACTGGATCATCACAGACAGGGAAGCGAAGTCATTGAGAATGCCACACTTTCCTACGTGGAGCCGTATGCTTCCAGTGCCTGTGAAATGGTTGCAGAGGTTCTGCAGTATGTAGGCGGTAATGTAAAGGTGCGTTCTAATGAAGCAGACTGTATGTATTCAGGTATTATTATAGATACCAATAATTTCACAGCCAAGACAGGCGTCAGAACATTTGAGGCTGCGGCTTTCCTGCGCAGATGTGGCGCAGATGTGACAAGGGTGCGAAAGATGTTCCGTGATGATGCGAAGGAATATAAGGCGAAGGCAGAGGCAGTACGTAATGCCGAGATATATAAGAATGCATATGCAATCTCCAACTGTCCTGCGGATGGATTGGAGAGCCCTACAGTAGTAGGGGCACAGGCTGCCAATGAATTACTCAATATCAATGGAATCAAAGCAAGCTTTGTGACTACGGATTATCAGAACCGTATCTATATATCAGCCCGTTCCATAGACGAAGTCAATGTACAGATCATCATGGAGAGACTGGGCGGTGGCGGTCATATGAATATCGCCGGTGCACAGCTTGAAGATGTGAGCGCAGCGCAGGCAGCAGAGATCATTAAAGAAACAATTAATACTATGTTACAAGAGGGTGCAATATAATGAAGGTTATTTTATTACAGGATGTAAAATCCGTCGGTAAAAAAGGCGATATGGTGGAGTTGAGCGAAGGATACGCAAGAAATTTTATTCTGCCTAAGAAACTGGGAGTAGAAGCGAACAGTGCAAATATGAACAATCTCAAGCTTCAGAAAGCAAATGAAGCAAAACTGGCAAAAGAACAGTACGATGCAGCGGTAGCTTTCTCCAAGGAAGTGGAAGAGATGCTGGTCAAGGTAGGCTTAAAGTCCGGTGAAGGCGGTAAGACATTTGGCTCTATCTCTTCTAAGGAAATTGTAACAGCTGTGAAAGAGCAGTATGGTAAGGAAATTGATAAAAAGAAATTGCAGATGCCGGAAGCAATTAAGGCAATCGGTACTTATGAAGTGACTGTTAAGCTTCATCCCAAGGTAAGTGCAACACTTCGCGTAAAAGTAGAAAGCGTATAAAGGAGGACATGCTATGGCAGATATGGATGAGGCAGTACTCAAGCGCGTATTGCCGCATAGCATTGAAGCAGAGCAGTCAGTCATTGGCGCTATGCTGATGGATCGTGAGGCGATTACAATTGCCAGCGAGCAGATTAACGGCGAAGATTTCTATGGAAAACAGTATGGAATCCTCTTTGATACCATGGTGGAGCTTAACGATGAAGGAAAGCCGGTAGACCTGATTACACTGCAGGATCGCCTAAAGGAAAAGGCAGTTCCGCCGGAAATCTACAGTCTGGAATATATCCGTGATATCATGGACACGGTTCCTACATCAGCGAATATCAAGTATTATGCCAATATTGTTGCTGAGAAGTCCGTATTAAGAAAACTGATCAAGGTCAATGAGGAAATTGCCAATAATTGTTATAGCCAGAAGGAAACTCTGGAAGTTCTGTTAGAAGAGACAGAGAAGAAAGTCTTTGATATAGCGCAGAAACGTAATAACGGAGATTTCGTCCCCATCAGACAGGTCGTAATGAACGCAATGAATATGATTGAGGAAGCTTCCAAGCAGAAGGGAGCTGTAACCGGTATTGCGTCAGGTTTCATCGATCTGGATTATAAGACAGCAGGCTTCCAGCCTTCAGATCTGATTCTTGTTGCGGCAAGACCTTCTATGGGTAAAACGGCTTTTGTCCTGAATATCGCGCAGCATGTAGCTTTCAAAGACAATAAGGCTGTTGCCATATTCTCCCTGGAAATGTCAAAGGAGCAGCTGGTAAACCGTCTGTTATCTCTGGAATCCAAAGTAAACTCCCAGGCAATCAGAACAGGTAATATGAAGGATGATGAATGGGAGCGTCTGATAGAGAGTGCGGATATTATAGGTAAATCCAAGCTCCTGATAGATGATACACCGGGTATCAGTATTGGTGAACTGCGTTCCAAATGTCGTAAATTCAAGCTGGAATACGATCTGCAAATGATTATTATTGACTATCTGCAGCTGATGTCTGGCTCTGGCAGATCAGAATCCAGACAGCAGGAAATATCAGATATATCACGTTCCCTGAAAGCGCTGGCGAGAGAACTGCATGTGCCGGTAATTGCGCTGTCGCAGCTTTCACGAGCTGTAGAACAGAGACCGGATCACAGACCTATGTTATCAGACTTGCGTGAATCCGGAGCGATTGAGCAGGATGCCGACGTGGTAATGTTCATATACCGTGATGATTATTATAATAAAGATACTGAGATAAAGAATGTGGCTGAGATCATTCTGGCTAAGCAGAGAAACGGTGCAATAGGTACTGTAAATCTTGCCTGGCTGCCTGATTATACGCAGTTCGCAAATCTTGCAAAAGAACCTATGTAAATGATAGGAAAACACAGAAGAGAGTAAGACTTTGGGTCTTATTCTCTTTTATTATTTTAATAGAAAGCAGGAGGACGGAAATGATGGTCAAAGAAAAGAATTATCTGATCAATGAGGCTGCAAAAGAGGTACATGTGGAATCACATGTATTGAGATACTGGGAAGAGGAGCTGCGATTACCGATTAAACGCAACGAGCAGGGACATCGTATCTATACACAGGAGGACATAGACACATTTATTACAGTCAAAAAGCTCAAAGACCAGGGATTACAGCTGAAAGCGGTGAAGATGATCCTGGATAGTGATAAGGAGGAACAGGAAGACATGAAGGAAGGAAATCCTTTTGCGCAGAAGCATTTGACCAAAATCAGCAAGAATGGGGAAATGAAAGTCATACAGTTAAGACCGGCAGAACAGACCAATTGGAAGGAAAATCATATGATCGAAGTGAGAGAGAAAAAAGTAACACCCGCAGAGAAACAGCAGATTGCATTAAAAATGAAGGAGAGCGCAAGATTGCTGGAAGAGAAAGAAGATAAATATGTGAGGATGCAGTATCTGTTACAGAAGATGATTCAGGATGCAGTCGAAAAGAGTAATGAAAAGCTTCTGGACAATCTTTCGGTAAATCTGAGAGGTGATATGTGTAAAGAGCTTGATTATCAGTTCAGACTGTTGGAAGAGCGTGAGAATGCAAGGAATGAGGAGACCAGAAAAGTGCAGGAAGAGCACTATAAGCATGTGGACGAGCTTCTGACACAGTATCGTGGAAAGAAGAACAGCAGGAAAGAAGACAGCAAAGTAAAAAAGGAATTTCGCCTCTGGAGAAAAGCAGAAGCAAAATAGTACATAAAAAGACCTTAGATGATGAAATCTAAGGTCTTTTGCGTACATGCATATAATATGTTATGTACGGAATGTTCAATTAAGCCTGGTCGATAGAACCTGTAGGACATGCACCTGCGCAAGAACCGCAGTCGATGCACTTGTCTGCGTCGATTTCGAATTTGCCATCACCCATGCTGATAGCTCCTACTGGACACTGAGCTTCACAAGCTCCACAACAAACACAAGCGTCAGAAATCTTGTATGCCATAATAAAATACCTCCTTATATCATTTAAAATGGTTTCACAGCCGATTGATAAATACTTATCAATTGATTCTATTTTAATATATATAAGGGTAAATTACAAGCACCTGAATATAAAAAATGAGTAAAGTATCTAATAAGATACAATCAGTTATAAATTATGAAATTTTTGTTAAAAATAATGATGTACTTGCTTTTGTTCCCATAAAGTATTATAGTGATATGCGAATGTAACTTTTGGGTACGTAAGAATTTAAAAGTATAGGAGGATAAACGCATGGCAACAATTACCAAAGAAATGACAATTGGTGAGATATTAAGAACAAAGCCTGAAATCGCACCTGTTCTTATGAATGCAGGCATGCATTGTCTGGGATGCCCTTCTGCACAGGGTGAGTCCCTTGAAGAGGCTGCTATGGTACATGGAATGGATATCGATGCCCTTATGCAGGAGATTGCAGAGCTTGACAAATAATAGATAAGCCCCAAAAGGCTGTGACGAATTTCGTCACAGCCTTTTTTGTTGTAATTGAAATATAGAAAATATACTAGCACAGTGATAAAGCCTGAATTGCCTTATCTATGATCACTGGCTCAAAATGTTCTTCCATGTAAGCTTCGCTTGCAGAGACGAATTTCTCAGGATTGCCATACTCAGAGAGCATATTGCAGATCTTGTTAAATTCTTCCGGGGTGTGATCGGACTGTGTAACCACCAGCATATAGGTGGATTCCTTGTCATTCTTATATAAAGAATTCTTACCATTGTAATGCCGGATCAATACATGTGCCAGTCTCGCAACCAGATTCAGGGAATCAAAGGAATAGATTCTGGTTAATGATATGGCGGGCTTTACAGAATGTGCAGCAGCCTTATTGGACTTGGTATGATCGGCTGGAGCAGCAGCTGTATCTGATACAGTATCAGGAATCTTGGTATCATGTATTTTCTTGAACAGATCCAAAACATCATCAGCACCCTCGGAGAGACTCTGCAGAACAGAATCCAGACCGTTTCCGGATTCATCGTCATCGTCTTCATTATCTGTATCATGTACAGAAGGTGCAAACTTGGAGAATCGTGTATCCAGTTCCTCAGGATCTTCAACCTTGGTGATCACAAGCACGATGCATTCGGAGTTCAGGGGAATCGCTTCTATCATGAGCGGTATATCTTCTGCATCAAATCCGAATTCATAGGATGCCTGCTGCATCATATCACGAAACAGGCTTTTGGCTTTCTCTGTGCCATAAGCAAGCTCACTGATCTTGAGCTCACGATCTGCCAGATCTGCCTTGGTAAGAGTACAACGAATCTGATGGTCATTTACTTTTTCAATTTTCATAATATCACATCCTCACTATTTGATATTACAGCAGTTAAGACTTCTATAAGTCTTTCAACATATATTATACTGTGAAGGGTACTAAGTCAATAGTACTGCCTAACTGTTTGCGAAAAATTAATAAATTTGTTGTTATTTTGCAAGTGCCATAGCTTCCTTAGTACGAGTTTTTACATTTGAGGTACGAGTTTTTACATTTGGATTGCATAAACCTTCAGGATATGCTAATAATGCTTGTGTAAGGCGATGTAAAGAACAAATCATGTACAGACAGGAGGTTGTAGCACTTACTAAAAAGTTGTAGACTTTTTACCACTTATTGCAGTAAGTGGTTCAAAAGAATCGCTTATAGTATTTATCAAACATAAGCTTTTCATAAATCCATTATACAACATTTTTGGAATGATAGGTACATGTTCTGACATCTTTTGCTAAAATAGTTTATATATCACGCAAAATCCTTTTGGTATTTTAGCAAATTGAGACGTGAAGCCAATTACTTCCTTATTATATGTCAACCGACACAAATACCCGGCAGTAAAGTCTGTCCTGTTAGAGGCCCCTCTATACATAGTATATGTCGGTGAATTGAAAAGGAAATATTAGGTGCAGCATAAAATAATGACATTTTTGTAATGACGTTACAGGGATTGTCTGTTATAATGAGAACGATTGGGGGTAACCGTATGAAAAAGAAATTGATACCGGTTCTCCTGGCAATCGTTCTTATTGTCGTGATTGCGGCGATTGCTTTTGGAGGCAGTTTGATTGACAGATTTTCCTATTCCAAGGAAAGGGCAGATCTGAATTCGTATTATGGGCTGGAAGCGCAGGATGATATTGCAATTGTTCTGCAGGATGAGATTATTGAAGAGAAGGCAAAACTGATAGATGGTGTTTGCTACTTTGATCTTCCTACAGTTGAAAAATATTTCACAGACCGTTTCTACGTAAATACTCAGGAGCAGGTGCTTCTGTATACAACAGCCACGGATGTGATACGGATCAATATTGGTGACGAGAGTAATGTCATATATATATCAGGAGTTGGTAATTCCATTGATTACAGGGCAGCACTGTATGAAGGTGATACCCTGTATATTGCAGCAGACTATGTGAAGCGTTATGCAAACTTAGAGTATACACTCTATGATGCACCACTTCATATGCAGGTCTATACAAGCTGGGGACTGGTTACACAGGCTGAATTGACCAAGAAGACAGCTATCCGTTATCAGGGTGGCGTAAAGAGCAATATTCTGGAAGATGTAGAAGCAGGAGATACTGTGACAATCCTGGAAGAGATGGAGAACTGGACCAAGGTAAAGTCACAGGATGCCTATATCGGATATGTAGAGAACAAATATCTGTCTGATAAAACAGCAGTGCAGCAGACACCTGTTACAGACGCTATGGAAATCACATATAACAGCCTGAGCAAAGAGGGCACTGTAAATATGGCTTTTCATCAGGTCTTTGCAGAAGCAGCCAACAGTGAACTGAGCAGTCTGCTTGGCGCATCCAAGGCTGTCAATGTGGTAGCACCTGTATGGTTCAGACTTAATGACAATGCAGGTGGATTTGCAAGCATAGCTTCCGCATCCTATGTACAGCAGGCTCATAATGCAGGTGTGGATGTGTGGGCTGTAATTACTGATGTAGACAGCAAGAGCGTATATGATGTGGATATTGATTTTGAAGCATTGTTATCATCTTCACAGAATCGTGCGAATCTGATTGCCAATCTGATGCAGCAGGCAGATACATACGGCTTGGATGGCATTAATATAGACTTTGAAAAAGTCAGGGATGGTGCAGGCTCTCATTTTGTACAGTTTTTGAGAGAGCTGTCTATTGAGACACATAAACGTGGAATCGTGTTGTCTGTAGATAATTATGTACCTACGGAATATACAGCGCATTATAACCGCAAAGAACAGGGACTTGTAGTGGACTATGTAGTGGTTATGGGATATGATGAGTATTATGCCGGATGTGGTGAAGCAGGTCCAAATGCATCCATTACTTATGTAGAGAATGGTATTGCCAAAACAAAGGAAAGTGTTCCTGCGGAGAAAATCATTAATGCGGTTCCTTTCTATACAAGAGTATGGGAGAGTACCGGTGAAGGACCGAAAGCATCTACTCTGACTATGGCACAGCAGGCAGCATGGGTATCCAATTCAGGAACAGAGCCGGTGTGGCTGGATGAGTATTGCCAGAATTATGTGGAATATCAAAAAGATGGCAATACCATACAGTGTTGGCTGGAAGATACAGATTCTATCCGCGTAAAGCTCCAGGTCATGAAAGCACAGGGGATTGCCGGTGTAGCAGAATGGAAGCTTGGTATCGAGGACAGAGCAGTATGGGATGTCATTGAAAAGTATGTCAATGGAACTTTGGAATAAGCATGAATAAGAGGGGCAGGCAATTTACTTCTGAATTGTCTGCCTTTATCATAGAATAGAGTAAAATGAATATGGAATGGAAATCCATATGGAAGAGAGACAGGGACAGATACTGGGAAAAGTCATGACTTTTCTGCTGCTGGTATCTATGCTGCTGGTTGTGAAGGAATCAGCAGCATATGTGAATGTATTAACACAAAAGGAGATTGTACAGACACAGAAAACGATAGTCATTGATCCGGGACATGGGGGAAATGATCCGGGCAAGGTAGGAATTAATCAGGCACTTGAAAAGGATGTTAATCTGGAGATTGCATTGAAACTGAAAAAATATCTGGAGCAGCAGGATATTCATGTTGTGATGACCAGACAGGAAGACAAGGGCTTGTATGAAGAGACAGATACCAATAAAAAGGTAAAGGATATGAAGCAGCGCCTTTCTATTATGGAACAGTCGAAGCCTGCCCTGGTGGTCAGTGTACACCAGAACAGTTATCCAGAGGAAAGCATCAGTGGAGTGCAGGTATTTTACTATAGAGACAGTCTGGAAGGGAAAAAGGCTGCACAGCTGATGCAGGAACAGATGATAGAGACTCTCCAGCCTGTAAAGAAAAGAGAAGCCAAGGAGAACAGTACCTATTACATTCTGAAGAAAACCACAGTACCGACCATTATTGTGGAGTGTGGTTTCTTATCAAACAGTACGGAAGCGGGACTTTTGGTGACTCCTGAGTATCAGGAGAAGGTCGCCTGGGCTATTCATATGGGGATTATGAGATATCTGAATGCCGAGACTTGATTTTAGATGGCAGTTACGCTTTTCTAATAAAAAGATGTGTGATAGAATAGAAAAAAAGACAAGTAGAATCGAGGAGTATCATGAATACGAAGTTAGTGCGGGTGGATGTAGAGAGCCTGCAGGATGAAGCAAAAAAATCCCAGTCTCTTCAGATATTGAAAGAGGCGGGAGAGATCATAAAAAATGGAGGACTGGTGGCTTTTCCAACAGAGACTGTATACGGGTTAGGCGGAGACGCTCTGAATCCTGAGTCTTCCAGGAAAATCTATGCAGCCAAGGGAAGACCTTCCGATAATCCACTGATCGTTCATATTGCAGATATGGAGCATCTGGAACGAATTACAGAGAGCATACCAGAGGCAGCTTATACATTGGCGCAGCATTTCTGGCCGGGTCCATTGACCATGATTCTTCCAAAGTCAGAGGAAGTGCCTTTACAGACCACGGGTGGACTTCATACCGTGGCTGTCCGAATGCCAAGTCATCCGGTGGCGATGGCTTTTATCGAAGCAGCTGGTGGATATATTGCAGCACCAAGTGCGAATCTGTCAGGCAAGCCAAGCCCTACTCTCGCCAAATTCGTAGCGGAGGACATGGATGGCAGAATTGACATGATCATTGACGGGGATGGAATCGAAATCGGACTGGAGTCTACGATTGTAGACCTGACCGGAGAGAAGCCAATGATACTCAGACCGGGTTATATTACCAGAGAGATGTTAAAGGATGTGCTGGGTGAAGTAGAAGTTGACCGCACGATTCTTTCTGCTGATTCAAAGGAGCCGCCCAAAGCTCCAGGAATGAAATACAGACACTATGCGCCCAAGGGAGAGCTTACTATTGTGGAGGGTGATCCCAAGAAGGTAGCAGCGTATATCAATGAACAGACAGCGGCTCATAAGAGCAGAGGCGAGAAGACAGGAATCATCGGAACCAGTGAAATGGCAAAGAAATATCAGGCAGACAGCATTAAGATTGCCGGCAGCAGGGATGATGAGGAAGCCATTGCCAGACAGTTGTATACATTCCTGAGAGAATTTGATGATGAGGATGTCGCATTCATGTATTCAGAGGCTTTTGACTCGACAGGAATGGGACAGGCAATCATGAACAGACTGCTCAAGGCAGCAGGACACAAGGTAGTCAATGTGTAGGAATCCTGCACTGACATATATAGGAAGAATGAGGAGAAAAGAATATGATAGCATTAGGTTGTGACCACGGTGGATTTGCATTGAAGGAAGAAGTGAAGGCTCATTTACAGAAGAGAGGTCTGGAAGTAAAGGATTGTGGATGCTACAGCACAGAATCCTGTGATTATCCTGTATTTGGACATGCAGCTGCCCAGGCAGTAGCAGATGGAGAGTGTGAGAAGGGTATTGTAATCTGTACGACAGGTATTGGCATCTCTATCTCTGCCAACAAGGTAAAAGGCATTCGCTGTGCACTGTGCAGTGATTCTCTGTCAGCCAAAATGACAAGACTTCATAATAATGCCAACATGCTGGCAATGGGAGCCGGAATCGTGGGAACCAATCTGGCTTTGGACATTGTAGATACATTCCTGGATACAGAATTCTCAGGTGAGGAACGTCATCAGAGAAGAATCAATCTCATTGAACAGTAATAATCATTTATCAATATAGTACAAGAAGGAGAAAGAAACATGGCAAAAGTAGTAGTAATGGATCATCCGCTTATTCAGCATAAAATCGGTTATATCAGAAGAACAGACACAGGTACAAAGGATTTCAGAGAGACCATCGCAGAAATCGCAAACCTTATCTGCTATGAGGCAACAAGAGATCTGAAATTAAAGGATGTTGAGATTGAGACACCAATCTGCAAGACCACTGTAAAAGAACTGGCAGGTAAGAAACTGGCAGTTGTTCCGATTCTGAGAGCAGGTCTTGGAATGGTAGATGGTGTACTGCAGCTGGTTCCGGCAGCAAAAGTGGGTCATATCGGACTGTATCGTGATCCTGAGACTCTGGAACCGGTAGAGTACTATTGCAAGCTTCCGGCAGACTGCGCGCAGAGAGAGGTATTCGTAGTAGATCCCATGCTGGCAACAGGTGGTTCTTCTGTAGCGGCTATCAAGCTTTTAAAGGACAGAGGATGCAAGAATATTCATTTTATGTGCATTATCGCAGCACCAGAAGGTGTCGAGAGAATGAAGAAAGAGCATCCTGATGTAGATATCTACATTGGCTCTCTGGATGAGAAATTAAATGAGCATGGTTATATTGTTCCGGGACTTGGAGATGCAGGAGACAGAATTTTCGGTACAAAATAATGTGAAAAACAAACGGGAGACAGCATGAAAAGACAGGACTATATTACATGGGATGAATATTTCATGGGAGTTGCAAGACTATCCGCCAGACGTTCCAAAGATCCCAATACCCAGGTAGGATGCTGTATCGTCAGCAATACAAACCGTATCCTGTCTATGGGATATAATGGATTCCCAAATGGCATTGGAGATGACGAATTCCCATGGGAACGCGAAGGCGAAGAATACGATACCAAGTATCCTTATGTGACTCACAGTGAACTGAATGCAATTCTCAATTACCGGGGAGGAAGCCTGGAAGGCGCCAAGCTTTATGTGTCTCTTTTCCCGTGTAATGAATGTGCAAAGGCAATTATTCAGGCTGGTATAACAACAGTTGTGTATGGAGAGGACAAGTATCCGGACAGTGTATCTGTAAGAGCATCCAAGAGGATGTTCGATGCAGCGAAAGTGCGTTATTATCCGTATCATAGAACCGGACGCCACATTGAGCTGGAGCTATAGAATACGTATAGGGGGAGAAGGTTACGGGAAGGGATAACAGGCAGGCACGAAAAAGAATAGCTGCATTGATTCTGTGCCTGGCAATGACGACGGCTGCAGCAGGTGGAATGCCAATGACCACGCATGCAGAGACCACTTTGCAGAAGCTGCAGAAAGCAAAGGAAGAGAAGAATAAGACACAGCAGGCTAAAGACAATACACAGGAGAGAAAGGATTCCCTGAAAATCACACAGAATTCTCTACTGGGACAGCTGAGCAGTCTTAATGATGATCTGGAACAGATTGGTAATAAGCTGCAGGGGCTGGAACAAAATATTACGGATAAAGAAGCACAAATCTCCAGGACTCAGGATGAGCTGGCAGAAGCTGTACGTATTCAGGATGAGCAGTATGCTGCCATGAAGATACGTATTAAATACATGTATGAACGGGGAAATGACAATTATCTGGAGCTTCTGTTCACTGCCGGAAGTTTCAGTGATTTTCTGAGTAAAAGTGAGTATGTGGAGAGACTGCACAGTTATGACCGCCGTATGCTGGAGCAATATCAGGAAGCAAGACGCCAGGTAGAAGAGACACAGAGCCGTCTGGAAGAGGAACTGGCGAGTCTGGAAGATCTGCATGAGCAGACCCAGGAAGAACAGGGTAAGGCTTCTGAAAAGGTGAAGCAGACAGCTGACAGTGTAGCTGATTATGCCAATCAGATACAGGATGCAGAGGCGACCATAGACCAGCTTGAGGATATGATCTCACAACAGGAGAATGATATTGCAGCCCTGCAGAAGCAGTATGAGGAAGAGCTTGCCTTATCCAGACTGGCAGCACAGTCTGCATGGCGTGATATTTCAGAAGTTACATTTGAAGAAGGAGACCGTTATCTGCTTGCCAATCTGATCTATTGTGAAGCAGGAGGCGAGCCTTATGCAGGACAGGTCGCAGTAGGTGCAGTTGTCATTAACCGTGTGCTGAGTTCAAGATATCCCAATACAGTCGTGGGGGTTATCTATCAGAATAAGCAGTTCTCGCCGGTAGCAAGCGGACGACTGGCACTGGCACTGGCAAACAATAAGGCAACGGCCAGCTGTTATCAGGCAGCCGATGAAGCAATGAGCGGTATCACGAATGTAGGGCAGTGTGTATATTTCAGAACTCCGATAGAAGGACTGACCGGACTGCGGATTGGGGGACATATATTCTATTAATGATGAGAAAATTTTATGGCGCAGCATATACAGATGTTGGAACTGTAAAGACTGTAAATCAGGACAGCCTTATGATAAGGATTGCTGATATTGGTATGCATAAGACAGCATTTGCAGTAGTGTGTGACGGTATGGGTGGTCTACAGCAGGGAGAGCTGGCAAGTGCAACAGTGGTAAGAGCCTATGAGAAATGGTATGAAGAGGAATTGCCTGAACTTCTGGAGCAAAGCCATACAGAGAAAGTATTTGCCAATACACTTGAAGATACATGGAGCAGGATTGCCCTGGAGTGTAATGAGAAGATCAGAAAATATGGACACAAACAGGGTGTGAATCTGGGGACGACTCTGACCGCAATACTTCTAGCCGGACAGGTATATTATATTCTGCATGTCGGTGATGGCAGGGTATATGAGTTTACCGGGAAAGGCACAAAGATTTTGACAAAAGATCAGACTTATGTGGCAAGAGAAGTAGAACTGGGGCACATGACAGTAGAACAGGCAAAAAATGACAGTAGGAAAAGCGTATTGCTACAGTGCATTGGGGTAAATGAGACATTGCGGCCGGATTTTATGATGGGAGAAATACCAGAAAATGCAGCATTTCTTGTGTGTACAGACGGATTCTGGCATGAACCTCCACGGGAAGTGTTGTATCGAACCTGTTATGAAGACATGCAGATGCTGGAGTGGATGCCACAGAATAATAAACAAAATGCAGCAAGTATGCAGGAAACATTAAAAGGTCTGGCTTCCAGAAGCAAACAGCGGGGAGAGAGGGACAACCTTTCAGCAATTCTCATACAGGTAAAATAAATGGGACGAGGATTATTCCTTGTCCCATTTGTCTATATAAGAAGTCAGTGTATCAAATTTATCTTCGTAAATAATGCGAAGCAGCGAGTCCACATGGCGTAGTGCAAGTGTAATCTTAGAGGAATCACATAACTGCCGCTCGGCTGCAAGTGCCAGCTCATCCAAATCCAGAACTTTGGTAAATCCATCAGGATAGACAACGACATCAGCAAGCAGGTCTGTAACAATAAGACTGTTGGTATCTTCCTGAAAATCATAATCTACAATGTCGCAGTACCAGTACATAAGACTATTATCCGCCCTGTAGAATTTACTGACTTTAAATCCGTGTTTGAGAAAATAGCAGGAGAATCCATGATGCAGTTCTCTCTTGGGCTTGAGGGTGTTCCATTTGGTAATGATGATGTCATCTGTAAGTTCAAGAACCTTATCATCTTTTAATAAAACACATTCCTCGGGAATCATTCGTTTCCGATAAAGTACAGGGTTATCCTTCATAGGGTACGTTCTCCTTTCAATTTTGGGGTTATTTTATCGCATTTAGGGAAGCATTACAAGTAGATGCGGACAAAATCAGGATTAAAAATGTGTTCACATGGACAATATAAACATAATTAGTTGGTATAATTATGCAAATAATAAAAATAGAATAAATAACACGAAAAAAACAGTCATTTGCTAGACAGAAAAAGTGAAAGTCGGTATAATTATATTCAGATATCGAAAGAAGGGAGCAGAAAATGAGAGACGGGAAGAAAGATCGGTCTAAGGTATACCAGTCATTTGCACTGGTTACACAATTTGGCATAACGATGCTTGTTCCTATCGCATTATGTTCATTTCTGGGGTGGTATCTGGATCAGAGGTTAGGAACAGAATTTCTTTTTGTTCTGCTTTTTTTTGTGGGCGCATTGGCAGGATTTCGGAATATTTTTATTTTGGCGCGAAAGGTGTATGAAAATAAGGATACTCCAAATAATGATTATGCGTCTGTAAGAAGCAGGCTTGCGAAAGAGAAAGGGCAGACTGACCATGTTCTAATCAGCAAAAAGGGAGATGGAAGAAATGCGCAGGCTTCGAGACATCAATAGTGCACTGCCAGGGTTAATGCTTGGAATCATTGTATGCGGTGTAATCAGTGAAATAGCAGGCGTCTTCCTTGTAGCAGATAAGCTAAACTATACCATAGGACTCTGGATCGGGGTTCTGACTGCACTTGGCATGGCATTGCATATGGCATATGTCCTGGATCGTGTGCTGGATCGGGGTGAAAAAGGGGCGCAGGCAGCAGTGGCAAGACACAGCATCATACGTTATCTTGCAGTGATTCTTGTGCTTGGGGTTCTGATGATAACTGAAGTAGGCAACCCCATAGCGGCATTTGTAGGAATTATTGGACTTAAAGTATCTGCATATATACAGCCGCTTTTTGCAAAGCTGTCCCACAGGAAAGAAAAAACTGAATAAAGAATAGAAACAGGAGGTGAGTTTATGGAAGCAGGAATTTTGTTATCCTCGGCTGATGATATAGATTTTATGATACATGGAGTATTCCAGTACAGTTTCTTTGGTCATACAGTATGGATAACAACCACGCATGTATGCCTGTTCATAGTAATGATGATGCTGGTCATCTTCTGTCTATGCGCAAATCGGGCGGTTAAGCATGCAAGTGAAGTCCCAGGTGGTTTTCAGAATGTGGTGGAACTGATCGTGGAGAAGCTTGATGGCATGGTAAACGGTGTAATGGGTAAGAATGGAGCCGCTTTTGCCAACTATATCGGTATTCTCTTCATGTTCATACTGTTGAGCAACATATCGGGACTGTTTGGACTTAGACCGCCAACAGCAGATTATGGTGTGACACTTGCATTAGGTCTGATTACTTTTACCTTGATCACATTTAATAAGTTCAGGTATCAGAAGGTATCAGGTGTCATCAAGGGACTGTGTGATCCATGGCCTATCTGGGCGCCAATCAATATCATCGGAGATATCGCAGTACCGATTTCTCTGTCTTTGCGTCTGTTCGCCAATGTCCTTTCGGGAACAGTTATGATGGCATTGATCTATGGATTACTGGGATTTATTGCTACAGCATGGCCTGCAGCACTTCATGTGTATTTTGATTTGTTCTCAGGAGCAATTCAGACGTATGTATTCAGTATGTTGACCATGACATACATTAATAATGCAATTGAAGGATAATTTATAACATAAGGAGGAACTATTACATGGAATTTAATTCAAACTTTATCTTAGGTTGTTCAGCAATCGGCGCAGGTCTGGCAGTTATCGCCGGTATCGGACCTGGTGTTGGTCAGGGTATCGCAGCAGGACATGCAGCAGCAGCAGTAGGAAGAAATCCGGGAGCAAAATCAGATATTACATCTACCATGCTTCTTGGACAGGCAGTTGCCGAGACAACAGGTCTGTATGGTCTGTTGGTTGCTATGCTTCTGTTATTCGTTAAGCCTTTAGTTCCCTAAGCCCGAACTTAGGAGTAAAAATGAAGAAAGGAGGCTTACAGCATGATACTTGCTACTGAAACGGAAGGATTAAGCCGTTTGTTCGATCTGGATTTTCAGCTTCTTGCAGATGCATCCCTGATGATCATAGCCATGTTCTTTCTTTTTATGTTTGCATCACATTATCTGTTCAATCCTGTAAGAAAAATGCTTCAGGACAGACAGAATAAGATAAAAGGTGAACTGGAACAGGCTGCGCAGGATCAGGAAAGCGCCAAGGAGAGCCGCAGGCTCTATGAAGAGAAGCTGGCAGCAGTAGAAAAAGAAGCTGAAGCGATTCTGGCAGATGCCCGTAAACGCGGCATGGAGAATGAAGCAAGAATTGTCGCAGAGGCTAAGGAAGAAGCTGCAAAGATCGTGGATCGGGCCAAAGTAGAGGCAGAGCTTGAAAAGAAGAAGATGGCAGATGAGGTAAAACGTGAAATGGTTGCAGTTGCATCTGTTATGGCAGCAAAGATTGTTGCAGCGAATATAGATGCCAATGCACAGCATGAACTCATTGAGGAAACATTGAAAGAAATAGGTGATAGCACATGGCTAAGCTGATTTCCAAAACATACGCAGATGCGTTATTTGAACTTGCCATAGAAGAGAACCAGACGGTCAGCTTCAGACAGGAGGTAGAGAGCCTTCAGCAGATTCTGAAGGATAATGAGGAGTTTCATAAATTCATGAATCATCCCAAAATTCCCAAGGAAGAGAAAAAAGCTGCACTTGAGAATATCTTTCGCGGCAGAATAGATAATGAGCTGCTCGGTTTCCTCATTATCATCGTGGATAAGGACAGATATGGAAAGATTGAAGAAATTCTGGATACTTTTATTGCGGAAGTGAAGGAATACAACCATATCGGTACAGTGGATGTAACAACTGCTGTTGATTTATCCGCACAGGAGAAAGAGGATATCGAAAAGCGTCTGCTGGATACCACGGATTATGAGCAGATTGAATGTAATTATACAGTTGATCCTACACTGATCGGCGGTATGATCATTCGAATCGGAGATCGTGTAGTAGACAGCAGTATTCGTACAAAGCTGGATAAAATGGAGCGGGAGCTTATGGCAATCCAGCTGGTATAGAACTATGATGAAATAAACAAGAAAGGTGCGAAGATCCATATGAATTTGAGACCAGAAGAAATCAGTTCTGTGATTAAGGATCAGATTAAGAGGTATGCTTCTGACCTGGAAGTATCTGATGTGGGTACAGTTATTCAGGTAGCAGATGGTATTGCCCGTGTGCACGGACTTGAGAAAGCAATGCAGGGTGAACTTTTGGAATTCCCCGGTGAAGTATATGGTATGGTCATGAACCTGGAGGAAGATAATGTTGGTGCAGTATTATTGGGAAGCGCCAGCAGTATCAATGAAGGTGACACTGTAAAGACTACAGGACGAGTAGTAGAAGTACCTGTAGGAGACGCAATGCTTGGACGAGTAGTGAATGCACTGGGACAGCCAATTGATGGTAAAGGTCCTATCCAGACAGACAAATATCGTCAGATCGAAAGAGTCGCTTCCGGCGTTATCACCAGAAAATCTGTTGATACCCCATTACAGACTGGTATTAAGGCAATTGATGCCATGGTACCTATCGGAAGAGGACAGCGTGAACTTATCATTGGTGACAGACAGACCGGTAAAACGGCAATTGCCATTGATACGATCATCAACCAGAAGGGACAGAATGTAAAATGTATTTATGTTGCAATTGGTCAGAAAGCATCTACTGTTGCAACAATTGTGAAGACTCTTGAAGAGTTCGGAGCTATGTCTTACACCACAGTAGTAGCATCTACTGCAAGTGAATTGGCACCGTTACAGTATATAGCACCGTATGCGGGCTGTGCGATCGGTGAGGAATGGATGGAGAATGGAGAAGATGTACTTGTCATTTATGATGATTTAAGTAAGCATGCTACTGCATACCGTACACTCTCCCTGCTTCTGAGACGTCCACCCGGCCGTGAAGCATATCCTGGTGACGTATTCTATCTGCATTCCAGACTGCTTGAAAGAGCTGTTCGTATGAGTGATGAATACGGCGGAGGTTCCCTGACAGCACTTCCTATTATTGAGACACAGGCAGGAGATGTATCTGCATACATCCCAACCAATGTTATCTCTATTACAGATGGTCAGATCTATCTGGAGACAGAAATGTTCAATTCAGGTTTCAGACCTGCTGTTAATGCCGGCTTATCCGTATCACGAGTAGGTGGTTCAGCACAGATTAAAGCTATGAAGAAGATTGCAGCGCCAATCCGTGTTGAACTGGCACAGTATCGTGAACTGGCATCTTTTGCACAGTTTGGTTCCGAACTGGATGCAGATACCAAGGAGAAGCTGGAACAGGGTGTCAGAATCAAAGAAGTATTGAAACAGCCTCAGTATAAGCCAATGCCTGTACAGTATCAGGTTATTATCCTGTATGTAGCAACCAAGAAATATCTTCTGGATGTACCTGTAGAGAATATTACAAGATTTGAAAGTGAATTCTTTGAGTTCCTGGATACACAGTATCCTCAGGTTCCGCAGGCAATCAAGGAGGAGCAGGTAATTTCTGACGAAACAGAAAAAACACTGGTTACAGCAATCGAAGAGTTTAAGAAGAGATTTCACTAATGTCTTCTGACAAGAAAGGAGTTTTCTTATGGCTTCCATGAGAGACATCAAAAGGCGTAAGAGCTCTGTACAGAGTACACAGCAGATTACGAAAGCGATGAAGCTGGTATCCACTGTAAAGCTGCAGAGGGCAAAGGGGCGTGCGGAGAAGTCTAAGACATATTTCTCCTGCATGTATGATACGGTGGCATCTATGCTGTCCAAAGCAGGGACAGTGAACCATCCGTTCCTGATGGCTGGAGAATCTACTAAGAAGGCAGTTATTGTGATCACTGCTAACAGAGGACTTGCCGGAGGGTATAACTCTAACATTGTGAAACTGATCAAAAACAGTGATTTCAAGAAGGAAGATCTGTTGCTCTATACGATAGGTACAAAGGGCAGGGATGCATTGGCACGGCTTGGCTATACAATTGCAGCGGATTATTCGGAAGTAATTGACGAGCCAATGTATTCTGATGCAATGGAAATAAGCAAGAAGCTGTTGGAAGAGTTCGCTGCAGGCAGAATTGGAGAAATCTATGTTGCTTACACCGGATTTAAAAATACAGTGACGCATGTTCCAACCTTGTTGAAGCTTCTGCCTGTAAAAGTAGAGGATGACCGTCCACAGAGTGAGGATCATCAGGCAGTGATGGAATTTGAACCGGAGTGTGAGGAAGCGATTGATCTGATCATTCCCAAGTATATTACAAGCCTGATCTATGGAGCACTTATCGAATCTGTAGCAAGTGAGAACGGAGCAAGAATGCAGGCTATGGATTCTGCTACCAGCAATGCTGATGATATGATCAGTAAACTGTCGCTCCTTTATAATAGAGCCCGTCAAAGCTCGATTACACAGGAATTAACAGAAATCATCGCAGGTGCGGAGGCTATTTCATAAGGGTAAGCTTACCCGCACAATAAAATGATAATATAAGAAAGAGGTAGAAAATGGCAGATAAGACAGTAATTGGTAAGATTACACAGGTTGTCGGTGCCGTACTCGATATTAAGTTCAAAGAAGGGGAACTTCCACAGATCAATGAAGCAATCAGGATCACTCGCACGGATGGTTCCAATCTGACAGTCGAGGTGGCACAGCATCTGGGTGATGATACGGTAAGATGTATCGCCATGGGACCTACTGACGGATTGATGAGAGGAATGGATGCGCAGGCAACAGGAGCGCCCATTACCGTACCGGTAGGAGAAAATACACTGGGACGTATGTTTAACGTACTTGGTGAACCCATTGATAATAAACCTGTTCCGGAAGGCGTAGGCTATGAGCCGATTCACAGACCTGCACCTGAATTCAAGGAGCAGTCAACAGAAACAGAACTGTTGGAGACCGGTATTAAGGTCGTAGACCTTCTTTGCCCTTATCAGAAGGGTGGTAAGATTGGTCTGTTTGGTGGTGCCGGTGTAGGTAAGACAGTCCTGATTCAGGAGCTGATTCGAAATATCGCTACAGAACACGGTGGATATTCTGTATTTACCGGTGTAGGTGAGCGTACCCGTGAGGGTAATGATCTGTATCATGAAATGACAGATTCAGGTGTTATTAACAAAACGACCATGGTATTCGGACAGATGAACGAGCCACCCGGAGCCAGAATGCGTGTAGGTCTGACAGGACTTACCATGGCAGAGTACTTCCGTGACAAAGGCGGCAAGGATGTCCTTTTATTCATTGATAATATTTTCAGATTTACACAGGCTGGTAGTGAAGTATCCGCATTGCTTGGCCGTATGCCTTCAGCAGTAGGTTATCAGCCTACATTACAGACAGAAATGGGTGCTTTGCAGGAGCGAATCACTTCTACCAAGAATGGTTCTATCACATCTGTACAGGCTGTATATGTTCCTGCGGATGACTTGACAGACCCTGCACCGGCAACGACATTTGCCCATCTGGATGCAACTACGGTTCTGTCCCGTTCTATTGTAGAACTTGGTATTTATCCTGCTGTAGACCCGTTGGAGTCTACATCCAGAATCCTGGACCCTCGTATCGTAGGTGAGGAACATTATCAGGTAGCCAGAGGCGTACAGCAGATTCTGCAGAAATATAAGGAATTACAGGATATTATCGCAATTCTGGGTATGGATGAGCTTTCAGAAGATGATAAGCTGGTCGTAAGCCGTGCCAGAAAGATACAGAGATTCCTGTCCCAGCCATTCCATGTTGCAGAGCAGTTTACCGGTGTAGATGGTAAGTATGTGCCGATTTCAGAAACAATCAGAGGTTTCAAGGAGATTCTGGAAGGCAAACATGATGATATCCCGGAAGGTCATTTCCTGAATGCCGGAACTATTGATGATGTAGTAGCCCGTGCCAAGTAAGGGGTGAGCAGATGGCAGAGAAGTTCAAACTTACAATTGTGACACCGGATCGTGAATTCTATAACGAAGATGTGGATATGGTAGAATTCAATACGACAGAGGGTGAGATCGGTATTTATAAAGGACATGCTCCTCTCACTGTAATCGTAAGTCCTGGGATTCTTAGAATTACGCAGGGCGACCAGACAAAGAGTGCAGCACTTCATACCGGATTCGTACAGATTCTACAGGATGAAGTCACTATTCTGGCAGAAGTCATTGAGTGGCCTGGAGAGATTGATGAAGAGCGTGCCAAGGCGGCAAGAGAACGTGCTGAGGCAAGACTGCGCAGCAGAGCAAATGTTGACGTAGCCAGAGCAGAGGCAGCATTGATGAGATCTATCACAAGAATCAATGCGGCACAACTCAGATAACACATAGTAACACCAAAAATAGGGAAGCGCATATGATAATCATAAAAAGGCAGGGAGACAATGCCATGGATTATCGTAGGGCGCTTCCTTTTTATCATGCATATTCACAGTATGGGGACTTGGGACAGATGGATGCAGATGCAGTAGCCGGGGATCTGGAATATCTGCAGCAGATGTATCCTTCTTATGCTAAAAAATATCAGGTCCGGATCAGCCAGATGCTGGATCGTATGGATTATGAGGGCAGTATGATCTATGACCAGTATCCTGACAGATGGCAGCTGGAACGGTTTATAGACAGTATCATGACCACAATAAAGCAGGAAGAGGCGAAGCTTTGCCAAGAACAGGAAGAAGACAAATGGCCATGGATCAGAGAACTGATTACAGTACTGGTATATTATGAAATACTGAAAAGACGAAATAAAAAGAAAAAGTATTATCTTTTTTAGAAGCAAGACATAGATGCAAGATTGCAGTTTCTGATCAGGTTATAACTGCAATCTTGCGGATTGCCTGTAATTGCAGTAATATAGTATCTATTCAGAGTCATGTGAACTGGTAAAGGAACAGACAGGAACGGAAGAGAGGAACATTATGGACACATTAAAGCTGCTGATGGAACAACAGATAGAGAATCAGGTGATCTTTACGGGAATCATTGCCAGTAATCCCAGAGATAAAGAGAATGCCGGTAAGGTAAAGCTGCGTCCTGTCGTTATGAAGGACAAGCTGGTCTACCAGGCAGAACGATTCAGCAATAATAAGGCATACCATACGAATCTGGAGCCGGATAAGCTGCCTGATTATGTGGCGGGGCTCGCACAGGATTTCAAACAGCTTGAGATGGATACGGCAAAAGAACATATTACAGTATTAGTGAGTAAAAAAGGCAAAGTAACCATAAAGCGCAGGCAGCAGAAAGAAGAACAGAATATTTCAGTTAGTAAGCTGAATCACAATAAGACAAAACAGTATATTTTAGAAGAGGGAGTCAGTGTGCCTTTTCTGGTAGATCTGGGCGTGCAGACTGGGGAAGGACGTATTGTACATGCCAAGTATGATAAATTCCGTCAGATTAACAGATACCTGGAATTTGTCAGGGATATCCTTCCCAGTCTGCCAAAAGACAGGACATTGACCATTATTGATTTTGGCTGTGGCAAATCGTACCTGACCTTTGCACTTTATTATTATTTGAAAATATTGAATAATTATGATATACAAGTCATAGGATTAGATTTAAAGGAAGATGTGATAGAAAAGTGTAATGTGTTAAGCCTGAAATACGGTTATGACGGACTGACTTTTCATGTGGGAGATATCAGCACTTACCAGGGTGTTGATGAGGTAGATATGGTAGTAACGCTGCATGCCTGCGATACTGCAACGGACTATGCACTGGCTAAGGCAGTCAGGTGGAATGCCAAGGTTATATTATCCGTTCCCTGCTGTCAGCATGAGCTGAACAGACAGATACATTGTAAGGAGCTGGAGGCGGCAACAAAATACGGGCTGATCAAAGAACGAATGGCGGCACTGCTTACGGATGCAATCAGGGCAGATCTTCTGGAAGAACAGGGATATGATACCCAGATTCTGGAGTTTATTGATATGGAACATACACCTAAGAATATATTGATCCGCGCAGTGAAGAAGACAGGTATGCGATATGAGAATAAGGCATCCAGGGGAGAGTCTGTACAGGAGCTGGTTGATTTCCTGCAGGTGGACCCTACACTGCGTAATCTGTTGGAGAAAGGACAAGCATGAGAAAAACCATTATCAAAATCATTGTATGTATCTGTGTTTTTGTGATAACGCTGTTTATTGGCAGTAATGTATACAATCAGGGAAATGCAGATATGACTTCGGAGATGAGTGATGCTTCTCTTCCTATCGTAAAAATGACCAGAGAAGGGGAGTATTTTAATACGCTTCATGGTCTCAGACAGGAGGTAGACGGTTGTTTCATGCGGGATACGCTGACTCCGTTGGGGGAGAACCGGTCGTTGTCTTTTACAATAGATAAATATGGCAATACGATTGATGAGCTGACCTTTGAAGTGCGCAGCATTGATGGAACCAGACTGGTAGAAAAGACGAAGGTCACAGACTATCAGGAGAATGACAAGAGCATTTCAGCCAGCATAACCATAAAGGATCTGATTGAGCAGAATACAGAATATAACTGGATACTTCTGGTGACTACACAGGGGGAAACAATCCGGTATTATACAAGAATTATGGACGCAGGCGATTACCATCTGGATGAGAAGCTTGCTTTTGTAAGAGAGTTTCATGAGAAGACCTTTGATCCTGACAGGGTCAACGAGCTGAGTACGTACATGGAATCCAATTCCAAGGGCGATAATACGACACTTGCCAGGGTAGATATCCACAGCAGCCTGAGTCAGGTAGCATGGGCGGGGCTTTCAGCGGTCCAGGTAACGGATTCTGATGTTATTGTGAGTGAAATTGATGCGCAGACAGCTTCTATCAGGGTAAATTATATGGCAATGATCAGGGCTGATGGTCAGAGCAGATATTATAATATCAGCGAGTTCTACCGGGTCCGTTATACTTCTGACAGAATGTATCTGCTGGATTTTGAGAGAACGATGAACCAGATTTTTGATGCACAGGCAGACGTCTATGCAAGTAATAAGATTATGCTTGGTATTCGTGGGAGCGATGTGCAGATGATGGAAAGTGACGGAGGAAGCAACCTGGCTTTTGTCAATGAAAATCAGTTGTTTTGTTATCATGCCGCAGATAAGAAAATGGCTTATTTGTTCAGCTTTTATGAGGAGAAGTCAGGACAGTACGATATCAGGACAATATATGACCATCATGGTATCAAAATCTTGAATGTAGATGAGACAGGAAATGTGACTTTCATGGTATATGGATATATGAACCGCGGAAGCCATGAGGGAACTGTGGGAATACTGGTATATGAGTACAATGGTATGCTCAATACCATAGAAGAACAAATATTCATACCTTGTAATAAAGCGTATGCTGTTCTTAAGGCTGATGTAGAACAGTTGTCCTTTGTAAATAAGAGCGGTATCCTGTATCTGTATCTGGATGGTTCTATTCTGGCTATTAATCTGCCGGAGGGCTCCTATACGGAGATTGCAACACAGGTACAAGAAGGCAGTTTCCAGGTATCCCAGAAAGAGGAAATGCTGGTATGGCAGAATTCGGCAGATGCCTATGACTGTACGAAACTGATTTTGATGAATCTGAATACGGGCAACACCCGGGAGATTACAGCGACTGGTAATAACAGAATGATGCCGCTTGGTTTTATGAATGAAGATCTGATCTATGGAGTCGCAGAGTATGGCGATATTATCAGGGATTCTTCCGGTTCTATTACATTCCCCATGTATGCTGTCTATATTCAGAATGAGCAGGGCGAGATACTCAAAAACTATCATCAGGATGGAATCTATGTAACGGGAAGTGCGGTAAATGATAATCTGATCACGCTCAAGCGTGTGCAGAAGGAGGCAGCAGGGCAATATACACAGGTTTCAGACGATCAGATCGTGAATAACATTGTGGAAGAGAATGGTTATAACAGCTGGGAGACGGTAGCAACCCAGAAATATGAATCAATCGTGCAGATTGTCGTGAAAAGTACCATTGAGACTAAGAGCCTGAAATATACGAAGCCAAAGGAAGTGTTATATGAAGGCTCCAGAGACATGCTGGTGCATATAGAGCAGCCCATTCTGCGCTATTATGTATATGGCAAAGCCGGTGTCATGGGAACGTTCTCCCATCCGTCAGATGCAATCAATCTGGCATATTCACTGAATGGTGTTGTAGTCAATGAAAATGGGGAGTATATCTGGAAGAAGACCGCCCGCAGTACAAGAAACCAGATCATGGCGATTACAGGTACACAGGCAGATGCAGAGACTTCACAGCTTGCAGTATGTCTGGAGACCATATTAAGTTATGCAGGAACAGCAAGAAAAGTACAGCCGTTACTGGATCAGGGCATGACTGCAACGGAGATTCTGGCTGAGGGAATGAATGATGTACGGATACTGGAGTTAAGCGGAGTAAGCCTGGATGCAGTCCTTTACTACGTGAATCAGGATATACCGGTATTGATTTCGCTTAATGATGACAGTGCAGTGCTGGTCATCGGCTTTAATGAGCAGAATATTGTGGTGATGGACCCGGAGGCGGGAACTGTATATAAGAAGGGAATGAATGACTCAACGAAATGGTTTGAAGAGAACGATAACCAGTTTGTGGCATATATCAAAGAAAAATAAGATTTGTTATGTATACAAAACATTGCGTATAATTTCTGAAAATGATATACTTTTAACTGTATATATCAATAATGAGGGCATAGGAACATAAAAGGTAGACATAATTGCCCGTAAAAAACATGGAGGGAATTCAAATGAAAAGAAGATGGAGCTTTAGACTTGCTCTCGTCATGCTGTTTGCCATGCTGATGCAGATGACTGTATGTGCTGCCGGCAATGCGACAGTAACAATCAACAGCTGTACGATAGCAGGTAACACAGTGACAGTTGTGGCTACCGGAGCAGTACCGGCGTCAGATGATGGTGTCTATTATCTGTTCGAGTTAAAGCCATATCAGACAGAGGTAGGGGCAAGAGCAGATTTCTGTGCATCTGCACCGGCAGCTGAGACAGCTATTTTTACAACTACCCTGGATTATAACAGTGCAGGAAACAAGCTGTATTCCAGATTTGTTGTAACAACCAGACAGGGTGGTTTATTCGTACCTGTCAGCAATGAAATGTATATTACCAACCCGGAAGCATTAGCAACTAAGGCAACAGGTTATCCTGTCAGATCAAAGAAGGGACTGACTGCAGACTGGAGATACAGCGATGAATTAAGCAGCCTTGGAGCAGGTTATGCATCCTACGAGCTGGATATCAGCAGATTCTTTACAGCAGGTGGTACTAACTATACTTATAATGGTAAGACATACAGCTTCAACTCAGGTGTTGTCACCGAGTATGATGTTGTCTGCCAGAAGTTTGCCAATGCAGGCTGTAATGTAGTTATGATCATTAAGAATTCCTTTAATCCTGCAACAGCAGATCTGATTCTGCCTACAGGACGTGTAGCAGGCAAGAACTGCTACGCATTTAATACTGCTGAACAGGGCGGCGCAGAGAAGATTGAAGCACTGATGTCTTTCCTGGCTAACAGATATTCAGGATCAAAGGGAACAATCCATACCTGGATCATTGGTAACGAGATTAACAATAATTCACCTTGGCATTATGCCGGTGACATGAGTGCAGATGCTTTTGCAGCACAGTATGCAAAAGAGTTCCGTCTGTGCTATAACGCAATCAAGAGCCAGAATGCAGGCGCAAGAGTATTCTTAAATATCGACCAGCGTTGGAACTTTGAAGATGGTACACCAAATCAGTACGCAGCTAAGAAAATTCTTGATAATTTTGCAACAAATATCAGCCAGACCGGTAATATTGACTGGGGTGTATCTATCCATCCTCATCCGGTACCATTATTTAACTGCCAGTTCTGGAATATGCCGGCAGCTTATGCAGGACTGAAGCTGATTGACCATACAGATAACTCCAAGATGATCAATCCTACAAATGTAGATGTACTGACCAATCATATGATACAGCCAACAATGCTGGCACCAAACGGAAATGCAAGACATATTCTGATCTCTGAGATGGGCTTCACTTCCTATAATGCACAGATTCCTACAGATGAAACAATTCAGGCAGCAGCTATGGTATACGCATATAAGCTGACCTCCTCCAATCCATTTATTGAAGGTGTTATCATCCATAGACAGGTAGACCATGCATCAGAAATCGTATCTGATGGTATGGCAGTAGGTATCAGAACAGATGCAGGACCTAAGTACGCATACAATGTATTTAAGTACATGGATACAGGCAACACAGCCTATACAGATTTTGCTCTGCCAATCATCGGTGCAACAAGCTGGGCCGATTTGGGATTAAACTAATCATTTTAGACAACTGGAGGGTGTAATGAGAAAAAAACTAACATTATGGGGCGCATTATGTCTGATCATGGTATGCATGATACAGATGACCGTATCAGCAGCAACAACTGTAACAATCAGTCAGTGTATCATCAGCGGAGCCAATCAGGTAACTGTAACAGCAAGTGCTTCAGCAACGACACCAAGTGATGACAACAATTATTATTTATTTGCTTTACAGCCCTATGAAAATGCAATTGGCGCAAGAACTGACTTCTGTGCCCAGACAGCCAAGGCTGCAGCCTTAACCTTTGTAACGACACTGGATCAGGGAACAGCAGCATCCAAGCTGTATGCGAAATTCGTTGTAGCAGTAAAGACAGGCGGCAAATACGTAGCTGTCAGCCCGGAATTCTATATTACGAATCCTGAAGCAGTAGCAACGAAGACAGCAGCAAATCCGGTAACAACATCCATTAAGGGTGTTACAGCGGATAATGCGGCAATTCTGGATCTGGCAGCACTGGGAGTTCAGCATGCAAGCTATGAAATTGCAATCGACAGATTTTTCGAGCCCTCTGTAACAGGTTATATTACCTATACTTATAATGGTAAGCCTTATAATTTCAATCAGGCAGTCGTAGCAGAATATGACATGGTCATGACCTTATTTGCTACACAGCATGTAGAAGTTACCATGAATGTAGTCAACTACTACAATGCAGCAACTGCCATGACAGTAAAACCAGGTGCGAGAAAGGCGGGCTACCGTCATTATGCATTCAATACAGATGAGCAGCAGGGCGCAGAATCCCTGCAGGCAGTTATGGCTTTCCTCACAGAGAGATACAGCAATGCAGCAACAGGGCTGGTATCTAACTGGATCATTGGTAATGAAGTAAATAACAATAATCCATGGTATTACGCAGGTAACTATAATGTAACTGCATTTACCCTGGAATATGAGAAGGCATTCCGTATGTTCTATACGGCGATCAAGAGTACCAATGCCAATGCAAGAGTGCTTACCTGTATTGACCAGCGCTGGACCTGGGAAGATGGTACAGCCAACCAGTACGGTGCAAAGAAGTTCATTGATGCATTTACGGTAGATGTGGCTTCCCATGGTAATATCGACTGGGGTGTTGCATGGCATCCTCATCCTGTACCACTGACAGCATCTAAGTTCTGGGATATGCCGGCAAGCTACAAGGCACTTCATCTGATTGACCATACAGCCAATACCAGAATGATCAATCCTACCAATATGGATGTATTTACCACTTATATGAGCCAGTCGACTTATCTGTCTCCGACAGGACAGGTAAGATATATCATGATATCTGAGATTCTGTTCAATTCCATGAATGGCGGCGAAGCAGTACAGGCGGCTTCTTTTGCATATGCATATAAGCTGGCTGCACAGAATCCTTATATCAAGGCATTTATCGTACACAGAATGGTAGATTCTCCTTATGAGAAGGCAAGTGATAAGATTGCCTGCGGTCTTTATAACTGTGATGCAAATGGATGGGCTTCCACTCCAAAGCAGATTTATGATGTATTCAAGTATATTGATACAGCACAGTCCGCAGCATATACCAACTTTGCGCTTCCGATCATCGGAGTATCCAGCTGGGCTCAGCTTGGTTTGAACTAATAATATAGTAGATTCTAAGTGGCAATTACCGGAAATTCATTCGGTAATTGCCATTTTTTATGACAAAATAGTGCATAATATTGTATTTATTTCAAAAAAGAAAAATTTAATGAAAGAATGAATATGCAGGAAAACGGTGAAAAAGTAAAGTACATTGAATAATAATAACCACATATCTTGAAAAAACGTTATATTTATGCTAAAATGTACCACTCAGACACTTGTTGACAAAAGTTTTTAACTATGTATAATAAATATCAGTTGTTTGCAACAGGCGAACAATTGTATTTCTGAATATAAACTAAGTGCGATGGACGAAGGAGTCTATAAGCACTTTTTTTGCATATAAGGAGAAAATTTACCACAATAAAGTGCTAACGTCACAAAGTCAGCTGACAGTCATTATTTTATAGAAGGAAAGATATGATAAAGAATAGATTTAAGGATGATTACTCATGGAATGCCAGACTGAATGGTAAGGGCAGAGTGGTGGATGATATCTGTTATACAGGTACTTATTATATATTGCCTTTTACTGAACAGGAGAAGAAAAAGAGCAATTGGCTTAATATGGCATTTGCAGCGGTGCTACTGATATTACAGGTGGCAGCAGGTATGGTCAATCAGGATTCTTCCAGAACTTTCTGGGTGCTTTATCCATATCTGTTTACATTTCTTCCGGTATTTTATTTTCTGGTAGGAGCTTTCAGCTATTGGAGTGACCCTCTGCGTATGCAGAAAGCCCAGTATGAGACAGGAATTGCCAGAATGAAACGTTCCTGTATCGGTTCCATGGTAATGACGATCATCAGTGTCATACTTGATATTATTTATATGGTCATCCACAGGGGTGACATGCAGACAGGAAAAGAATTCCTGTATACAGGAGTTTTGATTCTGTATATAATAGCAGCAGCAGGGTTTGGTATATACTATGATAAGACTTATGCAGGTCTTAGAACAGAACAGTCCCGGAATAAACTTGAATAAGACATTTCAATCAGGTTTTTCCCTTTGCCCGTAAGAGCACGGCAAAAGGTAAAGCATATATATGAACAAGGAGGATTTTGTTATGAAAAAAAGAAACAAGCTTGTAGCTGTTCTTTTAGCAGGCACAATGGCAGCCAGCTTATTAACAGGATGTGGTTCCTCAGCAGATACTTCTACTGATACAACACCTGCTACAGAAGCAGCAACAGAAAGTGCTACAGAGGCAGCAACAACAGAAACAGCAAGCAATTCAGACACACCGCTCGTTATCGCACATGATGACGTAAGCGAGAAGTTCAGCCCATTCTTCGGTGAATCAGTACCTGATGAGGATGTATGGCTTCTGACCACAGTAACGTTACTGGACGTTGACCGTCAGGGTGAGATCGTTTACAACGGTATTGAAGGTGAGACAAGAAGCTACAACGGTACAGACTATACTTATACAGGTATGGCTGACTGTGTAGTTACTGAGAACGCAGATGGTACAGTAGATTATGATTTTACAATCCGTGATGATGTGAAGTTCGCAGATGGCGAGCCTCTGACAATCGATGATGTAATTTTCTCCTATTATGCATATCTTGACCCATCCTATGATGGCTCATCCTCTCTGTATGCCCTGCCTATCAAGGGACTGGATGCATATAGAAACGGTTCTACCGTATTATATCAGTTAATGCTGGATAAGGGTGCTGACAACACAGATTTCACATATTATACAGAGGATGAACAGAAGAAGTTCTTCGAGACAGATCTTCCGGCAGCAGGTGAGGCTTTCGCAAAGAGCATTGCTGATTATTGTACAGCATCAGGTTATGTAGTAGATGGTCTGGATGAAGTATCTAACGGTATGGTAAACTGGGGATTCGCTACACAGAACGATGACGGATCTATCACAGGTAACGGCACAGATACTACCTGGACAGATGCTCCTACATATGCAGATATGTGGAATGAAATGGTAGCTATCTACGATGGTGATTACCAGACATTGTCTGACACAGAAGCAGCTGAGTCTTCTCTGTTCTCTTTCCTGGATGACAGCTATAAGGCAACTGTTGAGACAGGTAATTCTGTTGACCACATCGAAGGTATCCAGAAGACAGGCGACAACTCTGTACGTGTAACTTTAACAGAAGTTGATGCAACAGCTATCTATCAGTTAGCAGTTTATGTATCTCCATTACACTACTATGGTGATGAGAGCTTATATGACTATGATAACAACCAGTTCGGATTCCCTAAGGGTGATTTAAGCTCTGTAAGAGCTAAGACAACAGCTCCTATGGGTGCTGGTCCTTACAAGTATGTAAGCTATGATAATAAGATCGTATACATGGAAGCAAACGAATATTACTATAAGGGTGCTCCTAAGACAAAGAATCTGCAGTGGAAGACAACTTCTGAAGCTGATAAGCTTCCTGGTGTTGTACAGGGAACTACAGATATTGCTTCTCCTTCTATCTCCAAGGATGTTATGGCACAGATCAAGGGTGAGAACAGCAACGGCGAATTATCCGGTGACAAGCTGATCACATGCCTTACAGACTATCTTGGATATGGTTATATCGGTATGAACTCCCAGCTGATGAAGGTTGGCGAGGATGCAGGCAGCGAAGCTTCCAAGGACTTCAGAAAAGCTATTGCAACTGTAATCGCAGCATACCGTGATGTTGTAATCGATTCCTACTATGGAGAAGCAGCATCTGTAATCAACTATCCTATTACAAACACAAGCTGGGCAGCTCCTCAGAAGTCTGACCCTGATTATAAGATAGCATTCTCTACAGATGTAGATGGTAATGAAATCTACACAGATGGTATGACAGAAGACGAGAAGTACGCAGCAGCACTTGATGCAGCACTTGGCTACTTCGAAGCAGCAGGTTATACAGTAACAGATGGTAAGCTGACAGCAGCTCCTGCAGGTGGCAGATTAGAGTGTACAGCTACAATTCCTGCAGGCGGCAGCGGAGATCATCCTTCCTTCGGTATCCTGACAGCAGCATCTGAAGCATTAAAGTCAATCGGCTTTGATATGGTTATCAACGACTTATCCGATACTTCTCAGTTATGGGATGGTATCAACAGCGGTACAGTCGATATGTGGTGTGCAGCATGGTCAGCAACTCCTGATCCTGATATGTTCCAGATTTACCACAGCGAAGGTGGTAGTGCTAAGAACTACAGAATCTACCAGCCAGAGCTTGACGAACTTGTAATGGAAGGCCGTACAAGTACAGATCAGGAATACCGTAAGGCAGTTTACAAGGAAGCACTGGATTACATCGTAGATTACGCTGTAGAAATCCCTGTATATCAGAGACAGGAATGCATGATCTACAGTGCAGAAAGAGTAAATGCAGATTCTATCGTAAAGGATCCTACACCTTTCTGGAATTACCGTGCTGAAATCGAAAAGATTCAAATGAACTAATATTCCTGACAGAAAATAAATTCTTTTTACAGAATCATGCAGCTAAAAGGGGGATATGCTACATACATATCCCCTTTTATACTGTAAATGCGAAGGTATTTCGCGAAAGGGTGGTGTGCCCTCTGGCGAAATGCCTTTGGAAAGGCAATAGTAAGGAGAGAAGACAATGAAGAAATTTGTAGTAAAAAGATTATTGATTTCCATAGTGCTTCTATTCTTTGTATCTATGATCATCTATGGCATCATGCGCTGCATGCCTGCCTCCTTCGTAGAGACAAAGGCTATGGAATTGTCACAGAAACCCGGAGCTAAGAGCTATGATGAATGGTTACAGCAGTTAAATGCTGCATACGGACTGGATGACAGTGTGATCCAGGGATATTTCGTATGGGCATCCAAGGCAATCCGTGGACAGTTCGGTGATTCCTGGTTATACAACCAGCCTGTATTACAGAAGTTTGCCAGTGTTATCTGGTATTCCTTTGCATTAGGACTTGCTTCCTTTATTCTGGAGATCATCATTGCGATTCCTGCCGGTGTTGCGGCAGCCAGAAAGCAGTATTCACTGACAGACTACTCTATTACGGTTATAGCGTTGATAGGTATATCCCTGCCCAGCTTCTTCTTTGCAACGATTTTGAAGTGGATCTTTGCAGTGAAGCTTAACTGGCTGGATCTGTATGGTATTGTAGGACGTATGCATCAGCAGTTAAGTCCTATGGGACAGTTCCTTGATATTGCCAAGCATATGATCATGCCGGTACTGACACTGACTATTGTAAGTATCGGTTCCCTGATGCGATATACACGTACCAATATGCTTGAGGTATTGAATGCAGATTATATCCGTACAGCACGTGCGAAAGGACTTCCTGAGAAGAAGGTCATTAATCATCATGCATTCCGTAATATCCTGATTCCGATTATCACTCTGCTTGGCGGTACTCTGCCCAGTCTGTTCGGTGGTGCCCTGATCACGGAGACACTGTTCCAGATTCCGGGTATCGGATATACTTCCTATCAGTGTATTACATTAGGAGATATTCCTTTTGTTATGTTCTATATGCTGTTCAGTGCAGTATTGATCTTATTGGGCAACCTGATCGCAGATATTCTCTACGCAGTTGTTGACCCTCGTGTCAGAGTAAATTAGAAAGGAGAAAGAACATGGCTAACGAAGAAAATGCTATGAACAATGAAAATATGAAGTTAGACGATGCACAGCGTGTTAAGGTACTTTCTCCCGGAATGCTGGTAGCAAAACGTTTCTTTAGAAACAAGCTTGCCATTATCGGTATGGTAATTATTATCTGCATGTTCCTGTTCTCTTTCCTGGGGGGAGCAATTATCCCTTACTCCCAGAGCCAGGTATTCTACCGTACAGAGGAAATGAAGAAGGATTATGCAGGTGCGACCTATATTGACGATTATCAGATGTATCAGGCAGAGGATGTTACACTGCCAAGTGATATCTTTTCCAAGACAATCCTGGCAATCGGTAAGAAGCAGAACATCGTAGAGACAAGAGACGGTTCCAAGATTGGTATCAGAAAGCTGGAAGATAACGCTTATGTAATCTACAGTGCAGAAGATACCAAGAATCCCAAGGCAATGAGATCTGACGAACATAATCAGGCAGTTGCAGCAGGGGATAATTACTTTGAATATGATGGCGTATCCTATATCGTAGATGATTCTACAGGTAAGGAGCTGCTTTACATCGTAAATGAGATGGCAGTTGCCTGTAAGATGTCTTTTACACCATATTCTGCTGATACGAAGTTATCTTATGATTTCTATAAGAATGCACTGATTGCCATGAGCGAAGGCGCAAAGAAATTCGATGCAGCAGATACAACCTATGAGCTGGAGCTTGAGGGTGAAGACTCTGCCATGGTAAAGACTACAGATGGAGCAGATTATGCTTATATCTCCAGCATGAATATTAACAGTGTCGTAGGTGGTGTGTTCTTAACACCTGATTTTAAGGAGGCAGCGATTCTTGCGATTGAAGAGGGCACAGAATCCTTTGAATATACAGATGGAGCAGGAGAGACAGATACGTATCTTATCTCTGAGAAGACTGGTCAGTACATCATTCAGCGTAATCAGGAGACGAGAGTGATTGATACTTACGCAAAGCCATCTAAGAATCACTGGATAGGAACAGATGCCAATGGTATGGATCTGCTGGCGCGTCTGATGTACGGTGGACGTATCTCACTGCTGATTGGTTTCGTTGTTGTATTTATTGAAGTATTGATTGGTGTCATTATTGGTGGTATTGCAGGTTACTTCGGCGGCTGGGTAGACAATATCCTGATGCGTCTGGTAGATGTTATTTACTGTATCCCTGCCATGCCCCTGTACCTGATCCTTGGTTCTATCATGGATCATTACAGAGCCAGTGCGACAGTCCGTATTTACAGCTTGTGTGTTGTTATGAGTATTATTGGCTGGGTAGGTATTGCCCGTATTGTACGTGGACAGATTCTGTCCTTACGTGAACAGGAATTCATGGTGGCAACAGAAGCGACCGGTATCAGAGTAAGCCGCAGGATCTTCAAACACCTGATTCCTAACGTAGTACCTCAGCTTATCGTATTTGCAACAATGGGACTTGGTGATGTCATTCTGGCAGAGGCAACCCTTAGCTTCCTTGGGCTTGGTATCAAGTATCCGGCAGCTTCCTGGGGAAGTATTATCAATGCAGTTAATGACTCGTATGTTATGACAAATTATCTGTTCGTATGGATTCCGGCAGGTCTGCTGATCCTGTTGACTGTACTTGCATTTAACTTTATTGGTGATGGTCTGCGTGATGCGTTTGACCCTAAGATGAAACGGTAGGTGGTAGCGATGGCATTCGGTAATAAGAAAAAGAGCGCTAATTATATATCTGCGAAAGAATCGCGTGCAATCTCCAGACAGAATCGTAAGATTACAAGTGAGCTGGAGAAGAAGAGAAACAGAAAACATATTCCTGAATCAGAATATATCACACAAATGAAAAATGCTGATAACTGTGTAGAATTTGACAATGTGCATACTTATTTCTTCACAGATATCGGAACAGTAAAATCTGTAGATGGTGTGTCTTTTGATGTACCACAGGGTAAGACAGTCGGTATCGTAGGAGAGTCCGGCTGTGGTAAGTCCGTAACCAGTCTTTCCTTGATGCAGCTTGTACAGAGACCATCCGGTCAGACCGTGGAAGGTGAGATCCGTTTTAACACCGGAGAACAGGTCATTAATGTAGTCAATGCACCAAACGAGGTAATGCAGAAGTTACGTGGTAACTATATGTCCATGATCTTTCAGGAGCCTATGACTTCCCTAAATCCGGTATTTCGTATCGGGGAACAGGTAGATGAGGTTATTGCACTGCATAATCCGCAAATGACCAAGGAACAGGTCAAGGCACGAACGATAGAAATGCTTGACATGGTAGGAATTGCCAATAAAGAAGGCGTATACAGAATGTACCCACACGAATTATCCGGTGGTATGAGACAGCGTATCTGTATCGCTATGGCACTTGCCTGCAACCCTAAGCTGATTATTGCAGATGAACCCACAACTGCCCTGGACGTTACGATTCAGGCACAGGTACTGGATCTGCTCCGTAACTTAAAGGATAAGATCAACAGCTCTATCATGCTGATTACGCATGACTTGGGTGTTGTTGCAGAAATGGCTGACTATGTGGTAGTTATGTATGCAGGACGTGTTGTGGAAAAGGGTACAGCAAGAGAAATCTTCAAAGATCCAAGACATCCTTATACAATCGGACTGATGAACTCCAAGCCGGTAGTTGGTAAGCATATTGATAAACTTTACAGTATTCCAGGCAGCGTACCGAATCCGGTAGATATGCCTGACTACTGTTATTTCAAAGATCGTTGTGAAATGTGTGTTGAGGAATGTGAAGGTGCTTATCCGGCAGCTTATCATGTATCTCCAACTCATGTAGTAAGCTGTTATCGTTGTAAGGAAGGAGGCACTCAGAATGAGTAATGATAATACGATCATGCATGATCCTGATAATATTCTGGAGGTGTCTCATTTAAAGAAATACTTCCCAATTAAAGGCGGCTTCTTTGGCGGCGTAACAGGTAATGTAAAAGCGGTAGATGATGTATCTTTCAGCATTAAGCGTGGTACTACGATGGGACTTGTTGGTGAGTCAGGATGTGGTAAATCTACGACAGGCCGTACAATTCTTCGTCTGATTGAGAAGACAGAAGGAACGATTCTCTTTAATGGAGAAGATGTCAGTGATGTGGATAAGAAGAAGCTGAGAGAACTGCGTACCAAGATGCAGATTATTTTCCAGGACCCTTATTCATCCCTGTCACCGAGACTTCCGATTGGTGAGATCATTGGTGAAGCCGTAAAGGAACACAATATTGTTCCAAAGAATGAATATGATGCGTATATTTCGCAGGTTATGAAGAACTGTGGTCTGCAGGATTATCATAAGGATAGATATCCTCATGAGTTCTCCGGTGGACAAAGACAACGTATCTGTATCGCCAGGGCACTGGCACTGAATCCTGAATTTATCGTCTGTGATGAGCCTGTATCAGCACTTGACGTATCCATTCAGGCACAGATCATTAACCTCTTAAAAGAATTACAGGAGAAGATGAACCTGACATATCTGTTCATTTCACACGATCTGTCAGTTGTAGAGCATATCTCTGATACAGTAGGCGTTATGTATCTGGGCGGACTGGTTGAGACTGGTAACACCAGTGATATCTTCGAGAATCCATTACATCCTTACACTAAGGCTCTGTTTAGTGCGATTCCAATGCCGGACCCGGATATCAAGATCAACAGAACGATTCTGGAAGGAGATATTCCGTCACCGGCTAATCCACCTTCGGGCTGTAAGTTCCATACACGTTGTAAGGAATGCATGGGCATCTGTAAGGAGCAGGCACCGGAAGCCAAGGATATGGGCAATGGACATATTGTCAGATGTCATTTATATGATTAATTATGAGTGGGCAGTGTAAGCTGCCTGCTTTTTTTGTGCAAAACTGGATGATACTTCATATTTACGAAAATCATTCAACTTGGTACAATATAGATAATTGTGAAACAGTATTTGTGAAATGTACAGCATAAGGAGAGAGCGAATATGCAGAAAAAGGAAATATTTGCTATATTGGGAATAGATGAAACAAAAGATGAGAGAGCATTGAAAAATGCATATCGTCAGCAACTGATGCATACCAATCCGGAGGATGATCCGGAAGGATTTAAGAGATTAAGAGAGGCGTATGAAGCTGCCTGTGAGTATGCCCAAAATGAAGAAGAACAGCCCAAAGAAGAGGAAAAAGCAGACCATACGCCATCTGGGGAGTGGGTTCACAGAGCAGAAATGCTATATGGCAGACTCAGTTCAAGATGTGACGTGAGACAGTGGAAGGAACTTTTTCAGGATGATATCTATGTTTCGCTGGATACAAATGAGGAATGTCAGAAGAAGCTGTTGATTTTTCTGATGAATCATTTTAATTATCCGGATACAGTATGGAAAGTAATCAGTCAAGAACTGCACATTCAGGAGAATGCAGGAAAGTTAAGGGAGCAGTTCCCCGCTGACTTCATAGATTTTATGATTCGTCGCTGCATGACGAAGGAAGTCCTTGATTATACCCTATTTGAAGGTGCAGAGGATGCAGATTATGACAGCTTTATCCGTTGCTATAATACGTCCTGGGACTGTCTGCAACAAAAGGATTATCAGAAGCTGGATGAACTGTTGCAGCAGGCAGATGGACTGGGAATCTCTCATCCATATATGGAACTGTTGCGTGCAGCAAGGTGCCGGGGAAATGATGAGGTGGAACAGGCACAGGGCATATATGAGAGACTTCGTGAGAATTTTCCACAGGATATGACCATATTGTATCAGCTTGCAGAGTTCTATTATGATACAAGACAGGTAGATAAGGCAATTAACTGCTATCAGATATTAAAGGAACAGGACAGGCATCACTACATGGCTAATTACCGTCTGGCTTTTTTATATGCAGACCAGAGCCGGTATGAGGATGCCAAAGAATGTATCAGGATTGTCATGCGAAGAGGGCAGGATGATGAAATCATGAAGCTCAGAATTCGTGTCAATCATCAGCTGGAACAGGACTATCGAGCGAAGTGGCAGCAGAATAAGGATATAGAGGCAGCCAAGGAGCTTGCCTGGTGTCTTTTGCAGGAGGATCGTTATCTGGCGGCAGATAAACTGACACAGGAAATGGCAGGGCTGATACCTTCGGAAATGAAAGTAGAATATCTGGGATTGTGTGCACGTATCTATATGGCACAGGGGCTGTTTGATAAAACGTTGGAAACAGCAAGACAATGGCAGAAGCTTCTACTGGCTCAGACAGTTCCACAGAAGCAGGAGGAAGTGGAAGAGTATAACAGGAATATAGAAATCGCTCACAGGATTCAAATGACCACATATCATATGATGGGACGTGCATATTCGAAATATTATGCCAATGCACTGGAAGAATATCAATTCTATAGACAGCAGGAAAATACTAATCCCAATGCATTGATTGATGCAGCCAGAATCTATATGGAGATGGAAGAATATAATAAGAGCCTGAGTCTGGCAGATGAACTCCTGAATCGTTACCAGATTCAGTATGCCTATGCACTGATGCTGGAAGTATACGTGAAGCTGTGGGATGCAGGGAATGTAATCCGGTGTGGTATGGAATGTATCAAGGCTTTTCCTGAATTTGAGAGACCATATGAAGAGGTTGCAAAAGTATATTATGACCTTAAAAAGAAGGACAAGCTAAAGGAAATACTGGATCTGGCTGGAAAGAATCAGGTGAATAGTGCTTACCTGGATGCATATGCCTACACAGGTGAAGAGAAAACCAAGGATTATCCTATCAGTCAGTATCTGGATGAATTTAACCGGGATTACTACAGAAAACTTATGGAGTCCGGGCAGATCAGATATTATACAGAAGGTTATCCGATCATTACAAAATACCTGAATCTGTATCCGTGTAATTACATATTAAATGCCAGAGGATTGTTCAGCATGGCTGCGAAGGAGTATGAGCAGGCACTGAAAGATTTTAGAAAAATACTGGAGCGTGACCCGGCGGATCAGTTTGCCTATAATAATATAGGATGTGCGTTGAAATATCAGGGGCAATATGAACTGGCACTACCTTATTTTGAAAAGGCATTATATTATATGTATCGAGAGGGAAAAGAGGAACCCAATGCAACGACTTTAGGAAATAAAGCGCAGACATATGAACTTATGGGAGAGTATGCACTGGCGGCGCAGACTTATGAGAAACTGATAGATACTTTCAGCGAACAGCAGGAATCTCTAGCATCCATGAAGAACATCAGTGCCAACTATGCCAGAAGTAATCAGGTGGGAAGGGCAATAATCATATTAAATACTTATATGAATCGTCACAGCGAATACTTTAAGTTTATTTACCGCATGTATGTGTACGCAGCAGATTGGGAAAAGGCAGACAAAGCCCATGACTGCATGTACAGACATCTTAAATCGCAATCGGCGAATAACGGCAGAACCATACAGGAGCTTGAATGTGAGCATATATGGGCATGGCAGTTAATGCGGCAGGGCAAATGGACGCAGGCTTTGAAGGCTTTTCGTGATATATTCCATATACAGACTAAGAAAAACGTGAGATTGCCGGCGAAAATGTATACTGACCTGTGTGCAAATGAGCTGTTCTTACTGGCGCTTATGAAGTTGCAGGAAAGTGCAGCCACCCAGAGTGGGGTTAAAGAAAAGACACTGCTGGAGAAAATCAGAGGGATTTTTGTAAAAGAAAAGGAATCTGTACAACAGCAGGATGTATTTCCTTATGAAGAAGAAGGCAGAAACTGTGCAAAACGTCTTGAGGATTACTTGCATAATCCTATTGGTGACTTTTTCTATAAAGAGAGATATGTCAGATATCTGGAATACATGGCGGCATTGTATACAAAAGACCTGCAGGCGTCAGCACAGGTATTGGAACGATTGGAAAAAAGTGAGAGATGCAGGCTGTGTAATCATGCAGAATGTATGAGGTGCAGTCTGGCAAGAGCTTTGCAAAAGGCATATGAAGGAGATATGGAACAGGCGCGCAGTATATTTGAAGAGCTGCTGGCAAGGCAGCCCTATAACCTGTATGCCCTGTGCGGAACACATATTGGAGAAGAGAGAAAACAATGATAGTAGGAATTGATTTAGGAACAACGAACAGCCTGGTGGCGTATTATACACAGGACGGTTCACGTATCATACCCAATAGACTGGGCAAGCATCTGACACCTTCTGTTGTCAGCGTCGATGAAAAAGGTAATGTTTATGTGGGAGAGACTGCATTGGAGAGAATGAGTCTGTATCCTGATACGGTGGCTTCTGCCTTTAAACGCAGTATGGGAAGCGACAGAGAGTATGAACTCAGTGGCAGGAAATACAGACCGGAGGAGCTTTCCAGTCTGGTGTTGCGGGCATTGAAGGAAGATGCAGAAGAATATCTGGGAGAAAAAGTAACAGAGGCGGTGATCAGTGTACCTGCGTATTTTGATGACAAAAGGCGTAAAGCCACCAAGAGAGCAGGAGAGTTGGCAGGACTGAAAGTAGAACGTATGATATCAGAGCCTACAGCTGCTGCAATAGCCTATGGTCTCTATGAGAAGAAAGAGGATACACGTTTCCTGGTATTTGACCTGGGAGGTGGTACTTTTGATGTATCCATATTAGAGTTATATGAGAATATTCTGGAAGTGCGCGCCGTGGCAGGGGATAATTATCTGGGGGGCGAAGATTTTACCAAAGTTATGGAGAAAATGTTCCTGAATAAAACAGGAATCAACGCCAATTCCCTGACTGCCAAGGAACAGGTCAGACTGTACAGACAGGCAGAGGAAGCAAAACGCAGAATCAATGATGCAGATAAGGTAGAGATAACCTGTCTTATTAAGGACGAGCCTGAAACAGTGGAAATTACCACGAAAGAATATGAAGAGGAATGTGAAGATCTTTTCTCGAAGATTCGGGAACCGGTTAAACGAAGTCTCTCAGATGCAGGCTTATCCTTAAAAGACATTGATGAGGTCGTATTGATCGGTGGAGCGACCAAATTACAGATATTCAGAGACTTCTTTATCCGGGTATTTCATAAATTCCCGGACACGAGCATCAATCCAGATGAAGCAGTTGCACTTGGCGCGGCAATTCAGGGTGCTATGAAGGAGCGTAAAGAAGCTGTAAAAGAAATGATTCTTACCGATGTATGCTCTTTTACTCTGGGAACTGAGGTTGTCATGGAATACAGTGATGGTCTGATGGAGGATGGACATTACTGTCCGATCATTGACAGAAATACAGTGATACCGACAAGTAAGACGAAGCGACTCTATACAGTGCATGACGATCAGGACAGGGTGACTGTAAGAGTATTACAGGGAGAGAGCCGACTGGCAAGAAATAATTTGTATCTAGGAGAATTGGAGATAAAGGTTCCCAAGGCGCCCAAAGGTGAAGAGGCAATTGATGTTACTTATACATACGATATCAATTCACTGTTGGAAGTAGAGGCGAAAGTTGTATCAACAGGAGAGACAAGCAAGCTGGTAATCAAGGGGAAGGATAATACCATGACAGAAGAAGAGATTGCAAAACGTATGGAGGAACTCTCCTATCTGAAAGTACAACTGCGTGATCAGGAGGAAAATAAGCTCGTATTGCTTCGGGCAGAGCGTATGTATGAGGAATCCCTGGGAAAGCAGCGTGAGCGGTTGGAAGCCGGTATCCGCCTGTTAGAAGATGCTCTGCGCAGCGAGGACAGAAAGAAAGTCGAAGAATCCAGAAAGACGCTGTACGAGCTGATGGAAGATGATTAAGAACACATGGAAAAGCGGACAAAACAGAAGAAAAAACATATGGAAAAACGGACAAAACTAAAGGAATATAATATAGAAAAACGGACAAAATAATTGAAAGTGAAAGAAAGGTGTGACATAATAAGATAAAGCAGGCAGGTAGAAAGCAGGTGGAACAATGCTCAAACGAAAAATGGAAGATAAAATAAGGCTTTTTATGGAGAAACAAAGTAAGGCACTTTTGATTACCGGGGCAAGACAGACAGGTAAGACACATATTATCAGACAGTATGCAAAGGATATGGGAAAAAATCTCGTGGAGATTAATTTTTTGGAAAACAAAAGTGCTGTTTCTCTTATGGATGCGGCATCTGACAGTAAAGATATTTTACTTCGTATTTCTGCTTTGACAGATGTCCCCTTAGAAGAAGGGAAAACACTTATTTTTTTCGACGAAGTGCAGGAATGTCCGGAAATTGTAACAGCAATAAAATTTCTTGTGGAGGATGGCAAATATCAATACCTGTTAAGTGGATCATTGCTTGGCGTGGAATTAAAAGATATTCGTTCTGTTCCTGTTGGCTATATGGATGTGTATGAAATGTATCCACTGGATTTTGAAGAGTTTTGTTGGGCAAATGGTGTTTCAGAGCGAATTTTTGAAATGCTGCGGCAATGTTATCAGAAGAGAATTGCCGTAGACAAAATCATACATGAAAAAATGATGGAGTTGTTTCGACTGTATTTGATGGTAGGGGGCATGCCAGAGGCAGTAAATACCTATATTAAAACAAATAATTTAAAGCAAGTCGATGAAATACAAAAAGGAATTGTGCGCCTTTATAAAAAAGACATTGCGAAATATGATCCAGACCATAAACTGTACCTGGAAGAAATATTTTCCCTGATTCCCAGTGAATTGAATCAGAAAAATAAGCGTTTCATTTTAAAGAATCTTAATGAAAATTTTAAATTTTCCAGATATGAGAATAGTTTTATCTGGTTAAAGGAAGCAGGTGTAGCGCTTCCTGTGTATTGTGCCGCCGAACCGACCAGTCCGCTTTTGCTGTCGCGGGCGACTAATCTGTTTAAATTATTTGCGTCAGATGTAGGACTGCTGGCATCCATGTATTCAGATGGATTGCAGCTGCGTATTTTAAAAGGTGAAAAAGACATCAACTTTGGTTCTGTATATGAAAATGTCGTAGCGCAGGAATTACAGACACATGGGTTTGAACTATATTATTATAACAGCAAAAAACAGGGAGAACTGGACTTCCTGATAGAACAAAGCGGTGTGGTACTTCCTATAGAGGTAAAGTCTGGAAAAGGGTATACACGCCATGCTGCACTAAACAATGTCTTATCAACAGGAAATTATGCCATACCACAGGGAATCGTATTGTGTAATGAAAATGTGCAGGTTGTAGAAAATATTGTGTATTATCCTATCTATATGGTCATGTTCCTGCAAAAAGAGGAAGAGCAGGAGGAGATGATATATAAACCGGATTTTTCCGCTTTACAGGAATAATAAGCAGATGAAAACTGCTTGACACCATAATTGGATGTGCTTATACTATATGATATATGGCACACGGTAGTGTTATAATGAAAAAGAAAAGACCATGACGGAGACAGTAGTTTATGAGTGAACGCCGCAGCGAGTCGGAGCAGGTGAGAACCGATGCAAGTAGCTGATGAATGAAAATCACTCCTGAGTCGCAGAGCTGAAAATTAGTAGAAAGTAATAAGTAAGCAATGCCGTCTTTCCTACGTTACAGGGAACAGGTATGAACATCATTTATGATGGAGTACATTTGTAATAGGTGGTATAACGATTGTAAGGCTCTCGTCCTATTTACAGGACGGAGCCTTTTTTGCGCGGATAAGCAGAGCCATGGTATAAGATACAGAATTCATGCTCGCATACAATTCTGTATCTTATACTATGGCGAGCAACGCGAACGAGCAAGCGAAGCTTGTGAGTCTGCTTATTCCAGACTTGCATTAACCCAGTGAGTTGTATCTGCTTTACCAAACCATAAACAGGTACTTGGTGGTTTCGCAAAGCAGATACAACTCACGGAAGATAATCAAAAATGGAGGTAACAACATGTATCAGAAAGTATCAGCAGATATGAACTTTGTGGACAGAGAGAAGAATGTCGAGAAGTTCTGGAAAGACAATGATATTTTTAAGAAGAGTATGGAAAATCGCAAGGAAGGTGAAACATATACCTTCTATGATGGACCGCCAACAGCAAACGGCAAACCACATATCGGACACGTATTGACACGTGTTATTAAGGATATGATTCCAAGATACAGAACAATGAAGGGCTATATGGTTCCACGTAAAGCAGGATGGGACACACATGGTCTTCCTGTGGAACTGGAAGTAGAGAAGCTCTTAGGACTGAATGGTAAAGAGCAGATCGAAGAATACGGCATGGAGCCTTTCATTAAGAAATGTAAGGAGTCCGTATGGAAATATAAGGGAATGTGGGAAGATTTCTCAGGCACAGTAGGTTTCTGGGCTGATATGGATAACCCATATGTAACTTATGATGATAATTTCATTGAGTCTGAGTGGTGGGCTCTGAAAGAAATCTGGAACAAAGGCTTATTATACAAGGGATTCAAGATTGTTCCTTACTGCCCTCGTTGTGGTACGCCTCTGTCTTCCGCAGAAGTATCCCAGGGATATAAAACTGTAAAAGAGCGTTCCGCAATCGCAAGATTCAAGGCAGCAGGAGAAGATGCATACTTCCTGGTATGGACAACAACTCCATGGACACTGCCAAGTAACGTTGCACTCTGTGTAAACCCGAATGATACCTATGTAAAGGTAAAGGCTGCTGACGGCTATACTTACTATCTGGCACAGGCACTGGCTGATAAGGTATTAGGCAAGCTGGCAACAGAAGAAGGACAGAAGGCATACGAAGTATTAGAGACCTACACAGGTAAGGACCTGGAATATAAAGAGTATGAGCCGCTTTATGCATGTGCAAAAGAGTGTGCAGACAAGCAGAATAAGAAGGGATTCTTTGTCACATGTGACACTTATGTCACAATGACAGATGGTACTGGTATCGTTCATATCGCTCCTGCATTTGGTGAAGATGATGCCAATGTTGGACGTAATTATGATCTGCCATTCGTACAGTTCGTAGATGGCAAGGGTGAAATGACCAAGGAAACACCTTTTGCCGGATTATTTGTAAAGAAAGCAGACCCTGAAGTATTAAAAGACCTGGAGTCCAAGGGACAACTCTTTGATGCTCCGAAATTTGAACATGAATATCCTCATTGCTGGAGATGTGACACACCTCTTATCTACTATGCAAGAGAGTCCTGGTATATCAAGGAAACAGCAGTGAAGGATGATCTGATCCGCAACAATAATACAGTAAACTGGATTCCTGAATCCATCGGTAAGGGACGTTTCGGCAACTGGCTTGAGAATATTCAGGACTGGGCGATTTCACGTAACCGTTACTGGGGTACTCCGCTCAATATCTGGGAATGTGAATGTGGACACAGAGAATGTATCGGCAGCAGGGCAGAACTGGCAGAGCGCAGCGGCAATCCTGATGCAGCCAAGGTAGAGCTTCACAGACCGTATATTGATGAAGTAACTTTCCCTTGCCCTGAGTGTGGCAAGACAATGAAGCGTGTACCGGAAGTACTTGACTGTTGGTTCGACTCAGGTGCAATGCCTTTTGCGCAGCATCATTATCCTTTTGAAAATAAGGATGTATTCGAGAAGCAGTTTCCTGCACAGTTCATTTCAGAAGCAGTTGACCAGACTCGTGGATGGTTCCACTCTCTGATGGCAGAGTCTACCCTGTTATTTAACAAGGCTCCTTATGAAAATGTTATTGTTCTGGGACATGTTCAGGATGAGAACGGACAGAAGATGTCCAAGTCCAAGGGAAATGCAGTAGATCCTTTTGAAGCACTGGGACAGTATGGTGCAGATGCAATCCGTTGGTACTTCTATATCAACTCCGCTCCATGGCTTCCTAACCGTTTCCATGGTAAGGCTGTACAGGAAGGACAGCGGAAGTTTATGGGTACTCTGTGGAATACTTATGCATTCTTCGTACTGTATGCAAACATTGATAACTTCGATGCAACAAAATATACACTGGATTATGATAAACTTCCTGTAATGGATAAATGGTTACTTTCCAAGCTGAATACAGTAGTCGGAGAGGTTGATGATAACCTGGATCATTACAGAATCCCTGAAGCTGCAAGAGCATTACAGGAGTTCGTAGATGAGATGAGTAACTGGTATGTCAGAAGAAGCCGTGAGCGTTTCTGGGCAAAAGGTATGGAGCAGGATAAGATCAATGCTTATATGACTCTTTATACAGCACTGGTTACAATCTCCAAGGCAGCAGCACCTATGATTCCTTTCATGACAGAAGACATTTATCAGAACCTGGTAAGAAGCATCGACAAGAATGCTCCTGAAAGTATTCATCTGTGCGACTTCCCGACTGTAAATGAGAAGTTCGTAGATAAGAAGCTGGAAGAGGATATGGAAGCCGTATTGAAGGTAGTCGTTATGGGACGTGCCTGCAGAAATACAGCGAACATCAAGAATCGTCAGCCTATCAGCACAATGTTCATCAAGGCTCCTTTCACATTAAGCGAGTTCTATCAGGAAATCATCGAAGATGAATTGAATGTCAAGAAGGTAGTCTTTACAGATGATGTAAGAGACTTTACAACTTATACTTTCAAGCCACAGCTTCGTACAGTAGGTCCTAAGTATGGTAAGCAGTTAGGCGGCATCCAGAAGACACTTGCCTCTATTGATGGCAATGCAGCTATGGATGAGTTAAAAGCCAACGGCTTTATCGCATTTGATGTAAACGGCACAGAAGTAAAGCTTGCTGAGGAAGATCTGTTAATTGATATCTCCCAGAAGGAAGGCTATGTAACAGAAGCTGACAACACAGTAACCGTTGTACTGGATACGAACCTGACAGAAGAACTGATCGAGGAAGGTTTCGTATATGAAGTCATCAGTAAGATTCAGACTATGCGTAAGGATTCAGGCTTCGAAGTAATGGATCATATCAAGGTATACATCAGTGGTAATGAGAGAATTGCTGCTGTTGTAGAGAAGAATGAGAAATCCATCGGTGAGAAGGTACTGGCTGATGCATTTGCATATACAGCAGGAGGTACACATACCAAGGATTGGAATGTCAATGGTGAGAACGTAACGATTGGCGTTGAGAAACTGTAATATAAGAGCAGCCGTTTACAGATTGGCGGTTGTGGTAAATCATACAATATAAGATAAAAGGCAGCAGGTCATATACACCTGCTGCCTTTTGCATGCATAGAATAAAAAAGAGTGAGAAGCGTGGTGATTCATGCTATGCCGGATGATTTTATGACACAGCTGTCAGGTAATTCCGGTACGAAGATAGGCTGCGGTGTCATACGGGCGAATTAGGTGGTAAGTCTTAGAAAGCTGCTATGTAAAAATGCCATATATGCTTTTTACACTAGTTTCTTGGTTTTCCACTTGCCAGAATAGTAGCGGATAACGGGGATAACGCAACCACAGCTCCAGGAGAGGGGCGTAGCGATCCAGATACCCGTGGAACCGATTAGGGAAGAGAGCAGGTAGGCAAATACAATTCTGCCAGCCAGCTCAGTGAGTCCTGCCACCATACAGGTGTTGACATCACCTGAACCACGGATCACATTCTGATAGCTTTGCATAATACCGGCGATCACATAGGCGACACCAATAATTGAAAGATAGGTGGCGCCTATTTGTATGGCATCACCTGCGCTGCTCTCGTCCAGAAACAGCTTCATGAGTGGATAGCGGAACAGCAGCACACAGGTGGCAATAGAGATACTAGCTGCCATCATCATTGCCAGGGTCTTGCGCAGTCCTTCATGAATACGGGCAAAATTGTTCTGTCCCATGTTCTGACCGGTAAATACAGAGAGTGCAGTACCGATAGACACAATGACCTGAATGGCTACACTGTCGATACGGTTGGCAGCCACATAAGCAGCCATAACAGAAGAACCATAGGAGTTGACCAGACGTTGTACACTCATGCCGCCCAGGGAGATCATACAGGATTGAAAAGCAGAGGGAAAGCCTGTCTTTATGATCAGAAGCACATTATTTCGGTCTGCATGCCAGTTGAGATTGGTAATGCCAAGTTCCTTACGTTTGCGATACAGACTGATTATGCAGACAGATGCAGACATACATTGAGAAAGTATGGTTGCATAAGCGGCTCCTGCTACGCCAAGATCACATGCCAGAATAAAGAGAAGATCCAGACATACATTGACCATAGACGAAGCAATAACGGCATAGAGAGGTGTCTTGGAATCTCCGGTGCTTCTAAGCAGGGAAGCAGTTCCGTTATAAATGACACTGCCGATTACGAAGCTGTATATGATTCTAAGGTAAGTTACCGAGTAATCTATGACATCTTCAGGAACACTCAGTAATCTTAGAAAAAATCTGGAACAGAATATACCAAGCAGAGAGACAACAATAGTCAAGCTTCCCGCAGTCCAGATCAGGGCAACGATGACCTGTTTTAATTTCTCTGTATTGCGACAGCCAAAGCACTGGGCAGCGACCAGACCGGCGCCATTACACAGACCGATGACCAAAGCTGTAAGAAAGCAGGTCAGAGTTCCTGTACTGCCAACACCAGCAAGTGCACTGGCGCCAAGAAAACGACCTACAATGATGGTGTCTGCTACATTATAGATCTGCTGAAAGATATTGCCGATCAGCATGGGAATTGCAAATGAAATAATAAGTCGGGTAGGATTGCCTTGTGTCATATCCTTCATGGGTGAAGACCTCCATTGAATCAACTGTTCTTGGGTGTTTACGAAACGGGAGTGGGGAGAGTGACGAATTGTGCTGACTTAACCATGCAGCACAGGCACGCTCTCGCTACGTGAAAAACGTAGCAGTACATAAGGCGCTAAAGGACAGCGCCTAAGTGCTGACGTTTTTCAAGTGCCTGTTTATGCATGGTTAAGTCAGCGCAATTCTGTAACTGGAATAGGGTGTTTCGTAATTTCCTATCTAAGGTATATTGTAGTTGGTTATGGAGGATAAACAATAAGAAATAGTGATTTAGATTTGTACTTTAGCGACTTTATAAGGTATAATAGATTGTGATTACAGAGGGTGGAAGATTGCATCAGAATATGCTTGGAAACAAGCATATTTAACGCATATGGAGTGAAGGGTTGTAATATTTCCTATTATTTAATGGGGCTATGCAAGCTGCATATAGAATTTTGATAAACGCAATGTTCATAATGGATAAGGGAGTGAGATAGATTTGGAAAATAGCGTTATATTTGACATAAATGCAGAAAGGCTGCCTGTGGTTTCCATGACGGATATTGCGAGGGTGAAGCCGCCTTATATTCATTTTAGCAGGCAGTATCATGAATATATTTTCTACTATATTCTGGAGGGGAAGATGTATCTGCGGGAGGGAGAAGAGGAGTATCATCTGGTGGAGAATGACTGTATTTTGTTAGATCCTACCCGTAAGCATGTGGGATATCGGACTTCTGTATGTAACTTCCTGTATGTGCATTTCTCACAGGATATCAGAGAGGTGAGTGCTGTTGGGAAAGGATGCATGTCCGAAGGGGACTATACTGATACAGAAGGTAAAGAGCAGGGTAGGGCCGAGACTGGCAGGCAGGATAAGGATATCAGGATTCCAAAATATTATCATATGGATGAGATGCTCAAAACTCTTCGATGCAGGGAGATTGCAAGGAATATGACGCAATTATTCAGGGGACATGAGCCATATGACCAGATACAGGCAGAATGTCTTTTTCAGGAGTTATTATTGATAGAAGCAGCAGATTATGCCAACAGTATGCATCGAAAGACAGTACCGGTGCATGGTAAGGTCAGAGAGGTGATTCCACAGTTGATTACCTATCTAAATACTTCTTATCAGGAGGAAATTTCGGGGGAAATGCTGGCAGAGAAGTATCATTATCATTTTGATTATCTGAACAGGCAGTTTACAAAGTGGACAGACAAAACGATATTTCATTATCTGAATACGGTGCGTGTGGAACGTGCCAGACAGTTATTGATGACGGGCTTCTATTCCATGGAGGAGATTGCGGCACAGACAGGCTTTCGTGATGTCTATTATTTTAGCCGCGTATTTAAGAAATATACCGGCATAACACCGGGGCAGGTCAGGGAGGAGTAGAGCCTAGTTCCAGAAGTGGGAGAGGACCTGCCAATGGTGTCCTGGCTACATAGAGTGAATTGTCTGGTCTGGTTTCCATCGACCATTTCACGAGGGTAATGGCGCCATTCTCGATTTCAAGACAGGTAATGCAGCGAGGATGGACACAGCTTCCGGTATTGAAATAATGGGTGGTGTTGTTACCAAGAGCAGGTCTGTGAGTATGTCCTGTAATAAGATAGCAGTTATGATGGATTGCCCAATGTGAGAGACGTTTCTCACTTTGACTGCGTCGCTTATAATTCCTGGCAGCGCTGGTAGGGTCAAGGACACCCACTTGTTCCAGCGGCTTCCAGAGGTAACGAACAAGGAAACGTGAGAGTCTCCATAACGTAGAATTAAGCATATCTGCCTGATGCCCATGTGTCAGGTAAAATTCCAGGCAAGGAGCTTGAGTGCCGAAATCACATACCTTCAGAATTAACCCTTCCAGATGTGGCATCTCAGAACTGCCTTTTAATACATGATCGTGATTACCATAAAGCTGATATAGTCTGCCTTCACTGGCAAACAGGGAGAGCAGCCAGAAGACATTACCATGGATTTCACGGATGGCAGTAAGACTGCGGTTCTCCCATAATTCATCGCCATCACCCAGTTCAATATAAGTAAATCCCAGTTTATAATAAGATTGCAATGCGGCAAAATACAAATGTTGATTCTTTAGAAAATTGTCATTAGAGTTACCGACGCCACGATGACAGTCACTGATCAGTACAATGCGTGAGTGGGGAGTAAGAGCAAGAACCGGGGCAGTACGGAAGCTTTTATCCAGCCTGATGTCACACAGATTTCTCATAAGCGACACTTCCTTTTACCTTTTTTGTGACATTTATGTCGTTTCTTGTCACGAAACAGAAGACGGATGGACACAGGAAGGTAATAATACAGATACAGCAGACGGTCAAGGGAGGCTGTAAAGGGCTTCGTAATCCATATAAATAAATGACACATGTGTCGATTTTTCCATTGAGTAATGCGGCAGATCCATTTTTGTATGCCGGACAGCAGACAGGAGGAACAGTAGTCAAAATGAATCATGATCTGCAAACCGCATACCCAGTAAAGGCATTTTCCAGAAGTATCCAGAGCATTGGCATAGACAGCCAGCATTGACATATTAGGGAAGGTAATACGGACGTCCATTGAAAGATCATAAGGCTGTGCATAGTTTCCCATATCAAAGGCAGTCGCCCACCAGTGTCTGGTGCAGATATGTGCCAGAGGGCTATTTTGATAGAAAAGGTCAATAGAGATTGGAAGCATTTCCTGATCTTCGATACTGTGGAAGAGAGTGGTGCGAAGCTGAGACTGTGCAACCAGGGAATCGGCTTTGTAAATTCCAACTTCACAGCCAAGATTGATGCCATATTGTCCTTTCCAGAGTTCTATAAGCCAGGTGTGTCCGCCGTAGTCAAAATAAATGGGCAGGCAGTCAAAGACCATGCCAAACCGTGGCGCATAATAATCATAGAGTGCTGTATAGCCAAAGGCTCGCTGAGGGGCATCAATGGTAGTAGAGAAAATATCCTGACAGGGAATGTAGGTGTAACCGAAGGGTTCGATCAGACTGGTGATTTGTTCCAGTTTCTCATCACAGGACATGGAACAGATTCTTTTGCATATATTTTCCTTACGGTGATGATGAAAGAGTGAGAGGAACAGGACGAGGAGAAGCAGAATGCCGACAAGAAAGTACATAGTAGTGCTCCTTTTGCGCTTTTTCTATATTTTATGAAAAAATTGAAAAAAGTTGAAGAAAAAACAAAACGGCATTCGTTATAATAAATGTAAGGCGATATCGAACTACAGACAGGAGGTGGATAAAATTAGTGACGAAGAGCAGTTGTCATACTGGCTGGATACTTATCAGAATCTGATATTCAGTATCTGCTATAAAATGACAGGTAATTATTTTGATGCGGAAGATCTGACGCAGGACACTTTTTTATCCGCTTACAGGAACATAGCTAGGTTTGATGGCAGGAACGAGAAGGCATGGCTGGCAAGAATCGCTACCAATAAGTGTCTGGATTACAAGAGAAAAAGTGCAGCTGGGGAAATTCCAACAGAAGATGAATTCTTTGCAGCAAGACAGGATACTTCATCGGATGGCAGCAGTGAAGATGCCTGCCTGCAGACGATGGTGATGGAGGAGCTGCAGCAATGCTGTGACAGCCTAAAGCCTCCATATGATGAGATAGCTAATCGCTTCTTCTATAAGGAACAGAGTGTGGCGCAGATTGCACAGGAGCTTGACAGGAATGAGAAGACGGTACAGACACAGATATACCGCGCACGGGCAATGTTAAAGAAGCTGTACGGTAAAGTGCAGGGAAGGGAGATCAGGCATGGATAAACATACACAGATGACAGATTATGAATTAGAGCTTCTGATCAATGAAGTCGAAGGTACACAAATGCTGGAAGCTCCCAAAAGATTAAAGGACGAAGTACTGATGAAGAGCCGCAGCATACAGACACAGACTGCCAGACAGGTGACTAAGGCATCTGTCAGAGTCGAGCTGTTCCTGTATGGACTAAAGACAGCGGTTGCGGTAGCAATTGCGATTCTGCTGTTTGGTGTCGTGAACCAGGGGACTGTGGAAGGAATGATTCCAAGTGCTGATGCAATGGATCGGATAGAAACGAACTGGGAAGAAAGCAATGTAGGCAGAGCTTTGCAATGGATAGGTCAGATTGGAAAGGAAGAGGAATAGAATGATGCGGATGCGTAAAGGAAATGGATTTTGGAGATTTTGTTTTTCACTGCTGCCGGGAGCTGGTGAGATGTATATGGGATTTATGAAGCAGGGAGCAATGCTGATGACTTTGTTCTTTGGCTGTGGGGCTTTAAGCGGCTGGCTGAACCTGGACATATTTGGCTATGTACTGCCTGTGATATGGTTCTATGGCTTTTTCCATGTACACAATCTGGCAGGACTTCCGAATGAGGAATTCTACAGTGTGGAGGACACCTTCAATATAGGTGAGTGGAAGTTTTTTGATGTAATTGGACAGGAAAGATGCAGAAAGTATTTTGCATGGGCATTGATACTGATAGGCTGTGCGGGATTATGGAAGATCGTTACCAATTCCGTGAACAGGGTGTTATGTTACTTTGCTATTTCCACGCAGCTGTGGAAAAACGTGACCGGAGAAATTCCACAGGTTGTCTTCTCTGTCATTATTATTTATATCGGTGTGCAGATGATAAAGGGCAAGAAGCAGCAGCTGGAGGATAAGGAGCGTGAGGAACATGACGCATAGAGTGGGAACCATTACGCTTGGAGTCACAATGATCTCTATCGGAGTAATCTATCTGTTACAGCTATTCTTCCATATATTGGACTATATGTGGATATGGAAGCTCTGGCCTGTGATTTTTATCATGCTTGGTGTGGAAATCCTGGTATCAAATGTCAGAAGTGGTGGACAATTTATCTATGATAAGGCAGGAATCGTACTGATCTTTGTCCTGAGCGGCTTCGCATTCTTCATGGCAGTTCTGGAAAAGGCAGTAGAAGCCGGGGGAAGAATATGGATTGGATAAAAGGCACTATACTCTACTTAATCTCACTTTAGAACATACTTTAAGTGAAAAATAATAGTATCTATAATTGATTTTTACAATAAAAAATGACAGGAACGAGGTATGCAGTGTATCCGACTTTGATCACAACGTATGGGCTGGTAGAAAATTCATATGCAGCCAATATTCAGTCGGTTGTTTTGCTGGATGATCTGTTTGCACCGGGCTGAAACAGACTTTATGGCATTCTGGCGGAACGGAAATAGCAAAATGTATAGGATATAGATATGCAAAGTCAAAAAAATAATCATAATGTCAAAAATATTTATAATAAAAGCAATCAAAACATATAAATAAATAATAAGTTGCACAAAAAATTAATAGTTTATATAAAAATTTTCTATGTAATCTTTCTGCTTTGGATAATATAATGAGGTTACTCAATAACAAGTACACTTCAAAGGAGGAAGTTATTTATGAAAAGAACAAAGATTATGTCATTACTCTTAGCCACAGCAATGTCCGCTTCACTTATTGCATGTGGTTCTGCATCAGGCAGCAACAGCAGCAGCAACAGTAGCAGCAGCGATAATACGAACAGCAGTAGCAGCACTGAGAGCAGCAGTACTGAGAGTGTCAGCAAAGATAGTGGCAGCGTGGGCAACAGTGAGAAGCCTCTCGTATGGTTCAACCGCCAGCCGTCTAACAGCTCAACAGGAGAGCTTGATATGGCAGCCTTGAATTTCAATAAGGATACATATTATGTAGGATTCGATGCAAACCAGGGTGCTGAACTCCAAGGCCAGATGGTGCTTGATTATATCAAGACTAATGCAGCAACAATCGACCGCAATGGTGATGGTGTAATCGGTTATATACTGGCAATCGGTGATATCGGACACAATGATTCCATCGCTCGTACAAGAGGCGTCCGCTCTGCACTTGGAACCGGCGTAGATGCATCGGGAGCAATTGATGCATCACCGGCAGGAACCAATACAGACGGTTCTGCTTCAGTAGTTAAGGACGCAACTATTGATATAGATGGAACAACATATACAATCCGTGAGCTTGCTTCCCAGGAAATGAAGAACTCAGCAGGTGCTACATGGGATGCAGCTACCGCAGGTAATGCAATCGGTACATGGTCTGCATCTTTCGGAGATCAGATAGATGTTGTTGTATCTAACAACGATGGTATGGGAATGTCCATGTTCAATGCTTGGGCAAAGGATAATAAAGTACCTACATTTGGATATGATGCAAACAGCGATGCAGTTGCAGCAATTGCAGAGGGATATGGCGGAACTATTTCCCAGCATGCAGACGTACAGGCTTATCTGACATTGAGAGTTCTCAGAAATGCCCTGGATGGTGTGGATGTTGATACCGGTATCGGTACAGCAGATGCAGCAGGCAACAAGCTGGAAGAAGGCGTTGATTACAGATATAATGCAGATGAGAGATCCTATTATGCATTAAATATTGCAGTAACAGCTGATAACTATCAGGATTTTACAGATTCAACCAAAGTATATGACAAGGTTTCCAAGCAGTTAGACGCTTCCACAAGCCCTGCTAAAAAGGTATGGTTAAATATTTATAATGCTTCTGATAACTTCTTAAGCTCAACATACCAGCCACTGCTTCAGAATTACGATGATCTTTTGAACCTGAATGTTGATTACATCGGTGGTGATGGACAGACAGAATCCAACATTACAAACCGTCTTGGTAATCCGGGAGAATATGATGCATTCGCAATCAATATGGTTAAGACAGATAATGCGACATCTTATACATCTATTCTTCAGCAGTAAGATGATACAGGTTTCTTGTTAGCAAAGTTCTGAGGGTGTCAGGACCTCCTGACACCCTTTTTCTAAAAGGAGTAGAATATGGCAGAAGATAAGAAGGATATCATCTTATCGATCCGCGGCATGAGTAAATCATTCGGAAGAAACAAGGTTTTGAAGCATATTGACCTGGATGTGAAGAAAGGCTCAATAATGGGTCTGATGGGTGAAAATGGTGCCGGCAAATCGACAATGATGAAATGTCTTTTTGGTACATATCAAAAAGACGAGGGCACAATAATTCTGGATGGCAAAGAGATTAATTTTACAGGGCCAAAGGACGCTTTGGAAAACGGTGTAGCAATGGTTCATCAGGAGCTGAACCAGTGTCTGGAAAGAAATGTGATCGATAATCTGTTCCTTGGCCGTTACCCTAAGAATTCTGTCGGAATAATTGATGAGAGCAGAATGAAAAAAGAAGCTTCGGAGTTATTCCGAAAGCTTGGTATTACAGTGAATCTTTCACAACCAATGAAAAAAATGTCTGTATCAAACAGACAGATGTGTGAAATTGCAAAGGCAATTTCCTATAATTCCAAGGTGATTGTTTTGGACGAGCCGACCTCTTCTTTAACAGCACCGGAAGTTGAAAAACTGTTTAAAATGATGAGACAGCTTCGGGAGCAGGGAATCTCACTAATCTATATTTCCCATAAGATGGATGAGGTTTTTGAAATCTGTGACCAGATTTCCGTTCTTCGTGACGGTGCACTTGTAATGACGAAAAACTGTAAGGATACAGATATGAATGAACTGATATCTGCTATGGTTGGCAGATCTCTGGATAATCGTTTCCCACCTGTAGACAATACACCGGGGGATGTAGTCCTGAAAGTGGAACACTTATCGACTAAGTATGCACCGAAGCTTCAGGATATATCTTTTGACGTAAGAAAAGGTGAGATTTTTGGACTGTATGGTCTGGTAGGTGCCGGACGTACTGAACTTCTTGAGACTATATTTGGCATCCGCACAAGAGCGGCAGGACGCGTTTACTATAATGATAAACTAATGAACTTTACTTCATCCAAAGATGCCATGGATCATGGATTTGCGCTGATCACAGAGGAACGTAAGGCAGACGGATTGTTTATAAAAGCGGATATCACTTTTAATACTACGATTGCCAATATGAACCAATACAGATCGGGAATTGCTTTATCCCATGATGAAATGGTCAGGGCAACAGCAGATGAGATCCGTGTCATGCATACGAAATGTATGGGACCGGATGATATGATCGCTAATCTTTCAGGTGGCAACCAGCAGAAAGTAATATTTGGAAGATGGCTGGAACGTTCCCCCAATGTATTTATGATGGATGATCCTACAAGAGGAATCGATGTTGGTGCTAAATATGAGATTTATGAATTGATCATCAATATGGCGAAGCAGGGAAAGACTATTATTGTTGTTTCTTCTGAAATGCCGGAGATACTTGGAATTACCAACAGAATCGGTGTAATGTCTAATGGACATCTGGCAGGAATAGTAAATACCAGAGAGACTAATCAGGAAGAACTGCTTAGACTTAGTGCTAAGTATTTGTAACAGAGAGGAGTACAGGAGTTATGGCAAATGATATGAAATATCTTTCGGCAGAAGAGGAAGCAAAGCTTCTGAAGCCAATCGATGAATATATTGGTAAAATACAAAAACAGATAGATGCGCTCCGCAAAGACGGTTCCGATAAGGTACAGGAATTAAAGACACACATCTCTTTGGTCAGGGAAAACAAGAATTATACCAAAGAAGAACAGGCTGAGATAATCAGAAAAGATAAGGAACAGATGGTAAAAGCAAAAGAAACGGAAGCTGCCAATAAGGATAAAGTATCCAAGCTGGTCGCAGAAGCAGAAGACTATCTGAAAGCCCACTTCAAAAAGGATTATTATGACAAGGTGGCTGCAAGCTGTGCAGTGCAGAAGGAACAGGAAAATGCAGAATACAGAAAGGTACGTGAGGAGCTTAAAAAAGAGCATGAGAGCAGCCTTTCAAAGCTGAGCGACAAGCAGGAGATCAAGGACGAGAAATATGTATACAAAAACCGCCTGTATGATGCCCAGATGCTGCATGAATCAAAGCTGCAGGAGATCAAAGACAGAAAGCATGAAGCTTTTACACATAAATACCATCTGATCGATCTGCTGCGTACATCCAAGTTTACGTTTACCCAGAAGAAGATACAGAGCTTTGAAAACTATAAATATACCTTTAATACCTCACAGTTTCTGTATAAGAACGGACTTTATATTGTCATTGTCATGATATTTATAGCTCTTTGTATCATTACCCCGATTGTGAAAAATACACAGCTTCTGACAGTGGCGAATATCCTGAATATCCTTCAGCAGGCATCACCCCGTGTATTCCTTGCACTTGGTGTAGCAGGACTGATCCTGTTGACCGGTACTGACCTGTCAGTAGGAAGAATGGTTGGTCTTGGCATGGTAACTGCGACTATCATTATGCATAATGGTATAAACACAGGTGGAGTATTCGGACATATCTTTGATTTCACTGGTATTCCGGCACCTGCCCGTGCAATCCTTGCATTGTTTGTGTGTGTATTGCTGACAACAACCTTCGCATCTATCGCCGGTTTCTTTATGGCGAGATTCAAGATGCATCCGTTCATCTCTACAATGGCGAACATGCTGATCATTTTTGGACTTGTAACTTATGCTACAAAGGGTGTATCATTCGGAGCGATTGATTCCTCCATTCCTGCAATGTTCATTCCAAGAATAGGTAAATTCCCGACCATTATTCTTTGGGCAGTAGTTGCTGTCATAGTAGTATGGTTTATCTGGAATAAGACAACATTTGGTAAGAACCTGTATGCAGTCGGAGGTAATCCGGAAGCAGCAGCAGTATCCGGTATTTCTGTATTTGCAGTAACTATGGGGGCATTTGTCCTTGCAGGTATTCTGTATGGATTTGGTTCATGGCTGGAATGTAACCGTATGATTGGTTCAGGTAGTGCCGCTTATGGACAAGGATGGGATATGGATGCCATTGCAGCCTGTGTAGTTGGTGGTGTATCTTTTACCGGTGGTATTGGTAAGATATCAGGAGTAGTGACTGGTGTTATGATTTTTACAGCTCTCACATATTCACTTACAATCCTTGGTATTGATACGAACCTTCAGTTCATATTCGAAGGTATTATCATTCTTGCGGCGGTTACACTTGACTGCCTTAAGTATGTAAAGAAGAAATAATACGGTTATCAACTGCCGGATTGACAAAAAGTTGCAGTATAGTTACAATATTCTAATAAAAAAATGGCACGAATCTATTGTTTGGTGAATTCGTGCCATTTTTATCAATAAAGACAGATTTTCTGATAAACGTGGAGGAACGAAGATGCTTATATATAAAGTACTTCTTGTAGACGACGAAGAAGAAGTCATGGATATGATCGAGCGTAGGATCAGTTGGCCGGAGCTTGGATTTGAAGTGGTCGGAAAGGCTCAGAATGGAATAAAAGCATTGGAAATATCAGAAAAATTGCAGCCGGATGTTGTGATTACGGATATCAAGATGCCGTATATGGACGGACTGGAGCTTGCCCGCAATCTGAAGCAGGATAATCCATGTGTGCGGATACTGATACTGACTGGATTTGATGAATTTGAATATGCTAAAGAGGCAGTCCGTTTAGAGATAGATGAATATATACTGAAGCCTGTTAATGCCATTGAACTTTCAGATTGCCTGAAAAGGTTAAAGAATGTCCTTGACAGGGAAAGGGAAGAAAAATTAAATATCAGAAAACTGGAGCAGTATTATACGGAGTCCCTTCCTGTCCTGCAGACTAATTTTTTCTGCTCGCTTATGGAAGGACAGATCTCCAGTGGGGAAATATACAAATATCTCCGTAACTATCAGATATCGCTGCCGGGACCATATTATTGCTGTGCAGTCCTGCATACATCGGAAAACCATATTCCAAATGGGATGACCCCGCTCCTTCTCTCCATGTCTGTCCAAAGGGAGGCACGGGAAAGATTCAGTGACAGATGGGATTGCAGATTTTTTGCATATCTTGGCAATATAGTCATGCTGATAAATCTTGGAGAAGAAGATGGGATCACGAAGCTTACGGATGATTGCGACCATTTTTGTAAATGGACAGAGCGTTTCTATAACGCAGTTGTGACGATAGGGATAGGTAAAGTATGCACAGAATTACAAGCCATCCGTTTCTCGTATGAAAGTGCCAGAGAGGCAGTTTCGTATCGTATGATCTATGGAGAAGGACGGTCGATCAACATTGCAGACATAGCGCCAAAAGGACAGGAGCTATCCATGCAGCCGGAGGATATCAATCTGAATGGTGTATTCAAAGCAATCCATATAGGTGTGCGGGAGGATATAGAGCATGCGGTTCTTTCCATGGTAAAGGAGCTTAAGAAAAATGCCCGGACAATTACGCAGTACAATTTTACTGTTATGGAAATAGTCAGCCATCTATACCGTTTCTGCGGAAATAATTATCTGAATTTTGAAGATCATACGGGGGAGATAAGAAATGTTTATGAAGAGATACTGAAGATGGATGAGACTACATTATCTGCATGGCTTGTCAGAGTGGCTATTTCAATCAGTGATGAGTTAAAGAATGCCAGAACCTCTTCATTGCGTTCCTTGATTGCAGAAGCCAAAAATATAGTCAGGGACTGTTATGCAGATACAGGTCTGTCTCTGGACACAGTATGTTCAAGGCTTGGAGTATCGAATTCTTATTTTTCCTCAGTATTCAAGAAGGAATCCGGGATTTCATTCATTACCTATCTGACAGATTACAGGATGCAGCAGGCTGTCAGGCTTATTCTTGAAACAAATGAGAAAAGCTATGAAATAGCAGACCATGTGGGATATGAGGATGCAAACTATTTCAGCTATGTATTCAAACGTAAGTATGGAATGTCGCCTTCAAAATACCGCACGGAGCACTTAGGGAAATAAATATGAAGATAAAGAAAAGAAAGGTGTCGGATATACAATCTGTTATTATGGCAGCCTTGTCCCTGATGACGGTAGTTATATCGGTAACAATAGGCCTGCTGTTGTACAACAGGTATGAAATGCTGATACGCCAGAATGATATCAGGGATACGCAGAACCAGCTGGAGCGTCTCGTCAATACCGTGGAACAATATCTGAAGGATATGAGGAAGATTTCTGACAGCGCCAACTATAATATCATCCAGACATTTGATGTGTCCAGCCCGGAGTTCAATCAGCAGTTGAGCTTTCTGTATGATTCCAATAAAGATAAAATACAAAGTATCGCATTGTATGATACAGAGGGAGAGCTGATGGCGGCTGAGCCTGTCATATTACAGAAAAAAGGAGTCAATGCCGGACAGCAGCCGTGGTTTACGCAGGCGATGGCAGAGATAGAAAACATGCATTTCTCGACACCGCACATTCAAAATCTGTTCCAGGATGATGCAAAACGGTATCATTTTGTTATCTCCTTAAGCCGTGCCGTAGATGTTATTGATGGAGACAGACCGGAGAATGGTGTATTGCTTGTGGATCTGAAATATTCCTATCTGGAAGAAATGATGAACCGCATGAATGACAGTAACAGGGGCCGGTATTATTATGTGTGTGACGGAGCAGGCAATCTGATCTATCACCCTTACTATAATAAAATAAATAGGGGGTTATTCCGGGAAAACACAGATATTGTATGTACAAGTGAAGACGGTGTATATAAAAAAATGCGCAGTGAAGACGGTAATAAGCAGACAGTGATCATAAGTACCATAGCTTATACGGGATGGAAGATGGTCGGTGTAGTCAGGCAGGATGCCAGGACAGACAGTCTTGAACAATTCCGTATTTATATGGTAGTCATTGTTATCATGCTCATTATGATGCTGCTTCTGGTCAACCGTATTGTATCCAAAAAAATATCCAGTCCTATCCTCAAACTGGATGCATCTGTAAGGGCGTATGAAGCCGGGGAAAAACCGGATATATATATCGGTGGATCTTACGAAATAAGACATCTTGGTAATTCAATCCAAAGTTCCTATGAGGAAATAGAGCGTCTGATGAAAAAAATCATGGAAGAACAGAATGAGAGAAGAAAGAGCGAACTTGCGGCACTGCAAAGTCAGATCAATCCTCATTTTCTTTATAATACTTTAGAATCCATTACCTGGATGATCGAGAGCGGTAAAAATCAGGATGCAGTCTTTATGATTTCTGAGCTTGCCAAGCTTTTCCGTATCAGCCTGTCAAGAGGAAAGACTATTATCTCGATCAAAGACGAGCTGCAGCATTGCAGAAACTACATGAACATACAGAAATACCGCTACAAAGAGCGTTTTGAGACAGAGTATGACATTTCAGAGGAGATATATTCGTTTTGTACGGTGAAGCTTATATTGCAGCCTATTCTGGAAAATGCAATCTATTATGGTGTAGGAGACATGGATAAGGATGAAGATCCAAGGATTGTTGTCAGGGGATGGAAGCAGGAGCAGGATATTTATATTGCAGTTTCTGATAATGGAATAGGGATGCGTCGTGAAGACGTGGAAAATATCCTGACTGGTAACCAGAAAGCAATAAAGCATGGATCCGGTGTAGGGCTCATTAATGTGCATACACGTATACGGCTGATGTTCGGCAAAAAGTATGGGCTTATAGTGGAAAGTGAGCCGGATGAGGGAACGACAGTCACCATCCATCTTCCGGCAGTGCCATATACAAGGGAAAACTGTGAAGCTCTGGAGACACCGGGAAAACTTCAGGAAAGTGAAGGTGGATCATGAAAAGTAACAAGATCACGTTTCTGCTATCGGAAATTATCCTTGGTCTGTTACTCCTGTTGTGTGTATTTCTGATATTCTCAGATGAAAAACCGCAGAAGCGTGTAGCGGTTATCATTGAAAAATCCGGTGATGAAAAATGGGATTCTTTTATCAATGGTATCAAACAGGCGGCCAGGGAAAAAAATATACATCTTATCATCTGCAATACGGATGAAATAGAAGATGCACAGGAAGAGAAGAGTCTGATAACTGAGCAGATGGACAATCAGGTGGATGCTTTCATCATACAGGCGGCACCGGGGACAGATACAGCTGCCATGCTTTCGGAAACCAGTACGCAGAAACCAGTTATACTGGTATCGAATAATATTCAGTCCCAATATTCTGACCTGCCCTTTACCGGACCGGATGATTACCTTATGGGATATACGCTTGGGGAAGACCTGGCAGCCCGTAACCCATGTGACAGCGGGGGGAAGAAGGTCGGGATTATTAGCGGATATAAAGATACATGCTGTGCCGGTGAGCGTACCAGAGGTGTATTGGATGCACTGGCAGATACAGATTATGAGATACAGTTTACTATAAACGTTACGTATGAAACTTCAATTACTGAGATGTTCATGCAGCAAAAACCGGTAGATTATCTGATTGTGCTGGAAACCGGTATTCTGGAAGAAATAGCCAAAATACTGTCAGATAAGCAGGAGAATGGAATGAAGGTCTATGGGATCGGGAGCAGCATTAAGTGTGTATATTATCTGGACGAAGCTGTGATAGACGGACTTATTGTGGTAGATGGTTATGATATGGGGTATCAGAGTGTACTTCAGATTTCCGATATGTTAAAGAAGCGTCTGCATCGTACCAAGGATCAGGCGACAGATTACCGGCTGCTGCACAGAGAAGATATTTTCAGCGAAGATACACAGAAATTCCTATATACATTTTACTAATCGTATGTCATATGGCTGACAGGATATTGTACCTGCGTCCCAAAGTCTGCAGGTTACGGAAAGGCATGGTAATTATAATGAAAAAGAACCGTCTCATAATAGTACTGGTCTGCTGCACTCTCTTATATATGACGGGATGCGGCCACAGTAAGGATGTAGAGAGAAATGTCCTCAGGGTAGGTGTCGTCCTGTATACACAGGATGATCCGTTCATTAATGCATTAACGGAATGCCTGCGGGATGAACTGAAAAAATATGAGTCAGATTCCTTTAAGATTATCATGACGGTGAGGTATGGTAAAAATGACCAGAATATCCAAGATGAAGCAGTAGGAGAAATACTGGATGCGGGCTGTGATATTCTGGCGGTCGATCTGGTTGACAGGACAGAACCGTCCAATATAATAAAAATGGCAAAAACAGAAAATGTTCCGGTTATTTTCTTTAACCGTGAGCCGGTATGGGAAGATCTTATGCAATGGGATAAGCTGTATTATGTTGGCGGAGATGCCAGACAGTCAGGCATCATGCAGGGAGAGATTGTGTCGGAAGTGATACATGCAGACCAGGGGCTGGACCACAATGGGGATGGCAAGATACAATATGTCCTGCTGGAAGGGGAAGCAGGGCATCAGGATGCTATCATACGGACGGACAGTGTGGTCAGAACAATCCAGGGCCAGGGTATTTATCTGGAAAAGCTCAGCTATCAGTTCGCCAATTGGAACCGTAGTCAGGCTGAAAATAAAATGCTGCAGCTGATCCATCAATATGGGGGCGATATTGAGCTTGTACTTTGCAATAATGATGAGATGGCAATGGGAGCAGTAGATGCGTATGAAGATGAGGGCTATCCCTTGGAAGAACGACCGGTCATTTTTGGAATCGATGGGCTTGATGGAACGTTAGAAGCAGTCAAAAACGGTATTATCCAGGGAACTGTTTTTAATGACAGGCAAGGTCAGGCTGAACAGATTGCACGTCTTGCGACAGACTTGTTCAAGGGGAATGCATTATCAGGATACGATTTTGTAAATGAAAGATATATTTTCCTGCCATATCAAAAGGTTACGATATCAAATGTGGATACGTTCATGAACAGATAATGGCTATTATGGAGTTCGTTCTCAGAAAGGTATGATCAAAAATGGAAGACTGGCTTAAAGCTTATTATATGGAAATGGATCCCCTAAAACGACAACAGCTGCTGCTGGAGAACACAAAAGAAACCAAAGATGGGCAGGATGGGCTGCTCAGACAGCTGTGGGAAGCCAGATATGGGAAAGGAAAACCCAGAAAGGACGATTTCGTGGGCTATCTGATGAATCTCAGGTATATAGCGGAGAGTGGGAAAATGGATCCGGGCGGCAGAAAGAAAAAACTGGCTGTAAATGCAATACTAGGTCTGGGACTGTATGAATTCACCCAAAAGACAGAGAATGAACAGACAGTCATTCTGTCAGAATTGGAAAACACCTGCAGAAAATATATTGATATCAGTTCACAGGGACGCGGCTTTACTTCTGTTATCTTTGGAATGGGACAATTATCTGATGAGAGTATCGCAGGCAAGATTGCAGATGAGATAAGCAGATTCGCATTCGATGCCCCATATATTCTGCGGATGACCAGGGAATTTGAGCCACTTCAGAGAGCCGCAGCAGAAGTGTTCAGGGAAGTATATCCTAATCGTGAACATTACCTGAGAAAACGGTGAAAGCAATCTTTTTAGTGAAAAAAATTATATATTTCTATATAATAATACATATAGACTGCTTTAGGATTAATGAAACCTCGCAGAACATCGGTAACATTATTTCAGAGATTGAAGATATTGCAAGCCAGACCAATCTGTTATCATTAAATGCTTCCATTGAAGCAGCAAGGGCAGGAGATGCCGGCAGGGGATTTGCTGTTGTGGCAGACCAGATCCGTAAGCTGGCAGAGCAGAGTACGCAGTCAGCTGTAGATACACGCCAGCTGATTGAGGGCTCCCTTGCAGAAGTAGAAGAGGGCAACAGGGCGGCACAGCGCGCATCCCAATCAATAGAACTGATCATCAGCGGTATCAAAGAGATTGCCCAGTCTTCTCAGGAACTGAGTGAAATATCCAAAGAGCAGTCGTCTGCAATGCTGCAGGTAGAACAAGGAATCAACCAGATATCTGAGGTTGTACAGTCTAATTCCGCAACAGCAGAGGAGACATCGGCTACAAGCCAGGAATTATCGGCACAGGCTGCAACGATGAACGATCTGGTGTCACGCTTCACATTGAAATAAACATACATAATAAGCGCATCAATTTCTGTCTGGATGGAAGCAATCCGTCCGGACAGAAATTTTGTTGTATACATTCCTAAAAGGAGATTGGATTTGAAACCACATAAAATCATTGATAAGATATATTACATTATCGTTATTTCATGCGTATTATTCTTAGCAATTATTTTTTTAAGAGATATTTTAAGTGAAAACAGAAAAATCTCGGATGAGGGTGAGAGCATCATGCCGGATAAGCAGTATCAGATTGATGCAGATACCCGTAAATTCGAGTTCTCCATGCAGAAGATAGATAATAAAGAGAGATGTATCAAATTTTATACGGCACATATGGAGGTCAGGGTATATGCAGATAACAGCCTGATTTATACAATAGACAGCCCCAAGCCATTTTATGAAAAAACCCCGGGAGCAGTCTGGAATTTTGTTGAAATACTGTCAGATACAGAAAAAGTTACTGTAATACTACAGGCTGTTTATCCGGAAGTCAGACAGAAGGCTATAAATTTCTACATTGGGAATTTGGAGCAGATGTACAACAAGATCCTATATGGTTCAGGATTGGATATTGTTGTGAGCCTCATTGAGATGGCTATCGGAGTGATTCTGATCCTGTATTGGTCCATAGCGCATAGCAGATTAGAGATTGAACATACGATACTTTATTTTGGCATTTTTTCATTTATGATCGGGATATGGGCATTTAATGAGTCGGGTACATTGATGACTATAATTCCAATCAGGGCTGCGTGTGTCCTTATTTCAGCGGTATCGCTTATGCTGATGACGCCGGCATTTGTACGGTTTGTGAAGTGTTTCTGGAGAGTCCCGGACAGATGGATTTCAGATGTGATCTGTATACTGGCATTTATCAATATAGTTGTCCAGCTTATACTTCAGCTTACCGGAATAAGGGGATTCAGACAGATGTTCACTCCTACACATATTTTATTGGGTATGGCTCTGATGTATATGGTAGGAGCAACAGTCTATGCAATGTGGAAGTGTGGGATAAATCAGCAGGTGATTGTAGGTATCCTGGGCATAATCGTGCTGTTAGGTGTACTGACGCTGGATTTGGTACATTTTTATTTAGGTTCATTCCAGATTACGTTTATTGGTAATTTCGGAGTCCTTATATATATCTGTATTCTGGCGCAGGAAGCGTTTAAACAGACAATCAGTCAGGCAGACAAAGCCCGTAAGCTGGAATTCTACAGACAGCTTGCAACAAAAGATATGCTGACGGATATGTATAACCGTAATTCCTATGATGAATGGGTAAAAGAGAATGTACAGATGCCAGGTACGTTGATCATTACCTTTGACCTGAATAATCTAAAGTATTGTAATGATACGCTGGGACATGCCATCGGAGATGATTATATCAAAAATGCCGCAGGAATCATAGCGGAGGTGTTTGGTAATTTCGGAAACTGCTACCGTATAGGTGGTGATGAATTCTGTGCTGTCATTCCAAAACAGAATAAAATAAATCCGGAAGATAAGCTTATGCAGCTGGAACAGGAGCAGAAGAAGTACAACGCCGGACTGGAATATCCTTATATGCAGATTGCATATGGATATGCGGAATATGATGCACAGACAGATCTGGATATCGAAGATACCAGATCCCGTGCAGATGAAAAAATGTATGAAATGAAGAGAAGGATGAAGATGGAGAATACATTAAAAATGGATGCCGTAGACTCAAGGCTTCCTCAATAGTGCGATTTCTTCCTTATATGGTGGAATTGTCTTTTCTTTAGATCCTTCCGCACACAGCCACGGAGTCTCCAATATCTTGGGAGCGGCAGCGAATCGTTCATCATGGACAATCTTATGCAGGGTATCAAAACCAATCGTTCCCTGGCCGATATTGGCGTGGCGGTCTTTGTGGGCACCACATGGGTTGAGGCTGTCATTGACATGGATGACTGCAATCTGGTCAAGCCCAAGGATATCATCGAACTGTTTCAGCACACCTTCATAGTCGGTGACAAGCGGATAGCCTGCATCACTGACATGGCAGGTATCAAAGCATATACGCAGACGGTCTTTTCTTTCGACACCATCATAAATCCTCTTCAGTTCCTCAAAGGTGCGGCCGACTTCGCTGCCTTTTCCAGCCATGGTTTCAAGAGCGATATACACATCATTATCATCAGCATCAAGCACCATATTCAAGCCCTTTACAATCTGTGCAATCCCGGCATCTACACCGGCATCTACATGGGAGCCGGGATGAAGCACCAGTATACGGCTCTTCATGGCAGCAGTCCTTACAATCTCTTTGCTTAAAAATTCCACAGCCAGCTCAAAAGTCTCCGGTTTTACAGTATTCGCCAGATTGATGATATAGGGAGCATGTACAACAATCTCTTTAATTCCGGCTTTACCGGCATATTCCCATCCGGCATCAATATTCAGATCGGCAATCTCTTTCCTTCTGGTATTCTGTGGAGCTCCGGTGTAGAGCATCAGTACATTTGCTCCATAAGAGGCAGCTTCCTTTACAGAACCCAGGAACATTTCCTTGCCGGACATCCCTACATGGGAACCTAATTTTATTTCACTCACAATGATTTACCTGTCCTTTCGTTAATTAAGAATTTATACAGTTGTTTTTACGCCGTTGAGGTTGATTTCTTCATCCTCTTCCATGGGTATCATCAGGTATTTCTGTCCATCTATCGTCTGGGAAGTAATCTGCTCCGCTTTATCAGGATTCATGCGCAGGAATACGTCAGAGTATTCGGTAGCATCGTCTTCGTCAGACATTTCCGGTGATGGTGCAGAGGCAGCTTCAGAGCTTTTCGTTTGTAATTCCTTTTTCAGAGTAGCCACTTCTTCTAATAGTTTCTGCTCTTTTTTTGCCTGATTATTCTTTTCAATGGCTTTTTCATCCACAAGATTCCTGACAATGGGTGGTGCATCCTGAAATTCCTCAGCAAAATGATCCTGAATCTGCATGACGGTGGCATCAGGAATATCACTCTGGGTAAGGACGTCCTTAATGATCTCAGGAGTCAGGGTAAATTCTTCCGGTTCACCAATTACGAGGTCTTCCAGCTCTGCTTCTTTCTCTGCAACAAGGGTGTTCAGATTCTCCTGAATCTCAATCATGACATCATCAGTCTGCTCCACGATAGGGGCAATCGCCGCCTTTACCATGGAATGGAAGGTCTGCTTCTCCTCTGTGGCAGTACGTTTGGAATCGCATCCAAGAACGGATTCTACGAAGTCAGGGTGGGAATCCTTGGCATCATGCACATAATAGGTCAGGGAATGAATATCAGTGCTTCTTTCTATGAAGGAGGGATATAGGAAACCAACATCAGGTACACCTACGACCCAGTCCTGAATGCGGACACCGATACGGTTCTCATCCGCACGATAACCAAGTCCCGGTTTGGAGAGGTTCACAGGACAGATTGCACACAGAAGGTATGTATAGACTTCCTCGGATTCATCAATCTTGAGGTCATCATTGGTCTTGGTGATGACATCATAGGCATCATGGAAGATCAGGATCAGATAGTTGCCTACGTAATCATAATTCTCAATGATCATGTCATAGAGGTGTTCCAGAAGTTCAGGATTGCGCAGTCCGCTTTCGCGCAGTCCAAGAAGATACTGCTGTTTGCCTCCCTGCTCTTCTTCCTCTTTGGTAAAGTGCAGCTCCAGCAGGTTGTTGCCAATCGTACCGGAGAGTGCCTTTTTGGCAATATCCAGATATTTATAGAATTCTTCATCCTCAAGATTCAGGAAAGTTTCATTTAATTCTACGACCTTGTTTTTATTAGCATCTACATAGCAGCCGCACATCTTGGTGATGGTGCAGGCTTCTTTCTTAAAACGTCTCTTTAATTCTAAGATGTCTTTATTCCGCAGCATAAGTGCCTCCAGTTCTTTACTATAGATAGATATGCGAAACAGTGCGTTTCGCGGTTGCTTATAAGTATACAATAAATGGGGGGAAAAGACAAATTGCAAGATGAAGGGAATTGTCAGAATATATTGATGCTTGAAAAATAAAAGCTGGCGATATATAGAGTAAATTTGATACATAAATCGTCAGAATAGTATTTTTTACATACTATCTGGCGATTTATGATGCAAAAGAAAGCGTTGGAGCATTTCTTTTTATTTTGTCACATCAGGTATCTTCTTATCGGTGTACAGGATATGATTGATCAGCCAGTTTAACAGAAATTCGAGAAGCTCATTCAGGTATTCCTGGGGATTGGCATCAATCTCATCCGGATCAACCTGCTCCAGACGGTCAATGAAAGCAGCATGGGCACGCTTCTGGGCTTCCAGCCCTTCATAATGGATGCTCTCCATATATTCTTCTTCTTCAGAAAAATGGAACTTCGTATAATCCTCTAATTCCCCCAGTATGCTCATGATATCGTCGTAGCTGTCGCTGACCAGTGCTTTTACCAGATTGTTGGCACGCTCGATAATACGGAACAGCTCCTGGTGTTCGTTGTCAATGAAATCAATTCCGGTACGGAATTCATCTGTAAATTCACATGGATTGTCGCGGAGCATCCAGTCATCGGCAGCGGGCAGCTTACCAATCATGATATCGCTGCTAAGGATATGGCCGTAGAGCCATTTGGCAAGGAAATTCATAAGCTCCGTAAGGGTCTGCGTCTGGTCGGGACCGGCAATCTGGGAAGAACGTTGTATTTCGGCTAATTTCTGACGGAAGAACTCATGCTGTGCACGTTGTTTGAGAAGCTCCGGGTCACGGATCTGCTCCATATATTCTTCTTCTTTGATGAAATGATGGTCCGCATAGGCGGTCAGTTTGTCAAGGATGGCATTTACCTGTGTCTGGCGTTCCGCAGTCGGTTCTTCTTTGAGAAGCTCCAGCACACGGTTAATCAGTTCAAACAGGTAACGATGGTCATCATCTAATGAATCAATGCCTATCAGGCAGTCATCTGTAAATTGAAACATATATAAGTACCCCTTTCATGTCGAATAAATAAACTTATAATTACAAACATTATACCATATAAACAGACAATTTTAAACTCCATTTTGTATTTTTATTGCAGTTTAAAATAGGCACTGCTAGAATAAAAGAAGAGTATGTCAGCAGGAGGTGAGGGCATCATGAGAATCGTGAGATTGGGAATCAGCCATTTTAAATCAATCAGGAAAGTCGTATTGGAGGATATTGAAAACGCATTGATTCTGGTGGGGCAGAATAATACGGGGAAAACGACAGTATTGGATGCAATCCGTGCTGTGGGAGGCGGCTATCAGATACAGCAGGAGGATTTCGATGAGTCAGGCTCCAATATCGAAATCGAGGTAGAGATTTCCTATGAGGAAGATGATTTTACGCAGATGCAGAGAAATGGTAAAATCAGCAGATATCGAAGAATGGATGCGTGGATGGATGACTTTTGCAGGAAGCTGCCTTCTTATAAGGATGGCTCACTTATCTTTACCTTCATAGCGAACAGGGATGGCAAGGTGCGTTATGATGATGGATTCCACAAGAATAATCGTTATATCAGGGAGATTTTCCCAAAGATATATTATGTGGATGCGGAGAGAAACCTTGGACAGTTCCAGAAGGATATGCTTCTCTTGCAGGAGGATGAGCAATTAAAGAAAATACGTGATAACTGCTGTCTGTTTAATCAGGCAAAGAAGTGCAACCACTGTTTCTCCTGTATTGGTCTGCTGAACCGGAAGACACCGCAGGAATTGACGGCTTTTGAGACGATGAGATTACTGGATTACAAGCTGTACCGCCTGAATCTGGATGAATTTGCCACTAAAGTGAACGAGCATTTCAGGAGGAACGGCGGGCAGGACCAGATACTCTATTCCATGAACCGCAACACGGATGGCATGCTGACGGTAACTACGGAGCTATACCAGCCGTCAGGGCAGATTACGAGGCCTGTTGAGCGGATGGGAAAGGGAATGCGGAGCATCTATATGTTATCCTTGTTAGAAACATATACAGAAGATGAGTCACGAAGTCCCAGCATCATCATGATCGAAGACCCTGAGATTTTCCTGCATCCGACGCTGCAAAAGACATCAGGAGATATCCTGTACCGGCTGTCCAAGAAACATCAGGTTATCTTCTCTACGCACTCTCCTAATCTATTGCCTAATTTTAACACCAGACAGATTCGCCAGATGGTACTGGATGAAAATGGATATCCGGAAGCAAGAAGCAAAACTGACATAAGTGTCATTTTAGATAATCTTGGATATACAGCAAATGACCTGATGAATGTGAATTTTGTATTTATCGTAGAAGGCAAGCAGGACAAGAGCAGGCTTCCTTTGTTGCTTCGCCGCTTCTATTCGGAAATGTATGATGAAAATGGCAGACTGTCGAGAGTGGCGATCATTACGACCAACAGCTGTACGAATATCAAGACCTATGCAAACCTGAAATATATGAATCAGATCTATATTAAGGATCAGTTCCTGATGATCCGTGATGGTGATGGAAAAGACCCTGACCAGCTAAAACGACAGTTGTGTCGTTATTATGAGGAACAGGGAGCAAGAGATGCAGACAGATTACCGAGAGTTACGCCAAAGAATGTATTGATCCTGCATTATTATTCTTTTGAGAATTATTTCCTGAATCCTGAAATTATGTATCAATTGGGAGTGATTCCAAGTGTGGAAGCTTTTTATGAAATATTCCTGGAGAAATGGAAGGAATATCTGTATAAGATCAAAAGTGGTAAACATTTACAGGCGGTGATAGGCAGGAATATTGAAACCGTTGAAGATGTGAAGGAGCATATGGAAGAAATCAGGATCTATATGCGGGGACACAATCTGTATGATATTTATTACGGAAGATATAGGGAACAGGAGAATGAATTACTCACACGATATGTTGAACTGGCACCAAGGGAAGAATTTGCAGATATACTGGATTCAATAGACCGATTCATTTATTTTGAAAGCAGGAAAAGGCATTAAACCTTTACCAAATGCAGATTAAGGCGTATAATAAAAAGCTGACAAAAAAGAAACTGTATAAAAAGAGAAATGAGAGGTAAACGAATGAATAGGAAACACGAATGGTTCGTAAAAGTACAGGCATTGTGCATGGCTGCAATGATTACACTGGCAGCATTGTGTCAGCCGGTCAAGGTACAGGCAGCAGAGGTTGTCCAGCCAAGTCTTGGCATCGATGTATCACGTTATCAGGGGCAGATTGACTGGGCACAGGTAGCGGCTTCCGGGGTACAGTTTGCTATGATCCGTGTGGGATACCGTACACAGAATACCGGCGTATTAAATGAAGATCCATATGCGAGATACAATTTACAGGAAGCGACTAAGGCAGGAATCAAGGTAGGTGCTTATTTCTTCTCTTCCGCTGTAAATGCACAGGAAGCAGTAGAAGAAGCAGAATTCACAGCCAATATTCTGGATAAATATCAGATTACTTATCCGGTGGCTTATGATTGTGAAGGCTTCCGCAACAGCACCAGCAGACAGTATGCGTTGGGTAAGGATGTCAGAACAGCGCTGGCTGTAGGATTTCTGGATGTGATTGCACAGAGAGGTTATACACCTATGTTCTATGCTTCCAAAAATGAGATGGAAGGAAGCAGGGACTGGAACATGGATGTGCTGGCAAGTAAGTATAAGGTATGGGTATCCTGGTATCCTGAACTGCCTTTCCCACAGACTCCGGCATGCACCTATACAGGAATCCATTCCATGTGGCAGTACACAGCCAAGGCTGCGATTGCAGGTGTGGGCGGTCTGGTAGACATGAATATTGCATATTTTGCATATACAGAAGTGGCAGCTGCCAAGGATGCCTCCGGTGCGGTCCAGGTGGATGCAAGTGCAGCAGCAAATGTGCAGTATACAGAAGTATATGAGGTAGTCACACCAAGCAGTGAGAATCTGAATCTGAGAACTGTACCAAGTACAGCCGGCAATGATACAATCGTTGTAACAATCCACAGTGGAGATATGATCTTTCGAACCGGCGTTGGAAATAATGGCTGGTCCAAGGTATTGCTCAATGGTGTAGAGCTGTATGCCTCATCTTCTTATCTGAAAAAAGTAATGTAAATATGAGAATTGTCCAGAGTCAGCTGATTGACTCTGGATTTTTTTATACAAAAGCACTTGACAACAATGGTCAGAAAGACTATTATACAGAAAAGCAACCAATGCAGAGCATGTGATATATGTGATATAAATGAGAAAAGAGGACAAGTTATGAAGCAGTCAAGTAAACGAAATCTGACAATGGTAATGGATCTGTATGAGCTTACCATGGCAAATGGATATTTTAACGACGGAGATAAGACAGCCAGAGTGGCATTTGATGTCTTTTACAGAAAGAACCCGGACAGAGGCGGCTTTGCTATTTTTGCCGGTCTGGAACAGATTGTAGAATATATTGAAGACCTGCATTTTTCGGATGAGGACGTAGAGTATCTTCGTTCTTTAAATACATTTACAGAGGATTTCTTACAATACCTGAGAGATTTTAAGTTCAGCGGTGATGTATATGCTTTTCCAGAGGGAACGATTATGTATCCAAATGAGCCTATACTGACCGTGGTAGCACCATTGATTGATGCGCAGATCGTAGAGACTGCTATTCTTGCAGAAGTAAATCATCAGTCATTAGTAGCAACCAAGACAGCCAGAATTGTAAAAGCAGCAGAGGGTAAAGCAGTGTCAGACTTCGGAGCCAGACGTGCGCATAACATGGATGCAGCAGTATATGGGGCTAGAGCTTCCTATATTGGTGGTGCAGCAGGCACAGCTACTGTTCTTGCCGGTCAGATGTTTGGCATTCCTGTCAGCGGAACCATGGCTCACAGCTGGGTTATGTATTACAAAGATGAATACGAGGCATTCAGGCATTATGCAGAGAATTATCCTGACAATACCGTATTACTGGTAGATACTTATGATACGATTAAGTCAGGTATACCAAATGCAATCCGTGTGGCAAGGGAAGTCCTGGAACCCATGGGCAAACGTCTCAAGGGTATCCGTATTGACAGCGGAGACCTTGCATATCAGTCTATCAAGGTCAGAAAGATGCTGGACGATGCAGGGCTGACAGATTGTAAGATCATCGTGTCCAACAGCTTGGATGAGCATACGATTTCTTCTCTGAACATGCAAAAGGCAAGAATCGATGGTTATGGTGTAGGCGAGCGTCTGATCACAGGTGCTTCCAGTGATTATTCTGAGGATAGTATATCTCTGCTTGGTGCTGTGTATAAGATTGCAGCTGTAGAGGAAAATGGTGGATTTGCTCCCCGAATCAAGGTATCCGGTTCTGTTGAGAAGATTACCAATCCCGGCCTGAAGAAAGTATACCGTGTATACGATCAGAATGGTAAAGCCAAGGCGGATCTGATTGCCAAGGCAGATGAAACCATAGATATGTCACAGGAGTTCCGTTTCGTAGACCCGGATATGCCATGGAGAAATCTGAAATTCGCACATTGTACAGTGAGACCTTTACAGGAAAAGATATTTGAAAATGGCAAATTAGTATATAAGCTCCCGACACTTAATGAAATCCGTGCTTATGTCAAGAAGCAGCTGGATGAGGAAATATGGGAAGAAGAGCAGCGTTTTGTCAATCCACATAAACATTATATGGACATGACACCTGATTACTATGATATGAAGATGAGCCTGCTTAATGATTCGAGAGCCTGAATAGTTATAAAATGTTTAGAGCCATACAATATGTGTGGCTCTAAGTAGATATGTAATGAAACAGAAAGGCAGGAAGAGAATGACACAGTGTAATCTGAAAGATATGGAATCCATGACGGAAGAAGAATATCTGGCGCAGTATAAGCCATCTGATTATGAGCGCCCTTCCGTCACTGTGGATATGCTGATTTTTACGATAACCCGCAATCAGCGTCTTGCTATGATCCTGATCAAGAGAGGCGGGCATCCGGAGCGGGGCAAATGGGCAATACCGGGTGGATTCGTGGAGATGGATGAGTCACTGGAGGATGCAGCAGCCAGAGAATTGAAAGAAGAAACCGATCTGGATCATATATACCTGGAGCAATTGTATACATTTGGCGATGTACATCGTGATAAAAGGACCAGGGTCATTTCCGTGGCATATATGGCGCTGGTTCCGGCTGATACATTGCAATACACACCGGGGGATGATGCCCAGGATGCCTGCATGTTTGAGATAGAAAGGACTGTCCGGGGAGTGATTCTGCATGCGATAGGCAGGAATCTGACACTGACGGAGACTGACCTTGCCTTTGACCACAAGGATATCATAGCAAAAGGTCTGGAACGATTACAGAGTAAAGTGACTTATACGGATCTTGCCCTGGAATTACTGAGGAATAAAGAGAAGTTCTCCATTTATGAGCTGCAGATTATTCATGAGGTGGTAACAGGGACAGAGCTTGACGTGGCGAATTTCAGACGGTCTTTTAAAAAGAAATTCATTGATACAGGGCGTGTGGAGAAGCTGGATGAGAAATGCTACGATTATTCCAGAAAACCAAGCAGCTATTATAGATTAATCGGATAAAAGAGAAAGGTACGGTAGAGCTATGGAGACAGTTACATTAGGTAGCACAGGAATTACAGTGAACAAGAATGGATTCGGCGCATTGCCAATCCAGAGGATCAGCACAGAGGATGCGGCAGCGCTGGCAAGAAAGGCATATGATGCAGGTATCACTTTCTTTGATACTGCAAGATTCTATACAGACAGCGAGGAGAAGCTTGGCGTTGCCTTTGAAGGGATGAGGGAAAAGGTGTATATTGCGACCAAGACAGCAGCATCTACACCCGAAGAATTCTGGAGTCAGTTACAGACTTCCCTGACCAATCTCAAGACAGATTATATTGACCTGTATCAGTTCCATAATCCTGCGGTCTGTCCAAAGCCCGGCGATGGTTCTGGGCTGTATGAGGCAATGCTGGAAGCGAAAGCACAGGGCAAGATTCGTCATATCGGCATTACGAATCATCGTCTTGCAGTAGCCAGAGAAGCAATAGAATCAGGACTTTATGAGACTTTACAGTTCCCATTCTGCTATCTGGCAACGGAAAAGGACATAGAACTGGTCGAGGCATGTAAGAAAGCGAATATGGGCTTTATTGCAATGAAAGCTTTGTCTGGAGGACTGATTACCAATTCTGCAGCTGCGTATGCTTTTGAAGCACAGTATGACAACGTACTGCCAATCTGGGGTGTACAGAAAGAATCTGAACTGGATGAGTTCATCTCCTATATTGACAATCCACCTGTCATGAATGAAGAGTTACAGGCAGTCATTGTCCATGACAGAGAGCAGTTAAGTGGTGATTTCTGCCGTGGCTGCGGTTACTGCATGCCATGTCCTGTAGGAATCGAAATCAATAACTGTGCCCGTATGTCACTGCTGCTTCGCCGTTCTCCATCGGAGATGCAGCTTACAGAAGAAGTACAGGGGAAGATGAAGAAGATTGAGAATTGCCTGCATTGTAACCAGTGTAAGAGCAAATGTCCTTATGGACTGGATACACCGGCATTACTTGCCAAGAACTATGAAGATTACAAGAAGGTACTGGCAGGAGAAGTAAAAGTAAATTAGAAAAACTGATAGAGACAAAGATATCGGATGACAAAGAGGGGGGATAAGCTATGATCATACGAAGAAACTACAGAGCCTGTCTGGATAAGGCTGGCTTAGAGGAAGACATGGAAGCAGCTATAAAGTCAGCAATTGCCCGGGATAAAGAGAAGGTAAGTGAGGCGGTTACAGAGCATTGCTGTCTGACTGTAGCCATGTATCAGCATGAAAATATGCTCTTTTTGTACATGGAGGCATTGGAGAAGGATTTGGAACCGGCTGCGCTTTTTCCAGAGTTATCAAAGCTGCTTTTGCCATGGCCTCAGAAGGATGGACCTGAATACTGGACCAGGATGTATGAGATTTTTTATCATGATATTCCAACAGATGAGGCATATTGGGCAAGGAAAGGGCATAAGACGAGAAGAGGCAGAATTGCTTATTTATTAGAGGATAAGCTTTTCTCCTATACCTATTATCATAAGGCGCTGGTAGATGAGGGACTGTTAGAAGGTGACAGATATCAGTTCATTGCGCTTCATGAAAATATTTTATTTTCTTATTTTGAGGAACCAAAGGAATTTACACATATTAAGAAAGAATCCACAGAAGAGTCTAAAGTGATCAAGGATTGGCTGGCTGCAGATCCGGAGAGCCATTTTGACCATACTTTATCAGGAAAAGACAACTTCCTGCTTCTGCCGGAGGTTTTTTCCATGGGAGTGGAGGATAGTGATGAAACAGTATAATATAGTGGATTACGGCGCAATAGCCGATGGGGTAACAAATAATGCTGCTGCGATTCAGCAGGCAATAGATGAGGCATCCGCAGAGGGTGGGCGTGTGGTGATTCCACAGGGTAAATATCTGAGTGGAACCCTTGTTTTAAAGAGCAACATAGACTTCCATCTGGAGAAGGGGGCAGTCCTGATCAGCAGTCTGAACCAGGAGGATATTATGGATTTTGCCAAGCTCTTTGAGGATGACAATGCATGTACCGGCTGGGATGGCGGCTGTTTCCTTTTTGCATGCCATGAGGAAAATATCACCATATCCGGTGAGGGCGTTATCTACGGACAGGGTGATAAGGTATTCATAGATGATGATGTGGACGGAGGCGCACATGAGTGTCCTCTTAGTGTGACAGCATTCAGACCAAGAACGACATTTCTGGAGGATGTCACCAATCTGACAGTCCGGGACATTACGATTCAGGATGCGGCATTCTGGACGCTGCATATGGCTGGCTGTCATCATGTGAGAGTGCAGGATATTAAGATACTCAATGACGTCAGAGGTGCAAACAATGACGGTATTGATCCTGACTGCTGCAAGGATGTCCTGATTACGGGATGTCTGGTAAAGACAGGGGATGATGCCATTGTAATCAAGACAACGAAGCCCATGACACAGCGGTATGGAGCAAGTGAGAATATCGTCATCAGCAACTGTATTCTGTATTCCCATGACTCTGCACTCAAGATTGGAACAGAGACACACGGCGATATCAGAAATGTAATACTGAGTGATTGTGTGATAAAGGACTGTTCCAGAGGTGTAGGCATCTGGGTGAGGGATGGAGCGACCATAGAGGACGTCCATATTCATCATGTGACAGGAAATGTCCTGAAATATGCAGACGGTATCGGAGAGCATAGAACCAGAATGTGGTGGGGCAATGGAGAACCCATTTTCCTCAATGCGACCTATCGTAATGGAGAACATTATAATCCTGGTAAAATCCGTAATATTACATTTGACCATATTTATATGAAAGCCGAATCCAGTATCTTCGCCGCAGGAGAAAAAGATGCGGTAATAGAGCATGTGCATTTGACCGACCTGAATATTACCATGTGCCATCAGGGCACACAGCCAAGCGGATATTTTGATGAGCAGCCTTCGGAAAAGAATGTGTATGAACATACAATACCTGCAGTGTATGGCAGATATGCAGAGAATCTGGTTGTAACTGGCCGTGTACACTATGAAGCTCCATACAATGTGGAGAGCAATCCGATACAACAGTTGGACAATTGTAAAAATACTCAAATTTCCATGCAGGAAGTATAGAGTTAAAATAAAAAATTCTTTTTTGTAGCAAATAATTATTTAAAAATAGCAGACAGAAGTGTATAATAGTAGAATAATACGTAGATTTTACAGACAATACAAACTGACAGTGTATTAAACAGGAGGTAATATCATGCCCAAGAAACCGGTCATTGATAAGGAGTTATTTAAAAGAAGTGTATTATATAATGTAAAGACCTTGTACAGAAAGACATTAGAGGAAGCCACAGACCAGCAGATATTCCAGGCAGTATCTTATGCTGTCAAGGATATGATCGTGGATAACTGGATCAAGACTCAGGAAAATTATGAGAAGAAAGATCCAAAGATTGTATATTATATGTCCATGGAGTTCCTGATGGGACGTGCGCTTGGCAACAATATGATCAATCTTATGGCATATAAGGAATTTTCAGAGGCTCTTGAAGAACTTGGGCTGGATATCAATGTAATTGAAGACCAGGAGCCGGATGCAGCACTTGGCAACGGAGGGCTTGGCAGACTGGCAGCCTGCTTCCTTGATTCCCTGGCAACACTTGGCTATGCAGCATATGGCTGTGGTATCCGTTATCATTATGGTATGTTCAAGCAGGAGATTCGTGACGGTTATCAGATCGAAGCACCGGATGACTGGCTTCGTGATGGCAACCCATTTGAACTGAGAAGACCTGAATACACCAAGATCATCAAGTTTGGCGGACATGTATGCACAAGAGAAGAGAATGGCAGACTTTATTTCTATCAGGAAGACTATCAGTCAGTTAAGGCTGTTCCTTATGATCTGCCTATCGTAGGTTATGGCAATGATGTAGTGAATACTCTTAGAATCTGGGATGCACAGCCTATGGACTGCTTCAGTCTGGATTCCTTTGATAAAGGTGATTACCAGAAGGCAGTAGAGCAGAACAACCTGGCTAAGAATATTGTAGAAGTCCTTTACCCGAATGACAATCATTATGCAGGTAAGGAGCTGCGTCTGAAACAGCAGTATTTCTTTATCTCCGCATCTGTACAGACAGCAATAGAGAAATATATGTCCAGACATGATGATATCCATAAGTTCTATGAGAAGGTCACATTCCAGTTAAACGATACACATCCTACTGTTGCAGTAGCAGAACTGATGCGTATTTTGTTGGATGATTATCACCTTGAATGGGACGAAGCATGGGAGATCACAACGAAGACCTGTGCTTATACCAATCATACCATTATGGCAGAAGCTCTTGAAAAATGGCCAATCGACCTGTTCTCCAGGCTTTTACCACGTATTTATCAGATTATTGAAGAGATTAACAGAAGATTTGTCATTGAAGTGGCAAACAGGTATCCTTCTGATGTAAATAAAATTGCCAAGATGGCAATTATTGCAGACGGTCAGGTTAAGATGGCTCATCTGGCTATTGTTGCAGGTTATTCTGTCAATGGTGTAGCCAGGCTGCATACGGAGATTCTGAAGAATCAGGAGCTGAAGGATTTCTACGAGATGTATCCATGGAAATTCAATAATAAGACAAATGGTATTACACAAAGAAGATTCCTTCTCCATGCAAATCCATTATTGTCAGATTGGGTAACTTCCAAGGTAGGAGATGGATGGATTACAGATCTTCCACAGATTGCAGGCATTGCAAAATATGCAGATGATCCTAAGGCTCTCAAGGAGTTCATGGATATCAAATACCAGAACAAGGTACGTCTGGCTAAGTACATCAAGTTACACAACGGTATTGATGTAGATCCGAATTCCATCTTTGACGTACAGGTTAAGAGACTGCATGAATATAAGCGTCAGTTACTGAATATTCTGCATGTTATGTATTTATACAACCAGTTAAAGGCGAATCCGAACATGGATTTCTATCCAAGGACATTTATTTTTGGCGCCAAGGCAGCAGCTGGCTATATGAATGCCAAGCTGACAATCAAGCTGATTAATTCCGTGGCGGATGTGATCAACAATGATGCTTCCATTAAGGGAAAGATTAAGGTTGTATTTATCGAGAACTATCGTGTATCCAACGCAGAAATCATCTTTGCGGCAGCAGATGTATCTGAACAGATTTCTACAGCCAGCAAGGAAGCCAGCGGTACAGGTAACATGAAGTTCATGTTAAATGGTGCACTGACACTTGGTACAATGGATGGTGCAAACGTAGAAATCGTAGAAGAAGTAGGAGCAGAGAATGCATTTATCTTCGGTCTTAGCTCTGATGAAGTCATTCGTTATGAGAACAATGGTGGCTATAATCCTATGGATATCTACAATTCTGACCAGGATATCCGCAAGGTAGTAGACCAGTTGGTAGATGGCACCTACTCCAAGGGGGACAGAGAGTTATTCAGAACATTGTACAACTCACTGCTGAATACCCAGAGTACAGATAAGGCAGACCGCTATTTCATTCTGAAGGATTTCCGCTCTTATGCAGAAGCACAGAAGAAGGTGGAAAAGGCTTACCGTAATACACAGGGCTGGGCAAAGAGCGCACTGCTCAATACAGCACATGTTGGTAAGTTTACATCCGACAGAACCATTCAGGAATATGTAGATGATATCTGGCATCTCGACCATGTAGATATTGAGTAATAATTGAGACTGGAAAGGTCCTACCTGTCTAATGAAAATTAGCCGGGTAAGACCTTTTTTATTGAGTATGTTTATGCGCTGATAAATTCGCGTGTAAATTTATTGCGAAAAGGAAACGATATGAGTATAATATTTTAGAAGATCAGAACACAGGATAGTATTGAGTTCTGGGGAGAATAACAGTGTGATAATAATTTGCACAGTAGATGTGCATGGAAATGAGGAGAGTTATGAAAAAGATAAGAAAATGTGCAATTATGATGGCAGTTATGCTGGGTGTATTACAGCTGAATATGGTAGCCTGGGCAGCAGAGGATGAGATTCCTGTTGTGGAGCAGCAGGATGTGGAGCTGGCAGATGGCAATTATACGATCAGTGTAGATCTGGAAGGCGGAAGCGGCAGGGCTTCTATTACAACTCCGGCAGAGATGAATGTAGTATCTAAGAAAGCAACAGCAACGATCATCTGGAGCAGCTCTAACTATGACTATATGATCGTAAATGGTGAGAAATATCTTCCTGTCAATGGAGAAGAGGGTGTGGGTAATTCAACCTTCCTGATCCCTGTATTGTGCATGGACGAGCCAATGACTGTGATTGCTGATACTACAGCAATGTCTACACCACATGAAATTACTTATACACTGACTTTTCATTCAGAGACAGCTGCAGCAGAGAAGACCAGTTCGAGTGGCTTTGATCCTATGTTTATGCTACTGATTGGAATTGTGGTACTGACCGCAGCAGTGTTCAGCTTATCGGCTACAAAGAAGAAATAAGTTTTGGAGCAGCGCAATTCATCCAATTTAAGATATATGTTTCATAATTACCTAAGTACATAGTAGTTGAAAAGGGTATAGTGATTATAGGAGAGGTGGAGAGAGTGAAGAAGAGAATTTCTATAGTATTGGCTGCAGTTATGATGTTAGAGTTGGTTGGGTGTGCGAAGAGTTCAGGAGGGGATTCTGCGGAGGCGAAGCAGATTCAGGTGGACGAGGAGATCAGTGCCGGGCTGGCTTATGAAGGCAGGATGGATTTGGAGTATGCTACGGAGTATGCGGTAGATTATTATAGTGACGACTATGATTTGATTACGATATCAGATGGCAGCCGTTTTTTGATTGTGCCGGAGGATAAAGAGATACCGGAAGATCTGGATGAGGATATTAAGACAGTGCAGCAGCCAATAGACAATATCTATCTGGTGGCATCGGCGGCTATGGATATGTTTCGTTCTATTGATGCACTGGACAGGATAGGATTTACGGGAACAGAGCAGGATGGATGGTATCTGCCAGAGATTCCACAGCTGATGGAACAGGGCGATATTATATATGCAGGTAAATATAATGCGCCTGATTATGAACTGATTCTTTCTGGTGGATGTGATTTTGTTATTGAAAATATGATGATTATGCATACTCCTGAAGTTAAGGAGAAGCTGGAGAATTTTGGTATTCCTGTTATGGTAGACAGGGCAAGTTATGAGGAACATCCGCTGGGACGATGCGAATGGGTGAAATTATATGGCGTGCTGACCGGACAGGAAGAACAGGCGAATGCTGCTTTCAGGGAACAGGCTGCAGAGTTGGAGCAGGTTTTAGCAGATGAGGAGCAGAATGGCGAGGAACAGACGGCGCCTACAGTTGCTTTCTTTTATCTGACCTCCAATGGCGCAGTGAATGTCCGTAAGACGAATGACTATGTACCTAAGATGATTGAGCTTGCAGGAGGTAAGTATATCTTTGATAAGCTGGGAGACACACAGAGTAAGAGTTCATCGGTGACTATGCAGATGGAAGAATTCTATGCATCGGCAAAAGATGTGGACTGTCTGATCTATAACAGTACCATTGATGGACAGATTACTTCTATTGATGAGCTGGTGGCTAAGAATCAGCTTCTGGCAGATTTTAAGGCAGTACAAAGTGGCAATGTCTGGTGTACGACACAGAATATGTATCAGGAATCCATGGCAATTGGTTCCATGATTGCAGACATGCACACTGCGTTTGTGACAGATGTGTCACAAAACACGGATACCAGATATCTCTTTAAATTGAACGAATGATTTTAAACGGTCCGCAGGGTATTACACATATATTTAGGTACTTATTCAGAAAGGTGAAAAGATGAAGGCAGGCAGGAAGATTCGATATAGTATGGCATTTCTTGGTTTGATCATATTGATGGCTGTGCTGCTGGCATGGAATATCTGTGCCGGCAGTGTGAATATTTCTGTAAAGGAAGTAACTGAAGTTCTGTTTGGAGAGAAGACGGCGCAGACTGCATCACGTATTGTATGGGAGATACGTCTTCCAAGGGCGCTGGCAGCAGCAATCCTTGGTGGGGCATTGGCGCTGGCAGGGTATCTGCTTCAGACATTTTTCCATAATCCGATAGCAGGACCTTTTGTGCTTGGTATTTCATCAGGTGCCAAGCTGGTGGTAGCACTGGTCATGGTCTTCTGTCTTGGACATGCTTTTGCTGTCAGCTCGGTGACACTGATTCTGGCGGCATTTATAGGGGCGTGTCTGTCCATGGGCTTTGTGCTGCTGATTTCTAACCGCATTGGCAATATGTCATCACTTATCATCGGTGGTGTAATGATAGGTTATATCTGTACGGCAGTTACGGATTTTGTTGTGACTTTTGCAGATGATGCCGATATTGTGAATCTGCATAACTGGTCAAAAGGCAGCTTCTCCGGCATGACATGGAATAATGTGACAGTCATGTCAGTTCTGGTATTTGTAATCACTGTAATTATTTTCTGCCTGGCGAAGCCTATCGGTGCTTATCAGCTGGGAGAATCCTATGCACAGAGTATGGGGGTCAACATCAGACGGTTCAGGGTAATCCTGGTCATGCTTTCCAGCCTGCTTGCAGCCTGTATCACAGCCTATGCGGGGCCGGTGTCTTTTGTAGGGATTGCAGTACCGCATCTGGTCAAAAATCTGTTTGGGACAGCCAAGCCTATTATTATGATTCCGGCGTGTTTTTTGGGAGGCAGTGTCTTTTGTCTGTTCTGTGATTTGCTGGCAAGGACGCTGTTTGCCCCTACGGAGCTTAGCATCAGTACAGTGACTGCAGTTTTTGGCGCCCCTGTGGTGATTCTTATCATGTTGAAAAGGCATAAGGGGGAGCAGGCGTAATGGAGAAGCAGTATTATTTTCAGACGAAGCATATGACAGTAGGATATGGTGGTGTACCTCTGATACGAAATGTGGAAATCGCACTAAAGCAGGGCGAGATTCTGACATTGATAGGGCCTAATGGTGCGGGTAAGTCTACGATACTGAAAAGTATCGCAGGACAGCTGATTCCTGTTGATGGGGAGGCAAGTCTGGAAGGTGTCTCTTTGCAGAAGATGGATGGACATACCAGATCGCAGAAGATGGCAGTCGTGTTCACAGACCGTTTAAAGACAGAGCTCATGACGTGTAAGGATGTGGTGGCAGCAGGACGTTACCCTTATACGGGCAGACTGGGGATTTTGTCAAAGGAGGACTGGAAAGCAGTAGAGGATGCCATGGTGCTGGTGCAGGTCACAGAGCTTGCAGAACAGGATTTTACCCGGATCAGTGATGGACAGAGACAACGCATCTTACTGGCAAGGGCAATTTGCCAGGAGCCGCAGATTCTGTTATTGGACGAACCGACTTCTTATCTGGATGTGAAGTACAAGCTGGAATTTCTGACTACTTTGCAGAAACTGACCAGAACCAGGAAGCTTACTGTAATTATGTCATTACATGAACTGGATCTTGCGCAGCGCATTTCTGATAAGGTGATGTGCATAAAAGGGGATTGTGTGCAACGATATGGTACTCCTGATGAAGTATTTACCAATGGCTATATCAGTGAATTGTTCGACATACAGAAAGGTTCTTATGAAGAAGGAACGGGAATGGTGGAGCTGGAAGCACCAAGTGGACAGCCGCAGACGTTTGTAATTGGCGGTGGAGGTAATACAAGGAATCTGTATCATGCCCTGCAACGCAAAGGAATGCCTTTTATAACGGGAATCCTATATGATAATGACATGGATTATCCAACAGCCAGGACGCTTGCCGCAGAGGTATTGACCTCGCCGGCCTTTTATCCGGTATCAGAAGAACTGATGGCACAGGCAAAAGCTGCCATAGACCGTTGCCGGATGGTTGTCAGCCCAAGGAAGCAATTCGGAGTCTATGACAGTGCCAATAAGCAGCTCTATGAGTATGCCATAAGTCAGGGCAAGCTGGAAGAGTTTATTCTTCGTTGACGAATAGCGTACAGCCCTGTGCAATGAAATCTTTTATCTTCATATGAATCATTTCTTCGGGAATATCCAGCTTCACAGCCAGACAGGGAATGCACAGATAGCTGGTACTTCCGCGGTTGACAAATTTTTTGTAAGCACCTATCTCGTTAAATGACAGGTGCTTACCGCATTTCATACAGGTTCCGTTCATTATGCTTTCACGACCTTTGCTCTGTATACAGCACAGTCATAGGCGTCTAATTCCTGAATCCAGGTGCCGTTGGTCACTGTAGAGGTTTTCTTTGTCCATACTTCTGTCATTTCCAGCGTATGACCGGTGCTTTGGGGAAGTCCGAGTTCGTCCAGATTGAATCTGGCAGCGCTTTTATTTTCGCTGAGATTAAACAGTCCAATAGCAATATCTCCATTGCTGAGATTTCTGGAATACATTACCATATCTTCGCCTGCCCAGATACCATTGAGCTTGACAGCCTGGCGGCACATGGCATCCTGGTTGATGGCAATCAGATCACGATTCATCAGAATATTTCTGGTGGCATCATTCATATTTCGGATATCACAGCCGATCATCAGTGGGGAACCGAGCAAAGCCCAGATGGAGTAATGGGTTTTATACTGGGTGTCATTGCAGCCTTTTAATCCTACATTTCCCTGTCCATACATACCAACAATCAGCATGTCCATGTCATTGAAACAGCCGGTAGCATTGTAGGGCAGAAGCTTTTCCTGTTGATGAACCAGATCCTTGACGGATTCCCAGGTGTCGAAGATGTCTCCTGTGGAGCGCCACATGCCGGCACTGCTTTCCTTCATCCATTCGTGTGTCTCATCAGCCCCCCAGGAGCATGCGCTGAAAAGGATATCTCTGCCGCAGTTCTCCAATGCCAGCCCCATTCTGCGGTACAGATATTTGCCGGCAACGATGGGGCTGTGGTAGCAGTAGTCGTATTTGAGAAAATCAACGCCCCAGGAGGCGAAGGTCTCTGCATCTGTAAATTCGTGTTCATAGCTTCCGGGGTATCCTGCACAGGTGAGATTGCCGGCACAGGAATACATGCCGAATTTCAGCCCTTTACTGTGTACATAGTCTGCTACTGCTTTCATGCCGTTAGGGAACTTGGCAGGGTCAGCAACCAGTCTGCCCTGTGCATCACGTTCCTTGAGTGACCAGCAGTCATCAATGACCAGATAGTCATAACCTGCATTTTTCAGACCACTTGCTGCCATGCAGTCTGCCGTTTCTTTGATGAGTGATTCATTGATCTTTTCTCCGAAAGTATTCCAGGAGTTCCATCCCATAGGGGGTGTCAGTTTTACCATTTTCTTATCTTCCTTTCTGTTGGGGGTGGGGAGAGGGACGAATTGTCCTGCTTTCCTAATGCAACACAGGCACGCTCCCGCTACGTGAAAAACGTAATGGTCACATAAGGCGCTATTGGAAGCTTGTGCTTCCATACCGCCTAAGTGCCAACGTTTTTCAAGTGCCTGCTTATGCATTAGGAAAGCAGGGCAATTCTGTAACTCACCCAAGTTAATATAAACAGAAAATGATATAACTTTTTTGTTCATTTTCTGTTGCAACTTAAAGTGTTATAAATTATATTTAGTATAGTAAGTAAAAGAAAAGTTTGATATGTAGTATTGTTTCAAATATATGGACAAAACGTTCATAATTCGTCACTTTCTATACAGTAGGGGGGAGATACCATCATGGGAGTAACAGGCTTACAACTTTTGTGGGCAGGCAGACAGGATTGCAGTGATATGCACAGCTTCGGCCCTGGAATGAGAAACTGCTATATCATTCATTATATTATCCGGGGAAAAGGTACCTATGTTGTGAATGGGAACAACTACCCTGTAGATACAGGACAGAGCTTTCTCATCATCCCATACACCACGGTGCATTATTATCCGGATGAGAAGGAGCCATGGGAGTATTGCTGGATTGAATTCAGCGGCGAGAGTGTCAGTGAGATGCTAAGGGAAGTGGGGCTTGGCATGAAAATGCCGGTTTTTCCTGCAATTGAAGAGCAGGAGATCATTCCGTATTTTAGCAAGGCATATGAACTGGTTCATAAAAGACAGGAGAAAGAGGCGATAGGCAGCATTTTGTCTATTACAGGCTGTATTAGCGATCATATCAACCGGGAGAGAGAGCTTCTTACAGAAAATGAAAAAAGATTGAGCAATGCCATCAGCTATATTGAGGCAGAATATCACAGAGAAGAATTTGATATTGCGTATCTATGCCGCCTTATGAACATAAGCAGATCGACTCTATATCGTTTGTTTGAAGAGGAAGTTGGCTGTTCACCAAGTGAATATTTGATTCGTTACCGGGTGACACAGGCAAGAAAGATGCTGTCAAAGGGCGCCAGTGTCAAGAGTGCTGCCCTATCCTGTGGCTTTGACGATCCGTTGTATTTTTCAAGACTGTTCTATAAAGTGACAGGAGTCAGACCTTCCCGGTTATGAATATAATTTTATTACGCTAAAGCATTGCAAATGACCGTGAAAGTATAGTATAGTAAAAGAAATGTGTATATTTATACAGTACCAAGGATCATACAGCTGTGTGATGGACTGCGTACAACAGAAAGGATAGTGTGATATGATAGAGTTATATGACGGTGGCGTATACCTGTTGAACGGAACCGAGCTCGTAGCAGATAATGGTGAAGCGGCAGCTGCCATTGAGGCTAAGACTGGTAAGAAAGTGGACAAGAAGGAAGCAGCAAAGGAGACAATTGCATATGGAATCCTTGCTGATCACAATACATCCGGTAATATGGAGAAGCTGAAGATCAAATTTGACAAGCTGACTTCTCATGATATTACTTTTGTTGGAATCATTCAGACCGCACGTGCATCAGGACTGACTAAGTTCCCTGTACCTTATGTATTGACGAACTGCCACAACTCTCTGTGTGCAGTAGGAGGAACCATCAACGAAGACGATCATATGTTCGGACTTACCTGTGCCAAGAGATATGGCGGTATGTATGTACCACCTCATCAGGCAGTTATTCACCAGTTCGCTAGAGAAATGCTGGCAGGCGGCGGCAGAATGATTCTTGGCTCTGATTCCCATACCCGTTATGGTGCGCTTGGAACTATGGCAATGGGTGAAGGTGGTCCTGAACTTGTAAAACAGCTTCTGAACCAGACCTATGATATCAATATGCCAGGTGTTGTAGCTGTTTATCTGGAAGGCTCCCCTGAAAAAGGCGTAGGACCTCAGGACGTTGCGCTGGCTATTATTGGTGCTGTATTTAAGAACGGTTATGTGAAGAATAAAGTAATGGAATTTGTAGGACCTGGCGTAGAGAACCTCTCTGCTGATTTCCGTATCGGCATTGATGTTATGACGACAGAGACTACATGTCTGTCCTCTATCTGGAAGACAGATTCTGCAATTAAGGATTTCTATGATATCCATGGCAGAAGTGAGGATTATAAGGAACTTAATCCTGGCGAAGTAGCATACTATGATGGATGCATTAAGATTGACCTTAGTACCATCAGACCTATGATCGCGATGCCTTTCCATCCAAGCAATACATATACCATTGAAGAGTTGAACGCTAATCTGATGGATATTCTGGATGATTGTGAGAAAAAGGCATTAGTAAGCCTGGATGGCGCAGTTGATTTCAAATTAAAGGATAAGGTCATTGACGGTAAGCTCTATGTAGAACAGGGTATTATCGCAGGCTGTGCAGGCGGTGGATTTGAAAATATCTGTGCTGCAGCTGATATCCTGACAAATGCAAGCATTGGACCGGATGAATTTACATTAAGTGTATATCCTGCTTCCATGCCAATCTATATGGAATTGATCAAAAATGGCTGTGCAGCCAAGTTGATGGAGACAGGTGCTGTCCTCAAGACTGCATTCTGTGGACCTTGCTTCGGTGCTGGTGATACACCGGCAAACAATGCCCTTTCCATTCGTCATTCAACAAGAAACTTCCCGAACAGAGAAGGTTCCAAGCTTCAGAGCGGTCAGATCGCATCTGTGGCACTGATGGATGCACGTTCTATCGCAGCAACAGCAGCGAATAAAGGCTTCCTGACTCCGGCAACAGAGTTCGATGGTGATTTTACCAAGTATAAATATTTCTTTGATAAGAAGATCTATGAGAACCGTGTATTTGATTCTCATGGCGTGGCAGATGAGAGCGTTGAGATCAAGTTTGGTCCTAACATCAAGGACTGGCCTGCAATGGTAGCCTTGACAGATAATCTTCTCCTTAAAGTTGTATCTGAGATTCATGACCCTGTTACAACAACAGATGAATTGATCCCTTCCGGTGAGACCTCTTCCTACCGTTCCAATCCTCTGGGACTGGCAGAGTTCACACTTTCCAGAAAAGATCCTCACTACGTAGGACTTGCCAAGGAAGTACAGAAGGCGGAAAAAGCCAGAGAAGCAGACAGTTGTCCATTAGAAGCATTCCCTGAACTGGAGAATGCATGGAAGGTAATGAAAGAGATCACACCTGATGCAGACAGCAAGAATACAGGCATCGGCAGCACCATCTTTGCTGTAAAGCCTGGTGATGGTTCTGCAAGAGAGCAGGCTGCAAGCTGTCAAAAGGTACTTGGCGGCTGGGCTAACATTGCCAATGAGTATGCAACCAAGAGATATCGTTCCAACCTGATCAACTGGGGTATGCTTCCATTTATTATCAAGGAAGGAGAGCTTCCATTCCAGAATCTGGATTACCTCTTCATTCCTGGTATCAGAAAGGCTGTAGAGGAGAAAGCTCCTGTAATCAAGGCTTATGTTGTAGGTAAGGGAGAGAAGAAGGAATTTGACCTGACTCTTGGAGAACTTACAGACGAAGAGAGACAGATTATCCTGAAAGGATGTCTCATCAACTACAATAGAGTATAAGAGAACATTTCTGCCAGCGGGGTGAAGCCTGCTGGCAGTTATTATTTGACAGAATGTCAAGATTCATGCGAAAGGGACGAATCGTGCAGTTTGACAATGCAGCACAGGTCCGCTCCCGCTACGTGAAAAACGTAGTGGTCACGTAAGGCGCTATTGCAAGCATAGCTTGCATACCGCCTAAGTGCCAACGTTTTTCAAGTACCTGTTTATGCATTGTGAAAACTGCACGATTCTGTGGCTTGGATAGGAAAGGATATGGCACATGAGTGAGAATGCAATTTATGATAGAAGGAGTATCCGTAAATATCAGGATAGAGAGGTTCCAACGGAGTACATAGAGCAGCTTATAGATGCTGCGAGAATGGCGCCTTCGGCGAAGAACAGGCAGCCGTGGAAATATATTGTGTATACAGGGGATGGGAAGCAGAAGCTGACAGATGCAATGGCGAAGGGAATTGAACGGGAAGAGTCAGGGGAAGCGAAGTTCCCGGATTTTCGATATGGAATAGCGGATGCTAAGAATACGGTCAGAGTTATGAGGGAAGCACCGGTGGTTATTGTGGTGTTAAATACCAATGGTAAATCGCCTTTTATTCCTGTGAAGGAGGATGGACGCATTGTGGAGCAGTGTGATGCACTGTCTATTGGGGCATCCATTCAGAATATGCTGCTTAGGGCGCAGGAGTTGGGGCTTGGCACTTTATGGATTGCCAATACCTGCTTTGCCTATCCGGAACTGGAAACGTATATTAATACAACAGATCAGATTATCAGTGCCGTTGCGGTGGGGTATCCAGATGAAGCGCCAGGGCAGAGACCTCGCAAAAAGATAGAAGAAATAATGGTCAAAACGCCTTTTTCATGTTAAGATGGGATGATATGGCAGAACAAAAAACGAGAATTTGAATATTAATATAATAATAATGTACTTTCAAGCCGCAAAGCAGCGACTTGAGGTGGAGGTTGACATGGAAGTATATTTAGACAATTCTGCTACCACCAGATGTCTGCCGGAGGTAGCGGCTCTTATGACCAAGATCATGTGTGAGGATTATGGTAATCCATCCAGCATGCATTTTAAGGGTGTAGAGAGTGAAAAGTATCTTCGCTATGCGCGTGAAACGATAGCAAGATGTCTCAAGGTACAGGAAAAAGAAATCCTGTTTACCTCAGGCGGAACGGAATCAGATAATATTGCACTGATAGGTACGGCTTATGCCAATTGCCGTGCGGGCAGACATATTATTACAACGCAGATCGAGCATCCGGCAATTCTGCAGACATGTGCATATCTGCAGGAGCAGGGATTTGAGGTGACTTATCTGCCGGTAGATCATAATGGTGTGATCCGCCTGCATGATCTGGAGTGTGCGATGAGAAGAGATACCATACTGGTGTCCATTATGCATACAAATAATGAGATAGGCTCCCTACAGCCTGTTGCAGAAGCCGGAGCATTGATCAAGAGAATGAACCCCAATACAGTGTTCCATGTAGATGCTGTACAGGGTTTTGGTAAATTCAGAATCCTTCCTAAGAAAATGAACATTGACCTGCTTTCTGTCAGTGCTCATAAGATTCACGGACCCAAAGGTGTGGGTTTCCTGTATATGAATGAAAAAGTCAAGGTCAGACCAATCATTTTTGGCGGAGGACAGCAAAAAGGCATGCGCTCAGGTACGGAAAATGTACCGGGAATCGCGGGAATGGCACTGGCAGTTGAGAAGATATATCAGAACCTTGAAGCGGAAAACGATAGGCTGTATGCATTAAAAGACAGATTTATACAGGGTGTAACGAGGATAGAAGATGTCAGAATCAATGGACTTATGGGAAGGGACAGCGCCCCCCATGTAGTCAGCGTATCAATCGGTGGAATCAGAAGTGAAGTATTGCTGCATTCCTTAGAGGACAGAGGTATCTGTGTATCAGCAGGAAGTGCCTGTTCAGCGCATAAGGCAACGACCTCTTCCACCTTGCAGGCAATCGGTGTAGAGAAGAAATATCTGGATTCTACATTGCGTTTCAGCTTCAGTGTATTTACAACTCAGGAGGAAATTGACTATACATTGCAGCAAATGTATGATATGATACCTATGCTTCGTCGTTACACTAGGCATTAGTATGAAAGGATTATAATATGTATAAATCATTTTTGATAAAGTACGCTGAGATCGGCGTGAAGGGCAAGAACCGATATATCTTTGAAGACAGACTCTGCGACCAGATCAGATATGCACTGACTCGTTGCGAGGGTGAATTTGAAGTAACCAAAACACAGGGCAGAATCTATGTCAATGCTTTGACAGATTTTGATTTTGATGAGACAGTTGATAATCTCAAGACTGTATTTGGTATCTCTGCCATTTGTCCCGTTGTTCATGTAGAGGATGAAGGCTTTGAGAAGCTGTGTGAAGATGTAGTTGCCTATATGGATTCTGTATATCCTGATAAGAATATTACTTTCAAGGTAGAGGCAAGACGTGCAAGAAAGAACTATCCCAAGTGCTCCATGGACATCAACTGTGATCTGGGTGAAGCGATTCTGAAAGCTTTCCCGGAGATTCGTGTAGATGTACACAAGCCGGATGTCATGCTGCATGTAGAGGTTCGTGAGAAGATCTATATTTATTCTGTAGTGATTCCAGGACCGGGCGGTATGCCAATCGGTACGAATGGTAAGGGTATGCTTCTTCTGTCAGGAGGTATTGACTCCCCTGTTGCAGGTTATATGATATCCAAGCGCGGCGTGAAGATAGATGCGGTTTATTTCCATGCACCGCCATATACCAGCGAGCGTGCAAAGCAGAAGGTCGTAGACCTTGCAAAACTGGTATCCAGATACAGTGGACCTATCAATCTGCACGTTATTAATTTTACAGATATTCAGTTATATATCTATGAGAAGTGTCCTCATGATGAGCTGACAATTATCATGAGAAGATATATGATGCGTATAGCAGAGCATATCGCCCAGGAAAACGGCTGTCTTGGATTGATTACAGGAGAAAGTATCGGTCAGGTAGCATCCCAGACAATGCAGTCACTGATGGCTACCAATGATGTGTGTACCATACCTGTATACAGACCGTTGATTGGATTTGACAAGCAGGAGATTGTAGAAGTATCTGAGAAAATCAACACATACGAGACTTCTATTCTGCCATTTGAAGACTGCTGTACGATTTTTGTTGCAAAGCATCCGGTAACGAAACCGAACCTGAAAGTAATCAGGGCACATGAGAAGAACCTGGAAGAGGGAATTGATGCATTAGTGCAGACAGCACTGGATACAGATGAAGTGATCACAGTTAGTTGGAATGAGTAGAGAGGTATATGAAACCATGAAAACACTCTTGTGCGAGCACATCGTGTTTTTATGGTTTATACCCCTGGTATCATATATATACAAAAACACCATGTATATATCATACATGGTGAATTTCTTGTTTGTGCACATTCTAAGTATGTTGATTAGATTAAGTATGGCTTTAAAACTTCCATAACTTCATCAGCATTGCCTTCTGCATGGATATTCAAATCGATTGGTTTGGATAAGTCTAAGCTAAAGATACCCATAATGGATTTTGCATCAATGACATATCTGCCTGATACGAGGTCGAAATCATAATCGAATTTTGTAATATCATTAACGAAGGACTTAACCTTGTCAATAGAGTTTAAAGAAATTTGAACAGTCTTCATTCTGACTACCTCCTTATTATTTGGGCAACGATACCAGTGTACCGCACCACATACCTTCTTACTTAATAATAAAGGGAAATACAGGAAAAGTCAACCAAAGAAGCTAATCAGTTGTCATAAAAAATGACGAAAATATCTAATAAAACTGTACAGATTGCTATTAATTACAGTGAATGAGAGAATTAACACAGAATTAACCGCCCCGAAGAGAAAACGGGAGATACGATAAGAACCGGAGGAAACAACATGAGCAGGAAAGCTGCATTCCATAATCTTGGCTGTAAAGTGAATTCATATGAAATGGATGTAATGTTACAGGAATTAAAGAACAAAGGCTATGAAATTGTGCCTTTTGAAGAAAAAGCAGATATTTATATTGTAAATACCTGTACTGTTACAAACATTGCAGACCGCAAGAGCAGACAGATGCTTCATAAAGCCAAGAAGACCAATCCGGAAGGAATCGTAGTGGCGGTGGGCTGCTATGTACAGTCTGATACACAGGGCGCCAGGGAAGATGATGCGGTAGATCTCATCATTGGCAACAATAAGAAGAAAGACCTGGTTTCTATCCTTGAGAATTACATGAACGGCGTAGAGGAAGAGGCAGTTATAGATATCAATCATACTGATGAGTATGAGGAGATGAAGCTGACAGGGACACAGGAGCACACCAGGGCATACATCAAGATTCAGGATGGATGCAATCAGTTCTGTTCGTATTGTCTGATTCCCTATGCCAGGGGAAGGGTCAGAAGCAGAAAGAGCGAAGATATCGTTGAGGAGATTACAGGGCTGGCACAGGCCGGTTATCAGGAATTTGTCTTAACCGGTATTCATATCAGCTCTTATGGAATTGATTTTGAGGAAAAAGGCAGAGCTGTCTATGGAGCTGAAACCAACTGGCATCTTTTAAAATTATTGCAGGAAGTAGATAAAATACCGGGAGTGACCAGACTTCGCCTGGGTTCTCTGGAACCACGTCTGATTACGGAAGAGTTTGCACATGGAATCGGACAGTTAAAGACAATATGTCCTCATTTCCATCTTTCTCTCCAAAGTGGCAGCGAGGCTACATTGAAGCGAATGAACCGTCATTATACCCCGGAAGAATTTAAGCAGGGAGTGGCACTGCTGCGAAAGACATTTGAACACCCGGCTATCACAACGGATGTCATTGTGGGATTCCCACAGGAGAGCGAAGAAGAATTTGAAGAGACCAGGAAGTTCCTGGAGGAGATTAGCTTTTATGAAATGCATATTTTCAAGTTCTCCAAGCGGAAAGGAACAAGAGCCGCAGTCATGGAAGGTCAGATTCTGGAAAAAGACAAGACGAAACGCAGCAATATTTTGCTGGACATGGAGAAAGAACAATCCAGGGAATTCAGATTCTGTTATATTGGCAAAGAAGAAGAGGTACTGCTGGAGGAGAAGAAGGAAATTCTGGGACGGGAATACTGGATTGGTCACACAAGAGAATATGTCAAGGTCGCTTATCCATCAGATGAAGACTGCCGCAATAAACTGGTGTCTGGCAGGATTGAAAGCGCATTAAATGATGAAATTCTTTTATTAAGTACAAAAGGGACAACTTTTCATTGAATTTTCAAACAAATTAGAGTATGATAAAGGATAAAGACATGAAAATACCTCTCGAAAATATGCAGCTGTCAGCGTATTCAGATAGCAGACAGTAATGGAAAGGAGCATGGACAGATGGAGGATTTAACACGTACACAATTTATTCAGATTCTTCCGGAAGAGTTAGAAGAAGCTTCAACAGTGAAAGATGTGCTGTCTTCTGTATATGCTGCTTTAACAGAGAAGGGTTATAATCCGGTCAACCAGATCGTTGGTTATATTATGTCAGGGGATCCTACTTATATTACCAGCCATAAGAATGCGAGAGCCTTGATTATGAAGGTAGAGCGTGATGAACTTGTAGAAGAAATGCTCAAGGCATACATCAGAAATTCCGGTTGGAATAATTAAGAAAGTGGACAAGCGGTTAACAGGAGAAAATTGCATGAGGATAATGGGATTGGATTTTGGGTCAAAGACTGTTGGTGTAGCCATCAGCGACCCGTTGCTCATTACCGCTCAGGGAATAGAGATTGTACGTAGAAAGTCGGAGAATAAACTGCGTCAGACATTGGCAAGAATTGAAGAGCTGATAGTAGAGTATGGAGTAGAAGAAATCGTACTTGGCTATCCTAAGAATATGAATGATTCACTGGGCGAGCGTGTAGAGAAAACGCTGGCTTTTAAAGAAATGCTCGAACGCAGGAGCGGACTGACTGTACATCTCTGGGATGAGCGGTTGACAACAGTAGCAGCAGATAAAGCAATGATGGAAGCCGGTATCAGACGTGAGGACCGTAAGGAATACGTCGATCAAATAGCGGCAGTTTTTATTTTGCAGGGATTTCTTGACCTGCGCAAGAATAAGGAGAACGCATAATGGAGAAAATTACCTTTGTGCCGGATGGCGGTGAAGCTGTTGATTTCTATGTGTTGGAACAGACTACGATCGGTGGTGTAAATTATATACTTGTAACAGATGCAGAAGAAGATGAAGAGGGAGAAGCCTATATTTTAAAGGATATGTCAGATTCTGATGCAGAGGAACGTGTCTACAGCATGGTAGAGGATGATACAGAGTTCGATGCAGTATCAGCAGTATTTGAGAACATACTGGAAGATATTGACTTGATATAAGCGATAAAACAGCAGGGTGCTGTTATATATAGAAAATTTTAGATGGAGGTTTACTTTGAAACAAAATAAAAAAGAAAATACATCAAAGCTTAAGATTATTCCTTTAGGAGGTCTTGAGCTGATTGGTATGAACATTACTGCCTTTGAGTATGAAGACAGTATTGTTGTAGTTGACTGCGGTTTGAGTTTCCCGGAAGATGATATGCTGGGCGTAGATCTGGTTATTCCTGATATTACGTATCTGAAGAATAACGCAGATAAGGTAAAGGGCTTTGTGATCACACATGGACATGAAGACCATATCGGTGCACTTCCTTATGTATTGAAGGAACTCAATGTCCCTGTTTATGCAACGAAGCTGACAATGGGAATTATAGAGAACAAGCTTACAGAGCACAATCTGATCCATAATGTCAGAAGAAAAGTTGTAAAATTTGGTCAGAGCATTAATCTTGGATGCTTTAGAATTGAGTTTATTAAAACAAACCACAGTATCGTAGATGCGGCTGCACTGGCCATTTATTCTCCAGCCGGTATTGTAGTGCATACAGGAGACTTTAAGGTAGATTATACGCCGGTATATGGCGATACAATCGATCTGCAGCGTTTTGCAGAGCTGGGTAAGAAGGGCGTGCTGGCACTGCTTTGCGACAGTACGAATGCAGAGAGACCCGGATTTACACCATCAGAGAGAACGCTTGGCAGTGTGTTTGATACGCTGTTTGAAGAACATAAAAAGACAAGAATCATTATTGCAACCTTTGCATCCAATGTTGACCGTGTACAGCAGATCATTAACACCGCATATAAGTTTGGCAGGAAAGTAGTCGTGGAAGGAAGAAGTATGGTGAATATCATAGAGACTGCTTCCAACCTGAACCGTATTAATATTCCTGAGAACACACTGATTGATATTGAGAAGCTGAAGAATTATCCGAGAGATAAGACAGTTATCATCACAACCGGAAGCCAGGGTGAGAGTATGGCTGCACTCAGCCGTATGGCAAGCGGCATGCATAAGAAGATTTCTATCAGTCAGGGAGATACGGTTATCTTCTCCTCTAATCCTATTCCGGGAAATGAGAAGGCAGTAACCAAGGTAATCAATGAGCTTTGCAAGAAGGGCGCAGATGTTATTTTCCAGGATACCCATGTATCAGGACATGCGTGTCAGGAAGAGATTAAGCTGATCTATACATTGACCAAGCCTAAGTATGCAATTCCTGTCCATGGAGAATATAAGCATCTCAAGGCACAGGCAAGAATTGCTTCAGAACTGGGCTATGATAAAGAGAACATCTTTATTTTAAGCTCCGGTGATGTATTGGAGCTGGATAATAATGGTGCAGCTGTAAATGGTAAAGTACCGGTGGGCACAGTCCTTGTAGATGGTCTTGGTGTTGGTGATGTAGGAAATGTAGTACTGCGTGACAGACAGCATCTGGCAGAAGATGGTATTCTGATTGTGGTCATGTCGCTGGATGGTGCAACAGGAGAATTACTGGCAGGACCGGATATCGTATCCAGGGGATTCGTCTATGTGAAAGAGTCGGATGCATTGATGGATGAGGCACACAAGGTAATTGAAAAGGCAGTAACTACCTGTCTGAAGAAGAATGTAACAGACTGGGGTAAGATCAAGGGCAACATTAAGGATACTCTGGGTGAATTCGTATGGAAGAAGACAAAGAGAAGGCCTATGATCCTGCCGATCATTATGGAGATAGAGTAAGCAGTATCAGCATGGAGGAGACAATATGGATGTAAAGCAGCTTTTAGGTGCGATTACCGCAATGATCGCTAAGATTGCCATTGCAGCAGCCGTCATTGTTGTTGTATTTAAGCTGGCCGTAGGTGCTTATGATTTTGGGTTCCAGGTATTTGCAGACATTCCGAAAGATGAAGGAGACGGAAGAACCGTCAGTGTGACTGTATCAGAAGGTCAGGACAGCAAGGATGTAGGCAAATTACTGGAGAACAAAGGACTGATTGATAATGCGACGGTATTCTATGTGCAGGAAGCATTGTCAGAATATAAAGACGAGATCAAGCCCGGTACGTATGAATTGAATACAGCCATGTCTGTAGAGGAAATGTTAGAGACTATGTGCGCAGCAGATGAGGCAGAAACGGAGGAGGGCAATTGATCGCAGATGAAAGAATGATGACTTTTATCCATTCCTTTGATTCCGGGAATCCGCCTTATCTGCATGAGCTTGAGAAATATGCAAAAGAAACCAATGTACCGATCGTCAGACCGCAGATGCAGAGTCTGTTAAAGTTTCTGCTGACCTGGGGCAGACCCATGAAAATTCTGGAGGTAGGAACGGCCATTGGTTTTTCTGCGTTATTGATGAGTGAGTATGCACCGCAGGGGTGTCATATTACAACGATAGAGAAGTACGAGAAGAGGATTCCTCTGGCAAAGGAGAACTTTAAAAAGGCAGGAAAGGAAGATAGGATCACGCTGTTAGAGGGTGATGCGGTAGAAATCCTGGCTGATATGCAGGAGACCTTTGATTTTATATTTATGGATGCTGCGAAGGGACAGTATATTCACTTCCTGCCGGATATTTTGAGATTGCTGGAACCCGGTGGTCTTCTGGTATCTGATAATATTTTACAGGATGGAGATATCGTAGAGTCCAAATATGCAGTAACGAGACGTAACCGCACAATCCATAACAGAATGCGGGAATATCTGTATGCACTGACGCATCATGAGGAACTGGAGACAGTAATCCTGCCGGTGGCAGATGGAGTGACTCTATCCACAAAGAAAATGTGACTTTGACTGGAAATATACAGGTCACTGAAAGGGCATGGTTATAAAAATGAGAAGAGAAAAACCGGAATTGCTGGTTCCTGCCAGCAGCCTGGAGGTATTAAAAACAGCTGTTATTTTTGGCGCTGATGCAGTATATATTGGTGGAGAAGCATTTGGGCTTCGTGCAAAAGCCAAGAATTTCTCCATGGAAGATATGGCAGCAGGCATTGCTTTTGCGCATGAGCATGGTGTGAAGGTGTACGTGACTGCGAATATTCTGGCGCATAATGATGATCTGGAGGGCGCAAGAGCATATTTTAACGAGTTAAAAGAGATGAAACCGGATGCATTGATTATTTCTGATCCGGGTATGTTCATGATTGCGAAGGAAGTCTGTCCTGAGATTGAGATTCATATTTCGACACAGGCTAACAATACGAACTATCAGACATATCTGTTCTGGTGGCAGCAGGGAGCCAGGAGAGTAGTATCTGCAAGAGAACTTTCTCTGAAAGAAATCGCCGAAATCAGGAAGCATATCCCGGATGAAATGGAGATTGAGAGCTTCATTCATGGTGCAATGTGTATCTCCTATTCAGGCAGATGCCTTTTATCCAATTATTTCACGGGAAGAGATGCAAACCAGGGTGCGTGTACGCATCCATGCCGCTGGAAATATGCAGTCGTGGAAGAGAAACGCCCCGGAGAATATCTGCCGGTCTATGAGAATGAGAGAGGTACCTATATCTTCAACTCCAAGGATCTGTGCATGATCGAGCATATCCCTGAAATCATAGAAGCGGGAATTGACAGTCTCAAGATCGAAGGCAGAATGAAGACCGCCTTGTATGTGGCATGTGTGGCAAGAACCTATCGTAAGGCTATTGATGATTATCTGGAATCGCCGGAGAAATATCAGGCGAATATGGACTGGTATCGTGCGGAAATTGCAAAGTGTACCTACAGACAGTTCACGACGGGCTTCTATTTTGGCAAGCCAAGTGAAGAGACGCAGATCTATGACAATAACACATATGTGAATGAATATATTTATCTTGGAATCGTAGAATCCATAGATGAGAGAGGTTTTGCCAGGTTCGAGCAGCGCAACAAGTTCTGCGTAGGTGATACAATCGAGATCATGAAGCCGGATGGAAGCAATGTAGAAGCAAAAGTACTTGGTATGTATAACGAAGGGGGAGAAGCAGTAGAGAGCTGTCCTCACTCCAAGCAGGTATTGTATGTACAGCTGGATGTCACTCCGCAGCAATACGACCTCATGCGTGTTAAGGCAAATTAGATAAAAGAAGCAGTGCATTTTAAACAAAATTGAAATGTGCTGTTTTTTTATTGTGCAAAATGTTTATAGGAATATGCTACAAAAATAAACATTGTGTAGTATTTACTGCTGTGCAATATAGCGGTTAATATGATATGATAAAACAGATGAAATATTTCACAATTTCTTGATACCGAAAGTGAGGAAGAAGATAATGAGCGAACTGCTTAATGTTGAAGAATTATTCGCATCCAATGTATTTACAGTAGCCAAGATGAGAGAAAGGCTGCCTAAGAAAGTATTTCAGGAAGTAATCCGTGTTATGGAGCACGGAGGAGAGCTTTCCATGGCGACGGCAGATGTAGTGGCAAAGGCAATGAAGGACTGGGCTGTTGAGCATGGTGCAACCCATTATACACACTGGTTCCAGCCGCTGACAGGCATTACAGCTGAGAAACATGATGCATTTGTAACACATCCTGACGAAGAAGGAAAAATGCTTATGGATTTTTCCGGAAAAGAACTCATCAAAGGCGAATCTGACGCTTCTTCTTTCCCATCCGGTGGACTTCGCGCGACTTTTGAAGCAAGAGGTTATACAGCATGGGATATCACATCTCCGGCATTTTTGAAGGAATCTGCATGTGGCGTGATCTTGTGTATCCCCACTGCTTTCTGTTCTTACACAGGTGAAGCCCTGGATAAGAAAACCCCATTATTAAGATCCATGGAAGCATTGAATGAACAGGCACTTCGTATCGTGCGCTTATTTGGCAATACAGAAGCTACGAAGGTTACTGCCAGCGTAGGTGCAGAGCAGGAATATTTCCTGGTGGATAAAGATCTGTTCCTGCAAAGAAAAGACTTGATGTTTGCAGGTCGTACTTTGTTCGGTGCTCCCGCTCCTAAGGGACAGGAGATGGAAGATCACTATTTTGGTGTTATCAGAGAGCGTGTCGGCGCCTACATGAAGGACTTGAATGAGGAATTGTGGAAATTAGGTGTTACGGCAAAAACGCAGCACAATGAGGTAGCACCCGCACAGCATGAGCTGGCGCCTATTTATGAGACTGCCAATATTGCGGTAGACCATAATCAGCTGGTTATGGAAGCTATGAAGAGAGTTGCGGTAAAACATAACATGAGATGTCTGCTTCATGAGAAGCCATATGAAGGTGTGAGCGGTTCCGGCAAGCATGATAACTGGTCCATTACTACAGACAATGGAATCAATATGTTAGATCCAGGTGACACACCGAATGAAAATATTCAGTTCCTGCTGGTTCTTGCTTGTATCATGAAAGCAGTCGATACACACGCTGACCTGCTTCGCCAGTCCGCAGCTGATGTAGGAAATGACAGAAGATTGGGTGCAAGTGAAGCACCTCCAGTTATTATCTCCATTTTCCTTGGTGAACAGCTGGAGGATGTGGTAAAGCAGCTGGTTGAGACAGGTGTAGCATCCAGTGCCAAGAAGGGAGAGAAGCTGGCAACAGGTGTATCCACGCTTCCTGATTTTGTAAAAGATGCAACAGACAGAAACAGAACGTCACCTTTTGCTTTTACAGGAAATAAATTTGAATTCAGAACAGTAGGTTCTTCTGACTCTATTGCTTCGCCAAATACAACGATTAATGCTATTGTTGCAGAGGCTTTCTGCGAAGCAGCTGACCGTCTGGAAAAGGCAGAGGACTTCGATATGGCAGTACATGATCTGATCAAGGAATATATGACCAAGCATCAGAGAATCCTGTTCAGTGGAAATGGTTATTCTAAAGAATGGTATGAGGAAGCCATGAGAAGAGGACTTCCTAATATCCAGTCCACAATAGAAGCAGCACCTACCCTGACAACAGATAAAGCAGTGAAGCTCTTCGAGAAGTTTGGTATCTTCACCAGAGTTGAGCTGGAGTCCAGAGAAGAGATCATTTATGAAACCTACGCAAAGACCATCAATATCGAAGCGCTGACAATGATCGATATGGCAGGAAAGGACATCATTCCCGCAGTTGCAGCATACACCGGAGAGCTGGCAAATACCGTAGTGACTGTAAAAGAAGCCGGCGCACCTGCTACAGCCCAGACAGAGCTGTTGGTTGAAGTAGACAGTCTCCTTGCCGAGGCTAAGAAAGCTCTGAAACATCTGGAAGAGTGCACAGTCCATGCGAACAAGATCGAGAATGCCAAGGAAAGAGCATTCTACTACAAGGATGTTGTAGATGTTGCCATGACTGCGTTAAGAAAGCCCGTCGATAAACTCGAAATGCTCGTAGACAGCGACATCTGGCCCATGCCTACCTATGGGGAGCTGATGTTCGAGATATGATGAAGCAATGCAATCATACAAGGAAATCACTGTTCATGCTTGCATGAGACAGGGAGTTTCCTTGTATGATTATAGTGCGAAGCGCGCGATCGAGAAGAAGCACGAAGTGCGTATTCGAGGTTGGCATTGCGTGTATCTAAGTGCGCCTTTTGGTCGGCATTGTGCAGTAAATTATAAAAAATTTAAAATTCCCTATTGATTTTTTAAAAACAATCGGTTATGATATGCCTATCAAGTGAATAAATAAGTCAAAGAACAAAGGTGTTCCAAAAAGTATTTTTTGGGACACCTTTTTGCATATTCAAATATTTTATGAGTATGCAGCACAAGTGAAGAAAGAATGTATTAGGAAAGCGAGGAAATAAAATGAGCGAATTATTAAACGTGGAAGACATTTTTGCATCCAAAGTATTTACTGTTGCAAAGATGAGAGAAAGACTTCCTAGAAAAGTATTCCAGGAAGTAACCAGAGTCATGGAACATGGCGGTGAGCTGTCAATGGCAGCAGCAGATGTCGTTGCAAAGGCAATGAAGGACTGGGCTGTTGAGAATGGTGCAACACACTACACACACTGGTTCCAGCCTCTGACAGGTATTACTGCTGAGAAGCATGATTCCTTTATTACACATCCTGACAGTGAAGGCAGAATGTTAATGGAGTTCTCTGGTAAAGAGCTGATCAAGGGTGAACCTGACGCATCTTCTTTCCCTTCAGGCGGACTTCGTGCTACATTTGAAGCAAGAGGATATACAGCATGGGATATTACTTCTCCTGCATTCTTAAAAGAATCCGGATGCGGCACAATCCTTTGTATTCCTACAGCATTCTGTTCTTATACAGGTGAAGCACTTGATAAGAAGACTCCGCTTCTTCGTTCCATGGAAGCATTAAGTGAGCAGGCACTCCGTATCGTAAGATTATTTGGCAATACAGAGGCGAATAAGGTTACGGCGTCTGTAGGACCTGAGCAGGAATATTTCCTGGTAGATAAAGATCTGTATATGCAGAGAAAAGACCTTATGTTTGCAGGACGTACACTGTTTGGTGCTCCGGCCCCTAAGGGACAGGAAATGGAAGATCATTATTTCGGTGTCATCAAAGAGCGTGTTGGTGAATACATGAAGGACTTAAACCTGGAGCTGTGGAAGCTTGGTGTTACAGCTAAGACACAGCATAACGAGGTTGCTCCTGCACAGCACGAATTGGCACCTATCTATGAGACAGCTAATATCGCAGTAGACCACAACCAGTTAGTTATGGAGGCTATGAAGAGAGTTGCTTATAAGCATGATTTAAGATGTCTGCTTCATGAGAAACCATATGCCGGTGTAAATGGTTCCGGTAAACATGACAACTGGTCTATCACAACAGATAATGGTGTGAACTTACTTGATCCGGGTGATACACCAAATAAGAATATCCAGTTCCTGTTAGTACTTGCCTGCATCTTAAAGGCAGTAGATGTTCACGCAGACCTGCTTCGTCAGAGTGCATCTGATGTTGGTAACGATCACAGACTTGGCGCTAATGAAGCACCTCCAGCAATCATTTCTGTATTCCTTGGCGAGCAGCTTGAGGATGTTGTAAAGCAGTTGATCGAGACTGGTGATGCAGCTAAGGTTAAGGAAGGCGGTAAGCTCTTAACTGGTGTATCTACACTTCCTGATCTGCAGAAGGATGCTACAGACAGAAACAGAACTTCACCTTTTGCTTTCACAGGTAATAAGTTCGAGTTCCGTATGGTTGGTAGTGCAGACTCTATCGCAAGCCCTAATACCACATTGAATGCGATCGTTGCAGAAGCTTTCTGTGAAGCAGCAGACATTCTGGAAAAGGCAGACGATTTCGACATGGCTGTACATGATCTGATCAAGGAATACCTGACTGAGCATCAGAGAATCATCTTTAACGGAAACGGCTATTCAGATGAGTGGGTAGCAGAGGCAGAGAGAAGAGGACTTCCTAACATCAAGTCCATGATTGAGGCAGCTCCTACTCTGACAACAGATAAGGCAGTGAAGTTATTCGAGAAGTTCCATATCTTTACAAAGGTAGAACTGGAATCCCGTGAAGAGATCATTTACGAGACATATGCTAAGACAATCAATATCGAAGCATTGACTATGATCGACATGGCTGGTAAGGACATCATCCCGGCAGTATCTGCTTATACTGGAGATCTTGCTAATACAGTACTTGCAGTGAAAGAAGCAGGTGCTACGGCTTCTACACAGGTAGAATTACTGAAGAAGGTAGATGGCTTACTGACAGAGGCACAGGCTGCGCTTGAGACTTTACAGGTTGAGACAGCTAAGGCGTCTGCAATCGAAGATGTGAAAGCACAGGCATTCTACTACAAGGATACTGTTAAGGCTGCTATGGATGCATTACGTGCACCTGTAGATAAGCTGGAAATGGTAGTTGACAGCGATATCTGGCCTATGCCTACATACGGCGAATTAATGTTTGAAGTATAAAAATAAGGTGATATTATAAAAGGCGTTTTACAGTGAGAACTGTAGAACGCCTTTTGTTGTCTGCAGTGTTTTGAGAAAAGAACAAGAAGAAAGCTTGAAAAAGCATTTTTCATGAGCCATAATAGCAACTGATATTTTATAATGAAGTAAAATTAAAGAGGAAGATTATGAAAAAGAAAAAAGAGCGGCTTATGGCTGTGGATAATATGAAGGCATTTCTGATAGGGTGCGTTGTATTGGGGCATTTGTGCGAAGTAATCAAGTTCCCATACAGTTCATACCTCTATCTGTTGATTTATTCCTTCCATATGCCGGCATTTGTGTTTTTATCGGGATTTTGCAGCAGCAGGGAAGTACACTATGATAAAATCGCAAGAAACTATGTGTATCCGTATGTGGTATTTCAGATTTTGTATGTATTATTTGACCGCATTGTATTAAAGAATGACAGCGATATGCAGTTCGTGAAACCATACTGGTTATTATGGTATCTGCTGGCGCTGGTAATATGGAATTTACTGATTCCTTTTGTTGTGACTGATTCACGAAAGAAAAGAGCTGTGATCATGACAGCGGCTGTAGCCATGGCACTGCTGGCTGGATTTGATGAGAATATTGGATATTACATGAGCTTATCCAGAATTATTGTCTTTTTCCCATTCTTTCTGGCGGGCTTATACAGTCAGGAATATGGCAGATTCGTGTTTCCACAGTGTTTTGGAGAAAGTGCCGGCCGTAAACAGCTGCTGAGAATTACCGCAGCAACGGCAGCTGTGGGTATTGCGATACTTTTATTTGAATACCGCAAGGGAATCAAGGTGTCCTGGCTGTATCAGGCGGCTGCCTATGAGAAATGGCATTATAACGTGGTAATCAGGCTGGGAGCGATTATCTGTGCAGCTTTGCTCATCCATTTTCTGTGTGTATGTATGCCAAACCGCAGAATCCCCTTTGTAACGAAGCTGGGGCAGAATACCATGCCGGTATTTCTGCTGCATGGGTTCGTAATCAGGTTATTGAAGTATTATCCGGTTCCTGCAATGAAGCAGTATCCGGTTCTGTGTAGTGTATTACTTATTGTCGTATTGTTGGCAGTATTATCCAGTAAAGTGATAAAGAAATTATGCAGGCCCATATTGTATTATCCGTTTTAAAACAATACAGATTAATTTTACATAGATTTTACATGAAAAAGGTAATTTTTTTTACACAAAAATGATATTATATCGTATAATTAGGTTGAATTGGATAAAGCATGTAAAATAATTATCGAAGGAGACCTATTATGAGTTTATTTGGTTTGTTGTCTATGATAGGCGGCTTGGCACTGTTCCTTTATGGAATGCACATTATGAGTGAGGGTCTTGAGAAGGTATCAGGCGGTAGGCTTGAGAAAATTCTGGAGAATCTTACCAGCAGCAAATGGAAGGCAGTGCTTCTTGGCGCAGGAGTGACAGCTGTCATTCAGTCCTCATCAGCGACAACAGTAATGGTAGTTGGTTTTGTAAATTCAGGCATTATGAAGCTCTCTCAGGCAATCGGTATTATCATGGGTGCCAATGTGGGTACTACGATCACTTCATGGTTACTGAGTCTGACAGGTATTCAGGGAGATAATATCCTGTTACAGTTACTGAAACCCAGTTCTTTTTCTCCTGTTCTTGCGCTGATTGGTATTATCCTTGTCATGTTCATCAAGGATAGCAAGAAAAAGGATATTGGTACGATTTTTATCGGTTTTGCGATTCTGATGTATGGTATGGAAGCCATGTCAGATGCAGTGGCACCGTTGAAGGATGTTCCTCAGTTCACTCAGATTTTTACGATGTTCACGAACCCTATACTTGGTCTGATCGTTGGTGCAGTACTTACGGCAGTGATTCAGTCTTCTTCTGCATCTGTAGGTATTTTACAGGCGTTGTGTGATACGGGGGGAGTCAGCTATGCGGCAGCGATTCCTATTATTATGGGACAGAATATTGGTACATGTATCACAGCAATCATGTCTTCTGTAGGAGCCAGCAAAAATGCAAAACGTGCAGCAGTAGTACACCTTTTGTTCAATATTATAGGAACTACCATATTTATGGTTGTCTTTTACAGTGTCAATAGTGTTGTACATTTTGAATTCCTTGGTGAAGCAGCAAACAAGGCTGGCATTGCAGTAGTGCATACAGTCTTTAATGTGGCAGCAACTATTGTGTTATTACCATTTTCCAATCTGCTGGAGAAGTTATCCTATATGGTAATCCAGGTGGACGAAGAAGAACGCAAGCAGGCAAAGCAGCAGGCAGATTTTGTCAGGATGGACGAGCGTTTCCTCAATACTCCTTCCTTTGCTCTGGAACAGGCATATTCTTATGTTGTGAAGATGGCAGAGATTACCAAGGCTTCCCTTCAGGAAGCAATGGGACTGTTCATTACATTTGATAAGGAAATTGCAGCAGATGTGGAATTCAAGGAGAATCTGGTAGATCAGTATGACGATGAAATCAGTGGTTATCTTGTGAAGCTTTCCAGCCGTAACCTGAGTGAGAAGGATTCCAAGAAGATGACAATGCTGATGCATAGTATTGGTGATTTCGAGAGAATCTCAGATCATGCCATTAATCTGGTAGATGCGGCAAGAGAGATGCAGAAGAAGGAACAGACATTTTCTTCAAAGGCATTGGAAGAGCTGGAGACATTCTCCAGAGCTGTCAGCGACATTGTTGATATGTCCGTCAATATCTTTAAAAAGGAAGATGTAGAAGAAGCGAAGCATGTAGAGCCTTTTGAAGAAGCAATTGATGTGATCCAGAAAGAGATGAAGAAACGTCATTCAAAACGTCTGCGTAAGGGCAAGTGTACAGTGGAGCTTGGTTTTGTATTATCTGATATTACAAACAACTATGAGAGAATTGCAGACCATTGTTCCAATATCGCAATCAGCGTCATGCAGCTGAAGGAAGATGAGACACATGCACATGAGTATGTAGATACACTTCCAAAGGGTGAAGGCAGCGAATTTGATATTAGACTTCAAAGCTATCTTAGAAAATATGAATTGCCCTAAGATAGGTTGCGTAAGTAATAAGGGACAGCGGTCATGCCGCTGTCTTTTTTATGACTGGCGGTAGAGCAGTAGAATAAAAAGGAAGCAGCAGTGCTGCAGAAAGGTACGGTTATCAACATGGCACTTATTTATATAGTAGAAGATGATAATGACATTCTGGAAGTAGAGACATTTGCCCTTAAAAACAGTAATTATGAGGTAAAAGGCTTTACCAATGCAAGGGATTTCTATGCAGCAGTAGAAGAAAAGGTTCCTTCTCTTGCAGTTCTGGATGTTATGCTTCCGGATGAAGATGGACTACAGATTGTACAGAATATAAGACACAATCCCAAGGCGGCGCATGTCCCTGTTATTATGGTAACAGCCAGAACCACGGAAATAGATAAGGTCAAGGGACTGGATATGGGAGCAGATGACTATCTGACCAAGCCTTTTGGTGTTATGGAACTGATAGCCAGAGTGCGTGCACTGCTGCGTAGAAGTGGTGATGGTAAAGAAGAGAAGAAAGTTTTAAGCCTGGATGAGTTGTCCATGGATGATGAGAAGCATGCAGTATATGTGAATGGGAAGCCATGTGAACTTACTTTCAAGGAGTACGAATTGTTAAAAATGTTTCTGGATAATGTGGGAATCGTACTTACCAGAGAGAGTATTATGAACCGTATCTGGGGAACTGACTACAGTGGAGAGACCAGAACTGTGGATATGCATATCAAGACGCTGAGACAGAAGCTGGGTGAGGCAGGTAATCGTATCAAGACCATTCGTAATGTAGGATATATGTTGGAATAATGTGAAAATTTGTGCCTGCACAAGGTGCTAAAATATACCTGAAAGTATGCAGATTATGGAAGGACAGGGTTACTTACATGAAAAAGAAGATATATATACATTGTATGGCTCTGGCGGTCATTGCCATATTAGAAACGTTGCTGCTCACGCTGGGAGTGTCATATGACATGCTTAAGAAGCAGGTCATGGAAGAAATACGCTCTTATGCGTATTTAATATCAGATATAGCGCAGCAGGAAGAGATTCCATGGGAGAGATTCGATTCCAGTCAGGAAGAACTCAGAGTTACAATAGTAGAGAATGACGGAATTGTAATATATGATAATTATGCAGATGCTTCCAGGATGGAGAATCATGCACAAAGAGAAGAAATACAGGAAGCCATGCAGTCAGGAGAGGGCGAAAGCATAAGGAATTCTGATACATTATCACAGAATCTGTTTTATTATGCTGTTAAGAATTCTGATGGATATGTTATCCGTGTATCCAAGCAGGCAAGTAATATATGGGGGATTTTATTCAGAATGCTGCCTCTGATGGGATGTATCGTGGCTCTTTTACTGGTAATCTGTGCAGCACTGGCTCGTTTCATTACCTATAAGATGATAAAGCCGATAGAAAATGTTGCGCAGCATATGGATGATCTGGATTCAGTAGAGGTCTATGATGAGTTGAAGCCTTTTGTGGCAACGATCAGTAAACAGCATGAAGACATTATGAAGAGTGCAACGATGCGTCAGGAATTTACGGCGAATGTCTCTCATGAACTCAAGACTCCGCTGACCTCCATATCAGGATATGCAGAGCTGATGGAGAATAATCTGGTAGATGGTGAGAATGTTGTAAATTTTGCCAGTGCGATTCATAAGAATGCAGACAGGCTATTGACGCTGATCAATGATATCATCCGTCTGTCTGAACTGGATGGGGTGCAGGCTGCACCTGAATTTGAGGAGCTGGATCTGTATGCCATTGTGCAGAACTGTGTACAGACGTTACAGGTCAATGCACGTAATCATAACGTCAGCATCAGTGCCAAGGGAACAGGGCAGTTGATCAAAGCCAACAGACAGATGATAGAAGAGCTTGTATACAATCTGTGTGACAATGCAATACGTTATAATAAAGAAGGTGGCAAGGTGGAAGCCGGTGTGGCACGTACCAGGGAAGGTGTACAGCTGATCGTGCAGGATAATGGAATTGGAATTCCAAAGGAACATCAGGAAAGGATATTTGAACGTTTCTACCGTGTGGACAAATCCAGATCCAAGGAGACCGGAGGAACCGGACTTGGACTTGCTATCGTAAAACATATTGCGCAGGTACATAATGCTTCGCTGGAGGTAATCAGTGAGGAAGGTCAGGGTACCAAGATTCTAGTTACTTTCCATGCATAATAAGTGTACTGCATATTTATTCATTCGAGACACAAGATAACGCACACGAAAAAACAGTAAAACGTACAATTATTTGTGAAATAATCACAATGAAATTCAGCAAAATATACCAAATTGTACGTTACAGTAGATTTCTGATTGTGCATGAAAAAAAATTCGATTATAATATGTTTTGAGAAAAATTTAGCACGGTAAAGTGATGTTGTATCCGGCAGTGCCAGAGGGATTTCTCATAATTCTATGTATACTAAACTAAGGAGGTTTTATTACAATGTCTTATGTAGATGAAGTACTTGAGTCAGTAAAGAAAAAGAATGCAAGTGAACCTGAATTTTTACAGGCAGTAACAGAGGTTCTTGATTCATTGAGGCCTGTTATTGATGCTAATGAGGATTTATACAGAAAGAATGCAATTTTGGAGAGAATTACAGAACCGGATCGTCAGATTATGTTCCGTGTACCTTGGGTAGATGATAAGGGACAGGTTCAGGTCAACAGAGGTTTCCGTGTACAGTTCAACAATGCAATTGGACCTTACAAGGGAGGTTTAAGACTTCATCCTTCTGTAAACCTTGGTATTATTAAGTTCTTAGGTTTCGAGCAGGTATTCAAGAATTCACTTACAACACTTCCTATCGGTGGTGGTAAAGGTGGTTCCGACTTCGATCCTAAGGGTAAGTCAGACAGAGAAATCATGGCATTCTGCCAGAGCTTTATGACAGAGCTTTCCAAATATATCGGCGCAGACGTAGATGTACCTGCTGGTGACATCGGAACAGGCGCAAGAGAGATCGGCTTCATGTTTGGTCAGTACAAGAGAATCCGTGGATCATTCGAAGGCGTTCTGACAGGTAAGGGACTTACTTATGGTGGATCTCTTGCACGTACAGAAGCTACAGGCTATGGTCTGTTATACTTAACAAACGCTTTATTAAAAGATCATGGTATTGATATCGCAGGCAAGACATGTGCAGTATCCGGTTCCGGTAATGTAGCTATCTACGCTATCGAGAAAGCACATCAGTTAGGTGCTAAGGTTGTTACATGTTCTGATTCTACAGGCTGGATCTATGATTCTGAAGGAATCGATGTTGCATTATTAAAGGAAGTTAAGGAAGTTAAGCGTGCACGTCTTACAGAGTACGCAGCAGCTCGTCCATCAGCTGAATATCATGCTAAGCAGAACGGTGAGCATGGTGTATGGCAATACAAGGTAGATCTGGCACTTCCTTGCGCAACTCAGAACGAATTAGACATTGAAGATGCTAAGATGTTAGTTGCTAACGGTGTTACATCTGTAACAGAAGGTGCTAACATGCCTACTACACTGGAAGCAACCAAGTACTTACAGGAGAACGGCGTATTATTCGTAGGTGGTAAGGCTGCCAACGCAGGTGGTGTTGCTACTTCCGCATTAGAGATGAGCCAGAACTCCGAGAGACTACACTGGACATTTGAAGAAGTTGATGGAAAGCTCAAAGGCATCATGGAGACAATTTATGCTAACATCAGCGATGCTGCAAAGAGATACAATGCAACTGTTGGTGGTCAGGCAGACTATGTTGCAGGCGCTAACATAGCAGGCTTTGAGAAGGTTGTAAATGCTATGCTCGCACAGGGAGTTTGCTAATAAATTAGCAGCTAATTAATAATTATTTCATAAAATAGGAAGTCCCTACATGTGGCGGAAAACTGCAAAACATGTGGGGATTTTCTTTTTATGCTTGTATAAAAATACAGTGATTAAAGGGGATATTCAACGGAAAAGTGTTATAGGAGAAAATAATATACAACAGATTATGTATAATACACAAAGGATATTCGTGCAAAATTTATTTTTATGAAAAGGGATAAAAACATAGCACAGGGTAGAGATAAATTTAAGAGACGCAAACAGAAGGATTTTGGTCTTGTTTTGTTGACAGTATCTTTTAATAAGTAGTAAGATAATAAAAAAGAAAAACGTGTAGGAGGATTGGATGGGAGAATTATTTTATAATGAGCATTATTTTGAAATGTCGAATCCTAACATTTATGAAAATGAAGAACTAAGAGAACCACAGGCTCAGGGATATTTTAAGGTATATGACCATTTTGTTGTGAAAAATAAACATACCCATGCAATTGTAGTATTGCCAACTGGTGTTGGGAAAACGGGTTTAATGGGCATTTTACCATTTCATATATGTAAAGGTAGAGCACTGATTATTACGCCACAATTAACGATAAAGGATGCTGTGGTTGATTCATTAGATCCTGAGAATCCAGAAAGCTTTTGGTATAAAAGAAAAATTTTCAGTACTATTGGTGAAACGCCTACGTTGGTTGAGTATACAAATGGAGTTAAACGAGAAATTTTAGACAGTGCCAATATAATTGTGTTGAATATCCATAAGCTTCAAGCGCGGTTATCATCTTCGCCGCTCAATTTTTTGCCGTCTGACTATTTTGACATGATTATCATTGATGAAGCACATCACTCAACAGCAAATACATGGGTAACGACTGTTGAGCATTTTAGTAAGGCAAAAGTCGTTAAACTTACGGGAACACCGATTCGAACAGATGGAGTTGAACTGGCTGGAGAGTTGGTTTATAAATATAAATTAAGTCAGGCTATGGCCAAGGGATATGTAAAATCTCTTCGAAATTTTGAATACATTCCGGATAAACTGTTATTTACAATTGATAATGATGAAACGCATTTATACACAAAGGAACAGTTGATTGAATCTGGCATTAGAGATGAGGACTGGATAAGAAGATCTGTTGCTTTTTCAAGGGAGTGTTCAGAAAGTGTTGTTAACGAAAGCTTAAAACTATTAGAGAAGAAAAGAGAGTTTACAACCGTTCAACATAAAATAATTGCTGTAGCGTGTAGTATTGAACATGCAGAACAAATAAAGCAATTATATATCAATCACGGATATAGAGCGGAAGTAATTCATAGCAAGCAAACAGTAGAAAAACAGATGGAGACAAAGAGTGATGTCGAGAATCATCGCTTAGATGTAATAATTCATGTCGCTATGCTGGGAGAGGGATATGATCATAAGTATTTAAGTGTTGCTGCTATTTTCAGACCTTTTAGGAATGAACTTCCTTATGAGCAGTTTATTGGAAGGGTTTTGCGAGTAATTCCAGACGGAGAAGCACAGAAAATAGAAGATAATATTGCGGATGTTGTTTCACATCAAGATTTACAACTAGCAGAATTATGGGAAAAGTATAAAGTTGAAATTCAAGAAAGTGAAGTAATCAAACATTTACAAGATGAAAATTTTGTTGACGATGAGGGCAGTTCAATACCAAGAAATGGTGATGGTTCTACAGGCGTTATTATTCCATTAGGAAAAGCGAAGGAAAGTGGGAGTGGAAAACTTAAGGCTGATACATATTTAACTACAGAGCTAATCAGGAAACAGAAAGAGGAGGAAGAAAAGCAAAAAGAAGATATTGATAAATTGCAAAAATTATTAAATATTGGATATGAGCAAGCATTGGCAATTTATAATCAGACACGCACGCAAGATAACGCAGCATTGAAGAGACCGGATTTGTTTTTTGCAAATAGAAAGAAAAATCTCGATGTTGAGATTCGTGAGGTTTTGGTTCCTGAGTTGATTACTAAATTTGGTGTTGATCAAAGTAAAAAGAATTTGTCTGGATGTAGATTGTTTAGTGGTAAATATGCATGGATAAGAACTGCAGCTCCAGATAATGGTGCTTTATTGGCAATGTATCTTAATTCTTACATGAAAAATGAAATTGGAAAATCTAGAGGGGAATGGACATTGTCTGATTATGACAATGCATATCAGAAGTTACCTGTAATTAGGGAGTATATAGAAAGAGCATTAAGTGAGTATTTAAGAAGAGATGAATAGGAGAAAGAGGTATGAATGCTTACATAAAAAAAATATATGACATGTTATATTCACCAATACTTACCCCATATAATTTGCTTGAAAACGTAAAGCTATCTAATTATAAATATGTAAAGTATTACAAAAATCATATTGGTGTTGTGGCTGAAATGCAATGCTTTTTAGATGAGCGGGAGGAGAAAGTTTTCTATTATCAGTTTGATCAAAACGATTATTTGCAAAAGATATATTATTATGATAATGGTGTAGAGGAGTATCTTTTTGATAGAGAGTTGGCTATTGAGGAAGCTAAAGAAAACTATTATAAAAATGCAAATGGCGATTGTATGGCAGGATGATTCTTCGTTAAATGAATGATACAGATAGAAGAAGGCGTGTGATGGTAATATGCACGTACTATACAAATGAAAGCAGAAACAGAATAAACACTGAACCTCTTGTGTTACCGCTATGCTGGCTCAGGGTGTCTGCTAATTAAGAATTTCTAAGATAATATAAGATATTGAGAAGTCCTGGAAATGTTGAATTTCTGGGGCTTTTCTTTAGTCGATACAGGAGTCAGAGCATTTCAAGTGGCAGAAATTGCTAAAACGAATTTAAACTTTAATGGATTGGAGATAGATATTACAAAGCGTCTGGTGAGAAAGCAAAGGCAGGAAAAAGATTTGACCTTTATAGAGTTTGAAGTTCTCTATCTGTTAGCCAACAATCCAGACAGAGTGTTCAGCAAGGAGCAGATTTATGATATTGTCTGGAAGGAATCCTATTCCGGCGATTACAACATCGTCATGAGTCATATCCACAACATACGAGAAAAGATAGAAGATAACCCAAGCAAGCCTGTTTATATACAGACAGTTTGGGGACTTGGGTATAGATTTAATCAAAAAATGGTCAAATAATATATGGATTGCGTTACGGATACAAAGTAGAAGATTTAAAATCAAAGCTGTAAAATTCCACGTTGAATTTTACAGCTTTCTTTCGTATAATGTATATATAAGAAATTATATTAAGGAAAGGAATTTGATTTTATGCCGAATATATTACCTGTATCAGATTTAAGGAATTATAATGAGGTACTGAAAAATTGCCAAGTTGGAGAACCCGTGTTTTTGACCAAAAATGGTAGAGGTAAGTTTGTGGTTATGGATATTGAGGACTATGAACGTGAAAAAGCCGAAAAGAAGCTACTTATGAAACTGCAGGAAGCAGAAGAAGCAGTTAAGGATAAAAGTGCTTGGATGAATTTGGATGAACTGAAAAAATCTGTCGGTGTATAGCCTATGATGAAATTGCGGATTAACCCTATTGTGGCAGAGGACTTAAAGGACATTAAAGAGTATATTGCTGAAGATAATGAAGAAATGGCAGTAAAGACCATTCAGGAGATATATGCTCGAATTGAGAATATACAGCAATTTCCGTACATGGGAGCTGATCTTGCTAAAAGGGTCAGCTTCCGAACGGATTATAAATATGTGATTTGCGGGAATTATGTCGTGCTATATAAGATTGGGGAAGAATATGTGGAGATTTACCGGGTGGTGAATCGGTATCAGGATATTACGCAGATATTTTGATGCCATGATGGAAGGGGAAACAGAGTATGGAATGGAAAATAATATAAAATAAATGTTAGTATAGGATAGTTTGTCGGAAGAGAGGATTACGCTTACAATTATCCTCTCTTTACGGAAGATATGAAGATTTATAGTGACTCCAAAGTATCTTCTTTTATTAACGGAATCAAGAAGGAACAGAGTGTTGAATCCCTGAATCGGTGGAATGAATTGGTAACTCATAAGAACAGGATTTACATCTCCTATGACTCCACCAATAAGAACTGTCAGGAGGGAGATATTGATCTCGCAGAATTCGGACATGCAAAGGATGATAAGAGTAAGCCGATTATCAACTATAGCGTGGGCTATGACAGAACAAACCGGATTCCCCTGTGGTATGAGGCATATCCTGGAAGTATTGTCGATATTTCCCAGCTTCATTCCACCTTACAGAAGGTGGATGGGCTTGGATATAAGAGAATCGGGTTCATTCTTGGCCGAGGTTACTTCAGTAAAGAGAACATCCATGAAATGGACCGCATGGGATATGACTTCATTATTATGATGAAGGGAAAGAAAGCCCTAGTACAACATTAAATAAATAACTAGCCAAATATCATATATGGTGTTATACTTATAATATCAACGGAAATGAGGTATCAGTATGGCACACGCACGATCTATTACACTTACAAATGAAGAAGTTTTGTACCTTCAGTCACTCACTCGTCAGCGTACAATTCAAGCGCAGGTAGTTGACCGCGCTAAAATGCTTCTTTACAAAGCACAGGGAGCATCGAATAGCGATATTGCTGAACGTTTAGATGTAAATATAAACACCGTTAAACTCTGTCTTTCCAAGTTCAGGGAAGGCGGTGTACAGCGTGCTCTGTTCGATGACAAACGCAAAGGACGACCTGTTGAAATCACAGATGACGCTATTGCATGGATCATCAGCATTGCTTGCCAGCGTCCTACCGATCTTGGCTACGCACAGGAACTTTGGACTTTAAAAAATCTTCATCAGTACATCCAAAATCACGCAGAAGAGGCTGGATATTCAAGGCTTACAACTATCACAAAACCAATGGTACAGAAGATACTGAACCAATCCGAAATTAAGCCGTTCAAAATCAAGTATTACTGTGAAAAACGGGATCCTGATTTTGAGACTAAGATGCATGATGTCCTTGTTGTTTACAAACAGGTTGAAATGCAGTTTGACGAAAACGGAGACATCATAGTTTCAACTGATAGTCCAATGATTCATACCATTTCCTGCGATGAAAAGCCGGGAATACAGGCTATTGCAACAACAAGTGATGACCTCCGTCCGACGGAAGGAAACGGCTGTGTATATCGTGACTATGAATATAAACGCCTTGGCACATTGTCTTTAATTGCCGGAATTGATCTTCTCACAGGAATAGCTATTCCTGTTGTAGGTGAAACTCACAAAAGTTCCGATTTCATCTGTCTTCTGAAGAAACTTGATGAAATGTATCCGGAAGGGGATGTTATCAGGATTATCTGTGACAACCATTCTGCATACAAATCAAAGGAAGTGCAGAATTATCTGGCTACAAAGCCAGAAGGACGTTACGTATTTGTGTTTACACCAAAGCATGCATCCTGGCTCAACCTGATTGAATGTTTCTTCAGCAAAATGACAAAACAGATGTTGAAAGGAATGCGAGTCAAATCAAAGCAGGAACTGACGGACAGAATCTATCAATATTTCGATGAAATCAATAATGGGGGTATCCAAAGGGGGCAAACCGCCCCTTTTGGCACACGACTTTGCATGGCAAAGTGTAGTGTGTTATACGCTCTGGCTGCGTTGCTGTGAAAATGCTGTAGCACACGGGTCATGCTGCTGGATTTGAAAGAGCAGGAAAACAGGCTGTATTTGTGGTCGTGGATAACCACAAATGCAGGACTGGTTGCGTCGGCAGACTGGGCGTATATGGAAGCTCTCATCTTTCGCAATCTGACCGAACTTCGGGACAACTTGTCCTCAACATTGAAATGGGCGGGAAGCCATTTTAGGGCTTACCCGCCTTGATTACATTTTCCAAATACAGTCGAAGCTGTCAACGGCAGCGTATGCAATACACTGTTCATCTTGACCGTTGACTGATTCGGTGGGATTTGTTATTCATACAGCTTTCACCAAATTCTTTGTTGGGATTTCATTCGATCTCCATCAATCCATTTGCTTCTATTTCCAAAATAGCTTCTGCTTCTTCCTCTATATCAACTGTCATAAATTTGTATAGACCATCATTCATCACAATATCGCCGATTTCATCTACAAGTTCAATTCGATGATATATACTTTTACAGCCAATAGTTTTTAAATTGCACACTTCTCCATTCCAAAGATTTATCTGAACAACATATTCATCATCTTTTCTGGAAATATTGCCAATTTGATTATCGTTATTGGATATTTTACGAATCCATTCAGCAATCATAATTTCCTCTTTTACTCCTCATAAAACCTCGGAAAATACTTCTTCCAACTTTCGTCACCTATCAGTCTTTTTACAAGATGTATATGTGCCCAAGTAGCACATACTTCCAATCCTGCATAATCTTCTGTTGGTGGCAAATCATTTGTGTTCTGCCCTCTATGCTTGTAAAATGCTACGCTTGATCCTAACAGCACTCTACCAAAAGCGTATGTACCATCCGGCAAAGGAATCGCATATACATCACCGATTTTTCTTCTTCTCGCCATTTATATTCTCCCGCACAATTCCCCCAATTTAGGGGAATTTCTTTTTCAGTCCAACCTTTACCAGATATTCAAAAACATCTTCATACTCCGTGGGAATAGTCTTGCCTGATTCATGATCATAATAATACAGTGGTTCAAGACACTTTCCCTTATCAATGCTAAACAAATAGTGATCCCCACAGCCGTTGTCGGCTATTCTTATGAATTTTTCAAATGGCAGATTATTATGCTTCAGCAGGTAGAAATTGCTATCTATATCCAATGAATAAATATTTGCATATCCGAAATACCCACCACCATAATTCATAATGAATTCCTTATATTTTTCTGGAAGGGCTATATGTACTGTTTTTTCTAATTGTTCAATTTCTTCAGCACACAATATTTTATCATGTTCCAATCCAAATAGAATTGGCTTTTTTGCTCTGCATTCATCAACCAACGTATTGAAATTATCAAAATTCACTTAGTATCACCTCCCGGTCAAGATTCAAAAAATTCAATTCACTCTGTTTCTAATCCCAATGAAAATCTGATTTCATATTCAAATTCATCGTCTGCCAGATCGTATGGAAATGGGTCTGCATCTTCATACGGACCATCAATCTTATCCGCAAATTCCAAGACTATAAAAGGCTTCTGCGTAAAATATACCCAATCCACACGAATGAACTCTTTACCCAATTTATATATATGCTTCTGTATATTTTCATAAGCATGAGTGCCGTCTTTCAGCGTCCAAAATGCTCTTTCTTCAAAATCAATTACATATTCTGCCCCATACTTTTCCAGAAGTTTTTCTGCAAATGCTATTTTCTCTTGAAAATCCTCTCTATTTATAGAAGCATACATCCATTTAAGTTCGTTCATTTTTTTACCAAAATCATTTCCTTTCTGAAAGTCAGAAATTGGCAATTGCATTTTCTACACTGTCCATAAAATACTCATAAAAATCATTCGCCACAGCAATAACACCATCTTTATCATACTTGCTCCAAGATACTACTTTCCCGTTTGAACTATCAATGCAAACTACATATTCATCACAATTCTCAATAACAAGCAATTCTGTTGGCAATCCGAATTTTCTTTCATACAAAGTCTTTTCAACCAGTATCGCATTGCCATTTATTCCATACCCCAGAAATTCAAAAAAGAAACCACCATGACCATATGTTTTTAAAAACCAAACATATTCGTTTGGAATGTCAAAACCTAACAGGTCTTTAGCTTTTGATAACTCCTTCTCTGTAGGAAATCTCATTAAAAATGAATTTTCAAACACTTCCGGATTGGAAGTGATTTTGTTCGCTATCTTTTCTTGCATATCCATTATTTTTTTCCTTTCTGTGGCGTATGGCTTTTCATCAGTTCAGTTTTGTTCTTTGAATTGTTCAGCCATCTGCGTAAACAAAGCGTTGAATTGTTCTTTTGCATTATCATCAACTTCCATTACCATTGACATTTTAGATGTAACCAGCGAAAGCACATCGTCCAGTGTAACAGGTGGATTTTCAGTTGCAGAATCAAGAATACTCTGGAACATTTCAGCGTTTATATCGGGGCTTGGCATTTGCTGTGTATCTATATCTATATCGCCCTTGATTTCTCGCAGGATAGACATGAAGATATTCTTCCTTCGTTCTATTTCCGCTTCATTCTTGCCGAATTTCTGAGCGTTCAGCAGACGAATATCATACTTTGCTTCTGCCTTTTGAGCCGGATTGTGCTGCATTATTTCAGACAAGGACATTGTAGCCATATTTATCATATCATTTCGGGACATCATTCCCAATGCTACAGTATCCTCAAAGTAAATGCGTATCAGATTGAGAAGCTGCGGAAACTTGGATTTTCCAGCAGACGGTTCAGGATCTCAACGTCTATTGTTTCAGTCACAAGTCCCTTGATTGCATTTTCCGACAAACCGATTTTCCCTGCAAGCTCTTTCTGTGAAATGCCGTAATCTTTACATAGGTCAGCAATTCGCTGTCCCGGTGTGTCTTTTTCAATGAGTTTCATAGGCGCACCTCCTCCGGTTGGGGAAAATGGAATTTTTGTATGATTTATATTAACCTATCTCTGCAAAGCACCAACTAAATCCAATACCGAAAAATGTTTAGGATTAATATATATTTCACCACTATCTATAATATCAAATGCTTCAAAGTCAAATTCAATATTTTCATCGTTCAAAAAGTCATCGTCTATCCAAATAATATTTTCAAATAGAATGGGAATTTTTGCCTCTATATCAATGTAAAATTCATCCGTTTCAAATGATGTAACAGGAACACATACTAACTCGTACTCCTCAGTATCTTTTTTAACCTTTGATAACATATCTTCTCGAACAAATGCTAAATTTTCATTCTCAAAAATATAAGCAACAATATTTTCTTTTACTAAAGGGACTGAATCATAAAATCCAACTTTTGAATCATAATATAGGATTTGAATATCATTATCAGGAATACCTGCACCCGATAAAAAATAGTTACCTATCATTGCTTCTAATTTCCCGCAAAGAGACATCTGATGCCTAATTTCTTTTTTCTGACTTATACTAAAAAAATAATCATTTAGCCTTTTCATATTATCTCCATACTATTCATCAAATTATTGTTTTCTGTCTGCTTTCATATCTACAATCATTATACTACGGAATTGCAAAAATGTAATTTCCGAAGTGTAGACTTTACTCAAATGCAATTCTGGCAAGGAATCCAGAGTTGCATTTTTTTCATGCTACACTTTACTTACGATCGATCGGACGCAACTTGAAAACAGAATACACAACGAATGGAGGCAGTAAATGAGCAATCCAATCTACAAAGACCTGCCACCCGTAGAACGCAAGCGAGATGGTTCTCTGTATAGCATGACCCCGGCACAGCACAAACAGGCAAAGGGACTTCTTCGCCGTGAGTGTTGCAGCTATGACGATGGGAATTGTCTGGAACAGGATGATGGGGACGCCCACATCTGTACCCAGTGCATTTCCTGCTCGGTCTGCTGTCAGTGGTTCCGATATGCAGTCCTGCCCCAGCTCAGAGCATTGGAAGCAGAAATTTTTAAGGACAGGGACACCAGACGCTGCGTGATCTGCGGGCAGGCTTTTGTACCGAAGTCCAACAGGGCGAAATACTGCCCAGACTGTGCCGCTAAAGTTCACAGGCGGCAGAAAGCAGAAAGTGAACGGAAAAGGAGGTCAAGAGTGGACAATTAGAGGGCAGAAAAGCCAGCGTTTGCAAGGCATTTTCGACACCAAACCGAGGTGGATGGTATTAGGTATCATCTACCCCGGAAAACAAGGTTCTAACTGTACACGAATCAAATATGACAAAATTTATGTATATCCATCAGCAGGAAAAGGCACAGAGCTTCACAAAGCTGCCAAACTTCCTGTTTGAAGCACCAACCTATCAGCCGATTTCCAATGAAGCGAAGATACTGTACGCATATATCCTGCGAAGGACAGATCTTTCCAGAAAGAACGGATGGGCAGACGATTACGACAAGATATATCTGTACTATCCCATCAACGAAGTGGTGGAGCTGCTTCATTGCGGCAGGCAGAAGGCGGTCAACACTCTGCGAGAATTGCAGTATGCAGGGTTGGTAGAGATTAAGAAACAGGGCTGTGGAAAACCCAACCGCATTTACCCGCTTTTCTACGAAAGCAGTACCAATCACTGAATCGTTAAAGTACGGATGCGGTACGCCTGATGTCTGGAAAACGTACCTGAGAAGTACGAAACTCAATCTTCAAGAAGTACGGAAACCGGACGGAATATAGAAATACAAAGATTAAAAATATTGATTTATATCTTATCCATTCTAATCCTATATAGTATGAGTTCAGGACAGCTATCGGCAGTAGCGCTATCTTTTTTGCTTTGTATGAACCAAGCGTATGGTGCTCATAAAGCATGTTCAATTTTACTCATAGATGATCCAGTGCAAACGATTGATGATGTAAATATGGTAGGGCTAGTAGATATTCTTCGTTATGGATTTGGCGATAGACAGATATTCATATCAACTCATGAACAATCATTTGAATGGTTTTTGCGTTATAGGTATTCAAAAGCAGGAAAAAATGTGAAAATTTTTAATATGAAGGATATTATGTTGCAGGAAGAATAGTTGCGTGGCAGTATCAACAATTGGGCGCAAAGACTTCTGAAAGCATAATGGTGTAAAATAGCTGTTAATTGAAATTGTCCGACAATTAATCTATACACGTGATATACAAACGACCTCAAAACCCCGGTAAATCTGCGGACACCTCAGAAGCTGCCATGCTCGCTCAGGGTGTTTGCTAATCTTTCTATCAAAAATTACATCTACCATTCAAAATCAACAGCTTACCGCAATTTGATTGCGGCAGGCTGTTTTTGCGTCTATGCTGTAGAAAAGGCGAAGGGAGCGGATACAGGATGGATGCAATCATAAAAGTAGAGAATTTAAAAAAGTATTTTAAGGAAGTGAAGGCTGTAGATAATATCAGCTTTTCTGTGGAGAGAGGTGAGCTGTTCGGATTCCTGGGGGTGAATGGAGCAGGGAAGTCCACGACAATCAATATGATGTGTACGCTGTTTCGTCCAACGGCGGGAAAGATAGTGATTGACGGCTGCCTCGTAGGTAAGGAAGATGCGCAGATCAGAAAGAGAATCGGCGTGGTATGGCAGAACAACTGTCTGGACGATAAATTAACGGTTAAAGAAAATCTGTATGTAAGAGGTGCCCTTTTCGGGGAGAAGAGGAATTCGTTCAGGGAGCATGTGACAGAGCTGTGTGAGAGACTACAGCTGCAGGATGTATGGAGCAGAAGATATGAGAATCTGTCGGGAGGGCAGAAGAGACGCTGCGAGATTGCGGCTGCATTATTGAACAGACCGGAAGTACTGTTCCTGGATGAGCCAACGACAGGTTTGGACCCTGCAACCCGTAGGCTGGTATGGGAGAGCATAGACCAGATGCGTATCCGGAATCAGATGACGGTCTTTCTTACGACTCACTATATGGAAGAGGCAGCCAGGGCGCAGCACATTGCGATTATGGACAGCGGGAAGATAAAAGAGGTTGGTACGCCTTTTGATTTAAAGGAAAAATATGCAGAAGATACGTTACGATTAATCCCTATGCAGGATAAGGAAAGAGAACTGACAGAGGCTTTGCAGGGACATTCTTATCAGAAAGTGCAGGAGGCTTATCATCTGCAGGTCGCAAAAAGCATGGATGCATTACCGGTACTTGCCAAAGCAAAGCCATATATCAATGGATTTGAGATGATACAGGGAACGATGGATGATGTCTTTTTGAATATTACGGGAAAAACACTTGGAGCTGGTTCCGGGGAAGGCTTGTAGGAAGGAGAGAATTGTGATGAGAGAGATCTTTTACTTGACGAAGAGAAATTGTCTGGTGTATTTAAGGGATAAAAGCGCAGTATTTTTTTCCTTATTGTCTATGCTGATCGTATTGGGACTGATGGTCGTTTTCCTTGGAAAGATGAACAGTGAGAATGTGCTGTCAGTAATAGAAGAATATGGTGGACGCAAAATTACGGCGCAGGACAGGGAAAATGCAGCATATCTGATACAAATGTGGACACTTGCCGGAATTATTTCAGTAAATGCGGTGACAGTTACAATGACAGTGCTTGGAAATATGGTGCAGGACGAGACGAGAAAGAGGATCATGGCTTTTTATGTGACGCCGGTAAAAAGGCTTTATCTGGCGCTGGGATATATTTTCTCCGCCTGGATCATCGGAACTTTTATGTGTCTTCTGACATTTGCAATGGGAGAGGTATTCTTTTTCCTGAAAGGGTATGATATGCTTTCTGTAAAAGATGCCTTGACATTGACAGGAATGATCATGTGCAGCGCATTGACATATTCTTCCATAGGATATGTAATCGCATTGTTCGTACACAGTAACAGTGCGTGGAGCGGTATTCTGACGATTATCGGTACTCTGGTTGGTTTTGCAGGAGGCATTTATCTGCCGATGTCACAGCTTTCTATCGGAGTACAGAAGATTCTCAAGGCACTTCCGATATTGCATAGCGTGTCTATGATGAGAGCTGTAAGTACGCAGCAGATCGTGGAGAAGACCTTTGCAGGAATGCCGGAGGGGCTGATTCCTGTGTACCGTGATAAAATGGGAATTACAGTAACTGTGTCAGGCAATATATGGAGCATAAAAGAACAGGTGTTATTATTAACGGGATACACTTTTTGCGCTATTATATTAGCAGTTATCGTGACAAGGAACAGGAAGCTAAAGGACAGGTAAAAGAGGGGGTAATCGGGTGAAAATTACGATACTGGATTGCAGTGAAGGGGAAGAGGAAGAAATTATCATAAAATGCCGGAACATGGACGAACAACTCCTTCGTACAATCTATGCACTGAAATCGGGACGGGATAAAATTACTGTATCCAAAGAGGATAAACTCATGCAGATACAGCCAGGGGACATTTATTATTTTGAAGCAGTGGATAACAGGGTGTTTGTCTATATGGAGAAGGAAGTTTATGAAACGAAGCTGAAGCTGTATGAGCTGGAAGACAATTTTCAGAATACAGATTTTTTCAGGGCTTCCAAGTCAACTATCATCAATCTGGTTCATGTGAAGAATCTAAGCCCTTCACTGGGCGGCAGATATGAGGTATGTATGAAAAATGGGGAAAAACTCATGATCTCCAGACAATATGTGCCTGATTTGAAACGTAAGCTTGGGTTAAAAGGTTAGGGGGGAGAGAGAAAATGAGAAAAACAAAAATGGTTCTCAATAAATTTATGGCGATTACTACGGGTGAATTGCTTGCAGTCGGCTTTTTTACCAATATTCTGTATCCCGTTGATTCTATCCCTTCGGATATATTCTGGCAGATTCTGTTTGCGTCCTTCCTTTGTGCACTCAGTACACTAATCTATCCGGATGACAGAATATCTACCAGAAAAGCCATTATGCTTACGATTATTCATTATTTTATTATTATTGCTATCGTTCTGGGCTGCGGTTATTTATTTGGCTGGTACACGGTCACTCATATAAAAAGTGTTGTATATATGGTTCTATCCATTACGATCATTTATGGGGTAATATCTGCGATTAGTTGGAAAAAGGCAGTAGCTGAGGCAAATAAACTCAATGAACGGATTCAGGAATACCAAAAGAGAGTATAACCTTCATAAAACAGTAGCCAAATTTGATATTTTGCGCAATAATTCATATAGAAAGCGATGTGCTTCCGAAACTGGTTTATAACAGTCAGGAATCTTATAATTTGGGGGAATGGATATGACACAGGAGCAAAAGGAGTATCTGCAGAAATTTTGGACGGATATAGAGAGGGCAGGGGATGAGCTGCGTAATCAGCCGATGCCCGAACTAAGAGAAGAAGACTTTTTCCTTTTTAAGGAAACAGGCAACCGCCTTATTTATGAGGGGGAGTATTTTGGACGCAGAAAGTACTTAACGGTATTTGGTATTTTATCAGAATTTAAGGGCAAAGAAGAGAATCTGAAGATGTTGGCACAGGTGTTGGATGCTATCTGTACAGAAAGATTCTGGGCGCTGCCTGCACATGTGAATTTTGACGCACTGGATGAGAAGACGATTGACCTGTTTGCAGCAGAGACTGCACAGAGTCTGCTGGAGATTGTGGATATACTGGGAGATAAGCTGCCTGCGCAAACAGTAGAAAGAGTTGTATGTGAGGTAACTGATAGAGTGATTGTGCCTTTTGTGACATCAACAGTACCTTACAGCTGGTGGGAACAGGATCGTTGCAACTGGGCAGCAGTATGTGCAGGTTCGGTAGGAATGGCAGCCATTTATCTATCTCACTGGTATGAGAAAATGCAGCAACCGAAGGATGAGAGATTGCCAGAGGGTTGGAAACAGACTATTATCGACCGTGTCTGTGATGCACTGCAATGTTATCTGGATGGTATGGAAGAGGATGGCGCATGTACGGAAGGATTGGGCTATTTTGCATATGGAATGAGTTATTACACCGGTTTTGCCCAGGCTCTGTATCAGGAGACAAAAGGCAGTATAGATCTGATGAAAAAGCCAAAATGTGAAAAAATCGCATTATTCCAGCAGAAGTGTTATTTTGGCGGAGGGGTCAGTGTAAGCTTCTCAGATGGCAGCAGCCATGAGACTTTCCTGCCGGGACTTACTTCTTATCTAAAGCATTGCTATCCTCAGGTAGTGACACCGGATTATTCCCTTGCGAGGTCTTTTGATGGGGATGCCTGCTACCGCTGGCTTTCCAATGAGCGTAATATCCGCTGGCTGAAACAGTATGGCAATGCGGAAACAGAAAATGGGACAGCTAAGGATTGGAGTTATGAACTGCTTGAGGCTGCTCAGTGGATGATGTGCAAGGATCCAGCAGGAAATGGATATGCGGCAAAAGGCGGTAATAATGATGAGAACCATAATCATAATGATATCGGACACTTCCTGTGCATTTATGAAGGTGAGATGCTGCTGACGGATCTTGGCGCCGGTGAGTATACCAGAGATTATTTCTCAGACGGAAGATACGGGATTCTGTGCAACCGCTCCCTGGGGCATTCTGTACCTCTGATCAATGGACAGGAGCAATGTGCCGGTAAGGAATATGCAGCAGATGCTTTCTGCTGGGAGGAAAAAGACAAGACCTTGACGATATCCTTTGGTGGGGCTTACCCAGATGGATGTATTCATAAAATACAGCGTAGTATTCGTGCCTGGGATGAGGATGTACAATTACATTTGTGTGTAGAGGATTCTTTTGAGGTATCAAAACAGACAAGAACAATTACGGAGAATCTGGTAACGCAGTATCTGCCGATAGTAGAAGGCAATGTGATTCAGATACAGGGTAACAGGGCAAAGATGGAGATTACAGTAGAAGGTGCAGATGGGGACATTCAGATATTATCGGAGTCTCACAGTAATCACAACGGGCAGCAGGAGCCGGTGTATCTGGTGCAATGGGATGTGAAATTACAGGGTAAGGATACGGTATGCAATATGAGTATATGCTGCAGTCCGAGATAGCAGACAACATATAAATATCCACAAAATTATCCACAATATCCACAGATATCACTACAAAATTCATAAAAATATGTAAAATTGACAAAAAATTCAGGCAATTTATATATTTACAGACAGATAAAGGATACAGATTTTATGAAAGAAAGTCTTAAAGCCTGATAAATATAACAAGTATCGTGGTCTATAATGGGTGAAAATCAGAAGAATATGCTATTGCTTTTTACTGTTAAAAAGGATATAGTAAAAACAAAGCATGATAATAATTTAACGCACTAAAATTTATAAGCGCAATACTGCGCAGAAAGAGGTAAGTTATGGCAATCTTAGTTACAGGCGGTGCCGGTTTTATCGGTAGCCATACAGTAGTTGAATTACAGAATGCAGGCTATGATGTAGTTGTATTAGATAATCTTTCCAATGCAAGTGAGAAATCCTTACAGCGAGTAGAGAAGATTACAGGTAAGCCTGTTACCTTTTACAAGGCAGATATCCTTGACAGAGAAGCTCTGGAAGAGATATTTACAAAAGAAAAGATTGATTCCTGTATTCACTTTGCAGGACTTAAAGCAGTAGGTGAGTCTGTTGTAAAGCCATGGGAATATTATAATAACAATATCGCAGGTACTTTAACACTGGTAGATGTTATGAGAAAGCATAACTGCAAGAACATTATCTTCTCTTCTTCTGCTACTGTATATGGAGATCCTGCATTCATTCCTATTACAGAAGAGTGCCCTAAGGGACAGTGTACGAATCCTTATGGCTGGACGAAATCCATGCTGGAGCAGATTCTGATGGATATGCAGAAAGCAGATCCTGAATGGAACGTCATCCTGCTTCGTTATTTTAATCCTATCGGTGCCCATAAGAGTGGTCTGATTGGCGAGAATCCTAATGGTATACCTAATAATCTGATGCCATATATCACACAGGTAGCTGTAGGTAAGCTCAAACAGCTTGGTGTATTTGGCAATGACTATGATACTCCGGATGGAACCGGCGTAAGAGATTATATCCATGTGGTAGACCTAGCTGTTGGACATGTAAAGGCATTAAAGAAAATTCAGGAGAAGGCTGGTCTGTGCATTTACAACCTGGGTACAGGCGTAGGCTACAGTGTACTGGATATCGTTAAGAATTTTGAAGCTGCTACAGGCATTAAGATTCCTTATGAAATCAAACCAAGACGTGCTGGCGATATTGCTACATGCTACTCTGATGCATCTAAGGCAGAGAGAGAGCTTGGCTGGAAAGCACAGTATGGTATTAAGGAAATGTGTGAAGACAGCTGGAGATGGCAGTCACAGAATCCTAACGGATATGATGATTAATATAAGATAAAGAAAGTCCCACCTCATTAGAGGTGGGATTTTTGCGTTTTGATAAGCTTGCATTCTTCTTCTGGTCATGTTACACTGTAACAGACTACTTTACATATGTAAAGACATATGTAACTATACAGGAGGAGAGTATGGAGAAGTTTAAAAGTTTTCTAAAACGTAAGGACATTGAAATATCTGCTAAAAGATATGGAATTGATGCCCTTGGAGCAATGGCACAGGGGTTATTTGCCTCACTGCTGATTGGAACAATTATTGCTACGCTGGGTGAACAGTTGGGAATGGAAGTACTGGTCAATATAGGAGGATATGCAAAGGCTGCTACAGGACCTGCAATGGCAGTTGCCATAGGATATGCACTGCATTGCCCACCGTTGGTATTGTTCTCACTGGTTGCAGTAGGTGGTGCAGCCAATACACTGGGTGGTGCCGGAGGACCTCTGGCAGTATTACTGGTAACAATTGTAGCTGCAGAATTTGGTAAGGCCGTTTCCAAAGAAACCAAGATTGACATTATTGTTACGCCTTTTGTCACGATTACAATAGGAAGTCTGTTATCCATGTGGTGCGCACCTGCGATTGGCGCGGCAGCCAGTGCAGTTGGAGCAGCGATTATGTGGGCAACTGAATTACAGCCTTTCTTTATGGGAATTATCATCTCTGTCATTGTAGGAATTGCATTGACATTACCTATCAGCAGTGCTGCAATCTGTGCGGCTTTGAGTCTGACAGGATTAGCAGGAGGCGCTGCAGTAGCAGGCTGTTGTGCCAATATGGTAGGTTTCGCGGTATTAAGCTTTAAGGAGAATAAGTGGGGTGGATTATTTGCCCAGGGAATTGGAACCAGTATGTTGCAGATGGGCAATATTGTACGTAATCCAAGAATATGGCTTCCTGCAATTCTTACTTCTGCAATTACAGGTCCGGTTGCCACCTGTATATTTAAGCTGCAGATGAATGGTGCAGCAGTTGCATCTGGTATGGGTACTTGTGGTCTGGTTGGACAGATTGGTGTATACACGGGATGGATTAATGACATTGCAGCTGGTACGAAGAGTGCTATTACAGCCTTTGACTGGATAGGACTTATTCTGATCAGCTTTATCCTGCCAGGAATCCTTGCCTGGGCATTCGGACTCCTCTTACGCAAACTTGGCTGGATCAAGGAAGGGGATTTGAAGTTAGATTTATAAACTTTTGGGACGCAATTTGCCTCTGTCAATTGATTTTGTGAACACGTCGAAACTGTAAGTACTTCTAAGCATCTACAGAAAAAATGCTTTTATTACAAGTCCTGCGCCTGAACTCGCCTGCGGCTCAGACAACGGCTCGGACTTGCCAGCATTTCTTCTTTGCTGCTAAGAAGTACTAACAGCCCCTCCTAAGGTTCACAAGACTCAATTGACAGAGGCAATTGCTGTCTATTGAAAACCTTCAATTTTAGATATTTTAAATTGGTATATACAGCAGAAAAAGTTCATGATAGTTCGATGAATGCAGCTTAGGCAGTGATGTCTAGTATTTCTTGAACAAAGAACAAATGCTTGCAAGCCAGGCGCAACTGTCTGAGCCCAAAGGGCGAGTTTTGCGCCTGGCTTGCAAGCATTTGAGATGCAGTTCTTAGAAATACTTACATCACGTACGTGGCAAATGAATCGAACTATCATGAACTTTCTGCGTAACTTAGTATTTATTTGTAGATTCCCTGAAAGATTTTACCGGCATGTTTCTGCAGGGCGTTGAGGACGATCATACCGAGGATACCGCAGGAAATGAATTCGCCGATGCCTACAGTCAATGCGAAATAAGGCAGGCTGCCTTCAAACTGATAAACATAGGATAATACCAGAGGTACGACAATGATGTTCGCAATGATAGGCGGAAGTGGTGCCAGCCATTTGTGCTTACGCAATGCATAAGTACCGAAAGCACCGATCAGAGTAGCCAGACTTCCAAAGATGACATCCAATGGCATACAGCCGGTAAGAATGTTGCTGAGCAGACATCCTGCGAACAGACCGGGTATTGCAGCCGGAGTGAAATAGGGCAGAATTGTCAGCGCCTCAGAGAAACGGACCTGAATGGCATAATTAGCCAGACCGAGTGCATTTGCAATAAAAGTCAACACGATATACAGTGCCGCAATCATTGCTGCCTGTGCCAGAAACACAGTAGGGGATAATTTTTTCTTCATATTGTTATGCTCCTTTAGTTTTAATTAAGGTCAGGAAGGTCTCGAACTGACCGATGGGCAAATTTAAGCCCGATTCCTCATTATACTAAAAAAAAGCAAAATGTCAAGAAATGATTTTTTTATAATCCAAGTGTAATCTGAATCAGATTTTTATCCAGCATAATGGTACGATTCCATGGGTTGAGAATGATGCCGGAAATAGCATCAGCCTGAAGGGCAGAGGTGAAGAGTTGCTTGATATCTGTCATAAAGGTTGACATAACACTATTACTTCCTTTTAATTCTTCATCAAAACTGGTAAATGCCATCCACCAGACTTTCCCATCATCAGTCGTAATTGCCTGTAATTTCAACTGATTGTCACCTGTGGGTGGTTCTACTGCAATTACGAATTGTCCTTTTTCCTGCATGCGTCTGCGGATTACGGTCAGAGTATGTGCCAGCATTTCCTGCGTAGGCTCCTGCTGTAAGGCAGCAATCGCTTCTTCTATTTTCTCATTTCCCTGTAATTCGTTATCTTTCATGAATTTCCTCCGTATTTATATATAATTGTAATAATTCTGTTTATTCGCAAATATCAGTTCTTCTGGAAGTTAATTATATAGGAATTGAACGGGTTATGCAATTGGATGAATTAACGGTGGTGATAAATGTCTTACCATGGTAGAATGAGAATAGGAAAGCAGACATTTGTAAAACGCAGATTTTCAACATAACAGGTATACATACCGTCACTTATTAAGAATAGAGTTTTACAAATGTCTGAAATAGAAATGCATAAGGAGGGGGTAATTTTGCATTGGCAGAGAAAAGAGCTGATATTGCTTGGAGTAGCAGCGGCTGTGACATTAACCGGCTGTGCACAAAATGAGCAGGGCAATCCATCAGAACAGACGCAGGAGGCAGGTATGGAAGAAAAACAGGAGGTACAGGTATCTGAAGAATCAGGCAAAGAGGCGGTTGATGCTACAGTGGTAATCGACCCGGCAAACGCTTCCACATTTCATGCTGGTAAGTTTGAAGGCTGGGGAACGAGCTTTTGCTGGTGGGCGAACAGAATCGGCTATTCAGATACGCTGACCCAACAGGCAGCACAGGCATTCTATGATAAGGAGCAGGGACTTGGGTTGAACATTATCCGATATAATGTCGGAGGCGGAGATGATCCAGAGCATGACCATATTACAAGAACGGATTCTGATATGCCGGGGTATGCAATCAATCCGTCCTATGATGAAGCAGCCGGTGAGTATACGTGGGAATATGACTGGAGTGCAGACGCCAACCAGCGAAATGTGCTGCTACAGGCGCTGGAAGTATGTGGAGAGGATGCTGTCGTAGAGGGATTCTCCAATTCTGCGCCGTATTTCATGACCAATTCAGGATGTAGTTCGGGAGCACAGTTATCGAATAAGAATAATCTCAAGGACGATGCTTATGATGCCTTTGCACAGTACATTGCAGACGTGACAGAATATTACAAAGACACATATAATGTGGACTTTTCAAGTTATTCAGCAATGAATGAGCCTTACACAGATTATTGGGGTGCCTACAGCTGGAAGCAGGAAGGCTGTCATTTTGATATGGGAGAATCCCAGTCACAGATGCTGCTTTCTCTTAGAAATGCCTTGGATGCCAAAGGTCTGGATCAAGTGCAGGTATCAGGAACAGACGAAACCAGCATAGATGTGCAGATTCTTTCCTATGGTCAGTTAAGCCAGGAGGCAAAGGACGTTGTAGACAGAATTGATACACATACCTATGGCGGTTCCAGACGTGAAGCATTACGTACTCTGGCAGAAACAGAAGGCAAGAATCTATGGATGTCAGAAGTAGACGGCGGAGATACAGCAGGAGAAAATGCAGGAGAAATGGGAGCTGGATTATGGCTTGCCCAGAGAGTCATTACAGATATGAATGAGCTGCGTCCATCAGCATGGGTTATGTGGCAGGCAATTGATAATCATATCTGTGCAGAGGGCTATCAGGGTAGAACAGATTCAGGAATGCCGGATATTTCGGGTGGTTATTGGGGACTGGCTGTGGCAGATCACGATGAGCAGCAGTTGATACTTACCATGAAATACTATGCACTGGGTCAGTTTACCCGATATATTCGTCCGGGCTACACTATTATTTCAGGAGACGAACATTCGTTAGCTGCATATGACGCAGAAGGACACCGACTGATTGTCGTTATGACCAATGTAACCGGTAAGGACAGGAAAGTTGATGTGGATCTGTCTGCTTTTTCACAGACAGGAAGCAATGTATCTGTGATTCGTACCAGCGGCGATATGTCTTCCGGGGAAAAATGGCAGGAGCTTTCACCAATTGAGACATACGGTGCAGGTTTCTACGCAGAGCTGATTCCCAATTCAGTAACAACCTATATTGTGCAGGATGTGTATTGATTTTAAAATAGGTGATATTTTGTGCTGTCGATGATGCAGTACTTTGGACAAATTTTGTTTTTTGTATAATGACAAATTATGTAAATATGTTATAATAAATTCTGTTCATGGGAAGCAATATGCTGTAGATTGTGGGGGCAATTTACAACATGGCAGCAGAATATAATGTCTGCAAAAAAATGAAAGGAAGTTTAATAAAATGGTAGCACAAGTAACAGCAGTCATCATCTTTCTGGTGATGTTTGCACTGATTATCACGGACAAGATTGAACGTCAATATGTAACCCTTGGCTGTGGTCTTGCAACGCTGGTGCTGGTATTTGGTGTATTCATGCAGGATATGAATGCTGCAATGGAGACATTAAATATCCGATCCATCTTCACACCGGATTTCTGGTATGAGGCTGGTAACGCATCAGAGAGCTCCAGTGGTATTAACTGGGCAACGATCATCTTTATCGCAGGTATGATGGTCATGGTAGAAGGCATGGCAAAGGCTGGATTTTTCCGCTGGTTATGTATGACAATTGCAAAACTGGTACATTACAGAACCATTCCCGTTTTTATCACATTTATGATTATGTCAGCAGTTCTGGCAATGTTCATTGATAGTATTACGGTTATTCTGTTCCTGGCAGCAGTAACAATTGAATTGGCACAGTTGTTGAAATTCGACCCAATACCAATGATTCTGGCAGAAGTATTCTGTGCGAACCTTGGTGGTTCTGCAACAATGTGTGGTGATCCACCTAACATTATCATTGGTACATCCCTTGGTTATTCCTTTGGTGATTTCATTACCAATACTGGTGTGATCGGACTGATTTCTCTGGTTGTAGTTATTATCTATTTCTATTTCGTATTCAGAAAAGATCTGGCAACCAGCGATACAGAAGCAATCAAGAAGCTTGAGGCATCCGGTGGCGAGAATCTTATAGAGGATAAGAAGAGCTTTGCAGCAAGCTGTGTCATTTTTGGTCTAGCAGTTGTGCTTCTGGTATCTCATGCACAGACAGGTCTGACAGTTGCTACAATTGGTCTGTTCATTGCAGTAATCACATTGATCACTGCAGGCAAGTCTGCAGGCGAACTGCTTAAGAAAGTAGATTATAAGACATTATTGTTCTTTATCGGTTTATTCGTTGTAGTAGGTGGTCTGGAGCAGACAGGAATTCTGGAGATCATTGCGGCATTCATCGGTAAGGTCAGCGGTGGCAATTCCAAGCTTATGGTTGCCATTATTATCTGGGTATCAGGTATTGCCAGCGCATTCATCGACAATATTCCTTTTGCAGCAACTATGATCCCGGTTATCAAGAGTCTGGCAGAGACAGAAGGTATTGCACTTCCTATTCTTGCCTGGGCACTGGCTATGGGTACAGATATTGGTGGCAGCGCAACACCTATTGGTGCATCTGCTAACGTAGTTGGTACTTCAGTAGCTGCCAAATCAGGTTATCCTGTAGGCTGGGGCAGATATTGTAAGGCAATGGCACCTGCAACGATTATTGTATTATTGATTTCCATGTTCAGCATCTGGTTTAGATATTTATAAAGAGGGGGTAATATACATGAGTAAGCAGGTCATTATTTCAATCGGAAGGGAATTTGGCAGTGGCGGACATGAGATTGCACAGCATCTTGCAGACAGATTCAGTCTGCCGTTATATGACTATAATCTGCTTCGTGAGATTGCGCAGGAGAAGAATGTCAGTGCATCCAATCTTGAGCAGTATGACGAAGTTCCTAAGAAGGGCTTCAGCAAGACTGTACGCGGATTTAACAATTCTCCGCAGCTGAATATTGCCTACATGCAGTTCGACTTTCTGAAGAAGAAGGCGGCAGAGGGTGAATCCTTTGTAGTAGTCGGAAGATGTTCAGAAGAAGTTCTGAAAGAATATGAAGGTCTGATTACAATATTCATATTGGGTGATATGGATAAGAAGATTGAACGTATCAAGCGGATTCACGAAATGACAGACAAGGAAGCAGCAGAATTGATTGAGAAACAGAGCAAGAAGAGAAAAGCTTACCACAATTACTTCTGTGAAACCAAGTGGGGCGATTCCAGAAACTATGAGCTGTCTATCAACAGCAGTAAGTTAGGCGAAGATGCTACCACGGATATGCTGGAAGATTATATTAAGAGAAGAATCCAATAATTTATCAACAAAAATGGAACCGGTGAAAACCGGTTCCATTTTTGTCTTATGATTTATTTCATGCCTTTCTGGCAATCTAATTCTTTGTTCTTATATCTTTCGATAATGTTGTGGATTCTGTCATTAGGATTTAGCAGATCACTGATAGAAGAATCATGATTCAATGTATCAATGATGTAAGCGATATACTTACTCATATCACAGTTGATATAGTAGGGCTTCTCTAATAATTCAGGTCTCTGATAAATCAGGTTCGTAGTCAGAACTCTGTAGATCAGTCCTTCTTCATAAGCCTTATCAAATATTTCAAGTCCGCCAGTAAACAGACCAAAAGTAGTAGCTACGAAGATTCTCTTAGCTTTTCTTGCTTTCAGAGCTGCAGCAACTTCCAGTACACTTTCACCGGAGGAAATCATATCGTCAACGATCAGAACATCCTTGCCTTCTACGCTGCTGCCAAGAAATTCATGAGCAACGATAGGATTACGTCCATCAACAACTTTGGTATAGTCACGTCTCTTATAGAACATACCCATATCCAGTCCCATTACGTTAGCCATGTAGATTGCACGACCCATGCCACCTTCATCCGGGCTGATGATCATCATATGGTCAGAATCAATAGTCAGGTCAGGAACATGATTTAACAGACCTTTAATGAACTGATAGGTAGGAGATACTGTTTCAAAACCATTCAAAGGGATAGCATTCTGTACACGAGGATCATGTGCATCGAAAGTAATGATGTTATCTACGCCCATCTTTACCATTTCCTGAAGTGCCAGAGCACAGTCAAGAGATTCACGGGAATTTCTCTTATGCTGGCGGCTTTCATATAAGAAAGGCATGATAACTGTGATTCTTCTTGCCTTACCACCAACAGCAGCGATCAGTCTCTTCAGATCCTGATAGTGGTCATCAGGAGACATATGGTTCTCATGACCGCACAGAGAATAAGTTAAGCTGTAATTAGCGACATCTACAAGGAAATATAAGTCATCACCACGGACAGATTCCAAGATAACGCCCTTAGCTTCACCGGTACCGAAACGGGGAACTTTGGTCTGGATAATATAGGAATCACGCTGATAGCCTGAGAATGCAAGGCTGTTCTTGTGTTCACTTTCACGCTCTGTTCTCCATTTTACGAGATAGGCATCTACCTTATCTCCGAGAGTTTTACAACCTTCCAAAGGAACAATTCCTAAGGAACCAACGGGTATCGAATTCAGGTTTCTTTTTTCTTCGCGTACTGGCATTGCGAAAATCCTCACTTTCTGTTTAACAATAACTTTTTGGTGATCCGGATATCACGTCCGGTCAGTTTGCACATCCCATAATTACTTGTTATGCGGGAAAAGATTCTGTCAGAGTAACGATCCCTTAATTCCTCCAGAGACAGATTCGTAGTAATAATTGTGGATTTCCTGCGAAGATGTCTGTTGTTAAGACAGGAGAAAAGCTGGGACGATACGAAAGCATTCGTCAGTTCTGTTCCCAGATCATCAATGATCAGCAAGTCACATTCATAAATGTCCTCATAAATCCCCGATGCCGCCTCTTCACTGTTACGATCAAAGGTACTGCGTGACAGTGTCTCAAATAATTGAGCGGAACTGAAATATATCACCAGTTTACCCTGTTCGATCAGCTCTTTGGCAATGCAAGAGGACAAAAATGACTTACCAGTACCTACTGTACCATAAAAAAATAGATTGTGGTAGTCTGAATTAAAGTTTTTTACGAAATTTTGGCACTCCTTTACTGCGTTGGTGAATCGTGTAAGGTCTTCGCCTTGATAGAATTCATAGGATAAATGGTCGAAATTATCAGTCTCTAACAGTTCTTTGATGTGAGACTGTTCATAGATAAGTGAAATCTCTGCCTGACGAAAGCAGGTGCATTTATGGTTGTTCACATAGCCGGTGTCCTTACATAGAGGACATTCATAGACTGGCTCCAGATAATCGGCGGGATAACCATGAGCTGTAAGGAGGCTGGTCTTTTGCCTGGACAGCCAGGCAAGCTTCTCTTTTAATTCACTTAGGGCATTGGAATCCCCCGAAAGCATCTTGCGTGCCTGGGCAATCGAAGTAGAAGATACCTGATGATCCAGTTCTTCATATTCTGGTATCTGCTGATATACAGCATCTTTGCGCTGCTCCAGCAGATATCTTGATTTTCTCTGTTTCTCTTCATACATGCGCATAATGGCATTGTACTGACTGTTTGAAAGTGGCATGTCTGCCTCCTGTATTAGTTGCTTAAAATATTCTGCTCAAGCTGGTCAAAATCATAGCTGTTCTGTGCAAAACGGTTAAAACGGTTGTTAGCAGGTGCGGTCTGCTTTACAGGACGCTGATAGGAGGCATCCAGGGCTGCAATATCGGCTTTATGGCGAACTCCTGCCTGATACCATTTGGTTAAAATACCATCTGCATAGGCAAAGCGGTGAGAGTCTGTTGTCATGACCGTTTTATCGCAGGCTTCCTGAATCACATCCAGTAAAAAGCCATACTCTTTGGTCCATTTATTGATATACTCCAGTTCCTTGGGAGCGGGAGAAGTATTTTTTCCCAGGGACTTCATGATGGTATATACAGTTTTGTCATATTTCCTGGACGCCATCTGAGCCTGCTTGGGGTCGGTGATACCCTGCTCTGCCCAGGAAAGAGCGACCTTTTCCATATATCGGAAGTCTTTTTTGCCGCGTTCTACACAGTGCTGTACCAGATAATCAATCAGATCTGCGCTGAAACCAAGACGATCGTAGAAGAAGAGAATCGTCTCCATATCGCTTCTGGTAAGCTGTCTGCCAAGATACTGTTCGGTTACGAACAGAAGCTGTTGTGTTTCTTCATTCTTTTTGAAATTCTTCAGATCATCCATGGAGTAGGATGGTCTTTCCGGCTGGGAAGCTACTTCTTTTACCGGATATTCCGCTATCGTGGCTGTTGCACCAAAGGGAGCCTGCATAGATGCAGGAGCAGCATTCATCCGGGCAGACATGGGATTCTGCGGGGACATTGCAGAAGCTGCAGCCATTGGTTTGGGCGCAGTTATACCGCTTTGCATAGATGCCGGTCTGATAAAGGACAGAACCGGTGTAATACGGGGTGCGGTTCTTACCGGTGCCTCGTATGGGTTGTCCAGAGAGAGAACCTGTATACCGGATAGATTGTGGGCGGCATCATATTCTAATGCCAGAAGCTGTCTTGACTCCCAGTACATGAGAGCACGAAGAACATCCTTTTCCGTGTAGTTAAATTTATCCGCAATATCTGTAACGCTGGTTGGGAGATTAGCGCTCATCATGCGAATAAGGAAAAGATATATTTTGAGCTGGGCATCGTTTGCTTCTGCCATATAGTCGTCAATGAAGCAGTTGGATACCACAGTCTGTTCTTTGTGTATGTTCTGATAGATGTTAAGACGATTCATAATAATTCCCCTGTCTGGTATGTATATTGATAGCAGCTCTGTAATAGTCATTGCGTAGAGCAATTGGGAGTGACTGTCTGGGAGCAGAGTGCTACCTGTAAGGTAAATGTATTGTATCACACCTAATCAAAAAAGCAAGTCCTCCACAACCCGCAAAGCCTTGAAAATACTGGGGTTTGCGCAATTGTGGATAGTGTGGATAATGTGGATAAGGAATCGGGATAATGTCAGAAATGCCTTAAATAATAAGACTTGTGGGATGTGGATGAAATACGTTCTGAAATGTGGATGGAACATAAAAATATCCACATCCTCGAACCTCCTTTTGGAGGCTCAAAAATGTGGATAATGTGGATAATTAAATTCCTAACAGATTTTCGCCGATTTTTACAACATCTCCGGCGCCCATAGTTATCAACAAATCTCCGTTGATACAATTTTCTAATAAAAAATTTTCAATTTCATCAAAGCTGTGGAAGTAATAGCATTCTTTTCCTAATTTCTCTATCTCAGCCTGCAGGTCTTTTGAGGTGATACCGATGGTATTTTTCTCCCTGGCAGCATAAATATCAGCCAGAATTACCTTGTCAGCCAGAGTCAGTGCCTTGGCGAAATCCTTCAGGAAAGCATTGGTACGGGAATAGGTATGAGGCTGGAAGACGCACCACAGGGTTTTGTGTGGATAATTGGCAGCAGCCTTGAGCGTAGCCGTGATTTCCGTAGGATGATGTGCATAGTCATCCAGAATCGTTACACCGCCAATGGTTCCCTTATATTCAAAACGTCTGTCTGTACCATGGAAATCAGCAAGGGATTTCAGTACTACATTGCTGTCAATGCCAAGAATATCCATCAATGCCAGTACAGAAAGAGAATTGAGGATATTGTGTTCGCCTACCACACCCAGAGAAACCTTCACAGATGGAGTGCCCTTCTTTAATAAGGTATAAGAACCTCTTCCAAATTCATCAAAAGTAACATCCGTATAGCTGTAGTCACAGGATGGATCTTTACCGAAGGTAATGACATTGCAGGGAAGATCCCCTGTAATCTCCTGGAGATTGTCAATACCGCCATTAATGATCAGATAACCGTCTTTTGGCAGAATCTGTGCAAACTTATGGAAGGAATGACGGATGTCATTGATGTCTTTAAAGAAATCCAGATGGTCTTCTTCTATATTTAATATGATACTGATGCGTGGAAAGAAGCTCAGGAAGGAATTGGTATACTCACATGCTTCTGTAACAAAATAATCTGACTTACCTACACGGATATTGCCGCCGATGGATTTTAAGATACCACCGATGGAGAGCGTCGGATCATCATTATCAGCCAGAAGCACTTCGGATATCATGGAAGTTGTGGTTGTCTTGCCGTGTGTTCCGCTGATCGCAATAGGGAGCTTGTAATTTTTCATGATCTGACCTAACAGATCGGCTCTGGTCATCATGGGAATACCACGATTGCAGGCTTCCTCATATTCAGGATTATCAGCTGAGATGGCAGCAGTATATACCACAAGATCAATGTCATCTGTTATGTTACCTGCACGCTGACCATAGGAAATGACAGCACCCAGGGATGCAAGATGCTCTGTAAGAGCAGACTGTTTGGAGTCGGAACCACTGACAGTAAAGCCTTCATCCAGAAGAATCTGGGCAAGACCGCTCATGCTGATTCCACCGATGCCCATAAAATGCACGTGAATAGGTTCTTTAAAATTAATCTGATACATATATATAAAACCATACCTTTCTATCGAATTAAATTAGTCTTTGGTATCATCCTATATTACACCTAAATAAGAAACATTTCCACTCAAAAATATTTGGTTCATAAATTTAATTAAAAACATAAAAAACAAGCTAAGTTTTCTGTAAACTTGTCCGATATATATTATGTAATTGAGTAAAATTGGAGCAAAATGGAAATCTCTGATATTATATGTATTTTGAGTTGAAAATAGACCGAATAATTAAAAGAAAATCTTTTAAATAATATGTAAAAATGTTCACTTTATGTAAATAGTATGATATAATTATTTTGCGTAATATGGTCCTATATTATTACCGAGAATTATGCATTAATAGGGGTGACAACATGATTAAAAAAGAAATGATAGCCATGCTTTTGGCAGGTGGACAGGGCTCAAGACTGGGTGTTCTGACATCCAAGATGGCTAAACCGGCAGTCGCCTTCGGGGGAAAATACAGAATCATAGATTTCCCGTTGAGCAACTGTATCAATTCCGGCATCGATACAGTAGGTGTATTGACACAGTATCAGCCGCTTAAACTGAATACACATATTGGAATTGGTATACCTTGGGACCTGGACAGAAATATTGGTGGTGTAACAGTCCTTCCACCATATGAGAGAAGCGACAACAGTGAATGGTACACTGGAACTGCAAATGCCATATTCCAGAATCTGGAATACATGGAGAACTACAATCCTGATTATGTGCTGATCCTTTCCGGAGATCATATTTATAAGATGGATTATGAAGTAATGCTTGATTTTCATAAGGAGAGCGGTGCAGAAGTAACCATAGCTGCAATGCCTGTACCTATGGAGGAAGCAAGCAGATTTGGTATCGTTATTACAGACGATAAGAAGAAAATCATTGATTTTGAGGAGAAACCTGAGAAGCCAAGAAGCAACCTGGCATCTATGGGAATCTACATATTTAATTGGAAAACACTGAAGGAAGCACTGATCACAATGGCTGATCAGCCGGCTCTGGATTTTGGTAAACATATTATCCCATATTGTCACGAGAAAGGTATGCCGTTATATGCATACGAGTATAACGGATACTGGAAAGATGTAGGAACCCTGAGCTCATACTGGGAAGCCAACATGGAACTGATCGATATTGTTCCTGAATTTAACCTGTATGAGGAATATTGGAGAATCTATACCAAGAGTGAGATTCTGCCACCACAGTATATTGCATCTGACAGTATTGTTGAGAGATGTATCATAGGTGAAGGATCAGAAATCTATGGTCAGGTATACAATTCTGTTATTGGATGTGGTGTTACGATAGGCAAAGGCACAGTGGTACGCAATTCCATCATTATGAATCAGTGTCACATCGGTAATAATTGCACAGTTGAGAAAGCAATCATTGATGAATACGTCAATGTTGGAGATGGAGTAGAGTTAGGTACACTGGAAGAAAAGCCCAATGAATTAAAGCCTAATATCTATAATCAGGGTCTGGTAACGATCGGTGAGAAATCCGTGATCCCGGATCATGTAAAAATCGGAAAGAACTCTGTAGTTTCCGGCGAAACGACAATTGAAGACTACCCGGAAGGCATTTTAGACAGCGGCAAGACATTAATAAAGGCGGGTGAATAGTATGAGAGCGTTAGGAGTAATTTTAGCAGGCGGAAACAATAAAAAGATGAAAGAACTCTCTCAGAAGAGAGCAATTGCAGCAATGCCCATAGCAGGCAGCTACCGCAGTATAGATTTTGCACTGAGTAATATGTCAAACTCTCATATTCAGAAAGTGGCAGTCATTACACAGTACAATGCAAGAAGCTTAAATGAACATTTAAGTTCCTCCAAGTGGTGGGATTTTGGACGTAAACAGGGTGGTCTGTATGTATTTACACCAACTGTTACGCCAGAAAGCAGCGACTGGTACAGAGGAACAGCTGATTGTTTGTATCAGAATATTTTATTCTTAAAGAGAAGTCACGAACCCTATGTTGTAATCGCAAGCGGTGACTGCGTTTACAAAATGGATTACAATAAAGTATTAGAGTACCACATTGCCAAAAAGGCAGATATTACGGTAGTCGTTAAGGACATGCCGGAGGATACGGATATGGGGAAATACGGTACAGTGAAGATGAACGAAGATTACCGTATTGAAGAATTCGAGGAGAAGCCTCTGGCAGCAAAATCCAGAACAGTATCCTGTGGTATCTATGTCATCAGGAGAAGGCAGTTGATCGAGCTGCTGGAGAAATGTGCGGATGAAGGAAGATATGATTTTGTACAGGATATCCTGATCCGTTACAAGGATTTAAAGAGAATATACGGTTATAAAATAGATGATTACTGGAGAAATATCGCATCCGTGGATGATTATTTCCAGACCAATATGGATTTCCTCAAACCGGAGATCCGCGACTATTTCTTTAAACAGTATCCGGACGTATATTCAAGGGTAGACGACCTGCCGCCTGCCAAGTACAATCCCGGTTCACAGGTTAAGAACAGCCTGGTGTCAAGCGGTTGTATCATCAATGGAACCGTAGAGGATTCCATTTTATTCAAGCAGGTATTTGTTGGCAACAACTGTTATATTAAAAACTCCATCATTTTAAATGATGTGTATCTAGGCGATAACACCCACATTGAGAACTGTATTGTAGAAAGCCGCGATACCATAAGAGCAAACTCTTATCACGTAGGGGAAAATGGAATCAAGATAGTGGTAGAGAAAAATGAACGGTATGTTTTATAAGTAATATTTGTATGAAATAACTAAATTATGAAGACTTGCAAAGGGGGAACTTGAGAATGACGATTACAGATGTTCGCGTTCGCAAAATTACTAAGGAAGGAAAGATGAAGGCAGTAGTATCTATTACACTTGACGATGAATTCGTAGTACATGATATTAAGGTCATTGAAGGAGAGAAAGGACTGTTCATTGCCATGCCAAGCAAGAAATCTGCTGATGGCGAGTACAGAGACATTGCTCATCCAATCAATTCTTCCACAAGAGAGCTGATTCAGAAGACAATTCTGGAGAGCTATGAAAAGGCATTGTCAGAGCCGGACGAGACAGTTTAAGTTTCTGGACAAATATGAATATAAAATGTGGGGAGCGGGGTATCGGAAGGTATCCCGTTTATTTTATAGATAGTAGAAAGGAATGGTAATAATGGGACAGGGAATTACAATGCAATGGGACAAACAGCAGATACAGGTAGATGCATATGGAGATGGAATCATCCGTATCTGTGAACTGAAGAATGGGAAACAGCCATATTCTGCAGCCGTGGAGCTGACAGTAGAACAGCAGCAGAAGGTAGCAGTAGCACAATACCAGGTATCAGAGCAGGGAGCCAGTACCGTATTTGAAACAGCATTATTGCGGGCAGAAGTGGAACCGGATGGAACAATTACTTTTTACAATAAGAAAAATAACGAGAAGCTGACATGCGTGTCAGAAATACAGGAGATAAAGAAAAACACTCTCACAGAGGAAGAAAAGGCATTCATTGGGATGGAAGGTCATGAGAGTGGAGATGAGGTGCAGGCAAAGGTCAACCTGTCCTTGTCACTGGATGAGGCAGACTGCATCTATGGACTGGGAGATAAGACCGGCGTACTGAATAAGAGAGAGTATGAGTATGAGATGTGGAATTCTGACATACCGGCCCCTCATGAAGATAATTTCAAAGCACTGTATAAGTCAGTGCCTTTCATGATCGTGTTAAAAGAGAATACAGTATATGGCGTGTTCTTTGACAATCATGGCAAGAGTGCCTTTAATCTGGGTAAAGAATATGAAGACCGTATAGAATACCGGGCAGAAGACGGTATGATGGATTATTATGTCATTACAGGTGAAAATATGGCGGAAGTTATTGGCGGTTATACGTGGCTGACAGGACGTGTACCTCTGCCGATGCGCTGGACACTTGGCTATCATCAGTGCCGCTGGAGTTATAAGACAGAGGCAGAGGTAAGACAGCTGGCAGCAGATTTCAGACGATATGAGATTCCATGTGATGCTATTTATTTTGATATTGATTATATGGATGGCTATCGAGTATTCACCTGGAATAAGGACAACTTCACAGACCCCGATCAGCTGATTACTGACCTGAAAGAACAGGGATTCCAGGCAGTTACCATTATTGATCCCGGTGTGAAAAAAGACGAGGACTATTACGTTTATCGGGAGGGTATCGAGCATGATTATTTTGCAAAAGATGTAAATGGAGATGTCTATATCAATGCCGTATGGCCCGGAGATTCTGCATTTCCTGATTTTGGAAGACAGGAAGTACGTGACTGGTGGGGAGAGAAGCATCAGTTCCTGCTGGATAAAGGCATTATGGGTGTATGGAACGATATGAATGAGCCTGCAAGCTTCAATGGTCCATTGCCGGATGATGTTGTTTTCACCGAAGAGGATGAGATTACAAATCATAAGTGGATGCACAATGTCTATGGTCACAATATGTCCAAGGCGACCTATCAGGGACTGCGCAGATTAAGTGATAAGCGTCCTTTTGTCATTACCAGAGCCTGCTACAGCGGCACGCAGAAGTATGCTACGGTATGGACAGGGGATAATAACAGTCTGTGGACACATTTGCGTATGGCAATTCCACAGTTGTGTAATCTGGGTATGAGTGGATATCCTTTTGCAGGAACAGATATTGGAGGATTCGGTTCTGATACAACTGGCGAACTTCTGGTACGCTGGTATCAGGTGGGATGTTTCTCCACACTGTTTCGTAATCACAGTGCAATGGGAACAAGACGTCAGGAACCATGGCTTTTTGGCAAAGAGAAGCTGGATATCATCAGAAAGTACGTGGAGCTGCGTTATGAACTGATTCCATATTTCTATGACCTTTTCCATGAACATCTAAGCACTGGTCTTCCTGTTATGAGACCACTGGTGCTGGAGTATGAAAAAGATATCAATACACACAATATGAATGATGAATTCATGATAGGAAGTCAGTTGCTGGCAGCGCCGGTAGTAGAGCAGGGAGCGACCAAGAGAATGGTCTATCTGCCGGCAGGCGAATGGGTTGATTACTGGACAAAGGAGCACATTGCCGGTGGACAGTATATCATCAGGGATGCACCGCTTGATACCTGCCCGATTTATGTGAAAGCAGGTACAATATTGCCAAAATACCCGGTAGAAGCCTATATTGGAACCAAGGAGCAGAAGAAGCTGATTCTGGAAGTTTACGCAGGGGATGGAGAGTACGAGCATTATCAGGATGACGGACTGGACTTTGCCTATGAACAGGGCGCTTATAACCTGTATCGCTTCAGCCACACGGGCAATGGAGAACTGGAAGAGAAGCTGCTTCATGAAGGATATCCGAAATATGAAGAAATCGATATAAAATATATCCCTTGACAATAGAACAAATATTCGATACGATATATGTAATTGCTCAAAAGAAGAAAGGCTGGTAAATTTATGGCAAGCTGTGATACTTGTGCATATAATGTATATGACGATGAAGACGAATGCTACTATTGTGAAGTAGACATGGACGAAGATGACGCAGTCCGCATGAGCCAGGGACACTACAAGGAATGTCCCTACTACCGCAACGGCGATGAATACGCAGTCGTACGCCATCAGATGTGATAGCGGGGTTCTGAATCGTTACGATAAATGTACTCTCGGAGTTTTCCAAATGAAGCCAGAATGCTTTGTTTGAAGAGGATTCCGAGAGTACATGATAATTGGAAAAGAGGAAAGTATGTATATAATAGCAGGGTTGGGCAACCCAACAAAGGAATATGATAATACAAGACACAATATCGGCTTTGCGGCAATTGATGCTCTGGCTGACAAATATGGAATCAGTGTCAGTGATATGAAGAATAAGGCACTGATGGGGAAGGGCGTCATCAATGGCAATAAAGTCATGCTGTTAAAGCCACTTACTTATATGAACCTGAGCGGAGAGGCAATCCGTGCAGCTGTAGACTACTATAAGATAGATGAAAAGAGTGAACTTATCGTTATCTATGATGATATCAGCCTGGATGTGGGACAGCTCCGTATCCGCAAGAAGGGCAGTGCAGGTGGTCATAATGGCATCAAGAACATCATCCTGCATCTGGGACATGATACTTTCCAGAGAATTAAGATCGGTGTAGGCGAGAAGCCCAAGGGATATGATCTGGCAGACTATGTGCTGGGACATTTCTCAGGGGAAGAGCTGGCGATCATGAAGGAGAGTCTGGAGAAGGTCTGTGGTGCGGTAGAACTTATGCTGGAAGGTGATGTGGACGCAGCCATGAACCAGTATAATAAAAAAGCGGAGTAGTGTGAAAAGGCAGGGACATTTGTGTGAATACAATATTGGCGCCCCTTAGAGAGCTGGGGGAATATGAGGATATTCAAAAACAACTGAATACACAACAGGGCAAGGTCAGCATCAGCGGCTGTGTGGATTCCCAGAAGCTTCATATGGTATATGGACTTACGGAAAAGTATGATGTGAAGCTGATCGTGACATACAGTGATATGAAGGCGAAGGAGCTGTTGGATGATTGCAAGCTGTATTGTAGAGAATCCTATTATTTTCCTGCAAAGGACCTGATCTTTTATCAGGCAGACATTCACAGTAATCAGCTGATTAAGGAACGTGTTGCTGTTCTGCGCAAGCTTCTTGAGGGAGAACCGATCACGATTGTCACCACTTTTTCTGCCTTGATGGCGCATCAGCTCCCCTTGTCTGTATGGCAGGAGAATGTCATAGAGATTGAAGAGGGCGGTATTGCAGAAGAGGCAGCAATTGCCAGACAGCTGGTGAAGATGGGCTATGAGAAGAATTATCAGGTAGAAGCACCGGGACAGTTCTCAGTCCGTGGCGGTATTGTTGATATTTTTGATCTGACCAGAGAGAATCCGGTCCGTATCGAGCTGTGGGGGGATGAGGTAGAGTCTATCCGTTCCTTCGATATAGAGAGTCAGCGTTCCATAGAAAAACTGACAGAGGTGTCAATTTATCCCGCAACAGAATTGATTTTGTCAAAAAAAGCATTAGAAGATGGTCTGGCAAGGATGGAGAAGGACTGTAAGAAATCAGCTGCCTTTTTCAGAGAAGGGACAAAACCGGAGGAAGCGCATAGACTGGAACAGGCGGTGGCAGAATTAAAGGAACAGGTGACACAGTTTCAGTCCTTCGTCAATCTGGAGAGTTATATTGGATATTTCTACGAAGAGACACAATCTCTGGTAGATTTCGTAGCAGATAGAAAGCTGTGTATCTGTCTGGATGAGCCGGCAAGAATTGAAGAGCATGCCAATGCCGTAGAGCTGGAGTTTCGGGAAAGTATGTCCACCAGAGCAGAGAAGGGATATATTTTGCCGGAGCAGATGAATGTACTCTATGGAGCCAGGGAAATCTATGCACGTCTGGATAAGAACAGACTGCTTGCGCTGAGTACCATGGAGTACAAGGGATTTCCTGTAAAGTTCCAGAATCGTTACGCAGTGAATGCCAGAAATGTATCTTCCTATAATAACAGCTTCCCGGAGCTGGTGAAGGATCTAAGCCACTATAAGAAGAATGGATATCGTGTTCTTCTGGTGTCTGCTTCCTCTACGAGAGCCAAGCGTCTGGCAACGGATCTGATGGATGAAGGACTCAATGCCTTTTACTCAGATAATTCACAAAGAGAGCTTCAGCCCGGAGAGATTATGACATTCTACGGAAATGTGCTGAAGGGATTTGAGTATCCAATGCTCAAATTCGTAGTCATTTCAGAATCCGATATCTTTGGAAAGCAGAACCGCAAGAAGAAAAAGAAGAAAGTCTATGAAGGTCAGAAGATCAGGGATTTCTCAGATCTGAAGATAGGTGATTATGTTGTACATGAGAATCATGGACTGGGCATCTATAAAGGCATCGAAAAGGTAGAAGTAGACAAGGTCGTAAAAGACTATATCAAGATAGAATACCGGGATGGTGGTAATCTCTATATTCTGGCGACCGGGCTAGATGTTATCCAGAAATATGCTTCTGCTGATGCTGCCAAGCGCCCGAAGCTGAATAAGCTGGGAACGCAGGAATGGACAAAGACCAAATCCAAAGTAAAGAGTGCTGTCAATGAAGTGGCAAAGGATCTGGTGGAGCTCTATGCAGTAAGACAGGAGAAGCAGGGCTTTGCATTTGGACATGATACCGTATGGCAGCAGGAATTTGAAGAGATGTTTCCTTTTGAAGAGACGCAGGATCAGCTGCTTGCCATAGAAGCCACGAAAGCAGATATGGAAAGCTCACGTATCATGGACAGACTGATCTGTGGGGACGTGGGATATGGTAAGACAGAGATCGCCATCCGTGCAGCATTTAAGGCAGTGCAGGATGGCAAACAGGTAGCATTTCTTGTACCGACTACCATTCTTGCGCAGCAGCATTACAATACTTTCGTGCAGAGAATGAAGGATTTCCCTGTCCGTATAGATATGCTGTCCAGGTTCCGTACTGCGGGCGAACAGAAGAAAACGCTGGAAGACTTAAAGAAAGGTCTGGTAGATATTGTAATTGGTACACACAGACTCCTTTCAGCAGATGTCAAATACAAGGATCTGGGGCTGCTTATCATAGATGAGGAGCAGCGTTTTGGTGTACGTCATAAGGAGAAGATCAAGCAGGTCAAGGATACAGTTGATGTATTGACACTGACAGCAACGCCGATTCCAAGAACACTGCATATGAGTCTGGTGGGAATCCGTGATATGAGCGTGCTTGAAGAAGCACCCAATGAGAGACAGCCGATACAGACCTATGTCATGGAATATAATGAAGAAATGGTACGAGAAGCCATTGTCAGAGAGCTATCCAGACAGGGACAGGTCTACTATGTATACAATCGTATCAATAATATTGCAGAGATCACAGACAGAATACAGGCACTGGTTCCAGAGGCGACAGTAGCTTATGCCCATGGACAGATGAAAGAACATGAACTGGAGAAGATCATGTATGGCTTCATCAATGGAGAGATCGATGTACTGGTGTCTACAACGATCATAGAGACAGGGCTGGATATTTCCAATGTAAATACCATGATTATTCATGATTCGGATAATATGGGACTTTCCCAGCTGTATCAGTTGAGAGGACGAGTAGGACGTTCCAATAGAACCTCTTATGCTTTTCTCATGTATAAGAGAGACAAGATGCTCAAGGAGGTTGCTGAGAAACGTCTACAGGCGATTAAAGAATTCACAGATCTGGGAAGTGGTTTCAAGATTGCCATGAGAGATCTGGAGATCAGAGGAGCAGGCAATCTCTTAGGAGAGCGTCAGCATGGTCATATGGAAGCCGTTGGCTATGATCTGTATTGTAAGATGCTCAACGAAGCAGTCAAGACATTAAAGGGAACAAAGAAGCTGGCAGAAGATTTCAATACCTATGTGGATATGGATGTGGATGCATTCATTCCACCATCCTACATTGTGAATGAGGCACAGAAGCTGGATATCTATAAGAGAATCGCCAGTCTGGAGAATGAAGCAGAATGTGAGGATATGAAGGCGGAGCTTCTGGACAGATTTGGAAATGTGCCCAAATCTGTGGATAATCTGATCAGAATTTCACTCATACGTGTACAGGCACATGAAAGATATGTAACGGAGATCAAGGGCAAAATAGGCTGCATTACTTTCTATATGGAGCCATATGCGCCGGTTCATGTAGAGAAGCTGCCACAATTACTGGATAAATATAAGAATACATTGCAATTCAGTGCCAAGGGCACACCTAACTTTGTATTAAAATATAAGAAATACGGATTAGTGGAGAAAGAGGCAGACTTGATGATCAGCCTTACACAGCGTATCTTAAAAGAAATGGCAATATTGTATACCGAATAGAGAAACATAAGGAGGAAGAAAAGATGGAATACAGAACAATGGACAACATTGGAGCAAAAACTTCTCTGCTTGGCTTTGGATGTATGCGTTTTCCTGCCAATGCAGACGGAAGCATCAATGAGGAGCTGGCTTTTGATATGCTGGATCGGGCATATCATGCCGGAGTGAACTATTTCGACACGGCGTATCCGTATCATGGAGGAAAGAGTGAGCCGGTAACCGGTAAGGCTCTGGACCGTTACCCAAGAGATTCCTATTATCTGGCTACGAAGCTTCCTGTCTGGGAAGTAAAGACACTGGAGGATGTGGACAGGATCTTTCATGAGCAGTTGGAGAGACTGCATAAGGACTATGTGGATTTCTATCTGATGCATGCACTGAATAAGGACAGATGGGAGCTGATCAAGAAGCTTGGCATTCTCGAATATTGTGAGAAGCTTCGCAGTGAGGGTAAGCTTCGTTATCTTGGATTCTCTTTCCATGATGATTATGAAGTTTTCCGGGAGATCATCACCTCTTATCACTGGGATTTCTGCCAGATACAGCTTAACTATATGGATAAGGACACGCAGGCTACCTTAAAGGGCGTAGAACTGGCAGAGTCACTGGGTATTCCGATGGTAATCATGGAACCTGTAAAGGGTGGTTCTCTTGCAGAACTTCCGGATGATATCACTTCAATCTTTAGAAATATCAGACCGCAGGCTTCCACACCATCCTGGGCATTGCGTTATGTTGCCACATTTTCTAATGTTAAGGTAGTACTTAGTGGTATGTCCAACATGGAACAGGTAGAAGACAATCTGAAGACCTTTACGGATTTTGAACCGTTAAATGAAGCAGAGCAGGAAGCAGTCTGTCAGGTGGCAGATGCATTGCACAAGCGTGTAAAGAACGGCTGTACAGCCTGCAGATACTGTATGCCATGTCCGGCAGGAGTGAACATTCCTGGAAGCTTTGGCGTATGGAATGAATATCATATCTACGGCAATCTGGCTGATACCCAATGGTGCTGGACGAAAGAGATTCCAGAGAGTGCCAAACCCAAGAACTGCATCAAATGTGGTAAGTGCGAGAGAGTCTGTCCACAGAAGATACATATCAGAGAAGATCTGGTGAAGGTGCAGGAAGAACTGGATTGTGTGACTGCACAGGTTTAAATGAGGAAAGAAAAGTCATTAGTGTTTACATAATGTAAGCAGTAATGACTTTTTATTTTCTCAGATATTACTTCAACATAGGAATTGTACCTGATATAGCTGCAAGTGCAAAAAATCTATATAAATTAGCATTACCTTGTAAAATTGTTAGAAAATTCAATATAATATATAGAAAATTCTAAAAAAATATAGTATAATGTGTTCAAGTGTGAAGGATGACATAATGAATCAACAATAACAGATTCGATGAGGAGCATGGAGAGCGCAGATGAGTGAATGCAGGTATAATATTCCAAAACAGTATCGTGTGGATAAGGGGATGCCTCTTGAGGCATTGTATCCGAGAATGAAGGACAGTAAATGCAGAGAGATCTTCGAGACAGAGATTGTCAGTATGGAATGGTGTTATCATATTACAGAGGGGGAGAGCGCACCGGATATGGCATCGCTGCTTCGCAAGAAAGGAATTTCCGTATTTGAGGTGATAACACGTCAGAAAATATCCCCGGAACTGATGACGGAAGTATTTGCGGATCTGATTCGGAAACGCTTCGTCATTGTATACCTGTGTGAGCAGGAGATTGCCATGGCGACTTTTGTTCCTGGAGAGAATGAAGAAGAAGGAAAAATATGTGCGACAGACTTTTATTCCTATGATATGTCCCATATGATAGAGATTCTTGATTTTGAGCAGGATGCCAATAAGAGCGTGGAAGAGATACATAACAGGATTATGTCTGAGATACGACAGCAAAAGAAAGAGATCATGATTGAGAAGGCTTTTGCAGGCATGCATAAAAGTGTGCAGCAGGAGCCGGATCTGGAATATGAATTCAGCGAAGAGAATCTGGAGAAAATAAGAGAAGATGCAAATTTCGTGCAGGAACAGCTGAGGGTAGATGTGAAGGCATAAGACGCAGAAGGGGAAGACATGGATAAGGGGATACAGAAGGCAACAGCTGCAATCGTGCTGAATTCATTAGGCGGTGGTGTTGTACCAAGGGTAGGATTGGAGTATATCACAGTAGGCAGAAGAAATGAAATAGGGGCATTGCTTCAGGATGTGGAACTGATTCAGGCAGGCGGCAGTGCCATACGTTTCATCGAGGGCAGATATGGAAGCGGCAAGACTTTCCTGCTGTATGCTTTGAAGAATCATGTGCTGGAGCGTAATTTCGTGGTATCGGATGTGGAATTATCCGTAGATAAAAGGCTGGTAGGCAACAAAGGACAGGGAATTGCAGCATATCGTGAGATGCTCCGCAATCTTGCAACCAGGGGCTGCCCCGATCAAGGGGCGTTGAAGCCTGTCCTTGACAAATGGATCTCAGAATTGGAAAATGAGGTGGAGCAGGAAAGTGGACTGATACCTGGACATGAATCTTTTGACATTAAGGTCAGCCAGAAAGTACATCGAATCACATCGTCTCTGGAAGAGAAGGTCAATGGTTTTGATTTTGCCAAGGTGCTGTCGATTTATTATAAAGGACACCGGATGGGTGATGATAAATTACAGCAAAAGGCATTTCGGTGGATGTGTGGAGAGTATCGCACCAAATCCGAAGCCAAAAGCGACCTGGGAGTGAATCTGATCATAACAGATGATAACTGGTATGATTTTATAAAGTTATGGGCAGAATTCGTTGTAAAAGCAGGTTATGCGGGACTGTATATCTGTATGGATGAGCTTGCAAGTATCTATGAGATTCCAAGTAAAGTAGGAAGAGATTATAATTACAGTAAGCTGCTTGCCATCTATAATGACGTATTGCAGGGGAAGGCATCTCATCTGGGATTCCTGATGGGAATTACCAAAGAAGCAATGGAAGATCCTGTCAGAGGAATTTATGGGTATGAGCCGCTTCGTTCCAGATTGGAGAATCGCAAGATCGCTGGTGGGGCAGCAGAAGAATTACGCGATCTAGCGGCTCCGGTAATTGCCCTTTCTCCGTTGAATCCGGGAGAAATCTACGTATTACTTGAGAAGCTGACACAGCTGCATGAGATTGTATATGGATATGAATCTAAACTGGAACATGATGACTTTATTTATTTCCTGAAGAATCAATATGCAAGAGTCCGCAATACGGAGGAAATGACAGCCAGAGAAATGATCCGTAATTATATTACACTGCTGAATCTGACGCAGCAAAACAGTGATAGACCCAAGGAAGAAATCCTGTATGCAGTAGAGGATTATAATGTAAAAAGTAATTAGAAAGACAATAAAGATAATAAAATGAAAATGATAGAACCAAAAGAAATTATCAGATCAAGGCGCAGGACGATAGCTCTGGAAATCAATGCACAGGGTGAATTGATCGTCAGAGCGCCTTTTCGCGCTTCTATGGAGCAGATTATGGACTTTGTGGAACGTAAGCAGGACTGGATCTGTGATAAAACAAGACAAATGCAGGTCAGAAGACAGGCGCAGCCTCATATTGGAATCGCACAGGGAGATCAGTTGTATTATAAAGGTGAACTGTATCCGGTAATCATAAGTGAAGGAAGAAGCGGTTCCTTTGATGGGAGCTGTTTTCACTTGCCATCGACAGCAAATACAGGAGAAATGCTGACGGCATGGTATCGCAAGCAGGCTGCCAGGGTGATTATCCCCAAAGTAGAAGAATATGCAGCCAGGATGGGGGTTGAACCCAAGGGAGTACGTATTACTTCAGCCAGAACACGGTGGGGATCATGCAGTTATGTAAACCATATTAATTTCAGCTGGCATCTTGTGATGTGTCCTGAGGATGTGATAAACTATGTAGTAGTACATGAACTGTGCCATATATGGCATAAAGATCACAGCAGGCTTTTCTGGGCAAGTGTGGCAGAGTATGATCCCGACTATAAGGAACACAGACGCTGGCTTAGGGAGCATGGCATATTAATGGAGGAGAACTGGTGATTTGCGCAGTTATATTTGATATGGATGGTGTGCTGATCGATACCGAGAAGCACTATAATGCAGCCTGGTGTCAGGCAGCTACAGAAGCAGGCTTTCCTTTTACCAGAGAGCATGCGCTTTTGCTTAGAAGCTGCGAAGCCAAAGAGGGCGAGAAGCTGATGCAGGGAATATTTGGTCCGTCTTTTGATTATTATGCAATCAGAGAACGCAGAAGAGAACTGGTCAGAGAGAGACTGGCTCAGTATGGGCTGGAGAAGAAACCGGGAGTGGAAGAAACACTTAGATTCCTGCGGGCAAAAGGCATAAAGACGGCGGTAGCCACGGCTACGGCATTAGATATTACGAAATCCCATCTGACCACAATAGGAGTCTGTGATCTTTTTGACAGTATCGTCAGTGCCAAGAATGTGGCACATGGTAAACCCGAACCGGATGTGTATCTGTATGCCTGTGAACAGATTGGGGAGAGACCGCAGGACTGTATGGCGGTGGAAGATTCTCCTAATGGCATTATGGCTGCATACAGAGCGGGACTTCGTACCGTAATGGTTCCGGATCTGACACAACCGGATGAAGAATTGACAAAATATTTATATGCCTGTGTAAACTCTCTGTCAGATTTATGCGAACTTGTTGACAAGGAAGATTAGGCCCTTTTTACGCAGAGAAAACAGAAAAAGGAGCGAAATTATGGAAAATGAAATAGTAGAAAAGCCGGATTATGTCGAAGAACTGGTGAATCTGATCCGTAGTGGTGAGTCGGATGAAGGCATTTCTGAGAAAATAGATAATTACCATGATAATGATATCGCTTCTGCATTGGACGAACTCAATGAAAAAGAGCGTAAGAAGCTCTATCAGATACTGGGCGTGGAGAGAATGTCCGAGATATTTGCCTATGTAGATGATGTAGGAAAGTATCTGGAAGAGATCGAGCTGGAAAAGGCAGCAGATATTATCGAGAACATGGATGCGGATGATGCTGTAGATGTTCTGGAAGAAGTAGATGAGACGAAACGTAAACAGTTGATTGAACTGATGGATGAAGAGTCCAAGGAAGACATCAAGCTGATCTGTTCCTATGAAGAGGATGAGATTGGCAGCAAGATGACGACGAACTTCATCGAGATCAGCAGACGTCTGACCGTGAAGCAGGCAATGAGGGAGCTTATTGCAAAAGCAGAAGAGAACGATAATATCACTACAATCTATGTAAAAGATGATGATGACACCTTCTATGGCGCGATTAATCTGAAAGATCTGATCGTGGCTAGAGGATATACAGACCTGGATTCTCTGATCAGTCACTCCTATCCGTATGTGCGTGACCACGAATCTATTACGGACTGTATTGAACAGTTGAAGGATTATGCGGAAGATTCCATTCCTGTACTGGATGATGATAACAAGCTGTTAGGTGTTATCACAGCACAGGATATCGTAGAAGTTGTAGATGATGAAATGGGTGATGACTACGCTAAGCTGGCTGGTATGACAGAGGAGGCTGACCTGGAGGAAGGTCTCCCGGAGAGTATCAAGAAACGTCTGCCCTGGCTGGTTGTATTACTGGGGTTAAGCCTGTGTGTATCGACGGTGACAGGACTCTTTGAAAATGTAATATCCCATCTGGCGATCATCGTAAGCTTTCAGTCATTGATCCTTGGTATGTCAGGTAATGTAGGTACGCAGTCACTGGCTGTTACCATTCGTGTGTTGATGGATGAGGATCTGTCCGGCAGGCAGAAATGGGGGCTGATCTTTAAAGAGGCAAGAATTGGCTTCTGCAATGGATTAATGCTTGGTCTGCTGGCTTTTGCATTCATTGGTACGTATGTATATGTGCTGAAAGGGAGACCATTGCAATATGCATTTTCAGTATCTGCCTGTGCAGGTGTGGCATTGATGCTTGCAATGACCATATCCAGCGTGGTAGGAACGGTCGTGCCAATGTTCTTCCATAAGGTCAAGGTAGACCCGGCGGTCGCCTCAGGTCCTCTGATTTCTACAGTCAATGACTTTGTGGCGGTTGTGACATACTATGGTCTGGCATGGGTATTACTGATCCATGTGCTGCATCTGTAAAAAGAAAGAGGTAAAACAATATGATGAAACTAGAAAATTTTGTAAATATGATGACAGGACATTTTGACAACAGGGAACAGTTTCATATGATGCAGAAGGAAGGAAAGGTTTATCCTTATGCTGAACATGTGAACACAGTCTGCAATGACAAGATAGATAATCTTCCCAAGGATTTCACAGGCAGATTTGTCGTAGAAGAAAGCTATTATGAAACCGCTGGAAAACGCCACGCATCACCTCATCTTTTCCTCATTACGGAAAACGAAGATGGTGTTTTACTTTCTTCTTATGAGATCCCGGAAGGAGAAGACAGGAATGCATTTTCATATGCTTCCATGAAGAATGTTGATTACAGCAAATTGAAAAAATCCGAAAAGTTCACGCCGGCACTATACCGGGAAAAGGATGGAATCTGGGAAGGAGGCAGTACAAGCCGTTTCTCACCGGTCATGATATTCAAGCTTTGGGAGAGGTTCTCAGACAGTTGTCTGGAAGTGTCTGAAAGTATGGAAGTAAATGGAAAGCGGACCTTTGGGTACGATGAACCAATTATTTATAAACGTGCATAAGACTGGTATCTGCTTTGGGAAAGAGAAACCATAAAAATAAGAGGTTAGTCTGCCTGAAACAGAATACTTTAGAATATTTTCCACATACTAACTCCATAACTAATATATAGCAGATGAGTATTAACAGAACCTTGCTAAAATATAGTATTGGAGGAAAACTTATGAAAGCTACAGGAATTGTAAGGCGAATTGACGATCTGGGACGTATCGTGATTCCGAAGGAAATCCGGAGAGTATTAAGGATTCGGGAAAGTGACCCATTGGAAATATTTACCGATCACGAGGGTTCTATCATATTAAGAAAATATTCTCCAATTGGAGATATGGGAAGTTTTGCAAAACCATTTGCAGAGAGTCTTGCACAGGTGTCAGGACATATTGCCCTGATTGCAGACAGAGATCAGTGTATTGCGGCAGCAGGAAGTGGAAATAAGCAGCTGCTGGGCAAGAATCTGAGCAAGGAAATGGAAGAGAAGATGAACGCCAGAGAGACCATATGTGCATCCAGGGGAGAGCTTGGATATGTGCCAATCACAGAGGATGAGACGGAAGGCTACTGTCATGAAGTGATGATTCCCATTCTGGCGCAGGGAGATATTATAGGCGCTGTTGTTCTTTTGGCAAATGATGAGAATAATCCTATGAGCGAGGTAGAAGTGAAGCTGGCGCAGTCGGCAGCGGGATTTCTGGGGAAACAGATAGAGCAGTAGAATAAAAAACGATGCCATACGGATTAACCGCATCTTCGATGCTTCCTTTTTGCTTATGGGGTTACTTCGCCATATAAATGGAGTCAAGTATGCTTGAAAACAAGTATACTTGACTCCATTTGCATGGCTCTGAATAGTTATGCGACATAATTATACATGAAGATGAAATGGCAGATACTGCCGCCCATGACGAATAAATGGAAGATTTCATGGGAGCCGAAATATTTGTGCACGGCATCAAAGACGGGTAGTTTCAGTGCATAGATAATGCCTCCGATTGTATAAATGATGCCGCCTGCCAATAACCAGCCGAATGCTGCGTGGGGCAGGGTATCCCACAGAGTGCCGAATACCAGAAGACAGGTCCAGCCCATTGCGATATAGATAACAGAAGAGAACCACTTGGGACAGGTAATCCAGCATGCCTTTACGATCATGCCGACCAGAGCGGTTCCCCAGACCAGAGCCAGCAGGGAATAGCCCATTCTTCCGCCTAGTACGATAAGACATACAGGGGTATAGGAGCCTGCAATCAGTACGAAGATCATCATGTGGTCTATCTTACGAAATATGCGCAATACCTTATCAGATACGCGGCTGATGCTGTGATAAGCGGTGCTTGCACCGTAGAGCAGAATCATACTTCCGGCAAAAACTGCCATAGCTAACATATTGGTTGTATTTCCCTGAGCTTTTATCATAAGTGGAGAAGCTGCCATTAATGCCATCAGACAAGCGATGAAATGAGTAATCGCACTTCCCGGTTCGCGAATTGTTAATTGCATAATAAACACCAATCCTCTCTTTGAATATTAAATTCTATATAACATAGTATTTAAAACTACATATAAGATAAATTAATACTACGTTATATTGTAAACAATGTCAAGATGAATTATGCAAAAAAAGAGAGGACCATTAGTCCTCTTCGATTATCTGAATTTCCATATAGTCGAACTCTATGGATTCTATGAAATTGTCTGCGGTAAATCTAGCCTTGTCATGTCTCTTAAATTCTGATATGGTAGAATCCAGCCATATGGGTTTGCCAAGATCAAATTCGTAACAGGCTTCTTCTATTGCATGGAAGACCTTATGAGTCCTGGTATCTTCAGAATCATCGCATATAACGGTATCTTTCAGTAAGTGGTTGTCTTTTATGATTTTAGCCCAAAGACGAAACATATCAAATCTCCTGTTCATGGTAAATTAGTGGTTAATAACAGATAGAGTATAGCATAAATTCCAGAAGATAGACATATAAATATTATAATGGTCAGTCTGTTGATAACAGGCTATAGCGCAAACAGGCGTTTTATGATAAGCTTATATTATAAACTGGGGAAAAGAGAAGAGGAATAACGAGAGTATGGAATATCAGATTAATAACAGTTCAGAAGTGGATAACTGGAAAGAAGTTATCCTTGTATATAATTCTGCATTAAAGGAAATAGGAACAAAGCTGGAGATATTGAATGACGAATTCCAGCATGTACATAGATATAATCCCATAGAGCATATTAAATCCCGTATTAAGACATCGGAGAGCATTGTTAAGAAGTTAAAGAAAAACGGATATGAGTCCACCATTGAAAATATGGTCAAATATGTCAATGATATAGCAGGAATCAGAATTATCTGTTCTTTTACAACGGATATCTATCGGATTGCTGAAATGCTGGCGAATCAGAATGATGTAAAGGTGCTGGCAGTGAAGGATTACATCAAAAATCCTAAGCCAAGTGGATATAAGAGTTATCATATGATCGTGTCCATACCGGTCTTTTTGTCCGACAGGATCATAGAAGCGAAGGTAGAAGTACAGATCAGAACAGTTGCCATGGATTTCTGGGCAAGTCTGGAGCATAAGATCAATTATAAGTTCGAAGGCAATGCGCCGGAGCATATCAAAGATGAGCTCTATGCCTGTGCACAGATGGTATCTGCACTGGATGCCAAGATGCTGTCATTAAATGAAGAGATTCAGGCAATTGAGAAAGAACAGGAACAAAAGTCCCTATAAATGAGGAGTGCCCCGGTATCTTGCGATACCGAGGCTATTATGAAAAAATTTATCTATGTGTAATGAAAAACATTACGCTGTTCCCTTTGCTTATGGTTAAATATTACCATTAGAATATGAACAAATTATGAACAAAATGTAAATGTATAGTTAATTTGACGGAAAAGAAATAGTCAGACAATAATCTATATACAAAATGCACAAAAAGCAAACAGTTGTCTTGCAGACAAAAGAATGCTATGATGTAACTATTGAGGATCAGACAGGATTCTGAATTGTTGCGCTATATACGGAGGGTGAAGAATGGATAATTTTATGGATAAACTTGCACAGAAATTCAATGCACAGGAAATGATCAAGGCGAACTCTCAGGCAGAAGCGGCAGAAATGAAGAAATTACAGCTTCAGGTAGCAGAGTATGAGAAGATTCTGCAGGAAATGCGTAAGCTGAATTATAAGAATGCCGAGCTTTCTGAAAAGATAGATGTACTGGTGGGAGAGAATGCAGGAAAGCTGCAGGGACTTCAGGAGGATGAGCAGAAGCTTCTTTCCACATTACGCGATCTGACAGAGGAACAGACGAGAAATCGTGAAGAAGAGCTGTCCAGAAAGGCAGAAGAGAAGCAGGATGTCCAGCAGGATACAAAGGCGCAGACCAAAGATATCATTGCACAGACCCAGGAACTTATGACACGTTCTGAGGATTTTGTACATAAGGAAAATGTAAAGGTCTATAGAAATGTACAGGCTGTTATCATCGAAGAGCTCAAGAAGCAGACAGATGCATTATGTCAGGAGAATATACGTCTGGCATCCCGCATGAATGTTGTAATGGCATTCAGTCTGATCACAATGCTGGTTGCCGTGGCAAGTCTGATCTTACAGATACTGACGGGATTAAATATCAAACTGTTCTAGGAGAAATTATGTCTAAGATATCATTTAAAGCTGGAAATATGCTTTATCCGCTGCCAGTTGTCATGGTCAGTGTAGCGGATAAGGAAGGTAAGTCCAATATATTGACGGTAGCATGGGCTGGTACTGTCTGTACCAATCCGCCTATGGTAAGTATTTCGGTAAGACCGGAGAGATATTCTTACCATATGTTAAAGGAAACAGGAGAATTCGTAATCAATCTTACCACCAGAGACCTTGCAAAAGCCACGGATTATTGCGGTGTGCGAAGCGGCAGGGATGTAGATAAATGGAAAGAAATGAACCTGACACCAGTTCCATCATTGGAGGTAAAAGTGCCTTCCATCGCAGAAAGCCCTGTAAATATAGAATGTCGTGTGCATCATGTAGAGGAACTTGGTTCACACCATATGTTTGTTGCTGAAGTAGTGGCAGTACAGGTAGATGATGCCTATATGGATGAGAAGAAAAGCTTCCACTTATCTCAGGCAAAGCCCATTGTATATTCACATGGAGAGTATTATCTTTTGGGCGAGAAGCTGGGAACTTTCGGGTACAGTGTTCGTAAAACTGTCAAAAAGAATAAAAAAACGCACAAAACACTTGACGGTAAGCGCAAAAATCAGTATGATAAAAGCAAATAAATAATGAATGAATTGCCACGAAGATGTAGCATCAGACAGATATTGTCTGGTGCTTTTTTGTTCTCAGAAACATTCACCAAGGGAAGGGAGAATCCGGGATGAATCAGTTAGATAAGAATATAGCCGTAAATTTAAAAAGAATCAGAAAATCCAGAAATATGAGTCTGGATATGCTGGCAGAGAAGACAGGTGTCAGTAAGAGTATGTTAGGACAGATAGAAAGAGGAGAATCCAATCCGACTGTTGCTACGATTGCAAAGATCGTAGACGGTATCAGAGTTACTTTTGAGGAGCTGATCTATCCTAAGACAGACTCGGTAGTTATTATAGATAATGAAAGCCTGCCGGTATACAAAGCCCAGGAAGGAGCTTATCAGGTACGCTCTATATTTCCCTATGACAGACACAGGAACTTTGAAGTATATGAAACAACCATTGAACCGGGAGAAGAGTGCAGCAGTTTCCTTACAGAAGGAAGCTCCTGTGAGTATATTATGGTCATGCAGGGAGTATTGACTCTGGAGACAGAGGATGGAACATATGAGGTATCTGCCAACCATGCGATCCGACTGGATGCAGAGAGTGAACACAGCTACCATAACAAAGGGACAGAACGGCTTGTATTGAATATTTTCATTGCATATGATGCAGTGAGTACAATCTAGTTACTGGAATGAGTATCGGTGTGAGAAAGTAAAGAACCACGCATAATGGCGCCTTCTCCGTATTTACGGCGAATGGCGTCTATTGTTTTGTCCAGCTTGCGGTTCTTCTCAGTCTGTCCGGTATGCTCCTGATAAGAGAAGAGATCCAGCTGGATGGGAGCTGTCTCATCGGTCAGTCTGGTAGCGCGGACGCCAAGAAGGCGGACAGGAGTGCCATTCCATAACTCCTGTAGCAGAGACAGGCTTGTTTCATAAATGACAGTGCTGGAGTAGTCAGGTGAGGGCAGTGCAATCTGGTGGGAGCAGGAATGAAAATTACTGTATTTTATCTCTACAGTGATAGTGCCCGCATACATATGAGCCTTTCGGAGTCTTGCACAGACCGATTCACACAGCTTCAACAGAAACGGTTTCATATCTTCTATAGACAGGGCGTCTGTGGGCATAGTCGTTGAATTGCCGATGCCTTTTGCCTGGGCAGGATTTGGCTCAACAACAGAAGAATCTATGCCATTTGCATATTCCCATAGCAGGATACCGTGACTCTTGAGGTGGGCAGCTAACAGCTGTTTGTCACATCTGGCAAGATCTCCAATTGTAGAGATACCAAGCTTGCGCAGAGTCTCCTGACTGGATCTGCCGCACATGAGCAGGGAAGAGACTGGAAGAGGCCACATTTTTGTCTGAATTTCTTTTGCATAGAGGGTATGAACCAGGTCGGGCTTCTTAAAATCCGATGCCATCTTGGCAAGCACCTTGCGGTCACTGATTCCTACATTGACGGTAAAACCAAAGGTCTCACGGACGCTGTCTTTTATGATGGTGGCAGCAGCCTGCGGTGACTCAAAATCTCTGCAGATGGGAGTGTAATCCATGTAACATTCATCAATACTGACCTGTTCAATCACAGGACAGTAGCCGGAGAGAAATTCCATAAGTGCGCGACTGTGCGCGGAGTAGGAATGATGATCGGGTGAAGCAATGACAAGAGAAGGACACTTCTTCAGGGCAGATGCTATGGGCTCTGCAGTGGAGATACCATATTTCTTGGCAGGGATGGATTTGGCTAGTACGATGCCGTGTCTGGTTGCAGAATCACCGCCAATGATGGAGGGAATATCACGCAGATCCACATAAGAATCCAGAGTATCAGTCTCTTTTGCCTTTTGCAGCTGATCAATGGCGGTCCAGCTTAAAAAGGCAGAATTCACATCAATATGAAAAAATATGGATTCCATGATAATACCTCCTATACGAACATATATTCTAATCCTATTTAACCATGTTTGTGGGGAAACTGCAAGAGCTTTTTACGAATACTTTACAAGTAGCGTAAACACTGATAGAATAATGTAGATTATGAAGTTAGACCATTATAAGCAGTAATATCGGAGTAACGAATGAAAAAGATACACCATTATCATAGAAGATTTCGGCTAAGTTTGATCAGGGCAGGTATGTTGACAGTAATTGCCTGTATTTTTTTGATGCCCTCTTATGTAAAATTTGAGAAAACGGGGGATAATTACTTTACAGTCAGTATCAATGGGGAGACAGTGGGGGCTATTGGCTCCGAGTCTGACCTGGATCATTGTCTGATGCAGGCAAGAAAGCAGGTAGCATCCGGCAGTGATGACCTGGTATTTATAGATGTACAGCCACAGGTAGAAGGTAAGGAAGTTATATGGGGTGTGATTGATGATGAGGATACATTGATTAACCGCATAGCACAGGTTATGTCTGCCAACATTCAGAAGACCTTGCGCCGTTCTTATACAGTAAAAGTCAATGAGACCAGTGTGAACCTGGGCTCTTATGAGGAAGTGGAAGACCTGCTCAGACAGGCATTGCAGCCTTATGACACAGCAAGTCAGTATGATGTGGCGCTGGTGCTTGACAGTACCAGAGAAGTCAATGTGTTGACGACACAGATTGTAAATAAGGAAGAACAGCAGACACAGAGCGAGGAATTCAGAGCCAGTGCCGGTGTAGAAGCGGCTATGGATGAGATGTTTGCCCAGATCGAACCGGCAGTAGAAAAAAACTTTGAAGATTACGACCAGGGATTGATAGACATAACATATGCTGATACAATAGAGGTAGTAGAAGCGTATCTTATGGAAGATGAGCTGGTCTCTGTAGAAGAAGCAGTAGATCTGCTGACCAAGGAACAGGAGACACAGGTCATTTATAAAGTACAGTCAGGGGATACGCTGTCACAGATCGCATTGAATTATGATATCCCACTGGATGATCTGATTGCGATTAATGACGACATTGAGAGTGAGAGCTCTACCATCAGGGTAGATCAGGAGATCGTTATAACAGTGCCGGAACCGGAATTATCTGTTATATGGAAGGACGAGCAGGTCTATACGGAAGATTATGAGGCAGAGATCCAGTATGTACCGAATGATAACTGGTATACCAATCAGCAGGTGACATTGCAGGAGCCATCCGCAGGACGCCGTAAAGTAGCTGCTGTCATTGAATATAAAAATGGCTCGGAACAGAGCAGAGAGATTTTAAAAGAAGAGATCTATGCGGATGCAGTGCCCAAGATCGTAGAACGTGGTACGAAGATACCACCGACCTATATCAAGCCTCTCTCCGGTGGACGTTTAAGTTCAGGATTTGGAGGACGTAAGGCACCTACGAAGGGAGCAAGCACCAATCACAAGGGTGTAGACTGGGCAACGCCAATCGGTACACCAGTTGTTGCATCCAATACAGGTACTGTCGTAACGGCTGGCTGGGTCAGTGGTTATGGTTATGCTGTCTTTATCAATCATGCAGATGGCAAGCAGACCCGTTATGGACACCTGAGCAAGGTATTATGCAAGGTTGGACAGACTGTAACACAGGGACAGAAGATCGCATTGAGCGGTAACACCGGACGAAGCACCGGACCGCATGTACATTTTGAAATCAGAATCAATGGTACAGCAGTGAACCCGTTGAAATATCTCAATTAAGCGATAGGTTTTCTGGTGCTAAAGTCTGAAAAATAAATCAATTAAATTAAATATTCACTCAGTTTACAAACCAAAATAATTGGTGTATACTGAGTCGTATTGGGTAACGATAACCATGTTTTTATAGTATGACGCGATTAATGAGGTGTGCGATGGAACAATACGCAATTAAGGGTGGTAACCCGTTAGTCGGTGAGGTTGAAATCGGCGGAGCAAAGAATGCAGCATTAGGAATCTTGGCCGCAGCTATTATGACAGATGAACCAGCGATCGTTGACAATCTGCCTGATGTAAGAGACATTAATGTGTTACTTCAGGCAATGGAGAGTATCGGCGCGATTATTGATAGAAGAGACAGACATTCCGTAAGGATCAATGCATCCATGATATCCGGACTTGTCATTGAAGATGATTATATTAAGAAAATAAGGGCTTCCTATTATTTACTGGGGGCTCTGCTTGGCAAATACAAACATGCAGAAGTAGCACTTCCTGGCGGATGCAATATCGGCAGTCGTAAGATTGACCTGCATATTAAGGGCTTTAAGGCTCTGGGCGCAGAGGTGAAGATTGAGCATGGACTGATCATTGCAGATGCCAAGAAGCTTACAGGTGCACATATTTATCTGGATACGGTATCTGTAGGTGCTACGATTAATATTATGCTGGCTTCTGTGCTGGCAGAGGGCAAGACTGTAATCGAGAATGCAGCCAAGGAGCCACATGTAGTAGATGTAGCGAATTTCCTGAACTCTATGGGTGCTAATATCAAGGGAGCGGGTACAGACGTAGTGAGAATTACCGGTGTTCCTAAGCTTCATGCCACAGAATATTCCATTATCCCGGATCAGATCGAAGCAGGTACATTTATGTTTGCTGCAGCGATTACCAAGGGTGATGTAACAGTAAAGAATGTCATTCCCAAGCATCTGGAATCCACGACAGCCAAGCTGATCGAGATGGGATGTCAGATTGAAGAGTCTGATGATGCAGTACGTGTGGTTGCTTCCAGAAGACTGGAAGGTACGCAGGTCAAGACACTGCCTTATCCTGGATTCCCTACAGATATGCAGCCGCAGATCGGCGTTGCACTGGCAATTGCACAGGGCAACAGTATCGTAACAGAGAGCATCTTCGATAACCGTTTTAAATATGTAGATGAGCTTGCCAAGATGGGCTCGAACATTAAAGTAGAGGGTAATACTGCCTTTATAGAAGGTGTAGATCATCTGACAAGTGCCAATCTGACAGCACCGGATCTAAGAGCAGGTGCAGCACTGGTTATGGCGTGTCTGGCAGCAGAAGGCTTCAGTACAGTAGAGGATATCAAGTACATCGAAAGAGGCTACGAAGATTTCCCGGAGAAGCTGCAAAGTCTTGGGGCACAGATACAGAAGGTGGAATCCGAGAAGGAATTACAGAAATTTAAGTTAAAAGTTGGCTGATCTTGTTGACAGCTGGCACAGTTTGTTATATCATGTATTTCTGATATGACAATTCCATATTGTGAAATTTCTCTTATTCAGAGTGGTGGAGATACAAAGGATCTATGAAGCCACGGCAACCCCCGAAAGAGGAAGGTGCCAACCTGAGCGAGTAATTCTGCCGGAAATGGCAGGTCGAACAATAAGAGGATTTGATTATCAAGAAACTGATCACATCCGCTTATGTTGCATAAGCGGATTTTTTAATGCAAGAAGTGAATACCATAAGGAGGAAAAAAGAATGGAGAAACTTTTATTTACATCCGAGTCAGTTACGGAAGGACATCCTGATAAAGTATGTGATGCAATTTCTGATGCGATTCTGGATGCATTGATGGCACAGGACCCAATGAGCCGTGTAGCATGTGAGACAGCAGCCTGCACAGGTTTCGTACTGGTTACAGGTGAGATTACAACTAAGGCATATGTAGATATCCCAAAGATCGTTCGTGAGACAGTAAAGGAAATCGGTTATGATAAGTCAGAGTATGGCTTTGACGGTAATACATGTGCAGTCTTCACTGCAATTGATGAGCAGTCCGGCGATATCGCAATGGGCGTAGATAAGGCTCTGGAAGCGAAAGAGAACAAGATGAGTGATGCAGAGATAGAAGCAATTGGTGCTGGCGATCAGGGTATGATGTTCGGGTTTGCAACAAACGAAACAGCAGAGTACATGCCTTATCCTATCTCCCTTGCTCATAAGCTTGCATTGCAGCTTACCAAGGTTCGTAAGGATGGTACATTGAAGTATTTAAGACCTGATGGAAAGACTCAGGTATCCGTAGAATATGATGAAAACGGCAAGCCCAAGAGACTGGAAGCTGTTGTATTATCCACACAGCATGATGAGGATGTAACACAGGAACAGATTCATGAGGACATTAAGAAATACGTATTTGATCCGATTCTTCCTGCTGAAATGGTAGATGCAGAGACAAAATTCTTCATCAATCCTACAGGCCGTTTCGTAATTGGTGGACCTCACGGTGATGCAGGTCTGACAGGTCGTAAGATTATCGTAGACACTTATGGCGGATATGCTCGTCACGGCGGCGGAGCTTTTTCCGGTAAGGATTGTACTAAGGTAGACAGAAGTGGTGCTTATGCAGCACGTTACGTTGCAAAGAACATTGTTGCAGCAGGTCTGGCTGATAAGTGTGAGATTCAGTTATCCTACGCAATCGGTGTAGCACAGCCTACTTCCATCAACGTAGATACTTTTGGCACAGGCAAGCTTTCCAGTGAGAAGCTGGTAGAGATCATTCGTGAGAACTTCGATCTTCGTCCCGCAGGAATTATCAAGATGCTCGATTTAAGAAGACCTATCTATAAGCAGACAGCAGCTTACGGACACTTCGGACGTAATGATCTGGATCTGCCTTGGGAGAAGCTGGACAAGGTAGATACACTGAAGAAATATTTGTAATTATTCAGTACAGAAATATGCGGCTCGCAACTGTGAAGGTATTGAACAGTTACGAAATATTTATAATCATACAGTGTGAATAGAGAAAGGCAATCGGTTCATTCCGGTTGCCTTTTGTGTGGAATACGTTGTATACTAATGAAGTAAAAAAATGATACGAAATCTCGCAGGGAGGATACTTGCATGGCATTTACGCATCTGCATGTGCATACAGAATACAGCCTTTTGGATGGCTCCAACAAAATAAAAGAATATGTGAAACGCCTGAAAGAACTGGGCATGGACAGCGGTGCAATCACAGATCATGGTGTCATGTTTGGCGTCATTGATTTCTATAAAGAAGCGAAAGCCCAGGGAATTAAGCCAATCCTAGGTTGTGAAGTCTATGTGGCGCCCAATTCCCGATTTGATAAAGAAGTAACAGGCGGAGAGGACAGATATTACCATCTCGTTCTGTTAGCCGAGAATAACCAGGGTTATTCCAATCTGATGAAGATCGTGAGCCGTGGCTTTACGGAAGGGTATTATTATAAGCCTCGTGTGGATATGGAAGTATTGAACCAGTTTCATGAGGGAATCATCTGCCTGTCCGCATGTCTTGCGGGTGAGGTACAGCGCGACATCTCCAAGGGACTTTATGATGAGGCAAAGAAGGCAGCACTCCGTTATGAAGCCTGCTTTGGAAAAGGCAATTATTTCCTGGAATTGCAGGATCATGGCATACCTGAGCAAAAGACAGTTAATGCAGCATTGGTGCGCATGAGCAAGGAGCTGGATATTCCCCTGGTGGCAACTAATGATATTCACTATACGTATGCAGAAGATGCGCAGGCGCATGACATTCTGCTGTGTATCCAGACATCGAAGCTTGTGACAGATACGAACAGAATGCGTTATGAAGGTGGACAGTACTATGTAAAGAGTGAACTGGAGATGCGCCAGCTCTTCCCCTATGCGCAGGAGGCACTGGATAATACAGCCAAGATAGCAGACCGTTGTAATGTAGAGATTGAGTTTGGTGTGACCAAGCTGCCTAAATTCGATGTACCAGAGGGGTATGATTCCTGGAGTTATCTGAATAAGCTGTGTTTTGACGGATTGGCAGAGAGATACCCTGATGATGACGGCAAGCTGGCTGATAAGCTTCATTATGAGCTGGGTGTTATTCAGAAGATGGGATATGTAGATTATTTCCTGATCGTATGGGATTTCATCAACTGGGCAAAAAGCCACGATATCCCGGTTGGACCGGGGCGAGGCAGTGCAGCAGGAAGTATCGTATCCTATTGTCTGCATATCACCAATATTGACCCGATTCGTTACAATCTGCTGTTTGAGCGTTTCCTGAATCCGGAGCGAGTCTCCATGCCTGATATTGATATTGACTTTTGCTACGAGAGACGACAGGAAGTTATCGAGTACGTAGAGCGTAAATACGGCAAGGATAAGGTCGTGCAGATCGTCACCTTCGGTACGCTGGCTGCAAAAGGTGTCATTCGTGATGTGGCACGTGTATTGGATATGCCTTATAATTTCGCAGACAGTATCTCCAAAATGGTGCCCAATGAATTGAATATGACATTGAACCGTGCGCTGGAGCTCAATCCTGAATTAAGGAATTTGTATGAGCAGAATGAGCAGGTTCATTATCTGATAGATATGTGTAAGAAGCTGGAAGGACTGCCAAGACATACTTCCATGCATGCGGCAGGTGTTGTTATCTGCCAAAAGCCTGCAGATGAGTTCGTTCCACTTTCCAGGGGAAGTGATGGTGCGATCACGACACAGTTCACTATGACGACCATAGAGGAACTGGGGCTTCTGAAGATGGATTTCCTGGGGCTGCGTACACTGACCGTAATCAAGAATGCAGTTCGCAATGTGGAAAAAACACATGGAATCGTCATTGATGTGGACAAGATTGATTATGATGACAAGAAGGTACTGGCGTCCCTTGGAACAGGCAAGACAGATGGTGTGTTCCAGCTGGAAAGTCAGGGCATGAAGAACTTCATGAAAGAACTCAAACCGCAGAATCTGGAAGATGTCATTGCCGGTATTTCCCTGTATCGACCAGGTCCTATGGACTTTATTCCAAGCTATATCAAGGGTAAGAATAATCCTGATCTGGTAACGTATGAGACACCACAGCTGGAGCCGATTCTTGCGCCGACTTATGGCTGTATCGTATATCAGGAGCAGGTTATGCAGATCGTACGTGATCTGGGTGGATATACAATGGGACGAAGTGACCTGGTGCGCCGCGCCATGAGTAAGAAAAAGGCGTACGTTATGGAGAAAGAGCGTGCGAACTTTGTCCATGGTAATGCAGAGGAAGGTGTTCCCGGCTGTGAAGCCAATGGTATTGCACCGGAGATTGCAGAGCATATCTATGGTACAATGATGGATTTTGCCAAGTATGCGTTTAATAAGTCCCATGCAGCCTGCTATGCGGTAGTTGCTTATCAGACCGCGTATCTGAAATATTATTATCCGGTGGAATTCATGGCAGCACTGCTTACTTCTGTAATTGATAATCCTACCAAGGTATCAGAATATATTATGGTATGCAGAAATATGAATATTCAGATTCTGCCGCCGGATATCAACGAAGGAGAGGCTGGTTTCTCTGTGTCTGGCAATGCGATCCGTCATGCACTGACAGCCATTAAGAATATCGGAAGACCGGTCATTGATGCCATTGTAAAAGAAAGAACGGAGCATGGTAAGTTCAACAGCCTGAAGAATTTCATAGAACGGACAGCAGGGCTGGATGTAAATAAGCGTGCTATTGAACATTTTATCAAATCGGGTGCATTTGACAGCTTCGGCTGCACACGCAGACAGCTGATGAGTGTCTATGTGCAGATACTGGACAGCATACAGAATGGCAAGAAAGGCGTGATGTCCGGGCAGATGTCACTCTTTGATATCGTATCCGAGGAGGAAAAGGCAGAGCTGGAGATCAAAATGCCGGATGTCGGTGAATATGACAAAGAATTGCTGTTAAGCTTTGAAAAGGAAGTACTGGGCTTCTATGTCAGTGGTCATCCCATGGAGGAATATGAAGCGCTGTGGAGTAAATATATTACAGCCAAGACTACGGACTTTTATCTGGATGAAGAGACACACAGAACCGTGGTGGAAGACGGAAGCCGTGCTACCATAGGCGGTATGATCATGGACAAGAAGATCAAGTATACCAAGAATGATCAGATCATGGCTTTTCTGACCGTAGAAGATATGGTAGGCAGCGTGGAAGTTATCGTATTTCCCAAGGATTATGAGAAGAATTCCTATAAGCTGACAGACGAGAATAAGGTATTTATACAGGGAAGAGTGTCTGTAGAAGAAGAACGCGATGGCAAGCTCATCAGCGAGAAGATTACGGCTTTTGATGAAATCCCAAGAAAAGTCTGGTTGAAGTTCCCGAATATGGACAGTTATATCAGCCAGGAGAAACAATTATTTGACAGTATCGCACAGTCGGATGGAAATGACACAATTGTCATTTATCTGGAAGACAGCAAGCAGATGAAGACACTGCCACCTAATCGTAATATCAAAGCGGATGGGGAAGTGCTGGAACGTCTCAGAGGAATGCTTGGCGAGAATAATGTGCGTGTTGTGTAACTGAGAAATCAGGATAGAAAGGTATGTGAAAGAATATGAAGTATGATGTAATTATAATTGGAGCGGGACCGGGAGGCATTTTCTCGGCATATGAATTGACAAAGCATAATGAGAACTTAAAGATTGCTATTTTCGAGGAAGGACATTCTCTGGAGAAGAGACACTGTCCGATAGATGGCAAGAAGATCACAAGCTGTATTCACTGTAAGAGCTGTTCCATTATGAGTGGTTTTGGCGGTGCAGGTGCTTTTTCTGACGGAAAATACAATATTACCAACGATTTTGGTGGTACATTATATGAGTACATCGGTAAGGAAAAGGCAATTAAGCTGATGCATTATGTTGATGATATCAATATGGCTTTTGGCGGAGAAGGTACGAAGCTGTACTCTACAGCAGGTACGAAATTCAAGAAGCTGTGTCTGCAGAATGGCTTAAATCTGCTGGATGCTTCTGTGAGGCATCTGGGAACAGATATCAATTACGTTGTATTACAGAATATGTATGATGATCTGAAAAATAAGGTAGAATTCTATTTTGATACACCGGTTACAGATGTAAAGGTAGAAGATAACGGCTATCGTATCATTACAGAAAATGGCGAGTATGAGAGTGAGAAGTGTATAATCTCTGTAGGTAGAAGTGGAAGCAAATGGATGGAGCATGTCTGTCAGGAGCTGGATATTGCGACAAAGTCCAACCGTGTGGATATCGGTGTTCGTGTAGAGCTTCCGGCAGTCATCTTCTCACATCTGACAGATGAGTTATATGAAAGCAAGATTGTATACAGAACAGAGAAATTCGAGGACAGAGTCAGAACCTTCTGTATGAATCCCCATGGTATTGTTGTTTCAGAGAATACCAACGGCATTGTAACGGTAAACGGTCACAGCTATGAGGGTGCTGATAAGCAGACTGAGAATACGAACTTCGCATTATTGGTAGCAAAGCGTTTTTCAGAGCCTTTTAAAGACAGTAACGGATATGGTGAAAGTATTGCCAGACTCTCCAACATGCTGGGTGGTGGCGTTATTGTACAGCGTTTCGGCGATTTGGTAAGAGGAAGACGAAGCAATGCCACCAGAATTGCAGAGGGCATTGTAACTCCTACTTTATCTGCAACACCGGGTGATCTGAGCCTGGTACTGCCAAAGAGAATCCTGGATGGTATCATTGAGATGATCTATGCACTGGATAAGATCGCTCCCGGTACTGCCAATGATGATACGCTGCTCTATGGTGTAGAAGTTAAGTTCTACAATATGGAGGTAGCACTGGATGAACATCTGGAGAGCCGGTATAAGGGGCTTTATGTAATAGGAGATGGCAGCGGTGTGACTCACTCCCTTTCCCATGCATCAGCCAGCGGTGTGTTCGTAGCCAGGGAGATTCTTGGATTAGAGGAAGAATAGTTACGAACAATCGCTGCGATATTCAGAGGGCGTCATAGAAGTGTTCTTTTTAAAGGCATTACAAAAGACACTTTCACTGGAAAAGCCACAATGAAAGCAGACATCCTTGGTGGACATGGAAGTATTCTTTAACAGGTACCGGGCTGTATTGATACGAGTGTTTACCAGATATTCATGTGGGGTGAAGCCCACCTGTTTCTTAAAAGTACGGATGAAATGATAAGGACTTAGCAGAGCACGCTCTGCCAGGTCCTTTATTGTTATATCCTCGGCAAAATGCTCATTGATATAGGAAGTGATATCTGCCATGGAATCACTGGCTTTATCCGTATCGACAGGAGTAGAGAGCAGAAGCTGTGTCAGGATATCCGTAATCTGTTTGGACAGCAGTGCTTCACGGATTGTTCTGCCTGTGGAAAAGGCATGGTAAATGGCTTCCATAGTGTGAATAATGGCAGTGGACTCTTGTAGTGTGAAGATATTTCCAAGGTGAGAGTGAATCAGTTCATAATAGCTGCGGGCTTGTCTGCCATCAAAGTGCAGCCATAGACTTTCGCATCCGCAGGAAGTGGAATACTCATGCGGGGCATAGCAGTCCAGCAATATGAATTGACCGGATGTGACCTGACAAGTGTTATCCTGTGTGCGCAGGGAGAGACTGCCGTGGGAGATATACATGAGCAGGAAGCTGTCAAAGGAATTGCGGCGCAGTTCATAACCGGACTCATATAGGAAATTACCGGTGCAGATGGGATAGAAGAAGGTGTTCTGCGCCGTCAGACTGGGGGTGTATTGAAAATATTCTGAAGAAGGGGCAATGTGTGGCTCTAGGGATTTCATAAAGGGGAACCTCCTATGGATAACAGCAATATTTATATATACAATATAGTATCATATCTACATAAGATTATAATTCTTTCTACTATAAATATCTATATAAACAGCAATTTTTCTCAATAAAATAGCAATCTAAAATAATGCCCGCATGGAAAGGTCATGTTATATTGTAATTAATTAGAAGGTGCACTGACATCAGGGTTGTTGTATCTAATGGGGCAGTGCGCAGAAATGAGGGTTATTATGGATGAAGTAAAGGTATGGGAAGAAACGGTTAAGATTCCAACGTATGAGGTTGGGGAGGCACAGAAGAATCCGATTTTTCTGGAGAAGAGGGTGTATCAGGGAAGTTGTGGCAAGGTGTATCCTTATCCGACGATTGATACGATCAGTGATGTGAAGAAGGATAAGGAGTACAGAGCTGTATATCTGGAGAATGAGTATCTGAAGGTTATGCTTTTGCCTGAATTGGGGGGCAGGATTCAGAGGGCTTATGATAAGACAAATGATTATGATTTTGTATACTATAATCATGTGATTAAGCCTGCACTCGTGGGACTGACCGGTCCATGGATCTCTGGGGGTATTGAGTTTAACTGGCCGCAGCATCACAGACCGACTACATTTTTACCGGTGGATTATTTATTGAAAGAGAATGAGGATGGCAGCAAGTCCGTACTGATGCATGATGTTGACCAGATGTATGGAACAAAAGGCATTACGAAGATTACCTTATATCCAGATAAGGCATATATTGAAATTACAGGGCAGCTTTATAACAGGACACCGCTTCCCCAGACTTTTCTCTGGTGGGCGAATCCTGCGGTGGCGGCTAACGAGTATACGCAGTCTGTATTTCCGCCGGATGTACATGCAGTGATGGATCATGGAAAACGTGATGTGTCACGATTCCCGATTGCAACAGGGGTATACTATAAGAAGGATTACAGTGAGGGTGTGGATATTTCCCGATATAAAAATATTCCTGTGCCGACCAGCTACATGGCTGAGAAGTCCAAGTATGACTTCGTGGGTGGTTACGATTACAGCAAGGGGGCAGGGCTTTTACATGTTGCAGATCATCACATTTCTCCCGGTAAGAAACAGTGGACTTGGGGATGTGGAGATTTTGGCAAGGCATGGGATCGCAACCTGACAGATGAGGATGGTCCGTATGTGGAGCTGATGACAGGTGTGTATACAGATAACCAGCCTGACTTCACCTGGTTGAAGCCTTATGAAGAGAAGACCTTCAAACAGTATTTCATGCCATATAAGGCAGCAGGTGTTGTTAAGAATGCTACAATAGATGCCGCAGTGAATATGACACATACACAGCAGGGTGTGGAGATTATTGTGTATGCGACTTCAACCTATCAGGCTGATATTGTACTTACTTATGATGGAAAAGTCATCATGGAGGACAATGCTGCCATTTCTCCTGTGAATGTTTATAAAAGAACATGTGTTATTGATGGCATTCAGGATGATACAAAGCTTACAGTAAAGGTACTGGAGAACGGAAGAGAGCTTGTTGCCTATACACCTGAGAAACAGGAGATTCCCGAGTTACCAAAGCCTGCGGAGGCGATTGGAGAACCTTGGAGCATTCAGACAAATGAAGAGCTGTATCTTGCTGGTCTGCATATTGAGCAGTATCGTCATGCAACTTATTTGCCAGATCCGTATTATCTGGAAGCATTAAAGCGTGATCCGGGTGATATCCGTGTGAATAATGCATATGGTATGCTGTTATTAAGAAGAGGTCAGTTTGTCAAAGCCAAGCCATATTTTGAGAAAGCCATTGAGAGAATGACGAGGAGAAATCCCAATCCTTATAACAGTGAAGCTTACTATAATCTGGGACTGGCACAGCTCTATCTTGGCGAGGAAGAGGAGGCATATGACAGCTTCTTTAAGGCGACATGGAGTAACGAACAGCAGGAAATGGCGTACTATTATCTTGCAGCATTGGATGCAAGAAAGAATCGTTTCGTACATGCTCTTGATATGATCGAGCGAAGTCTGGTAAAGAATGCGCACAGCATTAATGCAAGAGCTTTGAAAGTATATATTTTAAGAAAATCAGGAAGAGTAGAGGAAGCAAAAGCACAGATTGCATCCAATCTGGCGCTGGATGCCTTTGATTTTGTCTCCAGAAACGAAGAAATTCTGTTGACTCAGTCGGAAAATGAGAGAATTACTTTACATAACCTGCTCCGAGGATTTACACAGAATTATCTGATGATTGCAAGAGATTATGCATTATTTGGAGGATATGAAGAGGCAAATCAAGTTTTGAAAGCGTTTTCTTGCAAAAATCAGCTTTTGTATTACTATCAGGCATATTATTTACATAAATCAGGGAATGAAGAGGCGGCATCGCAAATGATAAAAGAAGCAGAAGGATTAAGTCCTGATTACAATTTCCCTAATAAGCTGGAAGATATCGCTGTCTTGCAATATGCAGTGCAGGAATACCAGTCAGGAATGGCAGCATATGCATTGGGCAATCTCTATTATGACAGACTGGATTGGGAAGAAGCAGTTCCATTATGGGAAATGGCAAGGGAGCAGAACCCGGATTATCCGACAGTACACCGTAATCTTGCACTGGCTTATTATAATAAACTGCATGATGCACAGAAAGCAAAGGCAGAGCTGGAGACAGCATACAAGCTGGATACCTCCGATGCCAGAGTACTTTTGGAATTAGATCAGTTGTATAAGAAGCTTGGCTACAGTTATGAAGAGAGACTGACTCATTTAGAGGAACATAAAGAAATCGTGGATTCCAGAGACGATCTCTATATTGAATATATTACGTTATATAATATGACTGGACGCTATGAGGAAGCATTGGAAATGATCATGCATCATCATTTCCATCCGTGGGAGGGCGGTGAAGGCAAGATTACTACGCAGTATACACTGGCACTGTTGCAGCTGGCTAAGATCGCATTAGCAGAGCACAAGCCGGAGAACGCAGAAGAACTGCTTTGCAAAGCACTTGTATTCCCAGAGAATCTGGGAGAAGGTAAGCTGGAAGGAACCAAGGATAATCACCTGTATTATTATATGGGAGAGGCACTGGAACAGCAGGGCAGAACAGAAGAAGCAGAGGAATGCTGGCATAGAGCCGAATGTGGTACAGATGAACCGGCAGGTGCTATGTATTATAATGACCAGCCAGCCGATATGATATTATATCAGGGACTTGCAAAGAAGAAATTAGGGGATATGGCAGGAGCAAATGCCAGATTCTACCGCCTGTTGGATTATGGGGAGAGACATTTGCGAGATGAGGTGAAGATGGATTACTTTGCAGTATCTTTACCGGATTTCCTGATCTTCGATGAGGATTACACGAAGAAGAATCAGGCGCACTGTTATTATCTTATGGCACTGGCTAATATCGGGCTGGGCAATCAGGAAAAAGCGGAAGAATTTCTTAAAAAAGCACTTGTTATTGAACCGAGCCATATGATGTGCCATATTTATCATAATAAGTAAAAGGGACGAATTGTGTAGAGATAACTATGCAACACAGGCTCACTCTCGTTACGTGAAAAACGCAGCGGATACGTAGGACATGGAGAAGTAACCACAATTAAGAAAGTATTGGAGATGCAATTTTGCATTTGGAGAATCTAAATAGTCATCTGTAATTGTATGGCGTGGCAGAAATATAGAGTAAGAAAGGGCTGGGATAAGATAAAATGAAAGAAATATACACGTTAGCTGGAAATTGGAAAGTGACACTTGCAGATGGCAGCAACTATGATATGGTCTTACCGGGAACTTTGGATACGAACAATATCGGGTATGCAGATAAGGGAGCGAACCAGTGGCATCCTGAGATTAATCTGGGGAATGCCACTGAAGAGATAGATGAGCACGCACCAATCGCTACGAGATTTACAAGAAAGCATACCTATGAAGGGGCGGCTACACTGACCAGGCAGATAAGTTATGTACCGACGCCTGGAATGCGAGTTCTGCTGGAAGCAGAGAGAGCAAGGTGTCTACGGCTGTGGATTGACGACAGGGAAGTAGAACCATTGCAGGGCAGTGGCACATTAAGTACGCCCTACGTCTTTGAAGTGACAGGCTTATTAACAGGAAATAATAAAATAACGCTTGTTTCTGATAACTCTTATCCGGGATTACCACATGATGATATCGTATATTCTTCTGCGGCTACAGATGAGACACAGACCAACTGGAATGGAATATTGGGATATTTCAGATTAAGGGAAGTTCCAGAAACTTATATAGAATCTGTTCACGTATATCCACGGGGAGAGAACCTTGATATAGCTGTAACACTTTCTACCAATGGATATTTCCAGGATGCAGGTAAATTGACTATAGAAAGTGAAGCTATAGATACAATTACGTATTCCTTAAAGGCGGAAAAGAATGGAAAAATACATATGTTATTTAAAGACATTCCGCTGCATGATGATATCAGAAAATGGGATGAATATGAAGGAAACCTTTACACATTAAAAACGACATTGAAGATACAAACGAAGGCAACAAACTCCGCAGAAGTCACATTTGGAATCAGAAGCTATGGCAGTGATACAGATGGCAGAATTACATTAAATAACAGATGTATCTTTATCAGAAGCGAAGCTAACTGCGCAGAATTTCCAGAGGAAGGACATCCACCGATGGATGTGGAATCCTGGATGAGTATTTTATCCAGATATAAAGCATATGGCATCAACTATATGCGCTTTCATTCCCATTGTCCGCCGGATGCTGCTTTTAGTGCAGCCGACAGGCTTGGAATCCTGATGCAGCCGGAATTATCACACTGGAATCCCAAGGATGCTCTGGAATCAGAAGAAAGCTATCATTATTATAAGAAGGAATTAGCAGCAATTATAGAAGCCTATGCAAATCATCCGTCTTTTGTTGCATTGACATTGGGAAATGAGCTTCATAATCATGAACTTGGTCATGCAAGAATGGTCGAACTGGCACAGCAGATGGACAATACCCGTATGTATGCCATAGCTTCTAATGGCTACTATGGTGAACAGGGCTGTGATGAAACCAGTGATTTCTATACCTCACAGAAATATTATAAGGAAGAAATTCGCGGATGCTTTGCAGCAGAGAGCGATACACCGGGACAGAAAGGACATTTACTTGGTTATATCAATAACCGCTATCCAGGCAGTGACCACAATTATGACAGTGCCATGTCAATATTGCGTAAGGATTATAGCAAACCGGTATTCAGCTTTGAAGTAGGACAGTATGAAATTCTTCCTGATTTTGGAGAATTACAGAATTTTCAGGGCATTTCAGATCCTGCCAATCTTCGCCTGGTTCAGAAAAGGGTGGAAGAAGCAGGACTTACTAAGATTTGGAAAGAATATGTAGAGGCAACAGGGGAATTGTCCCTGATTGGCTATAGAGAAGAAGTCGAAGCAGTTATGAGAACCAAAGCCATGTCGGGGATTTCTCTGCTTGGACTGCAGGATTTTCCAGGGCAGGGAACGGCTCTAGTTGGAATGATGAATTCTCATCTGGAAGCAAAGCCGTATGATTTTGCAAGACCAGAGAGGTTTCGGCAGTTCTTCCGTGGCAGCCTGCCGCTGGTTGAGATGGAGAAATATACCTATGAATTCGGAGAAACACTGACAGCCAAAATACTGGCAGCCAACTATGGAAAACAGGATATGGAAGGAAGATTGCAGTATCGCTTATCCGGAGGTGGGAAAGAATACAAAGGCTATTTGAATAACACGCGTTATGAAAAAGGAAACCTTACACTGGCAGGAGAAATTCAGATTCCACTTACCCAATGGACGAAAGCCCAGGAGTTATCTCTTGAAGTAGAGCTATCAGGAGAAGCACATCTCTATAATCAATATCCAATATGGGTATATCCAAGGGTTCACCCTCAATGCCCGGATACTGTCTACGAGGCCAGATATCTGGATGAACAGGCAAGGCACGTATTGGAGCAGGGGGGAACTGTGTATCTTAGCCCGGATGCTACATTAGAGGCACTGCCACATTCTATCCGCACGCAGTTTACAACTGATTTCTGGTCAGTAGGAACCTTTGCTGCCCAGGAAGGTGGTATGGGACAGTATATAGATACACAGCACCCTATCTTTGCGTCTTTTCCGACGCAGAAGCATACCAACTGGCAGTGGTGGTGTATGGCAACGCAGCGTGCAGTGATTCTGCCAAGGGCATATCGTGCTATCATAACGGAGATGGACAGTTATGCGTATCTGCGTCCTATGGCACAGCTGATAGAGTGGCGCTGCGGCAAGGGCAAAGTATTATTATCGACCTTTGGACTGCACAATCTCCAGCAATACCCGGAAGCCAGAGCTTTGCAGGATTCGATATACCACTATCTTGCATCAGGACAATGCGAGCCAGGGCAGACAATCACGATAGAAGAGTTGGCTCATATGGTACATGGGCAATCATAATACTTTGGTAACTATTCAGAGCCATGCAAATTGAGGCGAAATATGCTTGTTTACAAGCATATTTGACTCGATTTATATGGCGAAGTAACCACATAAGCAAAAGTAAAGCATCAAAGATGCGATTTTGCGCATGGGGTTCTGAATAGTTACATACTTTATAACTATTCAGAGCGATTCTGTCTTGATTTATATGATGAAGTAACCACAATAAGAAGAGTAAGAAAATTTATGGTAAACCGCATAGAGACATGTTATACTTACCTATGCATGTGTTGAACGTGATACGATTCAGCGCTTTAAGCGAAAAAACGCTCTCCCACAGCGCGGAATCGTTACTACAGATGACAGAAAGGTTATGGTGTCCACTATGAACATACAAGAATATATCCGCACACATAAACTGATTACCGATGGCGCATTTGGAACCTATTATGCTGACAGATTCCAGACCCAGGATATGCCTGAGCTTGCCAATATCAGCTTCCCGCAGCGGGTAACAGCCATTCATCAGGAATATATAGAAGCAGGGGCGAGACTGCTTCGTACGAATACTTTTGCTTCCAATACGATATTGCTTCATGCAGATATGAATGAGGTACGGGCTAACATTACAGCGGCAGTAAATCTGGCAAAAGAAGCAGTAAAGGGCAGAGAAGATGTCTTTATAGCCGGAGATATTGGACCAATCCCATCTGATGAGGTGATCAGCAGGGAAGAGCTGGAAGAACAGTATTATCAAATTGCCAGAGTGATGCTTGACCAGGGGTTAAAGATACTGACCTTTGAGACTTTCCACGAATTGCAGTACATTTTACCGGCGATTGGAAGAATCAAGGCAGAAGCGCCGGATACTTTTATTATGGTAGAATTTACAGTGAACCAGTTCGGATACAGCAGTGCAGGATTGAGTGTGAAGAGCCTGCTCAAGGATGCTTCTGCATGTAAGGATATTGACGCAGTAGGCATGAATTGTGGCATAGGACCGGCTCATATGGAACAACTGCTGAGTCAGGCGGGTGTAGGTATCAGTGGCACCAAATACAGGATTGCACTGCCTAATGCAGGATACCCAAGACGAACCAGCAGCAGGATTCGTTATTCCAACAGTTCTGCATATTTTGCTGCAAAAGTAGAAGAGATGGCAGCACAGTGTGAGCTGGATATCGTAGGTGGCTGCTGTGGTACGACACCAGAATTCATCAGACAGTTATCAGAAGGTTTGGATATGACACCATGCCCACCCAGGACAGCGGCAGAAACTTCCAAGACAGAGCAGGTCGTACCGCAGAGGAAGGGTTTTCTTTATGATGAGCAGGGCAATCTCAAAAAGAAGAAGCTTATTGCAGTTGAGCTTGCTCCACCTATGGGAGCTGATGATGAGAAAGTATTAGAAGCGGCAAGGCTGTTACAGAAGTCAGATGTGGATGTGCTGACTTTTCCAGATTCTCCTTCCGGCAGAACCCGTATTGATTCTGTGCTTATGGCAGAGAAAGTCAGAAGAGAGACAGGAATGGAAGTAATGCCCCATATCTGTTGTCGTGATAAGAATGCCATTGCCATGCGTTCTTTATTCCTTGGAGCGTATATCAATGACATTACCAATATGCTGATTATTACAGGAGACCCGGTGCCGTCACTGGTGCGCCAGACGATTAAGGCTGTCTTTAATTTTGATTCTGTGGGACTGATGAAAATCGCACAGGAGATGAATACAGAGAACTTCCCAGCCAGACCGTTAAGCTATGGCGGTGCGATCAGTCAGGGCAGGAAGAATCTGGATGTAGAGATCATGCGTGTGAAGAAGAAAATGGAAGCAGGTGCTGAGTTTTTCCTGACACAGCCTGTTTTTTCCAAAGAAGATGCCGAGCGTGTGCGCAGAATCAAACAGGAGACCGGCACCAGAATATTGTGCGGCATTATGCCTTTTGTGAACAAAAGAAATGCCCTTTTCATGAAAAATGAGATTGCGGGCATCATTGTGCCGGATGAAGTCATTGCACGGTATCCTGAGAATGGAACGAAGCAGGAGGGCGAAGCTGTAGGCGTGGAGATCGCCCGTGAAATTATGGAATTTACTGCTGATTTTGCAGATGGTTACTATTTTTCTTTTCCTTTTAACAGAGTCTATTTATTGGAACAGATTCTGCGATAATGTTGCAAATGTTTAAATTTTTCCAACGAAAGTATTAAGTATCCCCTGAATTATCCGATAAACATAGTAAGAAGTATAAATTGAATGTACAGATAAGACCATATAAGAAAGGAGGAGTCGCTGATGCGTATAGATGCATATAATCAGATTCAACAGATATATGGAAGTTCCAGTATCAAGAAGACAGAGGAGAAGAAGGCCTCCACTACAGGCTTCAAGGATCAGCTTCAGCTTTCAGCAGCCGGTAAGGATGCACAGTTAGCCAAACAGGCACTTGCCAATACTCCGGACGTGAGGGAAGAGGTCGTAGCTCCGATTAAAGAGCAGATTGATAGCGGTACTTACGAAGTAGATACAGATGATTTCGCAGGTAAATTATTGGAGAAGTATAATGGGCTTTTTTAGGGGGAAAGTCCAGTGACTAGATAAGAGGTAATCGGGTGGCTAGTTTATTAGAGAATTTGATAGACGTATTGGACCAGGAGAACACCGAGTATGAGAAGCTTGTTGTTCTCTCTGACCGTAAGACTCCCGTGATCATTCAGGGAGATATAGATACTTTAGGGAGTATAACAGAACAGGAACAGGAAATAGTAGGCATAATCCAACAATTGGAGAAACAGAGAACGGAAGCTCTGGCTGATATTGCCAACGTAGTGAACAGGGATGTTGAAACTTTGAAACTTATTAACCTGATCCAGATGCTTGCAAAACGCCCGGAACAGCAGGAACAGCTGACTAGGGTGCATAACAGATTAAAAGCGACCATCCAGAAATTGAAGGAGCTCAACGAGAAGAACCAGATGCTTATCGGGGATGCGATGGAGATGGTGGATTTTAACCTGAAGATGCTGCAGGGTCTGAAATCCGCGCCGCAAACAGCCAATTATTCCAAAAACGCATACTGTACAGGTAGTTCTTTGGGTGTCCTTCAGGGCGGTTTCGACGCAAAACAATAACGCATGAGGTGAGACCCAATGTCATTATTTGGCGGTTTATACGTGGGAAAGAGCGGACTGCAGACTTCCCAGAACGCATTGAATACAGTAGCACACAACCTGTCTAACCAGAACACTACCGGTTATGTAAGACAGCAGGTTGCTATGACCGATACATATTATAATACAATTTCTACGACCAAAGCCATATCAAATTCACAGACTGGCGATGGTGTCAGATATTCTGAAGTACGTCATATCAGGGATTATTTTCTGGATATGAAGTATCGTGAGGAGTCGGGAAGGTTCTCATTCTATGAGACCTCATATTCCACAACACTGGAAATTGAAGATATTTTAGGTGAACTTGATGGCGCCGCTTTTAAGGATTCCTTAGAGGGGCTTTGGACAGCTATGGAAGAATTAGCCAAGGCACCAAGCGACAGTACCTATATGTCTATGCTGGTATCCAAGGCATCCAGCTTCGTACAGAATGCCACGTCTGTATATCAGTCTTTTATTGAATATCAGAACAATCTGAATCTGCAGGTAAAAGACATGGTAGATGAGATCAATGCCATTGGTTCCAGAATTGATGAATTGAATAAGAAGATAGCCGTAATCGAGACAGGCGGCATTGAGAAAGCCAACGACCTGAGAGACGAAAGAGATCTGTTGATTGATACGTTGGCAGGATACGGCAATATCACTTACAGCGAAGACCTGAACAGCCGTGTTACGGTACGTTTTAACGGAAATGACTTCGTTACTACCTCCGGCGCATACAAGATGGAGCTGCTGCAGGATAATGAGACAGGCTTCTATACCCCGTACTGGGAACAGAATGCCGTTAAGTCCAAGGATGAGAATGGTAATGAAGTAATTGATATTTCTGTAGCACATGTATTTAAGATGACAGAGACTATCTCTACAGATGCAGGAACAGACGTAGGCGGTCTGCGTGCACTTCTGTTAGCGAGAGGTGACCACGTAGCCAACTATCAGGATCTTACCAGCAACATGACCCAGAATAAGCTGGATGCACTCAAAATGACAGCTCTTGAGTACAATAAAGACCCGAAGGGCAATGAAAGCAAATATTATAACGACAACATTGCCAATTCCCTGATGATGAACATCGAAGCAGAATTCGATAACCTGGTACACGCAGTAGTAACCAAGGTTAATCAGGTCATAGCAGATAACTGTGATCCTAAGAGCGGCTACCTGTGTAATGAAGATGGCACACCGATGCAGTTATTCCTGAAAGCATCCTATCAGCCTTATGAAAAGGTAACTTATAAAACAGAAGCAGATGCAGAAGCAGCCAGAGCCAGGGGCGAGAAGCTGTATCAGATCTATGATGAAAATGGTAAGCCGACATCAGATTACTGGAGATACGTAGAAGAGTATGATCCGGATGACCCGGACGCAGGTAAGAACCTGTATAACTGCGCTACCTTAAAGATTAACCAGGAGTTGGTGCAGACCCCATCCAAGCTGGGATTTGTAAAAGAAGACGGCTCGACAGATTACAGCCTTGGCAAGAAGCTGCTGCAGGCATTTCAGGATGCAGAGCTCTACATCAACCCAAATGCTACCAAGGCAAGCTCTTTTGAGAACTGTTATACGGAAATCGTCAACCAGATGTCCACGATGGGTAACGTATTCAAGGATGTATATGGATATCAGCAGCTTGCAGTAGAACAGGCAGAATCCAACAGACAGTCGGTAATCGGCGTATCGTCTGATGAAGAGCTGGAGCATATGATCATGTATCAGAATGCATATAATGCGGCCAGCCGGTATATTAATGTGATCAATACCCTGCTGGATTCCGTTATCAGCATGGCATAGTAAAAGGAGGAATGAAGGATGCCATCCACATTTTTGGGATTAAATACTTCATACCGCGGATTAGTGGCATCTAACTCCGGGTTAAATACAACAGCAAATAACATTTCCAACATTGAGACTGCCGGTTACAGCCGCCAGAAGGTCAATCAGGTGGCGTCCAGCGCAATCAGAACTTATACTTCTTACGGATGTGTAGGAACCGGTGTAGATACGCTGGCAGCAGAACGTGTAAGGGATGTATTCTATGATATCAAGTACTGGAACAACAATTCCAAGCTGGGGGAATACGATAAGAAGCAGTATTATGCAGCAATCGTTGAGTCTTATCTGAATGATACCAAGGGAACCAATGCGGTAAAAGGCTTCACAAGTATCTTTGATGAGTATGAAGCTGCGATGGAATCACTGGGGACCAATACCGGTGACAGCAGCTATGCATTGGATTTCATTGGAAAAGCAGGTAATCTGTGTGAATATTTCAATCTTTTATATAATAACTTCAAATCCATGCAGACCGATGTAAATGACGAGATCAAGATCAAGGTAGATGAAATCAACGGTATTGCACAGGAGATTGCAACCCTGAATAAAGAAATCAACACCATCGAGATGGACGGTGTCAGCGTAGCCAATGAATTGCGTGATAAACGTGATCTGCTGGTGGATGAGCTGTCCGCTATCGTAGATGTATCCGTAGAAGAAAAAGACATTATTGATGCAAGAACCGGAGAAGCCTCCGGCGTGACTGCCTTTTCCGTCAAGATAGCAGGAGGACAGACACTGGTTGACTGCTATGATTACAGACAGCTGCAGTGTGTACCGAGAGATACCTATCAGCAGGTCAATGCCAATGATGCAGAAGGACTTTATGATGTAAGCTGGACTGATACAGGCGATGACCTGGGCGTACATGCCAAGTCCACACAGGGAGAATTAAAAGGACTCTTTGAAATGAGGGATGGCAACAATGGAGAGGCTTTTAACGGAAGAGTATCCAAGGTAGACCCGGATAACCAGACTGTATCTGTGAAAGTAACAGATTCTTATCTGTTAGATATGTGCAAATCAACACTTCCACTGACTAACGGTAAGATTACCCTCAGTGGTAAGGAATACTATTATAAAGAGTGGAGCTTCCAGCTGTCTGAGGATGGCAAGTCCGCCACTTATACCTTCCAGTTGGATGAAGAGAAGAATACACTCAACAATGCAGAACCTATTTCTACCAGCCTTACCCATGAAAAAGCCAAAATAGGAGAGCAGGTGAACTATCAGGGTATTCCTTATTATATGGAACAGATGAATGAGTGGGTCAGAAACTATGCAGAGTCTTTTAACAAGCTTTACGGAGTAAAGGGAGCAACAGACTACAGAGGAGATGACCATACAGGAGCAATCTTCTATACTGGTACGAATACTGTAAATGGTGAGCAGTACAAGATGAAGGTCGGCTCAGATACCAAGTCCTACAGCTCATCGGATGATGGATATTTCAAACTGAATGCGGGCAATTTCAACGTAGAGAAATCAATAGAGAATGATGCCAACAGCATGGCAACACATACCGTAGAGACAGGTGGTATCAGCAAATATGATATCATTGCAGAACTCAAGGACCTGTCTACCAATACAGATAAAATGACATTTAGAGGATGCAAGGCAGAGGATTTCCTGATCTGCCTTATGGGAGATGCGGCACTGAATGCAGAAAGTGCTAACAGCTTCCAGTCTATTTACAGCAATATTGAGCAGACCATCGCCAGCAATCGTATCTCGATCAGCGGCGTTGATGCAGACGAAGAGGCAGCAAGCATGATTAACTATCAGAACGCATATAACCTCTCCAGTAAGATGATCTCCGTATTATGTGAAGTTTATGACAAGCTCATTCAGGAAACAGGAGTATAGAAAGGTGGAAAGCAGCTATGGCAATGCGTATAACGACTAAGATGATGCAGAACAGATCTTTGAATAATTTGAATACAAATAAAACACTGCAGGAGAAGCTTACCACACAGCTCTCTACCATGAAGAAGATTACCAGACCTTCTGACGATCCGGTCATTGCGATCCGTTCTCTGAAGCTGAATTCTACATTGAACAAAATTGACCAGTATTATGAGAAGAACTCCAATGATGCCCAGAGCTGGCTGGAACTGACAGAGTCTGCAATCAAGACAACTAATTCCATTTTGGAGGATATGAGCGGATATATTACCCAGTGTGCACAGGGTTCACTTACCGCAGAAGAAAGAGCAGCCATTCTGCAGAATCTGGCAAATTATCAGTCTGAGATCTATTCTACAGGTAATGCCACAAGTGCAGGAAGAAATATCTTCACGGGCTATCGTACAGATACTCCCCTGACTTTTCTCAAAGACAAGACAGAGAGATATTCCATTACGGAACAGAGAGACAACTCCTATATAGATACCATAACACATACCGTAATCGGCGATATGGCGAATATCAATGCAGGTAATTTCAATACAGCATCCTACAGTGCCTATACAGAATATCAGGTCAAGAGCTATGATGTTGCAAGAATCAGACTGGCATATAATAATCTTGATATTGATACAGATGCAACTAAGAATGCAGATAAAATTAAACTGAGCTATTTCACTGATGTGAATACAGATGCTGCCCATGGTACAGATAAGGGAGCTTCTATCAGTACCACCAGCTATTCTATCTTCATGAACCAGAATGTTATTAATAACGGTGAAATGGAGATTACCGTTACAGGAAAAGATGGCAAAGAGAATACATATACTCTAGGACCCAATGGTACAATAACGCTTGATAAGACAGAGATATCCATGGATGCAAAGGGTAAGATTACCATTACCGAAACGGGTAATCCGCCACAGACTACCACGTTGCAGACTAAGACGGAGACTGATGCAGCGGGTAACAAGACCTATACCTTCGCAGACCGTATGGAGACTTCACTGACGATCACAAGCTTCTCCAAGACAGCGTCGGATGATGCATATGCTTCCGTATACGGAGATGCTAATGCCAATAATATTACATATGTTGCAGAAACTGGTGAATTGCTTCTTGGCAAGAATGTACAGAACAAGCTTGCAGCTCTGTCCATCAACAATGAAATCCGTATCAGCTATGATAAGAGTGAATGGAAGACCGATGACCTTGACCCGGTTCATTATTTCTATACAGAACGTTATACAGATACAAGAGATGCAGATGATCCTTTAATCTATAATGAAGAGAAACTGACTGCTCCTAAGGGCAACGTAGCCAAACAGATCATTGAATATGACATTGGAAGCAACCAGACCATCCGTGTCAACACCACTGCTGATGAGATCTACACACACAACATGGGCAGAGATGTAGGGGAAGTGAAGGCACTTCTGGAGGAATATGATTCTCTGGAAAAGGCATATGATACCGTAAATTCGCTGATTCAGTCCGGTAAGTATGAAGGGACAGATTTGGATACACTGAACAAGCAGTTAGATGCCCTGGATAAAGCAAGGGCACTGTCCAAAGCAACACTACAGGAGAGATGTGAAGGATTACAGACCATTTTTAAGGGATATACCAATCAGGCAACATTGACCAGGACAGATGTGGGAAGCCGCGAATCCAGACTGAAACTGATCCAGAACAGATTAAGTGCCCAGCAGACCAACTTCCAGGAGCTGGTATCTGACAATGAAGATGCAGACGTAACGGAACTCGCAATCCAGTTAAAGAGTGTAGAACTGACCTATGAGGCTGCTTTATCTTCTATCAGTTATGTTATGAAGACTTCTTTGTTGAATTTTATTTAAAATCCAACACACAATTATCAGAAAAATGTAGCGACGTATACATAAATGTGTTACAATAATAATAAACCAATGCTTGAATCAATGGATGGCTTGAATGGAGAGAATGAATTATGGTAGAAATTAACACAAGAATATTTGGCAAAATAGCAATCGAAGAGGAAAAAATCATTCGCTTTGAAAGCGGTATACTGGGATTTCCACAGCTGAAGGATTTCACCCTGATCTACAATGCAGAGAAGGGCAATGACTCAGGTATCAAGTGGCTCCAGTCCATACAGGAACCGGCATTTGCAATGCCCGTTATGAATCCTGAACTGGCGATGCCGGGTTATACACCAAGGTTTGACAGAGAATTGCTGGCACCTCTTGGCGGCAATCTGGATGCAGACAATATCCTTATGTTAGTCACAGTTACTGTACCAAAGGACATTACGAAGACCACAGTGAATCTGCGTGCGCCAATCATTATCAGCACAGACAACAGAAAAGCGGTACAGCTGATCTGTGATGATGAAGAATACAGTATCAAATATGCCATTTACGATACATTAATGGCAACTAATGCATAGAGCATCATAAGACAAGAAGAGAAGGCAGGTGAAAGGTATGCTGGCATTATCCAGAAAAAAAGGCGAAGCCTTAATAATCAATAATGACATAGAAATCACGATATTGGAGATCAAGGGAGAACAGGTGAAGATCGGAATCAGCGCACCGAAGGAGGTTCCCGTATATCGTAAGGAAGTATACATCCAGATTCAGGAGGCCAACAAGGCAGCTTCAGATACTGCTGGAGTAGAGCAGTTAGCCAATTTGTTAATGAAATAATCATGGACATCCATGTTTTTAAGAAAATGTTTATAGCTTCTATAAACATTTTTTCTTTCCTGACCGATATATAAGTTGAAAGTAGCTATTCAGGCTCTATTCGTATAGCTCTGAATAGTTCCTATATACGTGATGAAAACATGGAGGTGAATAACATGTATGTAGAACCAGTACGAGGGATGTCTGCTGCACAGACAAAGCAGACAGTACAAATGACAACAGATACAGACAATACGATTCATGCTCAGTCCACGGAGGGAGAAGCAGAATATACATCATATGACTCAACAACACCCAAAACATCTGCCTCACAGACAATGACAGCAGAGGAAATGCAGTCAGCTGAGAATGAGAAGTTAAAGAAAGCAATTGAGAGAATGAACGAACAGCTTCCTAATTCGGAAGCCAAATTCGGTATCCACGAAGCTACCAACAGAGTTATGATCAAGCTGGTAGACAAGGATACTCAGGAGGTCATCAAAGAGATACCACCTGAAAAGACATTGGATATGTTAGCAAAGAGCATGGAAATTGCAGGAGTTCTCTTAGACCAGAAATTATAAGACTTGCGTTCACATGGGAGGGAAATACATATGTCAGATTTATTAAGAATGACCGGTATGTACTCAGGAATGGATACAGAGAGCATCGTATCCCAGTTAGTCAAGACCAAGAGTACCAAGGTAACCAATTTAAAGAACGAACAGAAGAAGCTGGAGTGGAAGCAGACCGCATGGCAGGACTTAAACTCCAAGATTTACAATATGTACAGTAAGACTCTGTCAAACCTGCGTCTGACCAGTGCATACAGTAAGAAATCAACTGTAAGCTCTGATTCTACCAAAGCAACAGTAGTTGCCAGCGAAGGTGCAGTAAATGGAACACAGACATTACAGGTAAACAAGCTTGCTAAATCAGGTTACCTGACCGGGGCTAAGCTGGATGGCAAGACAACAACTACAACAGGCACAGATGGAAAAGACGTAACTAAAGTAGTAAACTGGGAAACTACGGATAAATTATCAGAAATTGATAGCAATCTTACAGGTAAGACCATCAGTCTTACAACAGGAACAGGTACAGATGCTAAGACTACAGACATCGAAATTACAGCAGATATGACAATCAATGACCTGGTTGCCAAATTCAAAGACGCAGGAGTGAATGCCAGCTTTGATACAACCAATCAGAGATTTTTTATCAATTCAACAGGAACAGGTTCTGCTAAGAACTTCACCTTGAGTTCGGATGATAGTACAGCACTGGCTTCTTTGGGATTAGATCCAAATGCTACTTATACAGATATCAATGGTTCTAAGAATTCCTGTGTTAAGATTGAAGGACAGGATGCAGAAATCGTATTGAATGGTGCAACTTTTACATCAGATTCCAATACATTCTCAATTAACGGTCTGACAATCAATACATTAGGTGTTACAGATGAAGAGATTTCTATTGTTACATCTACAGATTATGATGGTATCTATAATACGATCAAAGACTTCCTGACAGAGTATAATGATCTGATCAATGAGATGGATAAGCTCTACAATGCTGATTCTGCCAGAAAGTACGATATGCTGACAGATGATCAGAAGGAAAGCATGACAGATGATGAAGTAGAACAGTGGGAAGATAAGATCAAGAGTGCTCTTCTTCGTAAAGATAACAGCCTGTATAATGTCATGAATACACTGACTTCCACTATGATGGAAGGTTTCTATGAGAATAATCTTTCGGATAAGGAAAAGAAAAATATGTCCTCAAGTGAAATCACCGCATGGTATAAGGAGAATGGTGGCAAGAAACATTATCTGTCCGATTATGGTATTGGTACACTGAGCTATTTTGAAGCACAGGATAACGAACATCATGCATATCATATCAATGGTGATGCAGACGATGAATTTACTTCAACCAAGGAAGATAAGCTGAAGGCTGCTATTGCAGAAGACCCCGAAGGAACCGCTAATTTCTTTGCTACATTGTGTAAGACACTGTACAGTAAGCTGGATGAGACAATGAGCGCGTCTACAGATTACAGCAGTATCTATAAGGTATATAACGATAAGCAGCTGAAGAAAGACTATAATGATTATACAACGAAGATTAGTGATGCAGAAAGTGAACTGAATGATTACGAAGACAGATGGTATGATAAATTCAGTAAGATGGAAGTTGCCCTGTCCAAGTTACAGTCTCAGACAAGTTCTATTTCCAGTATGTTAGGAAGTAACTAATCAATAGATCATAAGGGAGTTGTCCGGACAGACAGCACAGAAAGAGGGAAAAAGCGCATGCTGAAACAGAATGGTTATGCACAGTATCAGAACAGCAGAATTATGACAGCTTCACCGGCAGAGTTGACACTTATGTTATATGAAGGAGCTATCAAATTCGGTAACATCGCAATTATGGCAATGCAGAATAACGACCCTTCCAAGGCACATGAAAATGTGGTAAAGGTTGAGAAAATTATTCAGAATTTCAGAGACACACTGGATAAGAAATATCCTGTCTGGGAAGATTTCGAGAAAGTGTATACATATTTACTGAGAAGATGCCACGAAGCGAATATTGCCAAAGATCCGGAGATTATGGAAGAAGTAGTGGGACATTTACGTTCTATGCGTGATAACTGGAAAGAAGTTATGAAGAAAGTTGCATCAGACAGAGATAATCCCAGTGCACAGAGCAGAATTGCCGGAGGTCAGCATAATACAATTGGCTATGCGCCAACCATGGCAAGAAGAACAGGAACCTGACAGAAAGACCAGAGTGTAAAACAGGGGGAAAGGCATGACAGAAGGATATTTGCAGATTTTAATAGAAAGCCTTGAAAAGAAGATCATTGTATTGGATCAGATTATTGAACTGGACAAAAAGCAGGCAGAGATCAGTGCTCACCAGCCTATGGATATGGAGGCATATGATGAAGTCGTGGAAGCAAAAGATAAGCTTGTTGATGAGATCAATAAGCTCGATGATGGGTTCAGCTCAACCTATGAATTAATAGGGGATGAGGTGAAGAATCATCCACAGCAGTACTGTGAACAGGTACAGAAGCTTCAGGAGCTCATCAGAGCTGCGGTAGATAAGGGTGTTACAATAGAAGCCCAGGAGAAGCGTAATAAAGCTGCCCTTGATACAGTATTTCGTATGAAACGGCAGGAGATTAGACAGATGAAGGTCTCCACATCTGCTGCATCGAAATATTATAAGAACATGAGCAGAATCAATAATATCGATCCACAGTTGATGGATAAGAAGAAATAAAAATATATGAGTAACAAAAGCCGGACAGTAAAAATGTCTGGCTTTTGTATTTTTTTATGGTATCATTTATATATCATGATATTAAGGGAGAGAGGTCTCTATGGACGAATTGAAGAAATTACCGATAGGGATAGAAGATTTTGAACAGATTCGAAAAGAAGGTTTTTACTATATAGATAAGACAAAATTAATAGAGCAGATTTTGAATAAATGGGGAAAAGCTAATCTTTTCACAAGACCGAGACGTTTTGGTAAGTCATTAAATATGAGCATGCTTCGAAATTTCTTTGAAATAGGAATGGATAGTTCATTATTTGATGGTTTATATATTTCTCAAAATAGAGAATTATGCGACAGATACATGGGGAAATACCCGGTCATTTCTATTAGTTTAAAAGGAATCAATGCTGCAACTTATCAGGATGCCAGAGCTCAGCTTATTAAGGTAATAAACAGAGAAGCCAGAAGATATCAATACTTACTTGATAGTGACAGAATATCAGATATAGATAAAGAATTATTCAGGGAACTCATGGGGAGAATGGAAGAAGATACTCTTTCTTACAGCCTGCAGGAAATGTCAGAAGTACTGGAGAAACATTATAAACAGAAAGTAATCATATTAATTGATGAATATGATGTACCTCTTGCAAAAGCAAATGAACAAGGCTATTATGATCAGATGGTTCTGCTTATTCGAAACTTATTTGAAAATGTTCTCAAGACAAATGACAGTCTGCAATTTGCTGTATTGACGGGCTGCTTACGTGTGGCAAAAGAAAGCATTTTCACTGGGCTGAATAATTTTAAAGTATATTCTATTACAGACGTTGATTTTGATGAGTATTTTGGTTTTACTGATGCAGAAGTAAGAGATATGCTTCATTATTATAATCAGGATAATCATTACGAGACAGTAAAGGAATGGTATGACGGATATCGATTTGGAAACACAGATGTATATTGCCCGTGGGATGTGATCAATTATTGTGACTGTCATATTAGTGCATCAGAACTTCCGCCAAAGAATTATTGGTTAAACACCAGTGGAAACGATGTGATCAATCATTTTATTGACAGTGTGGGAGAACAGTATAAGCTTACAAAATCGGAATTGGAGATGCTTGTAAATGGAGAAGTTGTGCAGAAAGAGATTAGTCAGGAACTGACATACAAGGATCTGTATGCATCTATAGATAATTTGTGGAGTGCACTCTTTATGACCGGATATCTCACACAAAGAGGAATTCCGGATGGCAACCGTTATAATCTTGCTATCCCTAATAGGGAAATCAGAAACATTGTTACAGAACATATTTTGAGTATGTTTAAGGATAAAGTGAAGAACGATGGCGAGATGGCAAATGCATTCTGTAATGCTCTTATCGAAGGAAATAAAGAAATTGCAGAGAAAATCTTTACTGAATTTATGAAAAAAACAATCAGCGTTAGAGATACTTTTGTAACCAAACCTACGAAAGAAAATTTCTATCATGGAATTTTATTGGGAATACTAAGCTACAAAGCCGGATGGTCTGTTAAATCAAATAAAGAATCAGGAGATGGTTATAGTGATATATTAGTACAGATAGATGATTCAGACACAGGGATTGTAATAGAAGTAAAATATGCATCGGATGGTCAGGAAAGAGATATATGTAAAAAAGCAATTGCCCAGATAAACGAAAAACAATATGCAATAGAACTTAAAGAAGAAGGTATTCATAGAATACTAAAATATGGAATAGCATGTAATCGCAAGAGTTGTTGTATAGAGTTAGAAAAGGAAAATAGTAAGATATAAAATTACAGCAAAAGAGCCGCTTCGTCAAGCGGCTCTTTGCTCTTATGGTAGCATGAACGCGAATGTATATCATTCAGATGTTTCTGCTATGCCTCACAATTAGCTTAATAAGGAAAGTACACCCTGATTAGCCTGATTAGCCTGAGCTAACATGGACTGACCAGCCTGCTGCAAGATATTGTTCTTGGAATACTTAACCATCTCTTCAGCCATATCTGTATCACGGATCTGGCTTTCAGCAGCTGTAGTATTCTCAACAACGTTATCCAGGTTGTTGATCGTATGCTCTAATCTGTTCTGGATAGCACCAAGAGAAGATCTCTGAGCGGATACCTTGGCGATTGCATCAGCGATAGAATCAATAGCGTAGGTAGCTGCTGTACCTGTACTATCCTTAACATTTAATCCCTTGATACCAA